>Ga0315910_10002998_pt1 | contig 14552 bp, 12 predicted proteins | sample EdamamesoilMG_FD_204470 | JGI IMG/M metagenome (GOLD analysis project Ga0315910, IMG submission 204470) | Garden soil microbial communities collected in Santa Monica, California, United States - Edamame soil | ecosystem: Environmental > Terrestrial > Soil > Garden | place: USA: California...
TGGCGCTTCAGAACGGTGCCCACCTTGTGCCGAGAGCTACGCCTCGAGTCCCATCGCCAAGCTGACAGTTCTCATCGCTGCCATCGGGCGGTTCTGCGGCGCAGCGCGCGCCCAAGAACAGAAACTACTCGGCTTCGAAGACGCGCACTTCAGCGCCTTGGCGGTCTCGCGCGGGGAGAGCGACGTAGAGTCGGCTCGTCGCCGCCACCCACGCGACGCGCTCCTGCAAGCCGCCTTCCTTTCCGACGAACCGCTCACTCGCGGCGGCGAACCTCGCTGTACGATCAACGGTGCTGGAAGGACGCGGCCAGAGCGTCCAACAGCTCACGCCGCAAGCGCGTGAGCTCGTACAGCGCGTCTGCCTCGGCGGCAAGCTCTTGAGGCGCCGGCTGCTGCCCACCTTTGCTGCGCTCGAGGAGTTTCGCCGTGTGCAGGCGGTACGCTTCGAAAGCGGCCTCGTATCGCGCACGCAACGCGTCGATGTCCATCCTTGTCATGGTTGCGGGCTCGCCGGTCGTAGTCTTAGGAATCCGGCAACTGTCACCCACCCGCTCCCTGCCAGGGAGTTAGACACGGTGACCTGTAACAGTACCTAGGCGCCGTTAAGGCACCTCAGGTACTCGCGCGTGCGACACGCCCTCGGGCGTCGGGCGCGCAGCTCGCGCGCTCACTTCCTGCGGCCGGGCTGGGGCTTACTGTCGTGCACCTCGCCGCGCCACGCGCCGTCTTCGACGCCGCGGCTCTCGACGTACTTCTTGAACTGCTTCACGCTTTTCTCGACGCTCCTGCTCATGACACCCAGCGCGTCGCCGACGTTCTCGGTGGCGCCTTGCGGCTCGTACGCCATGACCAAGCGGACCAGAGTGCGATCGGGCCCAATCGGCTCGAAACGAACCGTGCCGGCATTCGGCGCATCGCCCGAGACGCTCTTCCAGCCGATCTTCTGATCCGGCACTTGCTCCGTAATTTCGGCATCCCATTGCTTGTCTTTTCCGAACAGCTCGGCATGCCAGCGCACGTGAGTTTCATCGAGCTGCTCGACCTCCGTGACGCCATCCATGAAGCGTGGGAATTCCTCAAACTGCGTCCATTGGTTGTAAACCGTGCGTACGGGGCAGTCGACCTCGATCGTCTTTTCGATGCGTTCCATGGCAATACACTCCTGTGATTTGCGCATCCCAATGAGCCGCCGTCAGTGCAAGATGCGTTCCGGCACGCGTTATGCATTAGCGTGCTCGCGGATACGCGGACGTTTGAAGATCGAACCGATGCCTTTCCGCCGAGCCCCTCGGCTGCTGCGGCAGCCGAGGGGCGCACTTTTTCTGCCGCCCGGATCGTCCGGGGCACGTGTTGCAACGTCACGCCAGCGAGGAGGCCGACCATCTTGGACATGCAGCAATTCAAGGAGCTTTTGCTTCAGTCACTGGAACACGAGCGCGGCGGCGTCAACGTGTATCAGACGGCGATTCGCTGCGCCGTGTCGGCGGACCTCAAGCAGCAGTGGTCGCTGTACCTCGAGCAAACGCACACGCACGTTCAGATCCTCGAGGAACTCTTTCGTCTGCTCGAGATCGACGCCGAGGAACATTCGCCGGGCCGCGCCGTCGTCCGCGGCCTTGGCAATGCGTTGATCACGGCCATGGAGCGCGCCAAGGCCGCAGGCGGCGATCCGGCCGCTGTGCAACGCGTCGCCTGCGAGTGCGTCGTGCTCGCCGAGACGAAAGATCACTTGAACTGGGAGCTGCTGACGAAGTGCAAGGAGCATCTTCGAGGCCGGCATCAGCGCGCTCTCGAAGAAGCTTGCGAGATCGTCGAAGAGCAGGAGGACGAGCACCTGTATCACAGCCGAGGCTACTGCAGAGAGCTGTGGCTCGATGCACTGGGCCTGCCGGCGATCTTGCCGCCGCCGGAGGAAATGCAGCATGTCCGCTCGGCGATCAGCGCGGCGCAAGCGCAACAGCAAAGCGAACGTAATCGCTGAGCGCGAGGCCCGCGACTGAGCACCGCACCACCATCGGTCGTAGAGTCTGGGCGCCGCAAGGGGACGAGCCGCAAATCCACGTCGAAGCCGCTCGAGGACTACGCGCTGATCGGCAACATGCTTTCCGCGGCGCTCGTCGCCCGAGACGGGTCGATCGATTGGCTCTGCTTGCCGCGGTTCGACTCCCCGGCATGCTTCGCTGCATTGCTCGGCGACCGCGCGAACGGCCGCTGGCTCATCGCGCCGACCGACGAGCACGAGATCGAGCGATCGTACTATTCGGGCACGGCCGTCCTCGAGACGCGCTTCGCGACGCGCACTGGCGAGGCAACGCTCGTCGACTTCATGCCGCAGACGGACGACGACGACAAAGTCGACGTCGTGCGCATCGTGCAGGGCGTGCGCGGCAGCGTGGACTTCAGCATGGAGCTCGTCTTGCGTTTTGCGTACGGCACGGCCGTGCCTTGGGTGCGCCGACGCGACTATGGCTTGAGCGCCGTCGCCGGACCCGACGCGGTTGAGCTGCACACGCAAGCGCGGCTCCAGGGCCGCGACCTGACGACCTGCGCGAAATTCACCGTTCACGAAGGTGACAGCGTGCCCTTCACGCTGTCGTACCACCCCTCGCACAAGCCACCGCATTTCGTGCCCGACACGCGCGAGAGCCTGAACCAAACCATGACAATGTGGCGCGAATGGTCGAAGCGCTGCCACTTCGACTGCCGTGAAAAACGCTGGAATGAGGCCGTCATTCGTTCGGCGATCACGCTGAAGATGCTGCACCATGCCACGACGGGCGGCATTGTCGCCGCGCCGACGACCTCGTTGCCGGAGAAGCTGGGCGGCTCGCGCAACTGGGACTATCGCTACTGTTGGATCCGCGATTCGGCTATGACGCTGTATGCGATGCTCAACGCCGGCTATCGCGAAGAAGCGGAAAGCTGGCGGCGCTGGCTGCTGCGCGCCGCCGCCGGTCACCCGGAGCAGCTGCGCATCATGTACGGCATCTCGGGCGAACGCTGGCTTCCGGAGCTCGAGCTGCCATGGCTGGCCGGCTACGAGGGCAGCAAGCCCGTCCGCATCGGGAACCTGGCCTCATCCCAAAGTCAGCTCGACGTCTACGGCGAGCTCATGGACGTGCTGCATGCCGCCCGCGAAGCCGAGCTCGTCGCGCTCGACGAAGCCTGGACGCTACAGAGAACGCTGTTGACGGACCTCGAGCGCGCTTGGAAGGAGCTCGATCACGGCATCTGGGAAACACGCGGGCCGGCGCGTGCGTTCACGCACTCGCGTCTGATGAGCTGGGTGGCGTTCGATCGCGGCGTGAAGAGCTGCGAGCGATTCGGGCTCGACGGCCCCGTCGATCGATGGCGGAAGATTCGAAGCGATATTCACGACGACGTGTGCGCGAACGCGTTCGACTCGAAGCGCAACACGTTCGTGCAGTACTACGGCGCGCGCGAGGTCGACGCTGCTCTCTTACTGATCCCGCAGACCGGCTTTCTCCCCGCGGCTGATCCGCGCATCGCAGGCACCGTCGCAGCGATCGAACGCGAGCTCGTGCGCGACGATGGGCTCGTCTTTCGTTACACGAAGGATGCGGAGGATCCGCAGCGCGAGGGCGCATTCCTGATCTGCTCGTTCTGGCTTGCGGACGCCTACGTCATGCTCGGGCGAATCGACGACGCGACGCGCCTGTTCGAGCGAATGCTCGAGCTGCGCACCGATCTTGGGCTGCTCTCCGAGGAGTACGACGCCGACGCGAGGCGACTCATCGGCAATTTTCCGCAGGGCTTCTCGCACATCGGCCTCATCAACACGGCGTTCAACCTCGTAAAGGCCCGCGGCCCGGCGCAGCAGCGATCCGAGCGCGTTGCACCGACCGGCAAGGATCCCGAGAACGCCGCCGCAAATGCAGGACGCAATTTGCGGCCGACCGCCAGGGATGGCGGAAGTGCCGCAAATGCAGGACGCAATTTGCGGCAGAACGATTAGCGCGCGACACTCGCGCCATGCACGACCTCTTCCCGCACGGCTTTCGAGTCGAGCGGCGGCCGGCGAACGGCATCACGCTCAACGTCTGCTACGACGCAACGCCGACTCCGGTCCGGCCGCCGTTGCTGCTGCTGCACGGCTTTCCGCAGACGCACGCCATGTGGCACAAGGTCGCCGAGCGGCTGCGCCGCTCGTTCACGCTGGTGATCCCGGACCTGCGCGGTTACGGCGACTCCGACAAGCCCGAAGGTCCGCCGGATCACTCCGCATACAGCAAGCGCACGATGGCGCTCGACGTGCTGACGCTGATGCGCGGCTTCGGCTTCGAACAGTTCTTCGTCTGCGGGCACGACCGAGGTGGCCGCGTCGCGCACCGCCTCGCGCTCGATCATCCGGCGCCGGTGCGCAAGCTCGCGTTGCTCGACATCTCGCCGACGGCGACGATGTACGAGCGCACGACGATGGAGTTCGCGCGCGCCTACTATCATTGGTTCTTCTTGATTCAACCCGCGCCGCTGCCGGAACGCCTAATCGGCGCGGCGCCGTCGTTCTATTTGCGCACGAAGCTCGGCGGCTGGGGCTCCGAAGGCCTCGCGCCGTTCGACGAGCGTGCGTTCGCCGAGTACGAGCGCTGCTTCGCAAGCCCCGCGGCGATCCACGCGATGTGCGAGGACTATCGCGCGGCCGCCACCATCGATCTCGTGCATGACCGCGCGGACGCCGCGCGCCGTATCGACTGCCGCACGCATGTGCTGTGGGGCGAGCGGGGTGTGGTGCACCGGCTCTTCACACCGCTCGAGGACTGGCAAGCGAAATGCGCGCAGGTAGTCACGGGCCGCGTGCTGCCGACGGGGCACTACATCGCCGAAGAAGCGCCCGAGCTCGCCGCCGCGGAGCTCGAAGCATTCTTTGCATGAGCCCATGACGAAGACTCGGTATAGTCGGGCGCACCAGGGCACTGACATCCGGTGCGCCGATAACAAGGGGGACGCCCATATGTGCGAGAAGGACCACTTCGAAGAGGACCTCGAGCAAGCAATTCGCCAAGGACGCATCACGCGCCGCGACTTCGGCGGTCTGGCGGCCGGCATCGGCCTCTCAGTCGTGTTGCCGCGCGCCGCGAACGCGCAGGCCGTTACGGAGAAGGACGTCGAGATCAAGACGCCCGACGGCACTTGCGACGCCTACTTCGTGTATCCGTCGAGTGGCGCACACGCAGCTGTGCTCGTGTGGCCCGACATCCTGGGCCTCCGTCCCGCGTTCCGCCAGATGGGCAAGCGCCTGGCCGAATCGGGATACTCGGTGTTGACCGTCAATCCGTTCTACCGCTCGCAGCGCGCTCCCGTCGTGCCGCCGGGCTCGGCATTCGACGAGAAGGTGCGCGGAATCGTGTTTCCAATGGCGCAGAAGCTCAACGCCACGACGCACGCCAGCGACGCGAAAGCGTTCATCGCGTGGCTCGATCAGCAGCCGCAGGTCGACAAGAATCGCAAGATCGGCACGACGGGCTACTGCATGGGCGGCCCGATCACGATGCGCACGGCGGCGGCGGTCGCCAACCGCGTCGGCGCCGCGGCGTCGTTCCACGGCGGCAACCTTGTAACGGACATGCCGGACAGCCCGCACTTGCTCGTCCCGCAGCTGAAGGCGCAGTACTTGTTCGCCGTGGCCCAGAACGACGACGAGCGCCAGCCCGAGGCGAAGACCGTGCTAAAGGACGCCTTCGCGAAGGCGAAGCTCGCCGCCGAGATCGAGGTCTATCCGGCGATGCACGGCTGGTGCCCACCCGATTCGCAGGTCTATGACATGGCGCAGGCAGAGAAGGCCTGGAGCCGCATGCTCGTGCTGTTCGAGCGCGCGCTCGCCTAGCGTGCAAGTCCCGGAGCCGAGGCGGCGCGCCGCTTCGGCTTCGGGCTCCGCGCCGTTAAGCCGCCGGCGCGTGTGAGAGACGGGCGACGATCAAGTCGCGTTTGATCTTGAGCTGCTGCGGCGCCCGCGAGCCGAGTTTCTCAAACCAGTCCGCGTGCTCAGCAAGCTCGCGGCGCCAAGCCTCGTTGTCGACGGCGACAAGCTCCTCGAACGCTTCGCGCGTCACGGCGCAGCCAGTCCAATCGATGTCGTCGTATCGCGGTACCCATCCGAGCTCGGTCTCGCGGCCTGCGGCTCGACCGCGAACTCGGCCGACGATCCACTCGAGCACGCGCATGTTGTCGCCGAAACCCGGCCACATGAAGCGGCCTTTCGCGTCGACGCGGAACCAGTTGACGCAAAAGATGCGCGGCTTGTCGGCGATCTGTCGCCCGATCCGCAACCAGTGGTTGAAGTAGTCGCCCATGTGGTAGCCGCAGAACGGCAACATCGCGAACGGATCGCGCCGCACGACGCCCTGCTTGCCTTCCGCCGCGGCCGTGGTCTCCGAGCCGAGCGTGGCGGCCAAGTAGACTCCGAAGCTCCAGTTGAAAGCCTCGTAGACGAGCGGCACCGTCGTGGCCCGACGGCCGCCAAAGATGAACGCCGAGATTGGTACGCCGTGTGGGCTCTGCCACTCGGCGTCGATCGACGGGCACTGCGCTGCCGGTACCGTGAAGCGCGCGTTCGGATGCGCGGCCTTGCGGCCGGTTTGCCGCGCGATCTCGGGTGTCCAGTCGGCGCCCGTCCAATCGATGAGATGCGCCGGCGGCTCGCTCGTCATGCCCTCCCACCAAACGTCGCCGTCGTCGGTAAGCGCGACGTTAGTGAAGATCACGTTCGCATGTAGCGTGGCCATCGCGTTCGGGTTCGTCTTCTCCGACGTGCCCGGCGCGACGCCGAAGAATCCCGCCTCCGGATTGATCGCACGTAGCTCGCCGTTCGGGCCGCGTTTGATCCATGCGATGTCGTCGCCGACCGTAGTGATCTTCCAACCGTCGAACGAGCGTGGGGGGATCAGCATGGCGAAGTTCGTCTTGCCACATGCCGACGGAAACGCCGCAGCGACGTAAGTCTTCTCGCCTTTTGGGTCTTCGACGCCGAGGATCAGCATGTGCTCGGCGAGCCAGCCCTCCTCGCGCGCCATCGTCGAGGCGATCCGCAGCGCGAGGCATTTCTTGCCGAGCAACGCGTTGCCGCCGTAACCGGAGCCGTACGACCAAATCTCGCGCGTTTCGGGGAAATGAACGATGTACTTCGTCTTGCGATTGCACGGCCAGCGGCTGTCTTTCTCCCCGACCTCGAGCGGCGCGCCAACCGAATGCAGGCAAGGAACAAAGCGTCCGTTGGCTCCAAGTTGATCGAGAACCGCACGGCCGATACGCGTCATGATGCGCATGTTCGCTACGACGTACGGGCTGTCGGAAATCTCGACGCCGATCTGCGAGATCGGGCCGCCGATCGGGCCCATCGAGAACGGAATCACGTACATCGTGCGCCCGCGCATCGCCCCCGCGAACAAACTGCGCAGCGTGGCGCGCATCGTCTCGGGATCTTCCCAGTTGTTCGTGGGCCCCGCGTCCTCTTTTCGCCGGGAGCAGATGAAGGTGCGGTCCTCGACGCGAGCGACGTCCGTCGCATCGGAGCGTGCGAGATACGAATTCGGCCGGCGCGCCTGATTCAGCTTGATGAGCATGCCGGAGGTAACCATCTCGGCGCAGAGGCGGTCGTACTCGGCATCGCTCCCGTCGACCCAACGGATGCGGTCGGGCTGCGTCAGCGTCGCGACCTCGGCGACCCAGTCGGCGAGCGCCGCGTGGCGAAGATTCGCAGGGGCGTTGACGTTATCGTGGTTGTAGATGCTCATCGTTCATCTCCAAAGACGACGGCCGGAGCCGGCCACCGGCCCGGCTTGGTAAGGGTGATCAGCGGCGGCGCTTGGCTGCGACGGGCGCGTCGGGACGCCACGCCTCGCCCGTTCGTTCCTCGATATAGGCGCGAATCAAGCGGCGAACGACCTGCGACGGCGTCGCATCCTCATCGGCGCAGAGCGATTCGAACAGCGCCTTCTTGCGCGGATCGATGAGGATCGTCAAACGCGCGGAACGGTCTTCTGGCAACGACTTCGCCTCGTATACTCTCATAGCATGGTAATGCTATTATCATCCAAGCACAATCTTTGAGGGTGCCGGCACGGCGTCGCCGCCAGATCCTGGGTGAATGCCGCACCGGCTTCGATGCTCCTACTCGCAAGCCTGCTCGGCCTTTGGGTCGTAATCGGGTTTCTCGGATTGATTCGGCCGACGAGCCTCAGGTTCGTGGCTCACATTCTGTTCCCGCTCGGCGCAGCAGTCGGCGTCGCGATCGCGGCTGCGGCGGCACTCAGCATCGGGAGCCCAACGGAGCAATGGGTGCTCGGAGTCGGCCTTCCGGATTTGCCGGTGCACTTGCGGCGCGACGCGCTCGCGAGCGTGTTCCTGTTCCTGCTCGGTGCCGCCTCGGCCGGAATCTCGCTGTTCGGCGCGGGCTATTTCCGCCGCGGCGAAGGAACGCTGCCGGGCCTGCTTTGCCTCCAGTACCACCTGTTCCTCGCGTCGATGGGCGCCGTGCTGCTCGCTGACGACGCCTACTCGTTCATGGTCGCGTGGGAATCGATGGCGTTGACCTCATACTTTCTCGTCACGACGCAACATCGAATCCCCGAGATCAGACAGGCCGGGTTTCTGTACCTGCTGATCGCACACCTCGGCTCGATCGCGATCCTTCTGTCGTTCGGCGTGATGCAAGGCGGGAGCTGGCAGTTCACGTTCGACGCGATGCGCGCAGCCGAGCTGCCGCCAGGCTGGGCGTCCGCGGCATTCCTGCTCGCCCTACTCGGCTTCGGCGCCAAGGCGGGCCTCGTACCGATGCACGTCTGGCTGCCCGAGGCGCACCCGGCCGCACCGTCGCCGGTATCGGCGCTCATGAGCGGCGTCATGTTGAAGACGGCCATCTATGGCGTGCTGCGCGTGACATTCGATCTGCTCGAGGATCCGCTGTGGTGGTGGGGCCTCGTCGCCATGTCGCTGGGGCTCTTCTCGGCGCTTTACGGCGTCGTATTCGCGGCCGCACAAACCGACATGAAACGCCTGCTCGCGTTCTCGTCGATCGAGAACGTCGGACTCCTGTTTACGGGATTCGGGCTCGCGCTGATCTTTCAGTCGGCGGGCATGAGCGCGCCCGCCGCCCTGGCTCTGATCGCCGTGCTCTATCACGCCGTCAACCATGCCTTCATGAAAGGCTTGCTCTTCATCGGCACCGGGGCCGTGCTGCACGCGACCGGGCAGCGTAATCTCGGGCGCCTCGGCGGGCTGATTCATCGCATGCCGTGGGTCGCGTGGCCGACGCTGATCGGCGCGCTCGCGATTGCGGGCCTACCGCCGCTGAACGGCTTCGTATCGGAGTGGCTGCTGCTCCAGGCGTTTCTGTCGGCGCACGAGGTCCCGCGCCTGTTCCTCAACATGCTGTTGCCGCTCGGCACTGCAGTCGTCGCGCTCGCTGCGGCGCTCGCAGGCTACGTGATGGTGAAATTCTTCGGCGTCGTGTTCCTGGGGCAACCGCGCGAGGCCGCGCTCAAGGACGCGCACGACGCGGGCTGGCGCGAGCGCGCGGGCATGATCTGGCTCGCAGCCGGCTGCTTGCTTCTCGGCCTTCTGCCGAACCAGGCGATCTCACTGCTCGCGCGAGTGCCCGTGCAGTTCGGCGTGCTCGATCCTGATGCGACGTTCGGCAGCTGGTGGCTGCTCGATCCCGTGGCCGGCCGGCAGGCCTCATACGCCCCGCTCGTGTTCCTCGCGATCGTCTCACTCTGCGTCGTTGCCACGATCTTCGCCGTCACCCGCATCTACCGGCGCCGCGTCCGGCGCGGCGCACCGTGGGATTGCGGTTTCGCGCGCCTCGACCCGCGGATGCAGGACACGGCCGAGGGATTCGGCCAGCCCATCCGCCACATCTTCGAGCCGTTCTTCGGCATGCGCCGCGAGCTGCCGGCCCCAACGGATTCGGCGCCGCACTACCACGTCGAGGTCAGTGATCGAATCTGGAACGGTGTCTACGTTCCGGCGGCCGCGCTCGTGCAGCGCCTCGCCCTTACCGTGGCGGTGCTCCAGCAGGGCCGCATTTCTACCTATCTTGTCTACAGCCTCGTGACGCTGCTCGTGCTCCTGGGGTTCGTGCTATGAGCGGCCTCCGCTGGTTGATCCAAGTCATCGAAGTGCTCGTGGCGCTGCTCGCCGCGCCGCTCTTCGCCGGCTGGATCGCGCAGTGCCGTGCGGTGCTGCAGAACCGCACTCCGCCGAGCATTTGGTTGCCCTACCGAAACCTCCGCAAGCTGCTGACCAAGGAAGCCGTGCTCGCCGAGCATGCCTCGCCATTGTTCCGCATTGCGCCCTACATCGTGTTCGGCACGATGATCTGCGCCGCCGCGATCGTGCCATCCCTGAGCACGAACCTGCCGTTCTCCAATGCGGCCGACGCCATCGCGCTCGTGGGGCTCCTCGCGACGGCGCGCGTCTTCATGGCCCTTGCGGCCATGGACGTCGGCACAGCTTTCGGCACGCTCGGTGCGCGCCGCGAGATGATGGTCGGGTTTCTCGCGGAGCCGGCGCTCTTGATCGTCATTTTCGTCGCGTCGCTGATCTCCCAGAGCACCGCGTTGCCCACCATCGCCGACCGCCTCGCGACGGAAGCGTTCGCGCTGTATCCGAGCCTCGCGTTCACAGCCGTCGCGTTCGCGCTCGTTCTGCTCGCCGAGAACGCGCGCCTGCCGGTCGATAACCCCGCCACGCACCTCGAGCTCACGATGATCCACGAGGCCCTGTTGCTCGAATATTCGGCGCGCCATCTCGCGCTCATGGAGTGGTCGGCTGCTCTGAAGCTCTTCAACTACGCCTGCATCGGCATGGCGCTGTTCGTGCCGTGGGGCGCCGCGACGACCGAGATGCCGACGGCTCCCGCGCTGATGCTGGCGATCCCGATTCTCGCGTTCAAGCTACTCGTCAGCGGCGCCGTGCTCGCCTTCGCCGAGACAGCGTTCGCGAAGCTGCGCGTGTTCCGCGTACCGGAGCTACTCGCAACGGCGTTCCTGCTCGCCGTGCTGGGCCTGCTCGTCCATTTGCTGCTCCAGGGATGAGCCGATGAGCACGCTGCCACTCGACATGCAAATTCTGAACGCGATCGCCGCGTTGTTCCTGCTGCTCGCGTTCGCGATGCTGTCCCAACGCCGCGTCGTCACTCTCGTCAAGCTGCTCGCGCTCCAGGCGGCGCTGCTCTGCGCGGCCACGCTCCTGCTCGCGTGGCGCACCGGCGAAACGCATCTCTACGTCTCGGCGCTATTGACGCTGTTGCTCAAAGTCCTATTCCTGCCGTGGCTCCTGAACCGCCTCATCCGGCAGCTAGGCGTCTATTGGGACAACGAGTCGTTGCTGCAAATCTCGGGAACCATGCTCGTCGGAGTGCTGCTCGTGATCTTCTCCTTCGGCCTCGCACAACCGATCGTCGCTCTCGCGAGCACGGCCACACGCAGCGGCATCGGCATCGCAATCGCCGTAGTGCTGCTCTCGTTCTTGACGATGATCACGCGCCGCAAGGCCATGTCGCAGGTCGTCGGGTTCCTGTCGATGGAAAACGGGCTGTTCTTCGGTGCCATGAGCGCGACCTACGGCATGCCGATGATCGTGGAGCTCGGGGTAGCGCTCGACGTGCTCGTCGCGATGCTCGTCCTCGGCGTGTTCTTCTTCCAGATCCGCGAGCGATTCGACAGCCTCGACTTGCACCATCTCGAATCCCTGCGGGAGGACAAGTGAGCATCGAGCTCGCGCTACTGCTGGCGACGCCGGTGCTCGGTGCCGCGTTTCTCGCGACCGTCGGCGCACGCCGCTGGGCGCCCGAGGCGAACGTCGTCTTCAGCGGCGCGACGTTTCTCGCCGCGTGCGCACTGACGACCCGCGTCATCGGCGAGGGCAGCTTCACGGCGCTCGGCGAGCAGTTCTTCATCGATCCGTTCAACGTGTTCCTCGTGACGCTGACGGCGCTGGTGAGCTTCACGACCTCGCTGTTCTCGCGTCCGTACATGCGCATCGAGAGCGAGCACGGCCGAGTCAAGCCGCAGCATCTGCGCCTCTACCACAGCATGTATCAGCTCTTCATTGCCGCGATGCTGATCGCGCTGACCAGCAACAACTTAGGGTTAGTCTGGGTCGCCATGGAAGCGGCGACACTGTCGACGGTGCTGCTCGTGACTTTGTACCGCACGCCGGCAAGCCTCGAGGCCGGTTGGAAGTACTTCATCCTCTGCAGTGTCGGAATCGCGCAAGCGCTGTTCGGAACGATCCTGCTCTACTTCGCCGCGGAGCGAGTGCTCGGCGGCAGCGGCATGACAGCGCTGCTATGGACGAATCTGAATGAGGTCAAGGGGGAGCTCGAGCCCGCGGTGCTGACTCTGGCTTTCGTGTTCTTGCTCGTCGGCTACGGCACGAAGGTCGGTCTCGCGCCGCTGCACAACTGGCTGCCCGACGCGCACGCCGAAGGCCCGACACCGATCTCAGCCGTGCTGTCCGGATTGCTGCTCAATGTCGCGATCTACGCAGTCGTGCGCTGCAAGGTGCTCGTCGAGGGCTCACTCCAGTCGGCGCTGCCGTCGCGGATGCTCATGGCTTTCGGCCTGCTGTCGGTCGTGTTGGCAGCGCTGTTCCTCTGGCGCCAGAGGGACGTCAAGCGGCTTTTCGCTTATTCGTCGATCGAGCACATGGGCATCGTCACGTTCGCATTCGGCATGGGCGGTCCCGTCGCGAACTTCGCGGCCCTGCTCCACATGACGGTTCATTCCTTGACGAAGTCCGCGATCTTCTACTCCGTCGGCCACGCGGCGCAGAAGACGGGCACGCAGGTCATCGACGAGATTCGCGGGCTCGTGACGGTGAGCCCGACCGTCGGATGGGGGCTCATGATGGGCTCGCTCGCGATCTTGGGGCTCCCACCATTCGGCGTGTTCGCAAGCGAGTTCCTGATTCTGACGACGGCCATGCGCCAGGAACCTTGGTCGACGCCGATCCTTCTGTTCGCGCTCGGCATCGCGTTCGCGGCCGTCTTCCGCCGCGTGCAGCCCATGGTGTTCGGCGAGACCACCGCGAAGCGGTTGCCGCACTCCCCGGCGCTGCTGCCCGTGTTCGTGCACCTCGCGATCGTGCTGCTGCTCGGCATCTACATCCCGCCGTACCTGGCCGATTGGTATCGCAGCGCGGCAAACTTGATCGCCGGTTTCTGACGCGACTGGACAGAGACAATGCCGACGCGCAAATGGCTCGATCGATCGCAACCGCTGGCCGGCGCGCCCGGCGCCCGCGCGGTCGAGGTCGCCACCGCCGAGTGGCGGCAGTGCGCGCTGGACCTCGCGGCCGGCGGCAATCGACTCCAGGCGCTCTGGACCGAGTGCACGCACGGCGCTGCAGCGCGCGCGCTCTACAGCGGCGCCAATTTTTTGCTGCTCGTCACGCTGCCGCTCGGCGCTGCAGAGGGGGAGTATCCCGGCATCGCCGACGTCTTTCCCGCGGCCGCCCGCATGCAACGCGCGGCCGCGGACCTGACCGGCCTGCGAGCGGCCGGCGCCGACCCGCGGCCGTGGCTGCGGCACGCGGCGTGGCCCGTCGACTATCGCCCACTCGCCGAGACCGTGGAGCCCGCCCGACCCGTCGAGCCGCGCGCCGACGACTATGCGTTCGTGCGCGTCACGGGCGACGGCGTCCACGAGATACCCGTCGGCCCCGTGCATGCCGGCATCATCGAGCCCGGACACTTCCGCTTCTCCGTCGTCGGCGAGAAGGTGCTGCGACTCGAGGAACGGCTCGGGTACGTCCACAAGGGCATCGAGCAATTGTTCGCGCGCACGCCGCTCATCGAAGGGCATCGCGTGGCCGCCCGAGTGTCGGGCGATTCCGCCGTCGCGTACTCGTGGGCCTACTGCCAAGCGCTCGAAGCACTCGCCGCCTGTCAGGTGCCGCCGCGCGCGCAGTGGCTGCGTGCGCTGGCTCTCGAAGCCGAGCGCATCGCGAATCATCTCGGCGATCTCGGCGCACTCGGCAACGACGCCGGTTTCGCCTTCGGACTGGCGCAGTTCTCGCGTCTGAAAGAGCTCTGGCTGCGCGCGACGCAAGCGGCGCTCGGGAGCCGGTATCTCAACGATTTCGTCGTGCCGGGCGGCGTCGGCGCTGACGCCGAGCCTGCGTACATTGCCGAGCTCGCGGCCTGCGCGCGCACCATCGAGACCGAGGCAAGAATCCTGCGAGAGATCTTCGACGAGCATGCCGGCGTCCGCGATCGCTTCGTCGGCACGGGCATAGTGACAGCGGATCTCGCCACGCGGCTCGGCCTCGTGGGGCTCGCCGCACGCGCGAGCGGCCACGATTACGACCTGCGCGCCGACCTTCCGTGCGCACCCTACGACAGGTTGTCCGTACGCAAACACGTGCGGCGCGAGGGGGACGTCGCGGCGCGCGTCGCCGTGCGTTTCGACGAGCTTTTCGAATCGGCTCGCCTCGTCGCGGCGATCGCGGCGGAGCTCTCGCCCGGGGATCTGCGGGCCGGCGGAACGCCACCCGCCGCCGGGGCGACGGCCGTCGGCGCGATCGAAGGC
>Ga0315910_10002999_pt1 | contig 14548 bp, 8 predicted proteins | sample EdamamesoilMG_FD_204470 | JGI IMG/M metagenome (GOLD analysis project Ga0315910, IMG submission 204470) | Garden soil microbial communities collected in Santa Monica, California, United States - Edamame soil | ecosystem: Environmental > Terrestrial > Soil > Garden | place: USA: California...
GCCGCGCACATCCCGACCACGGGCGTGCGCTGGGGGATCGGGCGGTCGTCCTTGTCTTGCGCCATGAGAGGGATCTCCTTGGGCGGCGGAGTGTACGGATCGCAACGCGGGAAGCGATGCTCGCCCTGAGGCGCGGCCGCGAGCGGGGCGGGCCTTCGCCCGCCCCGCACGCGGCCGCGAAACCGATCCGGCCGGGCGCCGAGCGGGGCTCGGCTACCAGCCGAAGTGCTCGCTCGCGAGCCAGCGCCCCGGGAAGTCCGCCAGGCCGTCGACCAGGCTCTTGAAGGCCGCCGCGTCCTCGGCCGCGGCGCGCGCCTCCTCGGCCAGCTCGGCCGGGAAGGCGCCCGGCAGCTCGGCCACCTTGGCCAGCACGGCCTCGACCGCGGCCGCGTCCTTGCCGGCCTTGGCCACCACGGGCTTCAGCATCCCGCCGACCTTCTTCCAGGCGGCGATCTTCGGGTTCTTGAGCAGCGCGGCGACGTCCTTCGACTTCTTGGGGGCCTTGCCGAGGGCCGTGGCCCACTCGATCAGGACCTCGACGGCCGGCTCGCGGCCGGCCTCGCTGAAGCGCTGGCCCACCGCGTCGAGCCCGGCCGCGGCCTCCTCGATGCTGGCGGCGATCGCGCTGGCCTCGGCCACCTCGGCCGAGACCGTCGCGTCGAAGCCGCGCGCCGCCTTGAGGGCCGGCACGGCGGCCTCGAAGTCGCCGCGCGCCAGGGCCTCGCGTGCCGCCGGCCACCCTTTGCGCCAGGCGATGAACTCGCCCATCTTGCGCTTGACCAGGAGCTCGCGCAGCGGGACGTCGAGCAGCGCCTCCTCGCCGTTCCAGCCCTGGCCCTTGGCGAAGCCGGGGTCGCCCTCCCAGGCCACCTTGCCGTCCACGTCCAGCAGGAGGAAGCGCGGGAGCTGGAAGCGCACCACGTCGAAGCGCTCGAAGGTGATGCCGAAGTTCTTCTCGGCCTGGGTCGGGGTGTCCAGACCGACCGAGCCGGGGAAGGGGTGCTTCTCGAGGTAGGCCTCGGCCACGTCCTCGTTCCAGAAGGCCAGCAGGTTCACGATCTCGAGGCCGCTCGCGGCGTGGTCCTCGGCCAGCTTGCAGAGGTACCTGTCGATCGGGAGCGCGTCGTTCTGCTCGACGCTCCACATCACGAAGAGCTGCGGCACGCCGCGCGCCTCGTCCCAGGACTCGCGCGGCTTCGCGAACCAGCGCTGGGCGGCCGGGAAGGGCGGCACGAGCCCGAGCCAGCTCCCGTTGATCGCCTCGCCGCCCTGCTTCTTCTCGTCCAGCGTCATGCGCCGCTCGATCGCGGCCGACGGATCGCGCGGATGGCGCGCCAGGAAGCGCACGTTGCGGAAGCGCGCCTCGCCGCGCCCGGTGATCAGGCCGAAGGTCCCGCGCAGGATGTCGAGGCTCGGGAACTCCTGCGTGGCCTGGTACTCGCCGTTGACCCACACGTCGACCAGGCGCCCGATCACGTCGAGGCGCAGCTTGTAGAAGGTCGAAGCGCGCGACTTGTCCTTGTTGCCGGCGATCGTGTCCGGGTGCTGCACCGGGTTGCGGCGCCAGGTGTCGGCCGAGCCGGAGCCGTAGAAGGTCACCAGGTTGACGAAGCCGTTCTTGTCCGGCGCCGGCGGGTAGAGGATCAGCGCGTGGCAGTCGGTGGCCGACTTGCGCCCGAAGACGAGACCCGCGAAGGCCACCTTGCCGGCCTCGGCGTCGACCTCGCACTCGAGCGAGAAGTCGCCCGAGGTCAGCTCGTCGAGGGTCAGGATCGAGTAGTCGTGGACCCCGGGCGCGTAGCTGCCGAGCTTGGCGCTGAGCGTCTCGCCGGTGGGCTTGTAGATCGTCTCGAGGCCCGCCGACCAGCCGCGCAGGTCCTCCTCGTTGTAGGCCAGGCGCCAGGTCGCGAGCGAGCGGCCCTCGGCGCGCACGCCGCGCTCGTAGAGCGCGAACAGGGCCGGCTCGGCCAGCTCGTTGGCCAGGTGGTAGGCGACCTCCATGCCCTGCAGGTTGAGGCCGGCCGCCAGGTACTTCTCGACGATCTGCGTGACGTCCTCGAGCAGCTTGGTGCGCACCTCGTCCAGGCGCACGTAGTTCGGGTCGAGCTTGCGCATGCGACCCTCGACCTCGGCCAGGCGCTTCGCGTCGACCGGCTCGGCGTTCTCGAGCACGGCCAGGGCGGTGGCCAGGAGCTTTCCGGCGCGGTCCTCGTTCTTCTGCTCCGAGAGGTGCGCGGCGAAGTCGACCAGGACCTCGAGGTCGGTGGGGGTCTGCAGCAGGGCCTTCTCGAGGAACTCCGAGGCATCGTCGAGCGCGCCTCGCTTCCGCGCGAAGCGCGCCCACTGCAGGTAGGGCAGCGCCTCCTTGAGCGCTCCGGTCTGCTGGTCGCGCAGGCGGAAGAGCCAGTCCTTCCAGACCTCGTTCAGCTCGTCCACCGTGCGGGGCAGCGTGAGCGTGCTCGTCTGGCCCTCGGTGACGGGTGCGGGGTTGCCGAGCACGAGCTGCTCGAAGGTCTCGATCGCAGTCTTGCCCATCTTGCCGCCGGAGGCGTCGACGAAGTCCCAGAAGGACTTGCGGTACACGAAGCGGCCGTCGGAGGGGTCCTGGAAGTTGTAGAGGAAGAACACCACGCCCCAGGTCGGCGCGTACCAGGGCGGGCCCCACTCGTACTGGTTCTCGAGCACGATGCGGAAGCTCGGGGCCTTGGGCGGGTCCTTGGTCACGTCGCTCGGGTCGATGCCGTCGCGCACGTCCGCCATGAACCCCCGCTCCATGCGCTCGACCAGCGGGAAGAGGCGGTGGTTGGCGGGCAGGTTCATCTGCACCGTGCCGTTGGCCAGGATCCGCGTGCCCTCGAAGAACGAGGCCAGGCCCTCGTTGAGCCAGCCCTCGGCGCTGGTGGCGAGCGAGACGAACTGGTGGGCCGCCTCGTGGAACAGGGTCCCGACCATGTCCTCGAACCCGCCCGGACCGATGTACGTCTCGACCGCGCTGCCCGTGAAGTGACCGCCGGACCAGTCGTTCGGATCCTGCGTGTACTCCTCGCGCGTCTTGAAGATGTTGACGTCGATGCGCGAGACGCCGCGCTTGTCGCCCGCAGCTCCGTAGCGGAAGAAGATGCGGTAGAAGGCGTTCATCTGCTCCATCGCCTCGGCCGTGCGCACCAGCACGCCGTAGCCGGCGTTCGTCTGCGTGCGGTAGTTGGGCTTCTCGAGGATGGCGCGGTCCTTCCAGTCGAGGTGCTTCTGATCGAACTCGGCGATCCACTCGGCCGACACGCCCTCGAGCAGGTCCTTGGGACGGGCGTTCTCGGCCAGGCTCGGATCCGGGGCCGCGGCGATGCGCTCGATCGTCGCGCCGAGATCGGCCCGGTCCGGATCGAGCGCCAGGGCGTTCCGGAAGGCCTGGATGGCCGAGTGCGGGCGCTTGAGCTTCTCGTAGGTCTCGCCGAGCTTGACGAACTTGTCGATGTAGTTCGCGCGCAGCTTGGCCAGGGCCTCGCCCTGCGGGTCGAGCGGCTGGAGCCGCGTGCGCAGCGCCTCCAGGGTGGCCTTGTCCTTCTTCTGCGCGCGCGCCAGGGCGACCTGGCGGTGCAGGGCGTAGACCTGCTCGTCCGCGTCGCCGGCCTGGGCGGCCCAGCGCTCGGAGAGCGCCCAGGCCTCGAGCGCGTTCGGGTCGCGCTCCAGGGCGCGCTCCAGGAAGTGCCGCGTGCGCGCCAGGTCGCCGCCCTCGAGCGCCCGCGCGGCCTCGCTCATGGCCTTGGTGAAGCCTCCGCCGCCGGGGCGCGGCGCGTGGGCGGGGAGCAGGAGGACGAGGAGGAGCGCGAGGGTCGTCTTCATGCCGGGCGCAGTCTACCGCGAGCGCTGTGCGACGTGCCTTTCACGAAACCGTGCGCGCGCCCGGGCGTAGGCGGCCGGCCCCGCCCGTCCCGGAGTCCCGTCCCATGCTCGAGCCGCCGCGTCGCGCTCGCGTCCTCGTCCCCGCTCCCGTCCTCGCCCTGGTCCTCCTCGCCGCGCCGCCCCAGGAGGGCGTGCTGCGCCTCGCGGGCGCACGCCTGCGCCTGGCCGAGCACCTCGACTCGGCGCGCATCGCGAGCCCGCTGAACGAGCTCGCGCCGGCGCGGAGTCTCGCCGACCTGGAGGACCCCGACACCGACCTGCTGCTGGAAGAGACCTTCGAGGACTTCGACTGGGACTACGCCGGCTGGGCCCGCGGGCGCGGGGCGGACGTCGTGGCCCTGGGCGAGAACCACGTGCTGGGCATCGAGGCGCCGACCGACAACTTCCTCGGCTGGGTCCTGCCGGTGCGCAGCGACGCCTTCTACCGCCTCACGCGCGCCGTGCGCGTGCGCGGCGTGCCCTTCGGCGACCTGGTAGTGGTCGAGTCGCGCGAGGAGCCCGAGGGCGTGCGCCGCGACCCGCGCGCGCTCTTCCTGGCGGGGCGCGGCTCGGCCCTCAAGGTCCACCGCGTCCCGCTCCAGGCGGTGCAGGGGGAGGAGTGGCAGCGCGCCGGCACGAGCTTCTTCCCGACCCCGCGCACGCGCGCGCTGGTCGTGCTCTTCCGCCCCGACGTGGGCGTCGACCCGGACGCGACCGTGCGCGGCATGGCCTTCGACGACGTGCGCCTGGAGGAGATCTCGCCCAGCCGCAGCGAGCGCATGCGGCTCTTGATGGGGGCCGACGTCGCGCCCGACGCCGGGGAACACGGCGCGCTGCGCAAGGCGGGCCTGCTCCTGCCGCTCTGCTCGCCCGAGGGCGTCCAGGAGGGCGAGGCTGCCGAATCGAACTACGACTGGCGCTCGGCCCTGTACGCGCCGCCGACCACCGAGCTCGCCTTCGAGCTCCTCGTCCCGGCCGGGGCGCGCCTGCGGCTCGCCACGGGGCTCGCGCGCGAGACGCCGGCCGGCTCGGCGGCGCGCTTCCAGGTCGAGCTCCAGCGCCCGGGCGCGGAGCCCGTGCGGTTGCTCGACCGCGTGCGCACGGCGCGCATGGAGGAGTGGCACTGGGAGGAGGCCGACCTCGACCTCGCGGCGCACGCGGGCCAGACGGTCGCGCTGGTGCTGCGCACGCTGGCCGAGAGCGGCGATCCGCATCCCCTGTGGGCCGACCCGCGCCTGGAGGCGGCGGACGCCTCGAAGGACCCGCTCGTGATCCTGATCGCGGTCGATACCTTGCGCGCGGACCGCCTGGGCTGCTACGGCTATTCGCGTCCGACCAGCCCGGCCCTCGACCGGCTCGCGCAGGAGGGCGTGCGCTTCGACCAGGCGCGCTCGAACTGCAACTGGACCTGCCCCTCCTTCGCCTCGATCTTCACCGGGATGGTGCCCTCGCGCCACGGCGTGACCTCCTACGGGCCGGCCACGCCGCTGCCGGACGAGCTCGTGACCCTGGCCGAGCACTTCCAGCAGCGCGGCTACGCCACGCGCTCGATCGCCTACAAGGTCCCGCTCTTCGACGGACACTACGAGCAGGGCTTCGAGCGCGCCTTCAACGTCCCGCGCGACGTGATCCGCGGCGAGGAGAACCTGGCGCGGGCCCTGGAGTGGCTCGCGGACCACCGCGGCGGCCCGGCCTTCCTGTTCCTGCACTTCAACGACCCGCACCAGCCCTTCGTGCAGCCCGAGCCCTACGACCGCTCCTTCGGGCCGCCGCCGGACGAGCTGGGCCTCGCCATGCCGCCGCAGGTGCCCGGGGACGGCCAGGAGGAGCACAAGCGCCTCTTCCGCGACCTCTACGACGGCGCGGTCGCCTACGTCGACCACTGCATCGGCGCGTTCCTCGAGGCCCTGCGCGCACGCGGGCTCTACGAGGGCGCCACGATCGCCTTCGTCGCCGACCACGGCGAGCAGCTCTGGGAGCACGGCCGCTTCGGCCACGGCGGCGACGACCTCTACGACGAGGTCGTGCGCGTGCCGCTGATCGTCAAGCCGCCCGCCGGGAGCTTCGAGCCCGGCAAGGTCGTCGCCGCCGACGTGGCCGGCTTCGACGTGATGCCGACCCTGCTCGATCTGGCCGGGATCGCTCCCGCGGAGCCGCTCGACGCGCGCTCGCTCGTGCCGCTGATCGCCGGCAAGGCGCGCGAGCGCGGGCGGCCGGTCGTGACCGAGACCTCGCAGCGCGGGCTCGCGCTCGTTTCCGGCGGCTACAAGTACGTGCTGGGCCCGGGCGGCGACGGCGAGGCCCTGTTCCATCTCGCCGGCGACCCGCTCGAGCGCACGGACCTCGTGGGCGAGCGGCCCGAGGAGCTGGCGCGCCTGCGCGCGCTGGCGATCGCCTACCTGCTGGAGCACCGCCCGGGGCAGTTCCTCGTCGTGCGCACCGAGGCGGCCGCGCGGGTCGAGCTCTCGACTCGCAACGTGCGACGCCTGGTCGGGCCGCCGGTCGTGCCGGCCACGGCCACCACTCCCGGCGGCAGCGCGGTCGAGCTCTCCGCCCAGGGGCTGTGGCTGCTCGAGATCGAGGGCAACGGCGACGAGGCGCTCAGCGTGAGCGGGCTCCCGGACCCTGCCGCCGCGTCCGGCTTCGCGCCCTGGGTGGGCCGCAACCTGGGCGAGCTCACCGGCGCGGGCCTGTGGCGCGTGCGCGGGCCCGAGGGCCGCAAGACCCTCGACACGACCCTCGATCCGGTCGACGCGGAGCTGCTCGAGGAGCTGAAGCGCCTCGGCTACGCCGAGTAGCCGGGACCGCCAGGCTCCAGCCTGGCCTCCGAAGGCATCTGCGCAGGCGCGTGGCACTCCTTATCCTCCTCGCCACGCCCACGCCCACTCCCGGATGCCCGTGCCCCTCCCCCTGCTCCTCGCCCTCCTCGCCCCCTCCCTCCCGCAGGCCCTTCCCGAAGCCCGCATCTCGGGCGCCGACTGGCCCGCCCTGACGCTGGCCGACTTCGTGGTCGTCAACGGCGAGGCCGACACCTGGACCGAGCGCAACGGCGTCATCGTCGGCACCGGCAAGCCCCTGGGCGGCGCGCGCACGAAGAAGACCTACACGAACTTCGAGCTGGTGGTCGAGTGGCGCCACCTGGAGCACGCCGGCAACTCGGGCCTCTTCCTGTGGTGCCCCGAGTCGGCCTTCACGGACCTCCCGAAGGGCCAGCTCCCGCGCAGCGGGATCGAGGTGCAGGTGCTCGACCTCGGCTACGAGGAGGCCTGGCTGCGCGAGAAGGGCACGCGCTCGGACTGGTTCACGAGCCACGGCGACGTGTTCCCGGTGGGGAGCTCGCGCATGGTGCCCTTCACGCCGGTGATCGAGTACCGCGCCGAGGACGGCACGCCCTACCGCGTCGGCCAGACCGACGGCAGCCGCAGCTTCCCGACCCAGCGCCTCACGCGGCCGGTGGGGGAGTGGAACCACTACTACGTGCGCGCCGTCAACGCCGAGGTGCGCCTGTGGGTCAACGGTCAGGAGGTCAACGGCGGCTCGCGCTGCCAGCCTGCGACGGGCTACCTCGCGCTGGAGGCGGAGGGGGCGCGGGTGGAGTACCGCAACCTGAGGCTGCGGGAGCTGCCGTGAGGGGCGCCCCGGCGTCCCGCCCGAGAATTGCGCCGCTCCGCGGCGGTCGAGCGTAGCCAGCCTGCAGTCGATCTGGAGATCGACCAGGAGCTTGGCCGGGAATCGGCGCACCGGATCACCGGGCGGGCGTGAGCCCGCCCGGAGAACCGGTGCGGTCACGCTGACGGCGAGTAGCCGATCTTCGATCGGCTAGCGCCCGCCTCGGCGCTGCTTCTCCAGCACCTCGCGGATCGAGTCGGCCTCCGGCTCGAAGTAGCGCGCCCACTCCTCCGGCGGCGGGGGGGAGAGGGGGCGCACCACGCGGAAGCCGACGAAGCGGGCGTCGGTCAGGTACCAGATCGACTTCGGGATCTGCGGGTCCTGGATCTTCCAGCCCTTGTGCGAGCCGCGGCGGGCGGCCGAGCGCAGCGCCTCCGGGTCGTCGTCCCAGGAGCCGCCGCGCACGACGTGCGGGTAGGGCTCGCTGGGCCAGCGCACGGGGTTCGAGGCCTTGCCGCCGAGGCTCGCGTAGAAGCCCTTGTCGTGCGCGTCGAGCACCCACTCCGCGACGTTGCCGTGCATGTCGTGGAGGCCCCAGGGGTTGGGCGGCTTCGTGCCCACCGGGTGGTAGGCGTCGTCGGAGTTGTCGAAGTACCAGGCGTGCGCGCCGAGCTGCGCGTCGTCGGCGCCGAAGGAGTAAGCCGTGCTCGTGCCCGCGCGGCAGGCGTACTCCCACTCGGCCTCGCTCGGCAGGCGGTAGAAGCGCCCGGTCTTCATCGTCAGCCACTTCGTGTAGTGGCGCGCCGCGAAGTGCGTCATCGAGATGGCCGGGAAGCCGTCCACGCCCATCTCGAAGTCCATCGGCACGTAGGGCGGCGTCGGGCGCGAGACCGCGTCGGCCCAGGCGTCCTGGGGCACGCCCCCTCCGGCGCCCTCGGCGCGCGCCTTGCGGTCGAGCGACAGCATGAAGGGGTGGTACTCGTTCCAGCTCGTCTCGCAGCGCGCCATCCAGAAGGGCGCCAGCTCGACCTCGACCTGTGGGCCCTCGTCCTCCTTGCGGCCCGCCTCGTCCGGCGGGCTGCCGAGCCGGAAGGTGCCGCCGCGGATCGGCACGAGCTCGAAGCTCGCGCTCGTGCCCGGGATCGCCTCGCGGTAGGGCTGCATCTCCGCCTCGCTGGCGGCCTCGCTCGCGGGGGCCGGGGCCGGCGGCGGGGAACCCGCGGGCGGGTCGGGGAACGGGCGCGACTCCTGGACGAGCGGGGCGAGGGCGAGGAGACCGAGGCAGGCGAGGCCCGTGGACATGGGCGCGGATTGTAGGGAGCGGGAGAGCGCTGGCGAGCGCGCGCTACCGTGAGCTCCCATGGCGCGCGTCTCGCCGCTCCTGCTCGGCCTGCTGGCCCTCGGCTGCGCCGGGCGCCTCGAGCGGATCGAGCGCGCGCGTCCAGCGATGGGCACCGAGTTCCGCGTGGTCGTGTACGCGGCGGATCGCGCGCGCGCGGAAGCGGCGGCCGAGGCGGCCCTGGCGCGCGTCCAGGAGCTCGACCGGCGCCTGACGGACTACGACGCGACCAGCGAGCTCGCGGGCCTCGGCGCGGCCAGCGACGCGGGGCCGACGGGCTGGATCGCGCTCTCGGAGGACCTCGCGCGGGTCCTGGAGGCGTCCCAGGACCTGGCGCGGGCGAGCGGCGGGGCCTTCGACGCGACCGCGGGCCCGTACACGCACCTGTGGCGGCGTGCGCGCCGCCAGGGCGAGCTGCCGGACCCGGAGCGGCTCGCCGCCGCGAGCGCGTCGGTCGGACATGCTCGGCTCGAGCTCGACCTCGCGGGCCGGCGCGCGCGTCTCGGCGCGGCGCGCATGCGCCTCGACCTGGGCGGCATCGGCAAGGGCTTCGCGCTCGACGAGGCCTTCGCCGTGCTCGCGCAGCACGGACTCGAGCGGGCCCTGGTGGTGGGTGGCGGCGAGCTTCGCGCCGGCGCGCCGCCGCCCGGCGCGCGCGGCTGGCGTGTGCGCCTGGTCGGGCTGGACGGCGTGGACGAGGCGCTGCTCCTCGCCCACGCGGCCCTGGCGACCTCGGGCGACCTGGAGCAGGCCCTGGAGCTCGATGGCCGGCGCCACTCGCACGTGCTCGACCCGCGCACGGGGCTGGCCCTGACCGAGCGCCGTCTCGTGAGCGTCAGCGGGCCGAGCGCGACCCTCACCGACGGGCTGGCGACGGCCCTGTCGGTGCTCGGTCCCGAGGCGGGGTCGGAGCTCCTCGCGCGCTACCGAGGCTACGCCGCGCGCCTTCAGGTCGAGCGCGGCAAGGGGATGGAGGAACGGCGCACCCCCGGCTTTCCGCCGTCGCTATCCTGCGGGGAAGCGCCGGAGCTCCCGCGCGCGAGCGATCCGCGACCCCCTGCCCCTCCCGAACGATGAGCGCTCCCGTCCCCTCCCGTCGCGATCTCCTGCGCGGCGCCCTGGCCACGACCGTGGTCGGGCCCTACGTCGCCGCCTCTCCGGGCGTGGTGCGCCGGCCGGGCGGCAGCGAGATGCTCAAGATCGGCCTGGTCGGCTGCGGCGGGCGCGGCACGGGCGCGGCGGTCAACGCGCTGCGCGCCGATCCGAACGTGAAGCTCTGGGCCGTGGGGGACGTCTTCGCCGACCACCTGGAGTCGAGCCTCGCGTCGCTGGCCTCCTCCGAGGAAGCGGCCGAGCTGCAGGCCAAGATCGACGTGCCGCCCGAGCGGCGCTTCGTCGGCTGGGACGCCTACCAGCGCGTGATCGAGCAGTGCGACGTGGTGCTGCTGGCCACCTCGCCGCACTTCCGCCCGCTGCACCTGGCGGCGGCGGTCGCGGCCGGCCGGCACACCTTCGTCGAGAAGCCGATCGCCTGCGACGCGGCCGGGATCCGCGCGGTGGCCGAGTCCTGCGCGCGCGCGAGAGAGCAGGGGCTCTCGGTCGTCTCGGGCCTGTGCTACCGCTACGAGCACAAGAAGCGCGAGACGATCCAGCGCATCCACGACGGCGCGATCGGTGACATCGTGGCCATGCACACGACCTACAACGCCGGCGCGCTGTGGCTGCGCGCGCGCAAGCCGGAGTGGAGCGAGATGGAGAACCAGATGCGCAACTGGATCTACTACTACTGGCTCTCGGGCGACCACATCGCCGAGCAGCACATCCACTCGCTCGACAAGGTCGCCTGGGCCATGGGCGAGTACCCCGTGCGCTGCCTCTCGACCGGCGGGCGCGCCGTGCGCACCGAACCCGAGTTCGGCAACGTCTACGACCACTTCAGCACGGTCTACGAGTGGAAGAACGGCGTGAAGGCCTTCAGCCTGTGCCGCCAGTGGGGCGGCGCCGTGCAGACCGAGGTCTCGGACTGGATCCACGGCACGCGCGGGCGCGCGAACATCCAGCAGGCCGAGATCGAGGGCGGCCCCGGCTGGCGCTGGCGCTGGCGCGGCGACGAGCCGGACGACATGTACCAGAACGAGCTCGACGAGCTCCTGGCCGCGATCCGCGGCGGCAAGCCGATCGACAACGGCGAGTACATGTGCAACAGCACGCTCATGGCGCTGATGGGGCGCCTGTCGGCCTACACCGGCCAGGCGGTGACCTGGGAGCAGGCCTGGAACTCGCAGGAGCTCCTGACGCCGAAGGAATACGCCTGGGGGCCGGTCGAGACGCTCCCGCTGGCGCGGCCAGGCGTGACGCAGCTCGTGTAGGGCCGCGAAGGCGACGCCGCGGGTCCTGGATCAGGCCCCGAGGACGTAGTCCTCCCACGGGCGCGGTTCGGCCGGGAGGTCGGCTCCGGTCAGCGCGCGCAGGGCGCCTGCGGCCGCCGCGCGCACCGCGGGGTCCGGCGAGCCGAGCAGGTCGACCAGGTGCGGCACCGCCTCGCGCGCGTCGAGCTGCTGCAGAGCCTGGCAGGCGAGCACGGCCAGCTCGGGCGCGAGCTCGTCCAGCACCGGGCCGAGCGCGCGCGCGGTGCGGTCGCGGCCGGCCGGGTGAGCCATCAGGGCGCGCAGCGCGGAGGCGACCGAGCCGCCGGAGCTCGGCTGGAGCTGGTCCAGGGCGCGCTCGCCCTCGCCACGCCACCAGGCGCTCTCGGCCGCGGACCAAGCGCGCCAGGCCCCGGCGCCAGCGAGGCGTGCCTGGCCCGTGATCTCGCGCAGGGCCCACTCGGCCGTGCGCTCCAGGGCCGGCACGCCCAGGCATTCGATCAGGGCCGGGACGGCGGCCAGGTCGCGCGTGCGTCCCAGGGCGCGCGCAGCGGCGCTGCGCACGTGCGGCTCGCCCTGCTGCAGCGCGGCGAGGAGCCGCTTCGAGACCGTCGCCCCGGCGCTCCAGGGGTAGCGCTCGCCCTGGGTCGCGAGGGCCTCGAGGGCGGCGAGATCGAGCTCGGGCGTGCGTCCGAAGAGCTGCGTCAAGAGGCGCAGGGCCTCGCCGTCGGGCGAGGTGGCCAGGGCCTCGCACAGCACCAGGGCGAGCGGCACCTGGGCCGCGGCCAGGGGCTCCTCGAGCAGGCGCAGGGTCTGGCGGTCCTCGGCCAGCAGGTGCCGCAGGCCCGCGACGGCGGGCACGCGCACCGACGGGTGTGCCAGCTCCTCGCCGCACTCGCCGAGCAGCGCGAGGTAGAGCGCCAGCCCGCCAGACGTGCCCTGCTCCGTCAGCACGCGCAGCGCGGCGATGCGCGTCTCGCGCTCGGGCCGCGCGCTGCAGCGCGCGCGCAGGAGCTCGCGCACGGAGACCTCGGGCAGCTCGCCCAGGGCCGCCAGCGCGATGGCAGGGATTCGATCGGGGGGGCACAGCCAGCTCTCGTCGGGGAGCTCGCCCAGCAGGGCCTCGAGCCCGGCGCCGCACGAGAGCTCGAACAGGACGGGCGCCGCGGGCGTGCCGAGGGCCACCAGGCGCCGGGACAGGACGTCCTCCGGAGCGCGCGTCGCGCCCACGGTGACCTGGAAGACGGCGCGCACCGCGGCGAGCCCGTCGCGGGACGGGCTCGCCTGCGGTGCGCAGGCGCTCACCAGGACGAGGAGCGCGCTCGTCAGCATGGGTTCCTCCCTACGGCCGCGCGATGCGACGCGTGGCCTGGTAGGTCCATTGCCCACCCTCGTCCGGGTTCGCGCGCGGCAGACCCGGCATCATGAGGGAGCCGGCCGAGATGCGGCCGTCGTAGTTGACGGTCAGCTTGGAGTGCTGATCGCCGTAGTCACGCTGGATCTGGACCTGGTTGCCGGCGGTCATGTTGCCGTAGACGGCGACCTGGGCCGAGCCCGTGGCGGAGAGGTTGTTGTCGACGAAGTTGTTCTCCGCGTACATGAAGGCGTGCATCTGCTCGAGCGTCCCGAAGACCGGGTCGCCGAAGTAGATGTTGCCGCTGTCCGCGACGGCCCCGTCCTTCATGGCGATGAAGGCCACGCCGTCCATCTGCGGGTTGTCGTAGAACAGGTTGTCCGAGAAGTAGATGTTGCCCTTGGCGACGAAGGTCACCTGGACACCGCTGGCTTCCTTGTGGTCGATCTTGAACGAGAAGATGCTCTTGTTGTGGATCCACAGGTTGCCGTCGATGAAGTACACCTTCTGGTTGCCGTTCGGACCCGGCTCACCCGAGACGCCCGAGAGCGTGATCGGGCAGGCGTCCGCGCCCGTGCTGCCCTGGTCCGTGTGGACGGGCTCGTACGGGTCCTCCAGGAAGTAGTCGTGCTTCTGGGTCGCGTTGATGTTCGCGGCCCGGTCGCTCGGGTCCTTGCGGAAGATGTGGGCCGGGTTCGTCTCGGCGACCTGGTAGGCCTTGCCGCCCAGCTCGTCGCTGCGGTACTGCGCCGTGAGGAACAGGTCCGAGACCTTGAAGTCGGCCGTGGTGGGATAGTCCATCGCGCCGATGTCCGGGATGGGCTGGTAGACGCCCTCCGAGCCGCTGGCGCCGGTGACGTCGTCCTGGGCCCGGATGTCGCCCGTGACGGAGGCATCGCCCTCGACGAGCACGCTGCCGCCGCTGTAGACGTCGCCCGTGACCTGGTCGGCCTGACCCCCGACCCCGCCCAGCTTCATCGCGTAGAGCGGGTCGCTCGAGGAGTTGCCGGCGAACAGGGCGTGGTCGTAGATGTCGAGCCCGCCGCCGGTGAGCAGGGCCTGGAGCGCGTCGCGCTCGCCCCGCACGTCGGCGAAGGCGGACACCAGGACCGAGCCGCCGTCCTCGGCCGGCTCCACCTCGACCCAGTACGAGCCGCCCCCGAAGGGTACCGGCACGTCCTCCGAGCCGATCGGAGCCAGGTTGCCCGCGGCGGCCTGCGCCAGGGCCTCGCCGAGGCCCGCCTGGGCCGCAGCGGTCGCCTGGTGCCGGTCGACCGCGGAGCCGCCCTCGCTCGAGGAGCGCGAAGCGATCATCAGCATCGCCCCGCACAGCCCGACCAGGACGGTCACGGCCACGAGCGCCACCACCGCGGCCGAGCCGCGGCGATCACGCCCATGGGATTGCAGACGGTTCATGGTTGCCTCCTCTCAGTTGCGCAGGCGGACGGCGGTCTCGGCCGTCTTGGACAGGACCCGTCCGCCTTCTCCACGGCGCTGAACGCTGAGGCGCAGGGTGACCACGTTCCCATCGCTGGAGAACGAGAGCCCGCGCTCGTCGATCAGTCCGTTCCCGTTGTCGTCGGCGTCGTTGGCGAGCTCGCCGTCGAAGAGCTCCGTCACCCCGCTGAGCAGCACGTTGCGGCGCTCGTCGGGCGTGCCCGCGTCCAGGATCTCGACCACGCGCAGCTCGTCCACGAGCCCGTCGCCGTCGTTGTCCTGGCCGTCGTCCAGCTCGCCGGGCTCGCGCTCGGCGAGGATCTGCATCGGGCGCCGCACGACGACGCCCGCCACGAAGTCGACCGGCACCTGGAAGGCGACCACGTCGGTCCCGAAGTCGGTCGCGATCGCGCCCGCCAGGAGGCTCGCGTCGGAGTACTCGATGGCCTGGGCCATGCGCTCCAGGGCGCGGTGCGTGCTGGTGGACAGGATGTGGTCGGCGCTGCCCTCGTCGAAGGCGTCCGAGGCGCGCGAGCTGGTCTGGGCCACGGCCAGGAACATGAC
>Ga0315910_10003000_pt1 | contig 14548 bp, 8 predicted proteins | sample EdamamesoilMG_FD_204470 | JGI IMG/M metagenome (GOLD analysis project Ga0315910, IMG submission 204470) | Garden soil microbial communities collected in Santa Monica, California, United States - Edamame soil | ecosystem: Environmental > Terrestrial > Soil > Garden | place: USA: California...
CGCCCCCCCCCCCCCCCCCCCCCCCCCCCCCCCCCCCCCCCCCCCCCCCCCCCCCCCCCCCCCCCCCCCCCACGCCAGGTCTGCGTGCAAAGTGAAAATTCCGAACTCCACGAAGTGATTTCCGCTGCCGCTCGTACCAAGCTGCGACCACGCCTTGTCCTTGTTCTGCTTCGTGATTGGGCTGACTGACCAATCCGCATCCAGCACGTCATGCGCGCGTCGTTTCTGAAAATTCGCGCCCACGCCGAAGCGTGTTTCCGCCTCGATGGCGCGCGTGAGCCGGTCCTGCTTCTGTTCGACATCACGCACCGGGATGTCCAGCACCGTCATCTTCATCCGGCAGGCGATGTCCACGCCCACGGCGTAAGGGATCACCGCGTTCTCCGTGGCTAGCACGCCGCCGATGGGCAGGCCGTAGCCCACGTGCGCATCCGGCATCAACGCACCCGCCACCGCCACTGGCAACAGACACGCCTTCTCCATCTGCATCACCGCCTCGTGCTCCAGCCCCTCGCCCCATTGATGATACTTCACCGGCTCGGCGCGCGGCGGCGGCGGCGATTTGAGCAACGCCTGCGCAAACTCCTTGCGGAGGGCGTCGTTCAAAAACGCGCCCGGATTGGCGACAATGGCCGAAACCTCTTCGTGCAACCGCGATTTGTCGCCGCCGCCGAGGATGAACTTGGCCACAAAATCTGTTGCGCGCCGCGTGGCTTCACCTAACGGCACGCCGAGACGGAGAAAATCTTTGGTGTTCATCAATTCCCCAAATTGAATTAAGCAGAAATCAAAACCTCACTCGTCGTCACTTCCCTGTTGCGCGAATTTGCTCATCACAAAACTGGAAAAGCCGGACATTGGGAATTTCGGTTTCATTGCAGCGTGTGCTTCGGCCTCGGCGAAGCGCTGTTTGTTTTCCCGCACGCCTTCCACCGCCTTGAGGAAGTAATCAGTTGGCGGCTTGAGATCATTCCGCTTCGATTTGTCGTAAGCGTAAATGGCCTTGCCATCGTCCACCATTCGCTTGAGGTCCGCGCCGGTGAAGCCTTCCGTCGCCGCCTGTAAAGCCGCCATGTCAACTTTCCGCAGTTCCGCGGGCACTTCCGAGATACGTTGCGTCAATATGGTCGTGCGCGCTTCGGCATCTGGCAATTTCATCTCCAACCACAACTCCACACGCCCGGACCGCGTCAACGCCGGTGGCAGATTCGCGACATTCATCGCCGTCATCATCACGCAGATTCGACCGGCACTTTCGCTCTCCAAACCATCCAACATCGTCAGCAAGTAACGGTAGAGTCCGCGCTCTTCGCCGTCCTCGAAAATCGTGTCGGCATCGTCAATAAAGATGACCGAAGGCGCGTTGTCTTTGGCCGCCTCGAACACCTGGTTGATGCGATTGTAAAAACCGTCCGTGCCGGCGATGAACGTCCCGTCAATCAGGAAGAACTTTCCCTTCAACCGATGCGCCAACGCGCGACCCACGGTTGTCTTGCCGGTGCCAGACGGTCCGTAAAGCATCACGCCGCGTTTCGAGCGCAGCTTGAATTCGCTCGCGAGCGCATCGTTTTCCAGCGGCAGCACGATGTTGATCTCCAGACTGCGCAACACGTCATCCACGCCCTTGAGATCGCGCAGGTCCACCGCCTGCACTTCTTCGAGGTCCACGTTGCTGGCCAGGCGTTGTGAACGCAGGTAATCAATGAACACGTCCGTATTGAGTGTGGAATGTTCTGCCAGCCACTTGCACGCCGCCTTGAGCTGGTGCGCGTTCAACTTGGGTGCGAAGCGGAAGACCTTTGCAAAATCCAGGATCGCTGCCTTCTTCCCCAGCCACCCGTTCACCAGCGCGGCATAGTCCTCCACCTTGAACTTGTCGATGCCGAAGGAATAACTCCGTTGCGCCGCCGCTTCGGCCAGGTGACTTGTCGTGCTGAAAATCAATTTGCGGTCTGCTTCCAGCGCGTAATTGCACAGCCCCATGATTACCGAGTTCAAGTAACCCGAGCGCGGATAGAAATGGCAACCGGCGTGATACAAATCGAGCAGGTGCAAATCGTCGAGGATAACGACCGGATGCGCCTTCAATGCTCCCAGCACCAGGTTATAGAGCGTCTCCTCCAACGCCAGCGGATGCTTCTGGCTGGACGCATCCACAAAATCCTTCATGCCGAGCAAAGCTCCGCCCGTCTGCTTGTGAATTTCCTTCAACACCGTGCTCTTGCCCCGACCAACCCCGCCCCAGACTCGGAAAATTGAGCCGACCTGCAAGCCCCGCAGCAGCGAGTCCAGCATCTCCTTCTGCGCCGGACACAATTGGATATTGGAATTATTGGACATAAAAATTCAGGATTACGCGCTTCAAACTAGCTGAGCCGACTGTGTTCGCAAGGCCCACCGCCTAGGATGAACTTGGGAACATCATCCGCCTTGTCGCGCCAAAGTGAAACGTAGGCGGACGTCCGCCGAGTGGCTTCACTCAACTTTCTATCAATCCGCGCTAGAACGTAAAACCGATTCCCACGCTGACCTGGCCACTCCAGAGCGCGGAACCACTGAAACTGGCGATGGTGATGCCGTTATAGTAGATGAAACCTCCTTCCGCTTCGACCACCGAGCCAAAACCACGAATATCGCCGCGCAAGTAGAGGTTTTTGGTGAGATACGCCTTCACGCCCGCGCCGATGCCAAAGCTAAAGTAGGTGGCGTTGTTCTGATCTTCGAACGAATAATGCGTCGCGCCCAAGTGTGCCGAGACATAGCCCCGGAGGCGTTCCGTGCCGAACTCCGCCACCCCACCGACCTGAATGACGTCGATGGCGATGTCCACCTCGCCGAGATCGTTGTTGCCCTCGAAATCGATGCTGCTCTCTTGATGACTCCACAGCAGTTCGAACCGCCCCGGGTATTCCAGCGGCGCGTAGTCCAGGCACAAGCCAAAGGCCGCACCATCGGCAAAACTGTATTCGTTCCCGGACGTGAGATCCTCCACCTCACCGCCAAAGCGATAGCCGATAAACGGCGAAATCCCATACCGCGTCGTTTGCTTGAGCGGCGTGAGAAATTCAAATGTGTCCGAGCCCCAGGAATCCTGCGCCCGCGTTGTCAGTGCTACACTGCAACTTAACGCTGCAAGCAGGTGTTTCATAGGGATACAAGTCTTCAGGATGTTCATGGAAGTTCTGATGGATCTAGATGATTATTGGCCTCTGCGGCTGCCGCATATGCAAGCGTGAATCTCCTTCACCGCCAAGCAGGAACTTTGTCAGTGAATCCGTCGCGCGCCGCGTGGCTTCACCCAACAGCACGCCGAGACGGAGAAAATCTTTGGTGTTCATGTCAATTAATCCTTACCCCATGCGAATTGCAGCACGCCAAGCACTTTCTCAGGATCACAACCATACATGCCCGATGAAAATGCCGCATTACTTTCAATCACGGCCCAGCCGCGATTGGCAATAACTCCAACATCAATGACAACGGCTTCAGGAACTGCGACTGACGTATCCGATAACACGCGCTCACAAAACTCTAGCGCTACTTTCAGTTCCTCTTCGGTTGCAGGCCAAAAGCCATTCTCATCTTTTGCCAATCGCCCATCGCGCCAATATGGCGAGAGCGTCACGACTTTACGGTTCAAGACAAAACAGCGGAACTCAGTCGTCCACTCGACGACCTCTTGAACAAGCACAGGTATGTCTTCAGGTAGTGGGCCGGGTGCTGGCAAATCAGCGCCGCTCGAATAGACCTTTGCATCAAAGCACTTCTCGTCTGCAGGTTTGATGAAAGTCCGCGTCGAAGTCTTTCTGGCTTCTGCCAGAGTCGTAAGTCGAACATCGCGTCCGCGCCATTTTGCAGAGAGCTTTGGCAACCAATCCAACGACGGCTCTTGCAGTTTCAATCCCAATGTTTGTGCGACGTGATGTGCGAACAATGGCTCGCCATAGACCGCCAAGTCCTTTGCCTCAATCGCAGGAACGTGCCAGCCATGCACTCGAACTACTTCCCACTTCAATGCGATGCACGCGCGCCACAACAATTGAGCGTCGTCAGTTTGACGTGCGGATAGAAGTAGCGTTGGCATGTTGGTAATTGATTACTCAAATATTATTGAGCGAGCGAGCTTTGGCGCCCGCTCTCCCTTGTTCACTCATTCAGGAACAGTTTCCACCCGGCGGCGTTGGCATTGCCTTGTGAGTTTTCATCAATGAACCCTTCTGGGCGCCCGGTGGCTGGGGTGAACTGGCCAAGAAATTTTCTGTTTCTCCGCTTGAATAAATACGCCAAGGGATTTATCAAGATAGCGTCTTTCCGTTTTCGCAAATGAGGCTCAAGATTCTTCTGATCGAAGACGCTGCCGCGGATGCCGAATTGATCACGCGTGAGTTGCAGGCGTCCGGGCTCCCCTTTGTCCTGACACGGGTGGAGACCGAGTCTGCGTTCCGCCATGAACTCGCCACGCATCCGCCGGATCTCATCCTTTCGGACCATGGCCTGCCGTCGTTCAGCGGCTTCCGGGCGCTGGAGATCGTGCGGGCGGAGCGCCCCGGCCTGCCGTTCATCTTCGTGAGCGGTTCGAACGATCCCGGCATGGTGGCGCAGATGTACGAGATCGGCGCCACGGACTATGTCTTCAAACATGACCTGGGCGATTTGAAAGCCGCCGTGCTCCAGGCCCTGGGCGCGCGCGGCAACGCCTGGCTGACGGCCGGGGCTGGCGACCCGGCGGCGCAGACGGAACTGGACCTGCAACTGCAGATCCCAGACCTGGGAATCCCGGTTTTCGCCTCCGGCACCGGCCATCTGTCGTTCTGTCCGCAATGCCGCACCGTGCGCGACGAACACGGCAGCCAGGTCGATATGGACAGCTACTGCGCGAACCGCGCCGAGTGTGTGGTGCAACGCACGCTCTGCACGGATTGCGCCCGCCGTTCGCATTCGAATTAGGTTCTTCATCTTTTCTTTCGATTGGGAGAGCGGACTTTGACGCCCGCTCTCCCGTTGTTTTACTCGTTCAGGAACAGTTTCCACTCGGCAAGGCCGTGGGCGTTGCGGAGGTGGACCGTCACCGGCAGTTCCTTCGGCGCGCGCGGAACGCTGAGCAGCTTGAGGCCGGCTTCGTGCGGGAGGCGGTCAGCCTTGCGCTGGTTCACGTCCTTCGCGGACCAGACGAGGTTTTCCCACGAGTCCGCCCCGCCGCGCGAGCGGGGCACGACGTGGTCGAGGCTGCCTTCGTCCGGGTGCAACACCCGGCCGGTGTACTGGCAGCGGTTGCCATCGCGCTCACGGATGTTCTTCGCGTTGAGCTTCGGACGCTTCTTCGGCACGCGCGCGTAGTTCACGGCCACGATGACGGTCGGCACGCGGATCGCACCGCGCGGCGTGCGCACGGCATTATCCTGCGGCCGGATCGGCAGTGTGATCCACTCGTCCCAGGTGACCGGGCGCAGCGCCTGCGCCTGCGCATCGTCACCCAGCTCGATATCGAGCGCGGTGGCGACGTTCGTGGCCAGCTGGCAGAACGCGTCCTGCGGCGTGCGGATGTTGATCGCCTGCCAGTTGCGGTTGAGCACGAGCACGATTGCCTTGTTCAGTATGTCGTTCATAAATTCTTCCGGTGACGGCGTGAGGTGTTTGTTCCTGGTTGATCTGGCGACCAAGGCAGCCCGGACAAATACGGTCCAAGCCGCGAAAATATTCCCAGCTTTGTTTCTTGGCGACCGGCCGAGGGGCGTTAAGTTGGTCAACGCCGCATGAGCCGGAACAACCGCATTCTGCACTTGGATGGCGACAGCTTCTTCGCCAGTTGCGAGATCGCGCTGGATAAGAATCTGGAAGGCCGCCCGGTCTGGGTTGGCGGCGGGCGGCGCGGCGATGGCATCGTGATCGCCGCCAATCGCATCGCCAAAAAGTTTGGCGTGGTCACCGGCATGGCCTGCTTCGACGCCCAGCGGCTGTGTCCCAAGGGTGTGCTCTGCCGGCCGCACTACGACGAATATCGCCGGCTTTCTCAGGAAATGTTCCGCGTCATGGAACAGTATTCGCCGGTACTCGTACCCATCTCGATCGACGAAGGCTTCCTCGATCTCACCACCATGGACAGCCACGTCTGGCGGCACTGCACGCCCACGGACTACATGAAACAGATTGGCACGCATGTCCGCGCCGCCACCGGTCTGCCAGTGTCGGGGGGACTGGCCAGTTCATCCAAGCTGGCCAAGCTGGTGACCGATGTCGTCAAACCGGGCTTTTACGAATTGCCCGTTGGCGAAGAAAAGGAATTCCTGAAAGACCGGCCAGTGCGCGAGCTTTCGGGCATCGCCAAGAACCGGCAACGCAGTCTGGCCGCGCTGGGCGCGTTGACGTTCGGTCACGTGGCGAAACTGCCGTCCATGTTACTGAAACAAAAGTTCGGCATCTGGGGCCAGCAACTCTGGCTCTTCGCCCACGGTCGCTGGCAGGAGCCACTGTTGCTCACGGTGAAGGATCGCACGACGATTTCCAGCAGCACCACCCTGCCCTACGACGAGCCGGACTACGAAGCCGCGCTCACGTTCACGCTCAGCGAGGCGACCCGGCTGGTGGGCCAGTTGCGACGCGAGCAATTGCAGGCACGGGAGTTGAGCCTGGGCATCCGGTTCAATGATTTCACCGAGGCAGGCGCAAGTCATCGTTTCCAGCACGCGCAGTTTCAGAACTCGGTCATCAATGCCACGCTGGAAGGTTTGTTCCGCGACATCATGGGCGGCGCCTACAAACCGGTGCGGCAGATCCGCATTGCGATGTGGAATCTCGCGCGGCTGGACACACAGCCGACACTTTGGGGCAAGACTCATGAGGAACGCTGGGGCGCACTCGATGCGGCGACGCACAAGTTGAACACGGATCTAAGCAAACCCGACAAGCCGGCGCTGATGACCGGCGCGCAACTGGCGCTGCGGCAGATCGACGACACGCACAAGAAACCAAAGAGCAAATGTCCGTTCGTGCCCCAACGCGAGATGGTGAAGAAACTCTGGGGCACGGACGCTGATCCGCTGGCGCACAAAGGCGAGTGGACGGAAAAACTCTGGCGTGTAAGCCGCGGCCACTTCACCAAGACGAGCAAAGGCGGTTGAATCTCCCGCAATTCTTACTCGTCGCCATCCAGCACTTCGACGATGGCGTTGACTGTTCCAGGTGAATGACCCTCGTAACGATTGCCGACCAATACCATCACCTTGGTCCGACCTTTTGACTTCAGTCCACGTCGCGCTAGTTCCACAGCCGCAGCGCGGCCTTCTGGATTTGCGTCCTGAATTTTGCTGTAAGGGCTGAATTTTTTCACTGCTTGCTCAAACGTTCGTCCTTCACGAACCAAGAAACGCGCAGCCAAGAGCGACGGATTGGTGACGCTGTCCGGCAGCGCCATTTGTTCTGCCGGCGGCGGCATGTCCGACCAGGCGTTATAGATGTGCGTCACGCCATGGCGAGCGAGCACGGCAAAATACTCCGGATGCAGCCACTGACGATTGCGGGTCTCCACGCCATAGGGCCAGCCCCGGGGGAGTTTTCCGAGAAAGCGATCAAGGGCTTCAACAAACGCCGAGCCGCGGGCGAACTCACCCCGATCAAACTTTGAGAATTCGAAAGTGACCAGCCCCACCTTGTCCCGCACCGCTTCCCACCGTGACAGGAATTTGTCGGTGAACAGCGAGGCGTTGAGGAAATCCGGATTGGGTCTACCCGCGCGCGCGCCAAAGCGTGGCAGGTGCGGGAATTGTCTCAGCGTGATGTGGCAACAAACCTTGGGCGCGAACTGGAAGTCCGGCGGCACCTGGGCCGCCAGTTTTTCCAGCCGGTCGCGCTCGTAAAATTCATAATACGAGGCATCCAGCGACACGGCCGGAAACGTGCTGGCGAATTCTGCAAGACTGTCACGCTTGAAGCGAGCCTCGGAAAACCGCCCGCGCCAGACGTAGCGGTCGCGTTCATAGACAATGCCGAACCAGCCGGGGTAATTCCACGACGACGTGCCGATGAAAACTCCCTGCACCGCCAACGCGCGGAGTTTTGCAGCAAGTTGTTCGCGATCAAACGGCACACCGCCAGTTAATCCAACCATGCACGCGGTTCAATGACAAACGCTGGTTGCCTCGCCCGGTTTCGCTCCGGGGCCTCCGGTGTCAGAGACCGGCGCACTCCTGATTATGCGACGAGGCAGATTGGTAGCCCGTGCTGGTAACTCTCCAGCGTCCGCAGTTTGTAAGACTGCCGCTCTGATTTTGAGCTAACGGGCCAAATCCGGTGGTGGGCATGGTGAGGATCGGATTGGGGCGATTTTAGGCCGATTCACACTCTGGCTGCATTCTCTGCGTCACTTTCCAGCGACAATCTGGCGCAATTTTCTACTCATTTAGGTAGGTAGGCAGCCAAGGCGACACTGTTAAACTGGATGGATGCAACCACTGCGATAAAACGGACAGATGAATTGTCGTCCTGTGATACCGATCTAGACCACCCTTTGTCCGACAACCACTTAAGAAAACCCCATACAAATGACTCAAATCAAAAGAATAGCCGCCGGGCTGGCAACGATCCTGACCGTTGGCGTTGCTGATGCCGCCGTAACGGCTTACGAACCCTTCGACTATGCGGCAGGCACCCTGGCCAATGGGACCGCCAGCACCGCCAGTGGGTTCACGGGAAATTGGACGGTGTCCGCCTTTCCGCAGATCGTGAACACCATGCTGACTTATCCCGGCCTCACTCCAGTGAACCGCGCGTATCAACACGCTGCTGCCGGAGCGCAAACCACGGTCGGTCTGGCGAGTTCGTTGTCGAGCGGCACGAAATACATCAGCTACCTCTTCATGGGGAGCGGCAATTCCGGCGGCGATACGGTCGGAGTTTTCTTCAAAGGCAACAACGCGACCAGTCTGTTCTGCGGTTTCCGGACGCCTGACGGCGCTTCAACGACTGGCTTCGGGCTGGGTACGGTCAATAGCACAACTTTAGGTGGAGCAACTGCGTTGCAAAGCGCGGTCAATATCAATAACACCGCCACACATTTCATCGTCATCAAAATTGATTTTGATACGTCCGGCGCCAACGACACCGTCAGCCTTTGGATTGATCCCCCGGCGAATGCGGCGGCGCCAGGTGTGCCGGCGACCCGGACCAACACGACCTTCGATGTCGGAACCATCTCCGCGTTCGGCATCAACATCACGGGCGGCTACAATCCTATCGTTGACGAGATCCGCATCGGTGACACGTATGGCGATGTGACGGCGTATGTGCCGCCGCCCGCGGCGCCGACCGGATTGGCCGCGACACCCGGCAACAACACCGTGAGTTTGAGTTGGGATGTCACGAGCGGCGCGACCGGCTACAAGGTTTTGCGCGGCACGACCACGGGCGTTTACACCGTGACCAACAGCGTAACATTGAACACAAACTTCGACGCGACGGTGGTCGGAGGCACGACTTATTTCTACGCGGTGCAAGCCACGAACTCGTCCGGTGCAGGCGCGCTCTCGTCGGAAGTGAGCGTCACGCCGACGGTTGCCTTGCCGAGCACACCCGCTGGATTTACCGCCACGGGAACGAACAGTGCGGTGCTCTTGAGTTGGAACATTGCCGCCGGAGCAACCGGCTACAATATCAAACGCGCGACCACCAGCGGAGCGGAGGCAACCATTGCCAGCACGGGTGCGACCAGTTACACCGACGCGGCGGTGGTCAATGGCACGACGCATTTTTACACGGTCTCGGCCACCAACAGCGCGGGTGAGAGCGCCGATTCATCGGAAGTGAGCGCCGTCCCGGACGTTCCGCCAGCAACTCCGACCGCATTGAACGCAACGGCAGGCAGCAATCAGGTCTCGTTGACCTGGACCGGTTCCGCCGGGGCGACAAGTTACAATGTGAAACGCTCGACGACCAGCGGCTCGGGTTACACCACCATCGGCACGACGACTGCACCCACGACAGCTTACGTTGATTCGACGGCGGTAAAATTCACCCAGTATTACTATGTCGTCTCCGCTGTGAACGCCTACGGCGAAAGTGCGAACTCCAGTCCCGAAGCCACGGCGACGCCTACGGGCGCGTATGGACCGACGGCGTACGAGCCGTTCAACTACACGGCCGGCGCGTTCGCCAACAACACGCCCAGCACGGCAGCGGGATTCACGGGTAATTGGACGATTCCGACCGGCGCAACCATCGCTTCCGGCCGGACCTACACAAATCTTCCGGTGGCGGGAAACGCCTATCAACACAATGCGAGCGGCAGTCAGAACACGGTCGCTTTTGCGAACTCGATGGCGAGCGGCACGAAGTACATCAGCTTCCTCATCAAGAACAGCGGCAACTCCGGCGGCGATGCCGTGGGTGTTTTCTTGAAGGGCAACAACGCTACCAGCCTCTTCGCCGGCTTCCGCGCGGGTTTCAGTGGCTCGGAAACTTACTTCGGCCTGGGCACGGTGAACAGCACGACGCTCGGCGGCGCATCAGCCTTGGGCAGCAGTGCCGTTCCGCTCAACAACACCGCCACGAATTTCATCGTGCTGAAAATCGAGTTCAACACTTCTGGCGCCAACGAAACCATCAGCCTCTGGACCAATCCTCCGGTAAATGTGCTCGTCCCGGGGGTCGCCGCCAGTGTCACCGCCAGCACGTTTGATGTGGGTACGATCTCTGCGTTCGGCATCAACATCCTGGGTGGCTATGCCGCCGTCATTGATGAAATCCGCGTCGGCGATGTCTACGGCGATGTGGTGGGATATAGCGCGGTTTCCGTGCCGACGATCCCTACGACCGTCTCGATCGCTGCGGCACAGGGAGAGCAGATCAGTTGGAGCGCCTCCAGTGGCAATACCTATCAGCCGCAAAAATCGGCGGACAACAGTGCCTGGTCCAACGTGGGAAGCCTCTTAGTCGGTAACACTGTGACCTCGGTGTACGAAACGACGTCGGCGGCCTATTATCGCGTGTTGGAATACGTAGCCGGCGGCCCTGGATCCGACGAGATGGTCAATGGCAGCTTTGAAATTCCCGCCGCCAATAACGTCGGCGCGGCCAACTGGAACGGTCCGGCGAGCACCGGCACGGTGAATCAATACATCACCAATCAGTTCGATGTCCTGATGCCGACGGAAGGCACGAACCTGTTGTTCATCGAAGGTCAGGGCGGCTCTGGCTCCGTGGTGCAAAGTGATTTCGTCCCGATCAGCGGCGGGCTCACCTACAAGGTGGTTTTCGACGCGGCCAATCCGCTCAAGTCTGGCGGTGGCAATCCGCAGTTCCGCGTGGAGTTTTTCAATGCGGGCAACGGCCTCGTCGGCAGCAGCGGTTTTGTGAGCTTCGCCTCTGCGGGGTCAAGCTGGGTGACCTTCAGCAACAATTACGCAGCGCCAGCCAATGCTACAAAAATGACCATCGGCTTTCTGGAAGCGGTCGGCGCCGGCCCGACCGATCATTGGATCACTTTGGTTGATAACGTACGCGTCAGCGCGCTCGCCACGGTTGGCAGCACCAATGTGCTGTCGCCCACGCGCCAACTCGGAGCGGTGTTCACTGGAACGGTCCAGACCAACGGCGTGACGGCGACGGCTGCATCCGGAACGATCACTTTCCGGACCAACAGCGTCCAATTGAGCGCGAACACAGTGGCAGCCGGGAGCGCGACGAGCGCGACGGCCATTGTGACCCCGCCTTACACAGTCACCGCGATCTATTCCGGCGACAGCACCTATATCGGCAGCACGAACACTCTGACCGTGAATAATGCCTCTGCCTCGGTGATATTAGGCAGTTTGAACCAGACATATGATGGCACGGCCAGGAATGCCACCGCGACGACCACACCAGCTGGTCTGACGGTCGCTTTCACCTATGACGGTTCATCGGATGCGCCGACCAACGCCGGCACTTACACTGTGATCGGTTCAGTGGTGGACGTTGTCTATGTGGGCAGCGCGACCAACAGTCTGGTGATCGGCAAGGCTGCGGCCACAGTGACATTGCAGGACTTGAATCAAACCTATGATGGCACGGCCCGGATCGTGTCTGCGACGACGGTTCCAAGCGGATTGACGGTAACCTTCACTTACGATGGTTCCGCCAATGCGCCGACGAACATCGGGACGTATGAAATCATCGGCACGGTGTCGGACCTCAACTACGAGGGTAGCGCGACGAACAGTCTCGTGGTAGTCAATGGAATCAATAATACTCCGACAAACATCGTATGGAGCGTCGCCGGCGATCAGCTCACGCTCTCCTGGCCGGCAGATCACTTGGGCTGGATCCTGCAGGCGCAGACCAACAGTTTGAGTACAGGCATCGGGGCCAACTGGTTTGATGTCGTGGGCAGCGAGACGAACACGCAATCGGTGATCCCGATTGATCCGGTGAACCCGGCAGTGTTCTTCCGCTTGCGCTTGCCGTAAATCAATTCGGGTGGCGGTTGGTTGGGGGAGCCGGTTCGCGGTTGGGCCGGCTCCTCTTTGATTTGAACCGGTCGGGAATGTATCCAAGCAAGTTCAGAAAGACGTAATGAAGACGAAAATGAAAATGATGGCGGGTCTGATTGGCGCGGCGTTTTGCTTCACCGGCTTGACCCCCGCCAGCCACGCAAGTCTGAGCGCGTATGAGCCGTTCAATTACTCCACCTCGATCCCCAATGGCACGGCGAGCACGGCGACGGGGTTTTCAGGCAACTGGACGTGCGGCGCCACTGCGCCCACGATCGAGACGGGCATGACCTACCCCGCTTTGCCGACGGCGAATGGGGCTTTGGCAGCCGCGAGCCAGAGTGGTCGGCAGTTCGTGAGTTTCACCAGCCCGCTTGCCAGCGGGACCAGGTGGATCAGTTTTCTGTTCAGCCAGGCGGGGAATAACGGTGGAAATTGTTCCGGGATCTATTTTCCGAATGGCGGCACCGGGCTCTTTTTTGGCTATGGTCTAAACCCGTTCTCGCCCACACAAGGTCGGCTTGGGCTTGGTTCGATCACGACGACTGGAAGCACTCCTCTTGGTGCTGCGGATTTGACCAATTCCTTTCTTGGCACTTTTGGCACAACTTATCTGATCGTATTGAAAATTGATTTCAACACATCTGGCAACAACGACACGGTCACGGCTTATATCAACCCAATCGCCAACGCCGGCGCACCGGGTGTGGCGGCGACGCATAACTTTGCGGCTTTCGATGTGGGCACCATCACGGGGATCGGGTTTCAAAATCCAGATGGTGGCTTCGCCATCAAAGTGGACGAAATCCGGGTGGGTGACAGTTACCAGGATGTGGTAAGCAACGGCGGCGTGGTGATAGTGCCTGCGCCAGTGATCACCAGCGTCACGCCCGCGACGGGCCTTACCAACGGAGGCACAGTCGTCACGATCACCGGCTCCAATTTTCTGACCGGCATCACGGTAAAATTTGGTGCGAATGCCGGCGCAGGCGTTTCGCTGACCGGCTCCAACAGTCTCACTGTGACCACCCCCGCCGGAGCGCCGGGCGCCGTCAATGTGGTGGTGCAGAATACTAACGCACTCTCGGCCACGAACCTGAATGGCTTTACGTATCTGCTGCCGCCACCGCCGCCACCGCTCCCGGCGACGATCGTGCCGGGCCGCACGGTGAAGTCGGGTTCAAACCTGACCTTGGTCTGGCAGGGAGGCACGAACACCATCAGCGTTCTTCTGACGACCACCAATGTCGGCCTGGGCGCGATCTGGATTCCAATCGAGACCAACGTGTTTGGGGCGGACGGATTGACCACCAACCACATCGTCATCAACCCGGAAGAACCAAGACGCTTCTATGGCCAGTCCGTTCCCGCGAATATCATCACGATCTCGGCCCCCACCGGTCTGCAAACGATCCCCTCGGGTTCGACCAATGCCATCGGGTTGGCGTGGACTGCCAGTTCCACACCCGGAGTGACCGGCTATCGCATTCTGTATGGCGTCAATAGCGGAGCCCTGACGAATTCCGTGGATGTCGGCGATGTCACCTCCGCCATCATTTCTGGTCTGACGCCGGGCCAGACTTATTACCTCGCAGTCGTCGCGCTCGCGGGCATCAATCAAAGCCTCGCGGTCGAAGCCACTATTTCAGCGCAGACTGATACGGAGATCGGTATCATCGCCTTGTTCAACGCCGGTACCGTGCTCGAGCCACCGACGACGGTTGATACGCCCACGGCCCTCATCACCTACCTTGCCGACCGCGCGCGCGATCGGCACGCGCGCGAGGACATCGTGAATGGCGAAATATTTCGAGCTTACGATCACTACTTGAGCTGGTATTGGGAACAGCGCGTCGCGAACATCCAGATTGTGGATCGGGTCGGGAAGGCCGGGCAGCAGACGAACATCACCTTTAACTTCGTTACTCAGGACCAATTGAACCCGGCCGAGTTCCGGACCTTCTTCCGCGGCATCAACACTGTGGCGGAGTATCACAACAACCAGGTGGCAACGCTCGTCTCCACCAGCCCTTCGGCCACTCCTGGCGAAACGGATTATCATTACACCGCCACCATCTCGGCCCACA
>Ga0315910_10003002_pt1 | contig 14539 bp, 11 predicted proteins | sample EdamamesoilMG_FD_204470 | JGI IMG/M metagenome (GOLD analysis project Ga0315910, IMG submission 204470) | Garden soil microbial communities collected in Santa Monica, California, United States - Edamame soil | ecosystem: Environmental > Terrestrial > Soil > Garden | place: USA: California...
CGAACGGGTGGATACCGTGCGGGACCTGCCGCTGCGTGGCGCGGCCGCGCTGGTCGAACGGCTGCAGAAGCATCGCGACGCCGCTTTCCTCGCGAGGGAACTCACGCGCATCCGCTGCGACATGCCGCTGTCCGTGGCGCGTGAACAGCTGCGCCGCCGGCAACCTGACCTCATGGGAATCGATACTTTCTGCACGGGTAATGGCTTCGGAGCGCTGCTGCGGCGGCAGGCGGAACGGCTGTCCTGATACCTGGCGGTGTGACCCGGTTCACGGTTCGCACTTCATATCCTTGCGCTATGAGAGCCCGTTCGCTGCCCGGAACGGTGCGCCCGTCCAGAATGAGGCATGAAGCCCGTGCGCTGCGGCATAAGGACAAGCCGCGGCATGACACTTATGGAACTCTCTCTTGCCTGCGCGCTGCTCGGCGTTCTCGCCGCCATCGCCGTCCCCACGTACTCGAAGTCCATCGACAAACTGCGCATCAAGCAGGCATCGACCGACCTGATGAAGATCATGGTCTCCATAGGCCGCCACCGGTCTGCTTCAGGAACGGTACCCGACTCCCTGGCCGGCATCACGGGCATTCCGGTCAATGACCCGTGGGGAAATCCGTACGTCTACAACAGCTTCTCCCGTCCCAGGTTCAACCGCGGACAGGCACGCAAGGACCGCAACCTCGTGCCGATCAACACCGAGTTCGATCTCTACAGTTCGGGCAAGGATGGCGAGTCACGCGGACCACTGACGGCAAAGGCGAGCCGTGACGACATCGTGGTGGCGCGCGATGGGGCTTTCGTAGGGCTCGCCACGGACTTCTGATGGCCAGGGGGCGCCAGGCATTGCGCTCATCGCGCTCGCGAGTCGCGCGGCGCGTCTTCCTGCTGTGCGTGCTGTGTTCGCTGCTGCCGGCGGTGGCGATCGGTACGCTGATCTACACGCGCCTTGCCGCCGAGGAGAAGGAGAACGCCCACGCCCGCATGCAGGACATGGCGAAGCGCTATGGCATGCTGCTGAACGACCGCCTCGGCGACGCCGAGAATGTGCTGATCGACATCGGCGAACGCAAGCTGTTGGGCCTGTGGACGGGGCTGGCCAGCGGAGAGTCCGCGCGTCTGGCCGCGGTGGGCGTCACGACCGTGACGGTGTCTCCCGCGTACAAGGCCAATCAACTCCATCACCGCAACGAGCGATTGAGCGTGGGGAATGAGTCGCTGCGCGTAGTGCAGCGGTCGGGCGCAACCACGGTGGAGCTGGAGCTGACGCTGCGTGCTGCCGGCGGCGAGGCCGTCCGCGTGCAGGGCGTCGTGCGTCCGGAATTCCTCTGGAGTTCGGAAGTGGTCGAGTCGCCCGATGTACGACTGTGCGCACAGTCCGCGGGCCGGGCGCTGTACTGCAACGACGATGCGAAGGTCTCCGATCCCGCGAGCGCCCGATGGGAACTGTTCCTGCGGCCTCACTTCGGCGTCGAGAGCTGGTCCGTCAGCGCCGAACAGTCGCGGCAGACGGTTGCCGGCATGCGCGGCGTGCTCGAGGGCCTGCCTCTGCTGGGAGGAGCCGCGCTGCTGATGGCGCTGCTGATCGGCTCATTTGAAGTCCGCCGCGCGCACCGTCCCCTGCACGAACTGCTGCAGGCGTTTCGCAGCATGGCACGCGGACGATTCGTGCAGCTCGGACTGTCCGAACGCCGCGATGAGTATTCGGACATCGGCCGCGCCTTCAACCAGCTCTCGCGCACGCTACGGCGCCAGTTTCGCCTGCTCGCGACCCTGGAAGGCATCGACCTCGCCATCCTCGAAAAGCCCGTGGTCGGTGACCTGATGAAGTCGCTGCTGCCCCGCCTGCCGTCCATCCTCGATGCCGACCACGTCGGGTTCACCATGTCCGAGGCTTCGGGGCGACTGGTGCTGGTGTGGTCCGTGAGGGGCGCTGGCGGCATACGGAACCAGAAGCTTTCGGCTCATGCAGAGGCTGTGGAGCTGATGCACGAAATGCAGCCCCATCTGAAGTGGGAGGAGACACCCCTCCTGGTCTCCGGCGTGGAGCGCGGGCGGCTCATCTGCGGCCGGATCCAGGGCCAGCAGATCTCCCGCGCGGTACGGCGCCAGGCACAGGGCGTGGCCAGACGCTTCGCCGTGGCGCTGCGCAACGAGGAACGCGAGCGGCAGCTTGTGCGGCAGGCCGCCGTGGACGAGCTGACGCAGCTTCCGAACCGGCGACTGCTGCAGGAACGCGTCCAGCAGGCACTGGCCGAGTCCGCGCCCACGGGTGAATCCTTCGCCTTCGTCTATCTCGACCTGGACCGCTTCAAGACCCTGAACGACTCCCTGGGCCATCACTGCGGTGACGAACTGCTGTTCCAGCTCGCGGCGCGGCTGGCGAACTGCGCTGAACCGGGCGACACCGTCGCGCGCATCGGAGGCGATGAGTTCGTGTTCCTGCTGCGAAAGGTAACGGCCGCCGAAGCCCTGCGACGGACAGAGGGGGTCGTGACCCGCCTGCGCGAATCCGTGCAGGTGGGCGGAATCGCAATTCAGCCGCAGGCGTCGATCGGCATTGCCATGTACCCCCCGGATGGTCACGAGTTTGAATCCCTGCTGCGCAAGGCGGACGTCGCCATGTACCGCGGCAAGGCAGAGGGCGGCAACCGCATCGTATTCTTTGAAGACCGCATGAATGACCAGGCCGTGCGGCGCATGCGCATCGAGTCGGGTCTGCGCCAGGCACTGGGCCGGGACCACCTGCAGCTTCACTACCAGCCGAAAGTCAGCCTCACGAATGGCGACCTGCATGGTGTCGAGGCGCTGCTGCGATGGAACGATCCCGAACTGGGGCCGGTCAGTCCGGCGGAATTCATTCCCATTGCCGAGGAATCCGAGCTCATCCACGAGCTGGGGAAGATCGCGCTGGAGCAGGCCATCGCGTTCTGCCGGCGCTGCCTCGATGAATCGGTGCCCATCGGGCATGTCGCGGTAAACGTGTCGATGCTGCAGCTCTGCAACGCCGATCTCATCGAGTTCCTGAGTCGGCAGCTCAGCGTGCGCCGCGTGCCACCGGGCATGCTGCAGATCGAGGTCACGGAATCCACCATCATGCGCGATACCGTCATGGTGTCCGGCGTGCTGGCGCAGATCCGCGAACTCGGCATCCGCATCGCCATCGATGACTTCGGGACCGGCTATTCCTCGCTTGCAGTGCTGCAGCACCTGCCGGTGGACCTGCTCAAGATCGACCGCAGCTTCGTGGCGCAGGTTGCCGGCTCCCGCCAGAGCCTGGAGCTGGTGCGCGCCATGCTGGCGATCTGCCGCGCGCTGGGCCTGGAGGCCGTGGCTGAGGGCATCGAAACCCCGGAGCAGCATGAGCTGCTCACCGACCACGGCTGCGACTTTGCGCAGGGATACCTCTACAGCCGGCCGGTTCCCGCCGCGGCCATGATGGACCTTGCCACGCGCTGGCACCTGACCTTGCCCACGGCTCCGTGGATAATGAGGGCATGAGCGCCCGATCCATCGAATCCGTCCTCACCGAAAACCGCAGCTTTCCACCCGCACCTTCTTTCGCCGCCAGGGCGCAGCCCGACGGCGCGCAGCTGGCCGCGTTGCGCGCGCAGGCTGGCGCCAATCCGGAGCAGTTCTGGGCGCAGCAGGCCCGCAGCGAACTGGTATGGCAGAAGCCCTTCACGCAGACGCTGGATGCCTCGGCCGCACCGAATTTCCGCTGGTTCACCGATGGCCGACTGAATGCCTCGTACAACTGCCTCGATGTGCACCTGCCGGCGCGCCGGGACCATACCGCGCTGATCTTCGAAGCCGAAGGCGGCGCGGTCCGGAGGCTCAGCTATGGCGAGCTGCATGCCGAGGTCTGCCGTTTCGGCAATGCGCTGCGCGGGCTCGGCGTGAAGGAGGGCGACCGCGTCGTCATCTACATGCCGCTGCTGCCCGAAGCCATCGTTGCCATGCAGGCCTGTGCCCGTATCGGCGCCATCCACTCGGTGGTGTTCGGTGGTTTCTCCGCGCTGTCGCTGCGCGACCGGATCGAGGATGCCGGTGCGCGCTTCGTGATCACCGCAGACGGCGGCTGGCGCGGCGGCAAGGTAGTGGAGCTGAAGGCCGCCACGGACAAGGCGCTCGCCGAGGGTGGCGCCAGCATCGAGAAGGTCATCGTGCTCCGCCACACCGGCCTCGAGGTCCCCATGCAGGCGGGTCGCGACCTGTGGTGGCACGAGCTGACTGCGGGACAGGACGATGCCTGCGAGCCGGCATGGGTGGAAGCCGAGCATCCCTTGTTCCTGCTCTATACCTCCGGGTCCACCGGCAAGCCCAAGGGCATCCAGCACTCCACCGCCGGCTACCTGCTGGGCGCGAAGCTCAGCACGAAGTGGGTGTTCGACCTGAAGCCGGAGGATGTGTTCTGGTGCACGGCCGACGTGGGCTGGATCACCGGCCACAGCTATGTGGCCTACGGGCCCATCGCCAATGGCGTCACCGTGGTGCTGTACGAAGGCGCGCCCACCTTTCCCGATGCCGGAAGGTTCTGGAAGATCATCCAGGACCACCGGATCAGCATCTTCTACACGGCGCCCACCGCCATCCGCGCGCTGATGAAACTGGGCGATGCCATTCCGGCGAAGCACGACCTGTCGTCCCTGCGGCTGCTGGGCAGCGTGGGCGAGCCCATCAATCCCGAGGCGTGGATGTGGTACCACCGCGTCATCGGTGGAGAGCGATGCCCGATCGTCGACACATGGTGGCAGACCGAGACGGGCGCCATCATGATCTCGCCCGTGCCGGGCGTCACGGCCACCAAACCGGGCTCGTGCACACAGCCGCTGCCCGGCGTCGATGCCGACATCGTCGATGAGGATGGCAATCCGGTGCGGGGCGCCGAGGCCGGCGGCTATCTCGTCATCAAGCGGCCCTGGCCTTCGATGCTGCGCACCATATGGGGCGACAACGCCCGCTACATCGAGACCTACTGGAGCAAGTTCCACAACCGGTACTACGTCGCCGGCGACAGCGCGCATCGCGATGCCGACGGCTACTACTGGATCATGGGCCGCATCGACGATGTGCTGAATGTCGCCGGGCATCGCCTGGGGACCATGGAGATCGAGTCCGCGCTGGTGGCGCACCCGCGCATCGCCGAGGCTGCGGTGGTTGGCCGGCCGCATGATGTGAAGGGAGAGGCCGTGTTCGCCTTCGTGGTGTGCAAGGGAGACCGGCCCTCCGGCGATACCCGCGCCCTGGTTGAGGAGCTGCGCGCCTGGGTGGGAGAGCAGCTCGGGGCGATCGCCAAACCTGATGACATCCGGTTCGCCGACAACCTGCCAAAGACCCGTTCGGGAAAGATCATGCGACGGCTGCTGCGCAGCGTTGCGCGTGGAGAGGAGATCACGCAGGACATTTCCACGCTGGAGAACCCGGGGATCGTGGATCAGTTGCGCGGGGTGAAATAGGGAGGGTTGCGCATGAGGCTCGTCGCGATCCAGCGCGGGGGCAGGCTCGAGGAGAGCGTCGGTCCGCTCCCGCCCGAAGCCCATGGTGTCCTGGAGGCAACATCGCAGCTGTACCAGGCTGCCGGGTTCGAGCCTCCGTGGATCTGCTACATCGCCCTGGCCAACGACACACCGGTGGGAACTTGCGGCTTCAAGGCGGCGCCTGTCGACGGGCGTGTCGAGATCGCCTACTTCACTTTTCCAGGGTACGAAGGAAAGGGCGTCGCAACGCAGATGGCGAGGCGGCTTCTGTCGATCGCGATGGACTCCATGCCCGAAGTCACCGCGGCAGCCCAGACACTGCCGGATCGCAATGCCTCGCATCGGGTGCTGGAGAAACTGGGCTTCACCTGCATGGGCCCGTTGCAGCACCCGGAAGATGGCACGGTGCTCGAGTGGCGCAAGCGCGCAAAGGCTTCAGGTTGACGGCCGTTCCGCCGGGATCGCCGGTGAAGGCAAACCCTACAGCCCCAGCTCCTTCACCAGCCCCGGCGCGTCATACACCTTCGTCAGCGCCAGCCTGATGATGGCCGGATGCACGGCCACCGACCGGTTCTTCTCCGTATCGAACCAGTAGCTGCCCGAGATCGAATGGATGTTGCCATCGAACATCAGCCCGACGACCTCGCCCCTGGCATTGATCAGCGGACTGCCGGAGTTGCCACCGACGATGTCGTTGTTCGTCGAGAGATTGAACGCCGTATTCATGTCCAGCTGGGCGCGGCGGCTGGTCCAGCTGTCGGGCAGCCTGAACGGGTCACTGCCGGTGGCGCGTTCAAAGGCGCGCGCCAGCCGCGTAAACGGCTCGACCTGCGCGCCGGCTTCGTTCCAGCCCTGCACCGTGCCATAGTTCAGGCGCAAGGTGAATGTGGCATCGGGATACACGCTGGTGCCCAGCGCCTTGAACCGCGCCGCGGCGATCTTCTCGGACGCCGCGTCGACCACGGCCTCCACCTCGTCCTCGTACTGCTTGCGCACCGCGCGCGATGGTGCGTCGACGAGCTTCGCGATCCGGATCATGGGATCGTCGGAGGCATCGATGGCCGCCTGCCCGCCATCCCAGAGCTGCTTGCGCACGGCCGGATCATTCAGCTTCGTGCCCTTCACGAGTGCCGCGGCCAGCTCGTCCGGCGAGAATTCCGCCAGCAGGTTGCTGACCACCGCATTGTCGGGGCCGAGGAACTCGCGCATGCGTTCCAGTCCGAAGGACAGCGTGAGCGTCTCCCGCTCCGGATACAGCGGCACCGGGGCCAGTACCTGCTGCTGCAGCAGCGGGAGCGCCGGCTCGGCGTATTCACGCAGGCGCTGTTCGCTGGGCTTGCCGCGTTCGGCGGCCACACGCACCAGCGTGCGGGCATAACGGAACAGGGCGCTGTTGAAGCCCGCCGCACTCTCGAGGAAGACATAGGGCACCGTCAGCTCCAGCTCGCGCCGTGAGGCGCGCTCGATGTCCTGCCAGGGATCGTTGCCGGCAACGCCTGCCTGTGCGCGCAGCGTTCTTTCCGCGGCGGCCTTTTCGGTCATCAACGCCGGATCCACCAGCGCGTCTATCTGCTTGCGGCGCACCTTGATCTGGTTTTCCAGCGAGTTGAGCACATCGGCCACGATGCGTTCGTTCTCCGCGCCTGTCTTGGAGAACTGGATGTAGCGGCCGCGCAGTTCGGCATTGCGCAGGATCCAGAAGGGCAGCGTGGCGCGAAGGGTCTCCAGCTGCGCCACCGTAAGCTGGCGATCCGTCGAGCCAGGATGGCCGGAGACGAACACCGCCTCACCGGCGGCAGGCCCGTTCCAGTTGATCTTCAGGTGATTCGGCGTGACCGCGGGCTTGCCGTTCTCGTAGGCGCGCAGCATGGACATGTCCAGGCACCAGCGCGGGAACTGGAAGTTGTCCGGATCACCACCGAAGGCGGCGATGGACTCCTCCGGCGCGAACACCAGTCGCACGTCGGAATAGCGCTTGTACTGGTACAGGAAATACTGGCCGCCCTCGTACAGGCGCACCGACTCGCAGCGGCGCGGGTCCCGCGTGCCGGCGGCCTTCTCGCACTCCTGCTCCAGCAGGGTCAGCGTCTTCTTGCGCGCCTCGTTGGCTTCCTTGTCGCCCAGACCGCGTGTCGCCGCGCCCACCTTTGCCGTGATGTCCTCCATCTTCATCAGCACGTCGGCGTATTGCGTCTGGCAGCGCAGCTCGCCCTCCCGGGCCGCGGTCACGAAGCCATTGCGCAGCAGGTCATTCTGCGCGCTGGAAAGCTGCGCCAGGCAGGCCGCGGCGCAGTGATGGTTGGTGAGGATCAGCCCGTCGGGAGAGACGAAGGAGGCCGTGCAGTTGGACAGCCGCACGCTGGCCGTTCGCACCCGGTCGAGCCAGGCAGGCGTGATGTCTACGCCGAGCTTCTGCTTCACGGCGGCCGACGGAAAGTTGTCGAAGGTCCACATGCCCTCGTCGGCCCGGGCCGCGGGCAGGGCGAAGATGCCGCACAGCATCGTCAGCAGGGAGCCGGCCAGCAGTCTGTTCAGGCGCATTGCATTTGTCCGGTGATCGGGAGAACACCTAACGTAGCAGGCCGCCGGTTCAGACGTCGAGTTGCGCCCGGATCCGGTCAGCGATGCGCCGGTACTCCTCTTCGCCCAGCGCGGTGCGCGGCATGTCGGCCAGGTCGCTGGTGTAGATGGGTGACCCCCAGCGCGGATCCTCCCGGTAGCGGGGCACCAGGTGCCAGTGCACATGCGGCACCACATTGCCCAGCGAGGCATAGTTCATCCGGTCGGGCTTCATCGCCAGGAACACCGCCCTTGCGGCGGTCGACAGGTCCGACGACAGGCGCAGGTACTCGTCAGGTTCCAGCAGCTCCAGCCCCTCGGCATGGCGCGGGTCGAAAACGAGCTGGCAGTGGCCGCGGTAGGTCTGGTTCCGGTCCAGGTACAGCGTAGAGATGGACAGTTCGCTCACCCGGATCCACTGCGCGGAATCATCGGGCCTCGGGCGGCAGAGCGGGCATGGGGTCATGCCCCACATTATCACCGCGCGTTCCGTGTCGGACGTTGGGTGCGTGTACTGTAGGACAAACACCGATACGAAGCCGTTGGCCTTGTCGCGCCAAATCCCGCCACGCATCATGCCTCTCACTTCATCGGGCCCGAAACTCCTTTCAATTCTTCCTCCGGCCCAACGGCATGGCTGACCTGAATACCACCCGCGAAGTGCTCGGCTTCGCCAACCGCCTCGCCCGCATGGGCATGTGGACGCTCCATATCGACGAAGACCGTGTGGTCTGGAGTCCGGAGCTCGAGCATGTCTTCGGCCTGGAGCGCGGCAGCTTTCCCGGCACCGAGGCCGCATTCCAGTCGCTGGTGAGCCCCGTCGATCTGCCCAGGCTGCGCCAGGCGATCGCCGACAGCCTGGCTTCGGGAGAGGAGTACTGCGTCATCTTCCGGTTCCGCCACGCCAGCGGCGAATGGCGCTGGATGGAAGGACGCGGCCGGCCCAGCTTCGACGAGGATGGCAAGCCGCAGCGCATCGATGGCGTGGGCATCGACGTCACCGACCGCACCATGGCCGAACACGCGCGCTTCCGCCTGGCAGCCATCGTCGAGTCCTCCGATGACGCCATCATCAGCAAGACGCTGGATGGCATTGTCACCTCCTGGAACGCTGGCGCGGCGCGGCTGTTCGGATACAGCGCGGAGGAGATGATCGGCCAGCCCATCCTCAAGCTCATTCCCGAAGAGCTGTGGTCGGAAGAGCACGACATCCTGTCCAAGCTCCGGCAGGGCGAGCGCATCGATCATTACGAGACGCGCCGCCTGGCGAAGGATGGCTCGTGGGTGGAGGTGTCGCTGACCGTCTCGCCGATCCGCGACATCACCGGCGCCATCGTGGGCGCGTCGAAGATCGCGCGTGACATCGGTGCGCTGCGCCGCGCCGTGGCTGACCGCGAATCACTGCTGCTGTCCGAGCGCAACGCACGTGCCGAGGCCGAACGCCTCAGCCATCTGAAGGACGAGTTCCTGGCCACGCTGTCGCACGAACTGCGCACGCCCCTGACCACCATCATGGGCTGGGCGAACCTGCTGCGCCGGCGCAGCAACATTGGCCCGGCTGAACTGAAGGCGGCCGTCGAGACCATCCACCGCAATGCGCAGGCGCAGGCGCAGATCATCGACGACCTGCTCGACATGAGCCGCATCATCTCCGGCAAGATCCGGCTGCAGTCCGAGGCCATCGATCTGCGCGACCTGGTGCAGGTGGCGGTGGATGGCATCCGGCCCGCTGCCGCGACGAAGAACATTTCCGTGTCGGTGGTGATGGACGATTCCGCCGATCTGGTGGCCGGCGATGCGGCGCGGCTGCAGCAGGTGCTGTGGAACCTGCTCACCAATGCGCTGAAGTTCACACCGGCCAATGGGTCCATCCGGGTGACACTGCAGCGTGCCGGCGGAGGCATGGAGATCCACGTCAAGGATTCGGGCGTCGGGATCCACCAGTCCTTCCTGCCGCATGTCTTCGAGCGCTTCCGACAGGCCGATGGATCCACCACGCGTGAACATGGCGGCCTGGGCCTCGGGCTGTCCATTGTGCGAAACCTGGTCGAACTGCACGGCGGTTCGGTAGCGGTGCACAGCGAGGGTCCGGGAGCAGGCGCGACCTTCTCGGTGCGGCTGCCGCTGTTGCAGAGCGCCGCCTGGTCGCCGCGGCCAAGCGATCCGGCGCGTGGCATCGTCGTTGCGCCGGATCCCCTCATGCCCAGCCTCATTGGCACCAAGGTGCTGATCGTCGATGACGAACCCGATGGCCGCGCGCTGCTCGACCGGCTGTTGAAGGAGGCGGGCGCCGAGGTGCATGCGGCCGAGGGCGCGCTGGAGGCCATCGGCATCCTGCAGCGCGAGCCCATCCACGTGATCCTCAGCGACATCGGCATGCCGGGCCTCGACGGCTACGAATTCATGCGGCGCGTGCGGGCGCTGGACGATCCGGGCGTGCGCGGCGTTCCGGCCATCGCTGTGACGGCCTATGCGCGCGAGGACGACCGCCTGCGCAGCCTGTCGGCGGGCTTCCAGCAGCATATGGCCAAGCCCTATTCCTTCCCTGAACTGGCCAATGCCATTGCCTCCCTGCGTGGAAGAGAGGAGCCGGCGCTTCCGGGCTGACCATGCGCATCGCCACATTCCAAGGAAGGATCCTGGTGGCGGCGTTGTGGATGATGGGGCTGCAGGCCTGCGAAACCTCGATGTCCGAAGGGCCGGTGCGTTCGCCGGTATCCAGCCTGGGCGCCGAGCCGGTGCTGCCCGATCCGCAGTCGAGCCTCATCCCCACCGTGAAGGTGGCGCCGGCGCGCGGCTGGCCGCAGGGCGCGAAGCCGAACGCGGCAGAAGGGCTCACGGTCACCGCTTTCGCCACGGGACTCACGCATCCGCGGTGGCTGCTGGTACTGCCCAACGGCGATGTGCTGGTGGCCGAATCCAATGCTCCGCCGCGCGAAAAGAGCGGTGGCATCAAGGGGATGGTGATGCGATCGATGCAGGCGAAGGCCGGCGCGGCCGTGCCATCGCCCAACCGCATCCGCTTGCTGCGCGATGCAGATGGCGATGGTCGCGCCGAGACCCTGGCAGTATTCGCCGAAGGCCTGAATTCACCATTCGGAATGGCGCTGGCCGGAGGCAGGCTGTACGTAGCCAATACCGACGGAGTGGTGGCTTTCGACTACCAGCCGGGACAGATCGCAGCGGGTGGCACGCCCCGGCCCGTGACGGACCTTCCGGCCGGCGAACTCAACCACCACTGGACCAAGAACATCGCCGCCAGTCCCGACGGGCATTATCTGTATGCCACCGTCGGGTCCAACAGCAATGTGGGAGAGAACGGCCTGGAGCAGGAGACGGGGCGCGCGGCGATCTGGCAGATCGACCTGTCCAGCGGCGAGCGGCGTCTCTACGCCAGCGGCCTGCGCAATCCCAATGGTCTCGCGTGGGAGCCGGCCACCGGCGTACTGTGGACCGTGGTCAACGAGCGCGACGAACTGGGAAATGACCTGGTCCCGGATTACCTGACCTCCGTGCGCGACGGCGCCTTCTATGGCTGGCCCTGGAGTTACTACGGGCAGCACGTCGACCACCGTGTGAAGCCGCGCGATGACGCCGCCGTGGCGCGCGCGGTCGCGCCCGACTATGCGCTCGGCGCCCACGTGGGAGCGCTGGGCCTCGTGGCGGCCCAGGGCAATTCGCTGCCTGCGACGTTTCGCAACGGCATGTTCGTCGGCGAGCACGGATCCTGGAACCGGCGTCCCGGCGCCGGCTACCAGGTGGTGTTCATTCCCTTTGCCGAGGGCCACCCGGCGGCGCTGCCTCTCACCGTGCTCGATGGCTTCGTCAGCCCACGGGGAGAGGCCTGGGGCAGGCCTGTCGGCGTCGCCATCGCGCGAGACGGCTCCCTGCTGGTGGCCGATGACGTCGGCAACACGGTCTGGCGGGTCGCTGCAGCGCACTGAGTAAGGATTCTGCCGGATCACCTACACGTGCTCTGGGAGCGTCCTACGTTGAGTCGTCCACACCGCCGACTGCTCCCGGCTGAAGCATTGGAGAAACTTTTTCCCACGACAATCCCCGTCGCATCGGGTTTCCCTTGAGGCACTCGCATGTACAGCACCAGGACTGATGGGATGGATCTGCTTCTGGAGAAACCCACATGGTGGACTGCCAGTGACCGGTGGATACCACCCCAGCGACCGCAGTGGTCGCGCCCCCTGCTGGCGCGGCTGCGGACCATGACCCGGCTTCCGTTCAGCGGCGCATCCTGGCGGCGTGTCGGCTGAGCGATATCGGATCCGCAATCGAGAGGAAACCGTATGGACGGCAAAGATCGCCTTCTGTATCTCTGGCGCCGGCTCCGCCTTCCGACGGAGACCATTGGCGAGTGTTCCAGGGATTACGACCTGCTGTGCCCGCACTGCCGCGTGGCCGGCCGCGGCGATGTGCACCTGCAGATCCTGCGGGATGACTCGGGTTTCCGATGCGTCGGGATAGGGCATGAATATCGCTGGAATGAGCCGCACGTGCGTTGCGTGCCGCGCGAGGTCGAGCGCCGACCCATTCCTCTCAACATCGGCCTGTCGGGAGCCGCGCTCGGCGTCTGAATGGAGGCGATGCGCCCCACGCGGCACGGATGCCACGGGGGCGCATCGCCAGGGACTTACCAGTCTGCAGGCACGTTGTAGTACCTGTACGACTGGTTGCGGTAGCCCACGCCATCCCCCGCAGTCAGCGCATCCAGCGAATCCGCCGGGGCTTTCATCAGCTGGTCCCTGGTGAAGGGCACCACGTAGGCATCGTTCTCGGGCTGATAGTCCAGTGAAGCCCAGGGAAGCGGATGAAACTTTTCCGCTAGCCCCAGAAATCCGCCGAATCCCACCACCGCGTACATGATGCTGTTGGACTGCTTGTCGAGAACGATGTCCTCGACCTGTCCGATGCGGTGTCCCGACAGGTCCTTCACCGTGGTGCCCAGCACCTTGGTGGCGCCGATCGCCGAAGTGTGTCCACTGGGGGTCGTCATTTCACTTCTCCTCTGCATGCTTTGAGAGAGGCGAATGTAGGACCCCCAGCCATGACTGCCTGTCGGCGTCCGGCACCTCCACCTGTCAGTGCGTCACGCGTGCCCCCGCCGTGCTAGCGCGAGAGCACCTTGCCGAAGCGGCGCACGCGGAATGACAGCACTACCAGCAGCACGCCGTACACCACGGCGTACACGGCGATCAGCGACAACACCGCCAGCGCGCCGACACCCGGCCGTGCCATGACCATGATGCCGAACGCCACGGACAGCAGGCCCGCAAGGATCAGCAGCCACTCGCCGGTGATCTCCTTGCGCAGCCGGATGGCCGCGATGACCTGCAACAGGCCCGTGCCCATGGCCCAGATCGCGATGTAGAGCAGCAGCGCGAGCGCGGTGAGGCCGGGCGCCAGGAAGGTCAGCACGCCCACGACGATACCCAGCAGACCGGCCAGCAGCAGCACCCACCAGTGCTCGTGGTCGTGCCGGCCGGCGATTGCGGTCCAGATGCTGAATACGCCGTCGGCCACGGAATAGATGGCGAACAGCAGGATCAGCGTTGCCAGCGACAGTCCCGGCTGGAACCAGGTGAACAATCCGAAAGCAATCGCCGCCAGGCCACGCAGCAGCAGCAGCCACCAGCTGCGGCCGAGGATGGAAGCCAGACGCGCTTCGACGACACTCATGACGGGCTCCTTTGTCTTTCTTGCATTGGCGGAGTTAGGGGGCTGACAGCTCCCGACCGCCGACAAGGTACTCCCGGCCCGGATGAATTGGAGTTGCCCTTTAGGGCATGGCTTTCAGTCGAGCAGCAGCAGCGCCAGGCCTTCGGCATTGCGCAACAGCTTTGCGCCTGCCGGCAGCCCGGGCCGGGCCCTGGCCGCGGAGATGCCGGCCTGCTCCAGCAGCGACTCGTCCATGGCGGACGCGCGCGCGCGATCCTTCGGAGCAGAAGGCTGCCGGAACAGCAGTGCCGGCTCCGGCAGCAGGGAACGGGGATGCACGGCCACCGGAATGCCTTCCACCTCGAACGCATCCTCGGGCCACCCGCTCATCGTCGAGTTCCGGCACTGGAATTCCAACCGCTGCCACAATTCCCGCGCCTCATCCATGTCGCGGGCCGGCAGGCTGATGGTTATGAAACGGCCCAGCGCGGTGACCGCGGGGTCTTCCAGCGGCGGCGAGAAGCTGCGCGACTCCAGCACGCGCAATGCGATGCCGCCGGGCTCGCGCAGCATGAGTTCGTTGAATACATCCGCGCCGAGCCGCGCGTGTTCGATCTTCACGCCCTGCGACTGCAGTTCCCGGTGCAGTGCTGCGACCTCGGGCCTCACGAATACCAGGCTCACCGCGTCATCGCCGGCAGCATGCAGTCCGATGGCCAGTCCCTCGCAGGTCACCACTCCATAGGCATGCGGCCAGATGTCGCCGGTGGCGGCATCGGCAAAGCCCAGTGCCTGCCAGTTCTGCCAGGCCGAACTGGTGTCATCCGACACCAGCG
>Ga0315910_10003003_pt1 | contig 14538 bp, 7 predicted proteins | sample EdamamesoilMG_FD_204470 | JGI IMG/M metagenome (GOLD analysis project Ga0315910, IMG submission 204470) | Garden soil microbial communities collected in Santa Monica, California, United States - Edamame soil | ecosystem: Environmental > Terrestrial > Soil > Garden | place: USA: California...
AGGACGGAAGGAAGGACATGCGCGGGGTTCCTCGTGGTCAGGGGACCACGGGGGACCGGCGCAAACCGGCGCGGGTGGCGGCTCGGACTCGATTTTCATGCCAGCGATGCGGGGCAGTATCGCGCCCTTGCCTCGTGCCGGCCTCCAGACGCTGGCCAGGCCCCGCGGCCGGGCACGCGAAATCTGAACGGAAGAGCTGGAGCGGCGGCGCAGCTCCACCGCATTCTCCGTTGGCCCGCGCTCAGTAGTAGCCGAGCGAACGCATGCGCTCGCGCGTCTGCTCGTCGAACTCGATGCCCTCGACGCCGGGCGCGGCCTCGCGCCGCGAGATCTCGCGCAGCTGCTCCTGCCACTCGCGCCGCTGCGCGCCAGCCTGCGGAAAAATGTCGCGCGCCTCCGCCGGGTCTTCGACCATGTCGTACATCGTGAAGCTGTCCGCGGCCGCGTCGTAGATCAGCTTGGTGCGTTGGTCGCGCAGGCACAACAGGGTGCGCGGCGCTTCGGGCGTCGCGGTCTGCGCGAACAGCGTGCGCTCGCCGTCGCGCAGCAGGGACAGACCCTCCTGGCCGGGCATGGAGGGCAGGCCGAGCACGTCGAGCAAGGTCGGCACGACGTCCACGTGCCGCACCAGCCGGCGCTGCGAACGCGCGAGCCAGGGTGCGGCAGGATGTTCGCGCGGCAGCCGGATCATCAGCGGCACGTGCAGCAGCTCGTCGTGCAAGTGCACCACGTGGCCGACAATGCCGCGTTCGCCGAGGGCCTCGCCGTGGTCGGAGGTGAACACGATCAGCGTCGAATCGAGCAGCCCGCGCTGCTTGAGCATCGCGATCAGCTTGCCGAAGGCCTGGTCCGCGGCTTCCGCCTCGCGCCGGTAGCGCGCGGGAAGCTCGCCGACCGGGGGCACGTCGTGCAGCCACAGCTCCATGCGCGCGCGCAACGGCTCCGTGCCCGGGTTGACCACGCTGGCCACGAAGTCCCTGCAGGTCTCCAGCCGTTGGCCGACCTCGTAGCTCACCGGCAGCGCAGGCCCGTCGCTGACGAAGGACAGCGAGCGCAGCTTGAAGTCGCTCGCGGAGTGCAGCTCCAGCCGGTTCACGCCCGGCTCGAGCATCACCTCGTGCAGGCGCTGGCTCCATTCGGAGATGAGCACCGTCTCCAGGAGCTTCGCATTGAGGCTCACGCTGGCCGTGCGCTGCACGAGGCCGTGCGCCTCGTAGGGTTCGTGCGGCTCGGCGTAGTGCGCGAAGGCGAAGAACGGCGCGCGCTCGGCCAGGCGATCGAGGATCGCGCCCAGGTCGTGGTTGGTGTCGTTCGCGTTCGAGATCGAAGCCGATCCGCGTACGAACTGCTCGAAGCCGCGGTCCAGCCCGTGGCCGGCCTTCGTCGGCCACAGCGTCGCCAGACTGACCGCCGCCTGGCTGGAGTAGCCATGCTGCGCGAGCCACTCCGAGAACAGCGGCAGCGCCCCCGAAACCGCCTGCCCGTTGCGGCTGACGCCGGTGTGCGGCGGGGTGCGCGAGCTGAACAGCGCCGCGTGCGCGGGCAGCGTCATCGGCGCGTGCGAGAAGGCCCAGGGGAAGACCACGGCTTCGCGCGCGAAAGCGGCGAGGTTGGGCAGATCGGCCTTGCCCGAGCCCGGATCGGCGTAGTCCGCGCGCAGCGTGTCGACCACCACCAGCAGGATGTTGGGCGGAGGGCCGGAGGCCGCGGGCGGCGCGTCGGAGCAGGCCCAGGTTGCGAGAGCCGCCATGGCCGCGAGAAATCGGAGGCGTGCGGGAAGCATGATTCGGGCCGACATTGTGCGCTACGGAGTCCGCTCGCGCAGCGCATTGCGCCTGCGCCGCGAGCGACGTACCCTCGCGCCCCTTACGTTCGCCACCGCACTCGGCCCGGGTGGGCCAGGGGGTCTGCTTGGATCACAAGGTTCGCCGCGCGCTCGTCAGCGTTTCCGACAAGACCGGTCTCGAGAGTTTCGTCCGCCTGCTGGTCGCGCGGGACGTGGAGGTGATCTCCACCGGCGGCACGCACAAGGCCCTGCGCGCCGCCGGCATCGCCGTGCGCGAGGTCAGCGAGGTCACCGGCTTCCCCGAGATCATGCACGGGCGGGTGAAGACGCTGCACCCCAAGGTGCACGGCGGGATCCTGGCGCGGCGCGACGAGCCCAGCCACCTCGGCGCCATGAAGGAGCACGGGATCGGCGAGATCGACCTGGTCGTGGTCAACCTCTACCCCTTCGAGGCGACGGTCGCCAAGCCCGGCGTCGAGCGCGAGGACGCCGTCGAACAGATCGACATCGGAGGCCCGTCGATGGTGCGCTCCGCGGCCAAGAACCATGCCTTCGTCGGCGTGGTCGTCGATCCGGCGGATTACGGGCGCGTGCTCCAGGCCCTCGAAGTGCACGACGGCAGCCTGGGCGCGCCGCTGCGCCGCGAGCTGGCGGTCAAGGCCTTCTCGGCCACCGCGCGCTACGACGCGGCGATCTCGGGCTGGCTGTTCGCGCAGGAACTCGCCGACGGCCGCGCGCAGGATCGTTTCCCGCCCGTCGCCGTGATCGCGGGAGTCAAGTCGAGCGGACTGCGCTACGGCGAGAACCCGCACCAGAGCGCGGCGCTGTACCGCATCGGTGGCTCGAGCGAACCCAGCGTCGCCAACGCGGAACTGCTCGGCGGCAAGCAGCTCTCGTACAACAACCTCGTCGACCTCGACGCGGCGCACGCCTTGGCCAAGGAGTTCGAAGCGCCTTTCGTCGCCGTCACCAAGCACAACAACCCCTGCGGCGCCGCGGCCGCGACGAGCATCGCGCAGGCGCTCGAAGGCGCGTGGGCCGGCGATCCGATCTCGGCCTACGGTTCGGTGCTGGCCTTCACGCGCACGCTCGACCTGGCCTGCGCGGAGTTCCTGGTCTCGGGCAACCGCTTCGTCGAGGCGATCATCGCGCCCGGCTACGACGGCGACGCGCTGGAGCTGCTGACGCAGAAGCCGAAGTGGGGCAAGAGCGTGCGCCTGCTGGCCTGCGGCCCCTTCGGCCCCGCTTCGCGCCGCGCGGGCGAGCTGGAATGGAAGCAGCTCATCGGCGGTTTCCTGGCGCAGACGCGCGACCTCAAGGCCGAGACCGCGGCCGACTGCAAGCAGGTCACGCGCGCCGCGCCCAGCCCCGAGCAGCTGGAGAGCCTCTTGTTCGCCAACCGCATCGCCAAGCACGTCAAGTCCAACGCGATCGTGCTCGCGCGCGGCACGCAGGTGCTCGGCGTGGGCGCGGGGCAGATGAGCCGCGTCGACGCGGTGCGCCTGTCGGTGCACAAGGCGGGCGATCAGGCCAAGGGCGCGGTGCTGGCCTCCGACGCCTTCTTCCCCTTCCCCGACGGCGTGGAGAACGCGATCGCCGCGGGCGTCGCCGCCTTCCTGCAGCCCGGCGGCTCGGTGCGCGACGCCGACGTGGTCGCCGCCTGCGATCGCCACGGCGTGCCGATGGTGTTCACGGCGTCGCGGCACTTCAGGCACTGATTCGCGCCGCGGCACGGGCCGGTACGGCGCTCAAGGGCACACGGAATACTCCAAGGCATCGGACAGTGTCGTGCTGTTCGGTGCAGGAAACCCTGGATCGCGACCCCACCACTGGCAACCGACCAGGGTGCCGGGCACGCGCAGTGCCGGCATCGGCACTCCGCCAAGCGCACCTGCGGCGAAAGCATTCATGTCGGTGGCATAGACGCCCGAGCAGTCGCTCGCGGGCAACGCAGTGCCGCCGGAGTACACCGCTGGGGTGCGCTTGATCACCCATTTCACGCACAGGGTGCCGCCCTGGTACGGAACGGCTTGGCGACCGCTCACGCTGTAAAAAAGCAAACCGACCTTGTTGTTGCGCACGTGGATGCCGGTGACGGTGAAGCCCGAACTCGCACTCGCACTGGGAGCGCCCGCTGCGCCGATTGCCGGCGTGCAGCCGAGGGAATTGAGTTTGGCCGTGCAGTACACGGTGGCAAGGCACTCTGTGCGGTTGATCAGCACCGACATGCCCGCGGCTCCGGAAGTCTGGCCGAACGGCGAGACGAGGTCGACGTGCCCGTCGCCGTCAAAGTCGGCTGCCGCAATCGCGCCGGTGCTCACTCCGCCTGAATAGTGCGTAGCGGCGGAAAATCCGCCGAGGCCATCGCTGAGGAGCACGGAGACGTTCGAGCCACCTGATGTCGCCAGGTCGGGGTTCCCGTCGCGATCGAAATCGCCGGCTGTGATCGCATAGCGCTCCAGGCCCACGTCGTACCACTTCGAGCTGGCGAGTCCGCCCATGCCATCGCCGAAGAGCACTGAGACCTTGTGGCTCCAACACGCCAGGGCCAGATCGATTGTGCCGCTGCCATCCAGGTCGCGAGCGATGATCGACATCCCGTATCCACTGACCTGGTAATTGGCTGCGAGCGTGAATCCGCCCAGCCCATCGCCGCGCAGAACACTCATGAAGCTCGACCAGCTGTTCGCAACCGCAAGGTCCGCTCGTCCGTCGCCGGTCCAGTCCGCGATCGCCACTGAGTAAGGCCGGTCGCCGACGCTGAAGTGGGCGGGCGGTCCGAAGCCCCCGGTCCCGTCTCCGAGCAGCACGGACACGTCATCGGAAAGCGCGTTGGTCGTGACGAGGTCCGGGTTCGCGTCGCCATTCAGGTCTCCGATGGCGATCGAATATGGCTCGCTCCCGGCGGCGAAGTCCGTCGCGGGTGCGAATCCACCCTGTCCGTCGCCGACCAGCACGGAGACGCTGTCCGCAGCTTCATTGGCCGTGGCGATGTCGAGCTTGCCATCCCTGTCGAGATCAGCGGCCGCCAGCGCTCGCGCGCCGAATCCGACAGGGAATAGCGTCAGAGCACCGAAGCCTCCCATGCCATCGCCGGGCGCCAGGGCGACCCTACCCACGCCCGTCCAACCGCTCGCCGTCGCAAGGTCGACCTTGCCGTCAGCGTTGAAGTCCTCGGCGATCACAGAGCGACACGTGCCAAAACTCTGGAATCGCTGGTTGTCGTCGAAGTCTCCCTGGCCGTTGCCAAAGCGCGTCTCGACCACCTGGATGCCGGAGACCGCGATCAGGAGATCGGGATTGCCATCGTCATTCAGTTCACCTAGCGCAAGCCCGTGCGGCGTATGGCTGCAGGGGAACCGCGCGGAAAGCGCGAAACCACCAAGCCCGTCACCGAGCCACACGTCGACGTTGTACGACAACTGGCTCCCGGTCGCGAAGTCCGATGCGCCATCGCCGTTGACGTCGGCGACCGCGAGATTCTCGGGCCAGTAGCCCACAGGAATTGACACGAACGCGGCGAATCCGCCGAGCCCGTCTCCAAGGAGCATGGAAACGCTATTGGAGTTGGGATGACTGATGAGGATGTCCAGCCTCCCGTCGACGTTGAAGTCTGCGATCTTCAGTGCCGCGGAGTTGCCCCCGATCGCGAAACTCGTCGGGGGCCCGAAGCCGCCCAGCCCGTTCCCGAGCAGCACTGAAACGGCGACCGGGCCGTAGCGCACGACCACAAGGTCGAGCCTCCCATCGGCGTTGACATCGCCGATCGCGAAATCCCCGGGGCTGATCGGCAGGCTCGTGGCTACGCTCAAGCCGCCCAGCCCGTCGCCGAACAATATGCTCAGGTCCCCGGAGCCCCCGTTCGACGCGACCAGGTCGAGGTCTCCATCCGCGTCCAGGTCCGCGACGGCGATTCGGACCGGATACACACCGACCGCGTGCGTCGCGATCACCGGGAAGCCTCCGAGACCGTCGCCAAAGCGAATCGTGACGGAGTTCGAAACCGAGTTCGCCGTCAACAGGTCCGGCTTGGCATCCCCGTTCATGTCGGCGATCAGCACGGAGCGTGGACCGTTTCCAACCCCGAAGCTCGCGAGCGGCCCGAAGCCTCCCAGCCCGTTGCCCAGCAGCACCGCGACGTTGTTGGTGTTGAAGTTCGCGGCCACGCAATCGGACGCGCCATCGCCGTCGAGGTCTCCCATCGCGACGGACTGCGGTGAGAAATTCCCGTAGATCGTGCCCGTGTAGTACTGCGCTGCGTTGAATAGCGGCGCACCCGACTGCGCGCTCAGCTTGGGGCTCCCGGCTGTGGTCAGGAGCAATGCGATGACAAGACGACGGAACAAGATCAGCCTCTGTGTTGCAGCGGGTACAACCTCCCACCTTTTCCAGCGCGGTGACGAGTCTACGGCTTTTCCGGCCGTCGTGTTGCCCAGGCAGGCGGTACCGCGCCTCAGCGCACGCGTCGGCGCTTGAACTTGCGTTCCAGGCGCCACTTTCCGCCGCGGCGCACCAGCCGGCCCAGCGGAACGCGCGCGGGGTCCTTGGAGTCGAGCGCGAACTCGTGTTCCTCGACCACGCGGCTGTGCTCGAGGCCGCCGTCGCCGTCGATGCAGGGCACGGGATCGGTCTCGCGCTCGACGTAGCGCAGACTCAGCTCGGTTTTCTTCTTCGACAGGATCAGCGGCACGCGCGCCTCGCGCTCGACCAGGATCTCGCGCCCCGAGCGATCGAGCGCGAACCCGGCGCAGACCACGGCCTCGGTGCCCGCGATCTCGACTTCGAGACCGTCGACGATGCCCCAGCCGTGCAGGCGGCGATTGAGCAGGCGCTGCTTCGAGCGCTGGTACTCCTGCTCCAGCGTGAAGTCCTCGGCGCGCAGCAGCTGACCGGCGAAGAAGCGCGGCCGCCGCAACGGCGCGAGGCTGATCGTGTTCGCGTCTTTGCCCACGTCGCCGTCACCGGCGCCGGCACCGTAGCGGTAGGCGTGCACGATCCGCGCCCCGCTCGGCGGCCGCCGGCCGTGGACTCCGTCGCCGAAACGCAGCGCGCCGCTCGCCGGATCGAGCGCGTACACCGCATCCTGCGCGCCGGCGCCGGAGAGGTCGTCGCTGCGAATCCAGGGCGAGCCGTCGATCAGCACGAAGTCCGATCCGCGTCCGGCGCAGAAGGCCGCGATGCGATCGAAGGCCGCGTGCGCTGCGGCCGTCGCCGGCTCCGAAGGCTCGCCCTCGATCGATCCGAGCTGGCAGGCGAGCACGCCCAGCGTCTCGAGCATCAAGACGTGCAGGTCTTCGCTGGAGGGAGTCTCCGTGTCGAGCGCCTCCTGCTGCAATCGAGCGCGCAGGTCGAGCGCCAGCCGGCGCTGGCGATCCGGGCTGAGCGGGGTCGGCGGCGGGACGAAGGCCTGGGGGCGTTGGGGTGATTCCATGGCGGTCGTGCTCCTGGATGCGGATGGGCTCGTGTCATTCCAACGTAGCGGCCCGCGCAGGCCCGCGGCTGCGCGGCCGCCGCGCGCGGACGGTTCGTGCGACCGCTCTTGTAGGAGCACGCCGGCTCGGGCACTAGGGTCGGCGGTCCCGTCATGAAGAAGTTCCTTCCCGGCATGCTCGCCCTGGCCATGGGCGGCGCGCTCGCATCACTTTGGCTGTCGCGCGGCCCGCAGAGCGCGTCATGGTCAGCGCTGGATGCGAATCCGGCCGCTGCGGCGGGCTCGACGAGCCGGAGCTTGGCGGAAGACAGGGTCCAGGAGGCCAGTCAGCTCGCTAGCCCGCATGCCGAGGCGAGATCGAGCCCGCGGACCGCCGCGCCGCGCGCTGCGGGCCGGCTGTCGATCCAGGTCGTCGAAGAAGGCAGCGGCAAGCCGGTCGCGGGCGCGCGTGTGCTGCTCCAGAAGGAGGACGTCGACGGCCGCGAGTGGTCGCAGGCCTGGGATCGTTGGGGCGACCTCGAACAGGTGCTGGTGCAGGGACTGGGGCTGGCGTTCGTCAGCGACGAGAGCGGTTCCGTTCTCGTGGATCGGCCAAGCCGAGCCCTGTGGGCCAGCGCGGATCGCGGCGACCTTCACGGCGAACAGCGCATCGATCCCGCGAGCGTACGCTGCACGATCGCAGTCAAGCTGTACCGCTCGCTCGCGATCGAGGTCGTCGACGCGCTCGGCAAGCCTGCAACGGGAGTGCGCGTCGCGCTGGTCGAGAACGAACACGGCGAGTGGTCGTCTTCCTGGACGGAGATCACGGGCAGCGACGGTCGCGTCGCGCTGATCAAACTGGAGGACAAGCTGCACGACCAGCAAGCCCTGCTGGCCTTGGGGCCGACCCTGGCCCTCGCCACGCCACAACAGATCGAATTCAGCGCATCGAACGCACCCACCGAGCCGCTGCGCTTCGTCCTCGAGCCCACGGGCAGCGTCGAAGTCGTGTTGAGCGACAAGCATGGCCGCGTGCTCGACATCGACGGCATGCTGGAGCTGCAGGTCGTCCGATCCGAGCTTTCGGCGGTCGTGTGTGAAAGTCTTTCACTCGACGCGCCGGCGCTGGAAGGCAGCGCGGTCTTCGAGCATGTGGGGCTCGGCCTGGAATTCGATGCCGGCGCCGAGGTCGCCGGCAAGAGTTTCCAGTCACGCGTGTTCGCCGGCCCGCTCACGCCGGGCGAGCGCGTCCGGGTTCTCCTTCCGCTCGAGAGCTCGGGAACGTTGCTGAGCGGGCGCGCGCTCGACGAGCACGGCGAGCCGCTGCGAAGCGCGTCGATCTTCGGCGGGGTGCAGAGGCATGACGGCAATCCGTACGAGACGAGATTCCAGGCGCAGACCGACGAGCAAGGCCGATTCACCGACGAGATCATGGCCCCGCTGCCCTTCGACAGGCCGGTTTCGCTGGCGCTCACGCTGACCAGGCTCGGCGTCGCGCATCGTCGGGCCGAGCTCAGTGTTGAGCACTCGCGGACGCATTCGGCGCTCGAGCTCGGCGATGTCGTCTTCGCGCAAGCCGAGTTCCTCGTGCGCGGCACGGTTGTCGACGCGGGAGGCGCGCCCGTTTTCTATGCGAGAATCGAGGCCCGCGACGCGGCGACTCACCGCGACCTGCCTGGCACCCGAGGGCCAGGCAGCGCGTACAGCGACTCCGATGGACGCTTCGTGGTCTGCAGCAGCTCGCGACCGGAGGAAGTGGAGATCAGGGCTCACGCCTACGGCCAGCTAGATTCCATGCCCGTGCGAGTGCCGCCGGGCAGCGTAGACGTCGTGGTCGCCCTGCGGCGAGGCAGCCGGCTCGAGGGCCGCGTGCGGCTTCCGGAAGGCTTCGGCGCCGAGTTCCTCGACTTCGAATGCGAGCGCGCGGGCAATACCCTAGTGAGCTCGGGCCTGGAGGTCTTTCCCGACGGCTCCTTCGTGTTTCCTCCAGCGGAGCCGGGTCTCTTGAGCGTGCGCATCTTGCAGGGTGACGCGCTCTTGTGGCGGCGCGACGACGTGGAGCTGCGCGCCGGCGAGACCACGCAGCTGGGCGAGATCGACCTGCGCGACAAGCTCTTCCCTGTGCGGCTTTCCGTCGTCGACGCCTCCGGTGCGCCGGTCGGTTCGGGGATGCTGTGGTGGAGCACGGACCCGGAATTGGGTCCCGTCGATCGGGCAGAGATCTCACGCACGGGAGAGGTGCGCTTTCTCGCTGAGCAAGACTTGCTGAGCGTCTCCGTGGTCGCGTCAGGATTCCGCACCGAGCGCTTCGAAAGCGTGCGCAGCGGCGACCGGCTCGTGCTGCGGGATGGAATCGCCGTGAGACTCACGCTACCGCCGCAGGTGCCCGCCGTCGATCCGCCGCTCGCCCTGCATGTGCGTTGGGAGGGCGAAGGCGACAGCGACGGCGAAGGCACTGCGGTGGGCGCGGACGGAAGCGTGATCATCCGACTTCCCGAACCGGGGGCCTTCGAATTCACGTGGTGTATCCGGAACGAGCTCACCGGCGCGAAGTTCCGGCTCGAGGACGCTCCGCCGACGCTGGCGCAAGTGCTCGAGTTCGGCGAAGTGCAGTCCGTGACGCTCCAGCTCAGCCCACAGCGCCTGCTCCGCGCGCTGGAGAAGGCGCGCGGAGCGGACTGATCCTCGGATGACGCGCCACGTCGCGCCATGCACTGGCGTGTCGACGAACTCGCGCCGCGGTTGGCGTGCAGGAAAATCACCGCGTCCACAAGACCGAATCCCGTGAAGAGAACTCCTCGCCCTGATCGAGGATCTTCGGAATGCTCTTGCGGTTCCCCAGACGCGTGGGGGATCGATCAGCGCCGGCTCGTACATGCAATGGCGCAGGTCGATCGGGTCCTTGCGTACCATAGAGTGCGCCGCGCTCGCCTCGCGCATCTTGCGCTCCGCACGCACCGTGTCCTGACTTGAGACACGCCTGCGCACTGCCGGAGCCTCGACTTTCGTATTCACGTTCTCCTTTGAGGACGCGTGCGCGCGACCACTCTGGCCGGCGCGGCGTTCACGGTAGCGTTGCGAGCCGCGCTGCGCGCGACGACAAGAGCACCGCCACCGAGGCCCTCGAAAACGGACCTGAATTCGACGCCCCCCGGCCCGTGGGCTGGGCTAGACTCGGGCCATGCGCCTCCCGATCCGTTATGCGGTGTTGTTCCTGGCCGTGGCGTCCCACTCCAGCGCGGCGCAGTCGATCGTCAAGATCAGCGATTCTTACCTCGGCGGTGACGCGGACGGACGCAGCTGGAAGCCGGCTGTGTCCGCGGATGGACGCTTAGTCGTCTACGAGAGTCTGGCGGCCAACCTTGTGCCCTTGGATCAGAACAACGCCAGCGACATTTTCCTCCACGACCGGCTGTCCTTGACCACCGAACGGGTCAGCGTCGACCCCGCGGGTTTGGACGCCGACGGGCCCAGCTTCAACGCGGCGATCTCGGCTGACGGTGCGTGGATCGCCTTTCAGAGCGGCGCCTCCAGTCTCGTTGCGGGGGATGCGAACGGTTTCACCGACGTTTTCCTGCGCGATCGCGTGGCTGGAGTCACGACGCTGGTCAGCGTGGGGATGGGTGGCGCGGGAGCGAACAACGTATCGCTGGAGCCTGTGGTCACACCCGACGGCGGTCTGGTCGCCTACACGAGCTTCGCGAGCAACCTGGTCGTCGGCGACACGAACAACAACTGGGATGTCTTCGTGTACGACCGTGGGAGTCTGCAGACGACGCGGGTCAGCGTGAGCACGAGCGGTCAACAGGGAAACAAGGTCTCGGACCGTCCGGCGATCAGCGCCGACGGTCGCCTGATCGCATTCACCAGTTCCTCGAACAACCTCTACGCCCTGGATGGCAACTTCGCGGCGGACATCTTCGTGCACGATCGATGGACTGGAACGACGACGATCCAGACGCTTTCTCCCCAGGGCGCGATTTCCAACAACGCGTCCATGGAGGCGGAGCTGACCGCGGACGGTCGCTACATCATCTTCGACAGCGCGGGTTCGAATCTGGTCGCCAACGACACCAACGCCCGCACGGATGTGTTCCGGCGCGACCTGCAGACCGGCGTCACGCTGCGGATCAGCGTGGGGAGCGGCGGAATCCAAGGCAATTTGGAGTCCGTGGACCCGGCCTGCTCCTTCGACGGCTCGCGCATCGTCTTCCAGAGCTTCGCGTCGAACCTCGTCCCAGGGGACACGAATGCGCACCCGGACCTGTTCCTGCGCCATGCAGCGAACTCGACTACGACGCTGATCACGTTGGGCTTCGACGGACGACCTGCCGACGAGGCCTGCTGCGCACTCGATCCCTCGGCCGAGGACGGGCCTGCCCTGACGTCCGATGGCCGCACCACCGTCTTCCAGAGCTTCGCGACTAACCTCGTCACGGGCGATACGAACGGGAACTGGGACATCTTCGTGCACTCCGATCCGCTGCCGCCGCAGTTGTATTGCACGGCGAAGATCAACTCGCTCGGTTGTCTGCCGCAGATCTTCTCGTCGGGCGTGCCGAGCGCGAGTCAGGGATCGGGTTTCCTGGTGAAAGCCGTCGACGTGCTCAACAACAAGAGCGGCTTGCTCTTCTATGGGGTCAACGGCCGCGCCAACAATCCGTTCCAGGGCGGACTGCTGTGCATCCAGAGTCCTCTAAAGCGTACCCCCGCGAGTTCCTCCGGCGGGAACCCTCCGCCCAACGACTGCTCGGGCAGCTACTCGCTGGACATGAACGCCTTCGCGGTAGGCGCGCTCGGCGGCACGCCGCTGCCCGCCCTGAGCCAGCTGGGGACCCTCGTCAGCTGCCAGTGGTGGGGACGTGATCCGGGTTTCACCGCACCGGACAACACGACGCTCAGCGATGCGCTGGAGTACGTGGTCGGCTATTGAATCGGATCGCGGATCCCGCGTGCGCGCAGCGCACTCGAAGTCCGGCGGGCAGCCGCGTACGTGCTGCCTCCGGTGATACTGCCCCGTCTGGTTGTGCCGATTCGAATCCGAGCGCGCTGGATGTCCCTTGGCAAGCTCGGGCCTGGTGGTCTTTCCCGACGGCTCCTTCGTGTTTCCTCCAGCGGAGCGGGCCTGCTGAGCGTGCGCATCTCGCAAGGTGACGCGCGATTGTGGGAGCGCGACGATGTGGAGCTGCGCGTCGTCGGGGCCGCGCAGCTTGGCGAGATTGACCTGCGCGACAGGCTCTTCTCGATGCGGCTTTCTTTCGTCGACGCATCCGGTCTGCCGGTCGGTTCGGGGACGCTGTCGTGGAGCACGGACCCGGAGTTGGGTCCCGTCGATCGGGCAGAGATCTCACGCACGGGAGAGGCGCGTTTCCTCGCTGGCGCAAGTGCTCGAGTCCGGCGAAGTGCAGTCCGTGAAACTCCAGCTCAGCCCGCAGAACCTGCTCCGCGCGCTCGAAGCTGCGCGCGGCGGGGGTTGACGGCGCGCTGCTGCTCAGCGGAACTGCGTCAGCGGATGCGCCTTGTGCCAGGCCGCGTCGTCCCAGTCGATCCCGCAGGCGGCGTGGATCGCGCGCGCGACCTCTTCGCAGCAGACCGGACAGAAGGGGTCGTCGTTGCTGCGCATGCGGCAGATCGGCCAGGGGCGATAGACGGCGCGCTCGCGGAAGTAGCCGCCCTCGTGGAACCACTTCTCCCGGTTGGCCCCGGGGAGTTCTAGGAAGTGGCGCCATTTGACCGTCTTCCGCAGCCGCTCGAAACTATCGCGCTCGAAGGCGGCGCCCAGGCTCACGTTGGCCATCCCGAGGTCGCCGCTCTCGGGCAAGGGGAAGATTTCGTGCTGCTTCTCGTCGTCGTACTCGTCGCCGAGGTCGGCGAAGCTGTGGCCGAGTTCGTGCACGGCGATCAGGAACGAGCGCGTGTCCTGGGCCGCGTAGGTGGGGGCGGGCAGCGCCCTGCCGCGCACGCGCAACTCGGGGAGCACCGTTCCCGCGCCGCCGTAGCGCTCGGTGTTGACCATCACGAACACCATGTCGGTCTGTCCGCACTGCTCGACCAGGGACTTCAGTCGCTGTGAGTTCCTGAAGGCGAGCAGGCGGCCCTCGCGCGAGTCGAACCGGCAATCGAGCGCGGTGTCGACCTCGTCCTCGTCCGTCGCAGCGTCGCAGCCCTCCTGGTTCGATTCCAGCAGCAGCGCGCGCACGTTGAACCGGGCCTTGTAGTCGGAGAAGGGCAAGTCCTGGAACAGGCGTTTCGAGCAGCGCTCGACGTCCTTCCAGTACTTGCCCGAGCGCGCCAGCTCCTTCGCCGTGTAGCCGTCGCCGACGAACAGGACGTCGACCGAGGACTCGGCCGGACCCGACTCGAGCCACACGCGCAGCTCGGGCGCCTTCTCCTTCGGCTGCTGGAAGCCGATCGAGAGCAGGGGCAGCAGGAGCGCGAGGCGTGCGGCCGACATCGTCATCTCAGTTGCCCAGCGTGAACTCGATCGCGCTGGAGAGGCTGCTGGCGTTGGGCGCGGTGAAGCCCGGGTCGCGGCCGTACCACTGCGCCGTGACCACGGTGCCAGGCACGCGCAGCGCCGGATCGGGAGTGCCGCCGAGCGCGCCAGCGCCAAAGGCGTTGAAGTCGATCGAGTACACGCCGGTGCAGTCCTGCGCCGGCGACGCGCTGCCCTGTGAGCCCGCGGCGATGGCGCGGCGGATCGGCGAGGCGATGCACAAGAAACCGCCCTGGTAGGCGATCGCGGCGCGCCCGTTGAGGCTGTAGAAGAGCACGCCCGGTCGCTGGTTGATCGAGCGGCCGCAGTTGACCAGGAATCCGCCGTTCGCCGAGGCGCTGGCGATCCCGTCGGAGGAGAGCACCGGCGTGCATCCCAGGGAATTCACCTTGGCCGTGCAGTACGCGACCGGCGGCGGCGGCGGGGGAGGAACGCCGTTGATCTCGATGCGCGTCGCGCCGACGCTGCCGGAGTCGACGAGCGCCCAGTCGATGATCTTCACTTTCCACGCGCCCGCGGGACCGGAGATCGCCGAGAGCGGCGTGTTGAAGGTGTTGTTCAATCCCGAGGGCCAGGGGATGCTGCTCGCCGGATCGCCGAAGTCCTGCGTGTAGATCCCCGAAGGCATGTTCGTGGCCGTTCCGTGCGGAACCTGCAGGCCCCCGCTTTCGACGAAGGTGTACAGCCCGCCCTGACGCTCGCCGCTGTTGCCGAAGACGCCGGCGCTGTCGAAGCCGGGTCGGACCATGACGTTGTGCCGCACGCCGTTGGGATCCTCGAGCACGACCTGGAGGTCTCCGATCCAGGTGTGGACCCAGTTGTCGAGCTCGAGTTTGTCGATGCGGG
>Ga0315910_10003004_pt1 | contig 14533 bp, 10 predicted proteins | sample EdamamesoilMG_FD_204470 | JGI IMG/M metagenome (GOLD analysis project Ga0315910, IMG submission 204470) | Garden soil microbial communities collected in Santa Monica, California, United States - Edamame soil | ecosystem: Environmental > Terrestrial > Soil > Garden | place: USA: California...
CGTAACCTTTCGGCTGGGCGATTCACGCCTGGCCTGCAATATCGAGCGCGTGCAGGAAATCCTGACTCCGCCGGCAGCCACGCCGGTGCCGGGCGCCAAGCCCTGGATTCTGGGCCTGGCCAATGTGCGCGGATCGCTGATGACGGTGGTCGACCTCGCCTGGTTCCTGACTGGCAAGCGTAGCCCCATCACTGCCCACAGCCGATTGCTTTCTACCAGTTTGCACAAGGCACCAGTGGGGCTGCTGATCGATGAAGTATTCGGCCAGCGGCATTTTATCGAAGCAGAAGCCAGCGGTTCCGACCTTTCCGGCGCATCTGTTTTGGGGGGCCTGGTCAAGCGCAAGCACCAGGTTGGCAAAGAAGAATGGCACGAGTTGGAGCTGGACAGGCTCTTCAACTCGCAGGAGTTTCTGAATGGTGCCGCAGTCTAAGTTAATGAACAAAGGCGCACAGGCAGCTACGCAAAAAGGCTACTTCCTGAAACCGGAACGCAGCCGTAGCTACGCCGAAATGGAATCCACCCAGCCGGTACAGCAACGTTCCAAAGTCATGTACCTGATGGTGGGGCTGTTGATGGTGTTGCTGACCTTTATCGCCGTGACTTTCTACCTGATCACCCGCGACAGCCGCAACGAACAGGCCTGGATTGGCCATGCCACCAATGTGCAGGTGTTGTCGCAGCAGATGGCCAAATCTGCCGCGGAAGCGGCCGAAGGCGCCTTCATGGCGTTCTTTGAACTCGGCGATGCCCGCAATGACATTTCCATGGCCATGGCCGCGCTCAGGGACGGCGATGCATCGAGTTCGCTGCCGCCTGTACCTGCCGGCATGTCTGAGCCTGTGGATGCCCTCAGCGCCACCTGGCAGCGCATGGACCAGAATGCCCACACCATCATCGAGCGCGAACAGCTGATCCTCGAGCTGGCCAAAGCCAGCACGGCATTCATGGATGTGTTGCCCAAAATCCAGGGCCTCACCGACGAAGCTGTACGCACCCTCACCCAGTCCGGCGCGCCCAGCGACCAGATATTCGTGGCCAGCCGCCAACTGGTGCTGTCCGATCGCATCCTGCGGCACCTCAAGGACATGCTGCGCGGCAGCAATGGGCCGGCTGCCGCAGAAAACTTTGCGCGTGAAGTGGGCTCGTTTGAAAGCATGCTCAACGCCCTGTTGCGCGGCAGCAAAGCGGTTGGCGTGACACAGGTGCGCAATGCGGAAGCGCTGAATGCGCTGGGGCAGGTTCGCGAATTGTTCATGGCAGCCCAGCCGCAAATCTCGTTCATCCTCGCATCGTCCGCTGACCTGATGAACGTCCGCGCGGCAGCGGATGGCATCTTCCTCGACAGCAAGGACATGTTCGACCAGTCCAAGCGCTTGTCTGAAACGGTGCAGCGGCAATCCGACAACCGCATCTGGCCATCGCTGTGGTCAGGTTCGCTGGCGCTGATCGTGATGCTGGGCATCATCAGCTGGCTGGTGCGCTCGTTCCTGGGCGCCGAGCGCCGGCGCGCGCTGGAAGCGGGCCGCCAGAACCAGCGCAACCAGCAGGCCATCATGCGCCTGCTGGACGAAATGGAATCGCTGGCCGATGGCGACCTGACCGTGCACGCCACGGTAACCGACGACATGACCGGCGCCATTGCCGACTCGGTGAACTTTGCGGTTGAGCAGCTGCGCGGACTGGTGACCGGCATCAACATGACCGCCCAGACCGTGGCTGAATCTGCTCATGAAACCATGAGTACCACCAGCAAGCTGGCTGAAGCTTCAGGCCGCCAGGCGGAGCACATCCGCGCGGTGACGGAAACCGTCAACGAGATGGCGCAGAAGCTGGACGTGATGGCCCGGCGTTCCAGCGAATCCAGCGAAGTGGCTGAACGCTCGGTGGAAATTGCCAACAACGGCGCGCGCATGGTGCAGCAGACCATCCGCGGCATGGACACCATCCGCGACCAGATTCAGAAAACCTCCAAACGCATCAAGCGTCTGGGCGAGTCCTCGCAGGAAATCGGCGACATCGTTGAGCTGATCAATGGCATCGCCGAGCAGACCAACATCCTGGCACTGAACGCGGCCATCCAATCGGCCTCAGCGGGCGGCGCAGGCCGCGGCTTTGCGGTGGTGGCCGATGAAGTGCAGCGGCTGGCCGAGCGCGCATCCAACGCCACCCGGCGCATCGAAATGCTGGTGCAGAACATCCAGACCGACACAGCCGAAGCGGTGGTTTCCATGGAAGCCACCACCTCCGAAGTGGTCAGCGGCGCGCAAAAAGCCGAGGACGCGGGCGAAGCATTGGGCCGCATCGAATCGGTCTCCAACGACCTGGCGCGGCTGATCGCGGAGAACTCCAAGGTCTCGCAGGAACAATCGACCACGGCAACCAGTGTGGCCGAACAAATGAACGAGATACGCGATATCTCAATCCAGACATCAGAGGGCACCAACCACACGGCCCGCTCCATGGGCAACCTGGCCACGCTGGTCAGGCAGCTGCGTGAATCCGTGGCCGACTTCAAGTTGCCAGTAAGGGAGCATGGGTAGTCGGCCCGGTAGTCGGTATTGGCCGGCTGCGCGTGAGGCATTGACGGATTAGCTTGGGATGAAGCGGGAATGATGCTGGAAGGAACCAATGCGAGTGTGGCCATCCGCTGGGTGCGGCAGGACCTGGATGATGCGCTGGGGGTCATTCGCGACAACCTTGAGGACTACGCCGAGGATCCGCAGAACCGCGACTCCCTGAAAACGGTCCAGGACACGCTGGAACAACTGAACCTGACTTTCCTCGTCATGCAGCAGCATGGCGCCAGCCTGCTGACCGACGAGATGATCGCAGTGGGCGGCCACATGCTGCACAACGGCAATGCCGGCCTCGGTGATGCGCTCTCCGCGCTGACGGACGCCGTCATCGTGTTGCCGTCATACCTGGATCGCCTGCAGGCCGGCCACGATGACTTGCCCATCCTGCTGCTGCCCACGCTGAACGAGCTGCGTGCCACTTACGATGAAACCCTGCTGTCCGAAGGCAGCCTGTTTGCCCCCAACCTGGACGTGATGCTTCCCGAACTGGGTGGCAGCGAAGCCAACGCCATCGGGGTGAATGAGTTCCAGCCGTTTGCGCGCAAGATCCGCAACCAGTACCAGATGGCTTTGCTGGGGTGGCTGAAGGAACAATCCAAGCACGAGTTGCTCAATCCCCTGATCGGCGTGTGCCAGACCATGCACAGGCGGGTCAAACGGCACGCACTGCGCCGCCTGTGGTGGATTGCCGACATGACCATCACCGGTTTCCGCGATGCCGCGATTGAAAACGACTTGCCGCTGCGACGGCTGTTTGCCCGGCTCGACCTGAACCTCAAGTCACTGGCTGAACAGGGCGAGCAGGCGCCGCCCGATGATGCGCTCACGGCCCTGTCGCGCGCCCTGCTGTTCATGGCGGCGCAGGCCAAGGCAGGCAGTCCGGCGATGGAAAAGTTGCGCACGCGCTTCAAGCTGGACGAGCTGATTCCGGATCGCGAGGCATTGCTGCGCGCCAAAGGCGCGGTTACCGGCCGTGACGCGGCGCTGTTCAAATCCATCGGTGTGGCCGTGCGCGAAGAAATGGCGCAGGTCAAAGACACGCTGGACATGGAGCTGCGCACCGGCCGCATCGAAGAGCAACAGCGCCAGTCCAGCATGGCTTCATTGCAGCAACTGGCCGATACCCTGTACCTGCTGAACCTGCCAGTTGCAGCCAGGGCCGTGGAAGACCTGCTGCCCGGCCTTGAAGCCACTGCGGGTGCAGACAACAGCGAACTAGATTCACCCCTGCTGAAACTGGCACGCAAACTGATTGAAGTGGAATCCATCCTGGAGTCGCACATCCGATTGCTGGGCGAACCGGTGAGCAACGAGCCGCCCAGCGGTTACATCGACCTGCCAGCCCATGAACAGCGGCAAATCATCAGTCACCTGCTCGATGAATGCGTAGCCAGCCTGCAGCAGGCCCAGGACATCGTGCGCCTGCGCCTGGCGGGCGATGCCCAGGCCAACCTGGACCTTCCCCTGGAATACATCAGCGGTGCCCTCAAGCTGGCCGGCCAGGGCGAAGTGGGAGAACTCACCGAAAAGCTGGGTCGCACCCTCAATGCCGGCCTGCACAGCATGGCCAATGGCGCCAGCGCGACAGAAGCCAGCCTGGATGCATTGACCGACGCGGTAGCTGCCCTTGAGCTGTACCTCAGCGGTTGCCGGGACGAGCAGGCCAACAGCCTGCGCTACCTGGAAATCATGCAGGAGCGGCTGGACGGACTGCCTGAAGCCAGCGCCACCGGCGAATCCGTGAAGAGCAGCCGCATTGAACTGCCGGAAGCACGGCCTGCTGCTGCCAGGGTGGCAGCGAGTGGCAAGCCCGCGGACAAAGCTGCTGGTAAACCCTCAGCTCAGGACAACATCGACCCGGCCATGCTGGAGGTGTTCCTGGAAGAGTTCGACAGCGTGTTGCGGCAATTCGATTCGCAACTGCCTGCCTGGCTGGCCGATCCGACCAATGGAAAACTGCAGATCGAAGTCCGGCGTGGTTTCCACACGCTCAAAGGCAGCGGGCGCATGGTGGGCGCCACGGAGATCGGCGACTTCTCCTGGCGCATCGAAGAACTGCTCAACCGTTTGGGTGAGAACAAGGTACAGGCCACGCGCGATCTTACCGGTTGCATCAGCCTGGCGGTAAAAGCCCTGCCGCATCTCAAATCCCGGCTGCTGCAACAGGACAGCGTGCTGGATGTCGAATCAGTGCAGCGCTTTGGAAGTTTTGCACGCGAAATGGCCCGTGGCGAGCCTTCATTGTTGAAGGATCTGCTGCAGCTGCTGCCGGAAGCGTTTACTGCAGAGCCGGCCAGCGAGCATCCGCAGGAAGAGCCTGCAGTGCCGGATACCGCGACGGTCATCGCGCCAGCAGCACCTCCAGTCACTGCTGCAGTGACGACCGCCGTAACGACCGCAGCAGCTGCTGATGCAGAACTGGCCAATCTGATGATCCAGGAAATCCGCCAGCATTGCGCAGAGCTGGGCGGGTTCATCAAGCAGTTGACCCGGGGCGAGGCCACCGAAGTCGAAGCCGGCCTGGTGCGCGCCATCCATACGCTGGCCAGCACCCTGGCCATGTCGCCGCTGGGCCAGGAAGCCGAAGTCGCCCGTTCGCTGGAACATTACCTTGAGCGCCAGCAGGCCCAGGCAACCCTGCCCGGCCGCGAAGCCATCCAGCCACTGCAAACCTGCCTGCACCGTTTCCTGCAGCGCCTGTTCATCCTCGAAGAAGGCCACGCCACCAGCTACCCGCTGCAGGATGCAACATTGCTGGCAGAACTGCAGGCGCTGCGGCAACAACAGCCTGCTGCCGGGAAGCCGCTGTCCGCAGAGGATGAGCTGCCCGTTCCGGCAACAGCGGAGCACGCTGTGGCGGCAAACAAGGACAATGCCGCTGACCAGGCTGCAGGCCAAACCGCAGTTGTCGACCCGGCGCTGGCCGCGCTGGACCCGACCATCCTGGCCATATTCCTCGAGGAAGCCCACGAAGTCCTGGAGCGCTGCGACACCACGCTCAATACCTGGCGTGATCGTCTTACGGATCTCAAGCTGGTGCAAAACCTGCAGCGTGAAATCCATACCTTCAAAGGCGGCGCGCGCATGGCCGGCCTGGAAGGCCTGGGCGACCTCAGTCATGCCATGGAATCACTGCTGGAACGCATTGCCGGCAATCGCCTGCAGGCCACCGTCGCAGCGGTGCAGGCCCTGGAAGAAGGCTGCGACAGCCTGACCGTGTGTGTGGACCAGCTGGTGGCCCGCCAGATGCCGGATGCAAAACCTGCGCTGGTGAGGTTTGAACAGAAGGTTCGGGCCTTGTCCGGCCTGGACGTAACGCCCGCGGCTCCCAAGTCTGCTGCCAAGCCATCCGCGCAGCCTTCGGCAAAGGACCTTCCAGCTTCAGCCGACAAAGGCAAGGCTGCTCCGGGCGCCAAGCCAGGCAAGCGGAAGCATATTGCCAGCGCTGATTTCGGGGCAGATTCCAGGGCTGATGATGGAATTGCGGTCAATCCTGGCGCGGCCCCCTCACCAGCCATGGAGGATGCGCTGCCTCCAGCAGCTGAACCCATCCAGGAAGTAGCAGAAGTTCGGCTGGATACCGATCTCGCAACGGCGGTGCCCGCCAGCGGCGCCCTGGGTGCTGCAGCCGGCACCCCCAGTGCTGAGCCAGCGGCCCAGTCGCCCGACCCGCTGCTTGATGCCGCATTGCAGGCTCCATTCTCCTCAGCTGGCGATACACGCAAACGCAGTTTCCGCGAGGTACCTGACCCGGCCGTCAATGAATCAGGCGAAGACGGCAGCAGCCAGCAACAGATCCGCGTTGCGGCGGAATTGATGGATTCGCTGGTCAACTATGCCGGCGAAATCAGCATTTACCGCGCCCGACTGGAACAACAGCTGGGCACGGTTCGCTTCAACCTCAAGGAAGTCGACCAGACCATTGGCCGCCTGAAGGAACAGCTGCGCAAGATGGACGGCGAGTCCGAAGCGCAGATGCTGTCGCGCTACCAGAATGCTTCCACGCGCGGCAACACTGAATTTGATCCGCTGGAGCTGGACCGCTTCTCAAACATGCAGCAGCTCTCGCGGGCTATCAACGAATCCATTTCAGACCTTCTGAACCTGCAGGAAATGCTGGGTGAATCGGTGCGCCAGGCCGAGACGCTGCTGGTGCAGCAGTCGCGGGTGAGTACTGATCTGCAGGAAGGCCTGATGCAGACCCGCATGACGCCTTTCGGCAGCGCTGCGCCACGCCTGCGTCGGGTGGTTCGTGCGGCCGCTGCCGAAACGGGCAAGCGCGCGCGTTTGCAATTGCGCATGGCAGGCAGCAGCGACCAGTTGGACCGCACCGTCCTGGAGCGCATTACCGCGCCGCTGGAGCACATGCTCCGCAATGCGGTTGTGCACGGCATCGAATCTCCCAAAGACCGCCTCAAAGCGGGTAAAGCCGAAGAAGGCGAAATCATTGTCACTGTGGAAGCAGAGGCCACCGAGTTTGTGTTGCGCGTCGAAGACGATGGCAATGGCGTAAATCTCGAAGCAGTGCGCAAGCGCGCAATTGAACGCGGGCTGATGAAGAAGTCCGACGACCTCAGCGAACAGGCACTGATCGGTTTCATCATGGAAAGCGGCTTTTCCACTGCCACCACCGTCACCGGGCTGGCCGGCCGCGGCGTGGGCATGGACGTGGTGAACAGCGAAATCAAGCAGATTGGCGGCTCGCTGGACATTGCCAGCAACAGCGGCCAGGGTACCTGCTTCACCATACGCATACCCTTTAGCCTGGCGGTGATGCAGGCCATCGGTGTGACCGTGGCCGAACAACAGTACTTCGTGCCGCTCAACAGCGTCAGCGGCGTCGCGCGCATCCTGCCGGCGGAATACCTCAAACTGCACAAACAGCCATCGCCCGAATTCGAGTTCGCCGGGGAGAAGTATCCGCTGCTGGAACTGGAGCAGTTGCTCGGTGCCGAACGGGTGCCGCAACCCTCCGGCAACATTTCATTGCTGATGATCCGCGCGGGTGATTACAAGGCCGCGTTCCGTGTTGCTGAACTGCAGGGACACCAGGAAGTGGTGATGAAGCCGGTGGGGCCGCAAATCAGCAGCATTCCCGGCATATTGGGCGCCACCATCAGTGGCGATGGCCGGGTGGTGCTGATCCTTGATATCGGGCCGCTCATCCGGCGCGGACTGTCGCAGGCGGCGGTGGTGGTAGAGGCCCCGGTGGCCGCCAAACCCAAAGAGAAAGCCCGCGCGCCGCTGGTCATGGTGGTCGATGATTCAATCACCATGCGCAAGGTCACCTCGCGTGTGCTGGAAAACCACTCGGTGGAGGTGATCACGGCCCAGGATGGGCTGGATGCCATTCACAACCTGCACGACCGGGTGCCCGATCTCATGTTGCTGGACATTGAAATGCCGCGCATGGACGGTTACGAGCTGGCCGAACATGTTCGCGCCGACCCGCGCCTGCGCCATGTGCCCATCGTGATGATCACTTCCCGCGCCGGCCAGAAGCACCGCAAACGCGCGCGCGACGCCGGCGCCAATGACTACATGACCAAGCCATACCAGGAAGCGGAACTGGTGGCCAAGGTCAGCGAAATGCTGAAGCTGGACCTGCAGCAGAAGAGAGTGGACTGAACATGGTCACAACCACAGGCAAGCGCGGCAGTCCGGGAGGCTCTGGGAAAAGCCCGGCTGCCCAGACCAGTCGCGAGCCCAGCCGCAGCGAAGCCTACGAGAACAGCAAGGGCCTGAATGGCACTGCAGGAAGGATGCCTTCCGTGCATTGCATGTTGGCGCCACTGGAAAATGGGGCATTGCTGTTGCCCACCCAGGTGGTGGCCGAAATAGTGGAGTACCAGCAACCCGACCCGATCAGCGCCACGCCCGACTGGTTCCTGGGGCAAATCGACTGGGAAAACCGCCATGTGCCGGTGTTCAGCTATGCCGCGCTGATCCAGGGCACTGCTCCTGGCCCTGTGGCCCAGCGCAATCGCATCATGGTGGTGAAGTCGCTCACCGAGTCCGCCCGCGTTTCTTACCTGGGCTTCCTGGTCAGCGACATCCCCAAGCTGGTGACGGTATTACCGGATAACCTCACCAACACGGGTGACGAAAACAAGGCCCTGGGCGTCTTCTGCCATGTGGTGCTGGATGGCCAGCGGGCAGTGATCCCGGATCTCGAGCGCCTCACTCACCTGGTCACCCATGTGGCCTACGGCGCATTGCCCATCACGCAGCTTGATCCGTAAATAACCTTGTTGAATCCGCGTACTGAAGCGCATTCAGAAGCGGGGGTTTTGGTTCCAGGCTAGGCCCGAGGCACGCGAAAAGCGCAGTGTACACTCTAGTACATGAGCATTTGAGCGGGCCGAGAACAACGCCTGGGAGCAAAAGATCCCTTCTGAATCCGCTTCAGCGGAAATCGCCAGCCAGGGATTGCAGTATTGCCAATGCTGCAGGCCCTGCAGTTTCCGTGCGCAGGATGCGCGGCCCCAGGCTGACAGCCTTCACGTCGCTGCGCAGCAGCAGCTCCATTTCCTGCTCATCAAAACCGCCTTCGGGACCAACCAGCACCTCTACCGCGGAGGGCAGCGCCAACTGCGATAAAGGCTGGTCCTGGGCCGGGGCCAGCACCAGCCGCAGGCCGTCTGCGGCAGAACTTGCCCAGTCCACCAATTCCATCGGCGGCCGCAGTTCCGGCAGGCGCGCGCGGCCGCATTGTTCGCAGGCCGAATTCAGCACCTTCTGCCAGTGCCCCATGCGGGCCTCAACTTTTTCGGGTTTGAGGCGTACCTCGGTGCGTGCCGATTCCACCGGCTGGATCACCGTAACGCCCAGTTCGGTCGCTTTTTGCAGCGCAAAGTCCATGCGCTCGCCGCGCGCCACCGATTGCACCAGTGTTGAACGCAGGGGCGATTCGGCCGCACCCGGCAAACGCGTATTGACGCCGGCCACGATGCCCTTTTTGCTGGCGTTTTCCACCACGCTGGCATAGTCATGCCCATCGCCGTTGAACAGCACCAGCGGCTGGCCGGCCACCACGCGCAGCACGCGGGCCAGGTAATGGGAAGAATCTTCATCCAGCACCACGGCCTGTCCTGCAGCCAGTCGCTGGTTGGTGTACACGCGATGGATGCGCATTTCCTTGTACTCCCCGCAGTTCAAACATTACCTTTGCAAGATATTGCCAGCGGGGCACCGGCGCAACAGGGTTTGATATCATGGCCACGCCAGACTGGCCTTTGAATCCTGCAAGGAACCACCCCGAAATGACCAAATCGCCCCTGCCCGCCTTCCTTGAAGTGGCATTGCAGGCCGCCGAGCAGTCCGCAGAGCTCATCCGCCGCTACTACCACGGCAATTTCAAAGTGGAGATCAAAGCCGACCAGACGCCGGTTACGGTGGCTGACCGCGAAGCGGAGGCCATCATCCGCCAGATGCTGCTGGATGCCTTTCCCGGGCACGGTTTTTATGGCGAGGAAACCGGCACCACCGGGCGCGATGCCGAATTCCTGTGGCTGGTCGATCCCATCGACGGCACCAAGAGTTTCGTGGCCGGCTACGGCATGTTTTCAACCCAGATCGCGCTGATGCACCAGGGCCAACTGGTGCTGGGCGTATCGTCGGCGCCGGCCTACGGGGAAATGGCCTGGGCCACGCGGGGCGGTGTTGCGATGGTGAACGGCAAGCCGGCCCGACTCAGGAAAATGACCGAACTGGGCAAAGCCGCTGTCTCCACCGGCAACATCCAGAGCCTGGCACGGTCCCAACACTGGCAGGCGCTGGGCAACGTCCTGAGCCAGGCCAACCGCACGCGCGGCTATGGCGATTACTACCATTACCACCGCCTGGCGGCGGGCCAGATTGATGCGGTGATCGAATCGGATGTGAATATCCTCGACATCGCCGCACTGGCAGTGATTGTCGAAGCCGCTGGCGGCGTGTTCACCGACCTGCAGGGCAGGCCACCGGGACTGGAGACCCGTTCCGTACTGGCTGCAGGGCCGGAACTGCACGCCCAACTGCTGGCTGAACTAGGCGCCGGGAGCGTTTCTTGAACGACAAGCCCAAAGACAAGTCCGGGCGTCCTTTGCCCGTCATCCACGACCTGCGGCTGCGCGACCCGAGCCGGCTGTTCCAGATAGAACAGCTGGACCTGGAGTTCTCCAATGGCCAGCGGCGCACCTACGAGCGCATGAAATCCAGTGGCCTCGGTGCAGTGATCATCGTGCCCATGCTCGACGAGAACACCGTGCTGCTGGTGCGCGAGTACGCAGTCGGACTGCATCAATATGAAATCGGCCTGCCCAAGGGCCGGCTGGAGAAAGGCGAAAGCATCCTCGACGGCGCGCAGCGCGAATTGAAGGAAGAAATCGGCTACGGCGCACGCGACCTCCGGGAACTCACCCGCCTGAGCCTGGCGCCCGGATACATGACCCACATCACCCGCGTGGTGCTGGCGCGTGACCTGTATCCGGAGAAGTTGCCCGGCGACGAACCTGAGGAGCTGGAAGTGGTGCCCTGGCCCATCCACAACCTGCTACCCATCACCGGCCGCGACGACTGCACCGAAGGCCGCAGCATTGCGGCACTGTACATTGCCCGTGACTACCTCGCTGCCGAGAAGGCCGGCACGCTGGACCAGCTGGCATGAGCCTGCACATCGACGACGCACTGCTGGAGCAGGTTGCGGCCATCAGCCGCGAAGCCGGCCGCGCCATCATGGAGATTTACGGCCAGGGCATCACGGTGACGCACAAAGCCGATGATTCGCCGCTAACGCAGGCCGACCTTGCCAGTCACCACATCATCGTCAATGCCCTGCGCGAACTCGCGCCCGACCTGCCCTGCCTTTCTGAAGAAGCCGCGAACCTCGATTTCGCCACGCGCTCCGGCTGGCGTGAGTACTGGCTGGTGGACCCGCTGGACGGAACCAAGGAATTCATCAAGCGCAACGGCGAGTTCACGGTCAACATCGCGCTGGTACGGGACCACGAACCGGTATTGGGCGTGGTGCATGTGCCGGCCAGCGGCGTCACCTTCATTGGCGCACGAGGCCTGGGAGCTCAATGCGTATTTGCCAATGGCATTGCCGAGGCCATCCATGTGCGCAAACCCGCAGCCAGCCCTCTGGTGATTGTGGGCAGCCGCTCACATGCAAACCCGGAGCTGGAAAACTACCTCGCGCCATTGGGCAGTTATAAGTTGACCAGCATGGGCAGTTCATTGAAATTCTGCGTGATCGCTGAAGGCAAAGCTGATTTCTACCCCCGCCTGGGGCCAACCTCGGAATGGGATACCGCCGCAGCCCATGCGGTGGTGGTGGCTGCGGGGGGCAAGGTGGTGATGCTGGACGGCCAGCCGCTGCGTTACAACACCAAAGACTCGCTGCTGAACCCGGAATTCCTGGTGATTGCGGATGACAGCCGCGACTACGCTGCCCTGTTCAAAGGCCGGACCTGAGCCAGGCGGACCAATCAGACACGCTCTGGCAGGCTCAGGCGGGTTTCAGCACCACCAGCAATACCGTTGCAATCAGTACCACAGTTGGAAACTCGTTGAACCAGCGGAAAAAGCGGTGGCCGTATTCCACTTCATCACGGGCAAAGGCGCCCACCAGGTGCGCGCAATAAAAATGGAATGCCACCAGGCTCAGCACCAGCGCCAGCTTCATTTGCATCCAGCCAGAGCCCAGCCAGGCCGGCACCTGGACAAGCAGCAGTATGCCAAACACGCAGGCCAGCACACCCCCGATGTGCATCATCACCAGCAGGCGGCGTTCCATCACGCGATAGGCAGCTCGCACGGCCGGCTCTTCAGTCATAGCGTGGTAAACGAATAAGCGCGGCAAATAGAACAGGCCGGCAAACCAGGTCACCACGAATACGATATGGAATGCTTTTAACCAGAGCATTCGGCCATTGTCCATTACGCGCGCCAATCTGGCCAGCACGATCTGACCAGCTTGACGGACCCGTCTCAAGGGCGTATAAAGCCAAGCAGTTTTTGTATTGCCCCGACGGTTTGTTGGACTGCCCGTCAAAAACATAAAAACAATAAAACATAACTCAAAGAAAAATACCTGCGGGGACTAAGCGGCTTAGGCCGCTTTTTTGTCGCCGCAGTCTTCGTTGATGGGTGGCACTTCCTTGTGCCACGAAAACTCTGCATGAAGCAGAGTTTTCTCAGGCTGGAACCTCGGTGCCGCGGGCGCATCCAAGCCAAGGTCTTTATCAGCAGCCACAGGCCTCCTCCGCCCAATGAACACCGATTCACTCCCAGAGCCATCCGCCAAGCCCCCAGTCGGACCCTGGCAGAGGCGTGTGCGCCTGTTGCTCAGGGTCCTGCTTGCACTGGCAGTACTGTATGCCGTGCACGCGGTATCCATACGCTGGGCCGAGCCCGAACTCGAAGCCAAAAAGGTTCGCATCCGCGCCTTGCGAACCGAAGTGAAGGAACTGGGACAGCGGGTGGAACAAAGCCGCGTGCGGCAGAAGATGGCGGAACGGCAGGTGGAAGTGCTGCGCCAGGCGAACAACCTGTTGCGCCAGGAAGAAAGCAATCGCCAGGCAGAGATGCAGAGACTGCAGGGTGAGGTGGAATTCTACCAACGCCTGGCAGGGACCAGCGGTTCGCAGGAAGGCCTGGCAGTGTATGAGCTGGAACTGCAGGCTACAGCCTCGCCACAGGTTTACCGCTTTGTGCTTACCCTCACCCAGAACCTGCGCCGCTCCGCCCTCATCAGCGGCAGCGCCGGCCTCGAGATAGAGGGCACGCGCAACAACCAGCCGGTGACGCTCAAGTGGAAAGACCTCACTTCGGCTTCCACCGAGCGGCCTGAATTCCGCTTCAAGTATTTCCAGCAGGTGGATGGCTATCTCACCATCCCCGAAGATTTCCAGGCTGAGCGTGTACTGGTGGTGCTCAGGGCCAAAGGCTCAAAGACTCCCGTGAGCCGCGATTTCAGCTGGTCGGAACTGATGGCACCCGCAGCTGCGCAGCCGGTTCCGGCACAACCCGGAACAGACAACCCCGGCCTTGAACACGAAGTCAAAAATCCCGGCGGCGGGCGCTGAAGCCGCTTGCAGGGTCGCGATCGCACGATGGCCCGCCCGGATGATTGAATTCACACAGCCCTGCCGCCATGTTGTAGCAAGCGACCCAAGTAGCCAAACCCGGGCATGCGGACCCAAATTGGATTAATCTAGCGAACAATGGAAAGCATCAACACGCAGAACACGCCGGTGATCGGCTTCACCGATTCGGCCGCGCGCAAAGTGCTGCAGCTCATCACTGAGGAAGCCAACCCGGACCTGAAGCTGCGGGTATACATCAGCGGCGGCGGTTGTTCCGGCTTCCAATACGGTTTCACCTTTGACGAAACCCAGGCCGCCGATGATTTTGCCGTAGCCCGCGAAGGCGTGACTCTGCTGGTCGACCCGCTGAGCATGCAATACCTGGCGGGGGCCGAGGTGGATTACACCGAGAACTTGCAGGGTGCCCAGTTCGTGATCCGCAACCCCAATGCCGCCACTACCTGTGGCTGCGGGTCGTCCTTCTCGGTTTAACGCGCTATGGTGGTTGATCTCAGCGCCAGCATTGATCAATTCACGCTTTCCCATCGCAACCGCTTCACTTCAGTCCGCCTCGACCGGCTGGTTGAATATCGCGATAACGCAGAGTGGGTAGAGGAGGCCCTAAATTCCAGTGCCGCCCGTTTCGTACCGCTGTGGCGCAGTCGCAGCCTGATTGAACAGACCCCGGCCGGGCAGATTGCGGTGTACCTGCGGCGCGGCAACCTGCAAGCCATGGACAGCATCAAGCCGCCCACCCTTTTGGGTACCGACGGCAAACGTTACTTCTTCGCCGTTTCCATCACCGACCAGCAACGCGATGAAGTGCTGCAACTGCGGCCGCAGGCGAGCTTCATCGACTTGCGCCGTGCCTCGGTGGACATGGAT
>Ga0315910_10003005_pt1 | contig 14531 bp, 8 predicted proteins | sample EdamamesoilMG_FD_204470 | JGI IMG/M metagenome (GOLD analysis project Ga0315910, IMG submission 204470) | Garden soil microbial communities collected in Santa Monica, California, United States - Edamame soil | ecosystem: Environmental > Terrestrial > Soil > Garden | place: USA: California...
GCACGCGCCGCGGACGTTCGAGAGCTCGATACGCGACAGCAGGTAGGACTCGATGGCGTCGCGAGCTTCGGCCACGTCGGCGTCGTCGGCGCGGCCGTCGGCGTCGCGATCGAGGCCGATGGCGGCGTCGAGGTCGGCGCGGGCGATCCGCAGCTGCCCGTCGACACGCTCGTGCTCGAGGCGGAGCGCGAGGTAGCCGTTGCCCACGGCGTGCGCCGCAGCCCGGGTGGGGATGAGCAACGGCCAGCAGAACAGCAACAGGACCAGGATGATTCGAGTCTTCATGACGCAGAGAGCTGCGAGGGGCGAGCGCACGGAGCTCGGCGCGCTCGCCCTTCGCGAGCACGCCGAGCACATCAGCAAGCCGAATCGGGCGCGAGGCGCGCCGTGAGGGTCACTCGAAGATCTCGCTGCGGAAGAACGCCGGGGGGCGCTCGGCGCGGATCTCGAACGCGATCACCTCCTGCCAGGTCTGTCCGTGCGCGTCGACGGTGCGCACGCGCGCGCTGTGCGCGCCCGGCCCGAGATCGGGCATGGGGATGCGCCAGACATGGTTGGAGTGTGTGGTGAGTCCGGTCGTGGTCGGCTGCGGGTCGGCAGTGAACTGCGAGCCGCGGAACAGCTCGTAGCCCTGCGCGCGCGCATCGCCAGAGCCGCTGCGCACGGCGTATCGCAGCACGAACAGCTGACGCTCGAGCGCGAAGGGGTCGAGGTACTCCACGAAGGCCTCGCCATTTCCGGGCTGCACGCGTTCGAGCGGCAGGGGCTTGCCGCTGCGGTCGAACTCGACGAACACGGACGAGTCTTTCGACCCGTTCCAGACGTTCACGACCAGGTCGGTGCCGCCCGCCAGATCGCTGGCCGTGATGATGCTCGGATCCGGCAGGTCGTTGATACCGACCGGTGTGAGCGCCGGACGCGTCTCGACCGGCGCGGCGAGCCAGCTGGCGAGCGCGTCGTACCAGGCCGTGAAGGTGGGCGACAGGAAGGACACGCTCATCTGTCGCTCGCGCGGCTTGCCCGTGGGGCGGAATCGGTCGCGATAGCGGTTGCCCTCGAACTCGAACACCAGGTGGCCGCGCGGCGAGCCCACGCGGTCCCAGGCCTGCGGGATGCCCTGATCGTCGAAATCGCCGGACCACCACGCGCCGCAGGTGGCGCCCGTCACGATCTGCGGCATGGGCGACGGCCCCAGCGGCTCGGTGAAGGCTGTCTGCCAGCCCTCGAACAGCTCGCCCGGCCGGATCTGCTCGAGGGTGTGGGTGTGGCCGCTGAGCGCGAGCGACGGACGACCTTCGAGCAGCTGGTAGATCTCGGCCGTGTTGTAGACCTGATGCTGCGCGGAGGTGTTGTCGATGTAGCTGATCAGCGGAATGTGCATGTTCAGCACCACGAGCTTGTCCTTCGGCACCTGCGCCAGGTCGTTCCGGAGCCACTCGACGTGCTCGCCGATCAGCGCGCCGGTGTACGCCGGGTCCGCCTCTTCGCAGAAAGGATGCAGGCCGTCGCCGTTGTCGGCGGAGGTGCACGGGTAGCGCACGTCATCGAGCACCACGAAATGGACTCGTCCGACGTCGAAGGAGTAATAGGCCGGCCCCCACTCGCGGCGAAAGGTATCGAACGAGTGGGCGTCGCTGGGCGCGTCCGCGTCCAGGTCGTGGTTGCCCGGCACCCAGTAGATCGGCACGTTTGCCGCCTGCATGATCTGCTTGAGCCGCGGGTAGAGACCGAGATCGTCGCCCAGGATGTCCCCTTCGACGATGAGGAACTCGATCTTGTCGGTGCCGTCGGCGATCATGTCGCGCACCAGGGTGTCGCGAACGTAGCCGACCTCGTTGTTGCTGTACGGCTGCGTGTCCCCGGAGATGACGGCCTTGAAGTGCTCGTCCTGGTGGCTGGGGACGAGCGGGAAGTTGATGGCGCTGGGCAGCGGCCCGCTCGGCGGCAAGCCGCCGAAGCGCAGCGGTGGAGAGCCGTTCGGGATGTGGTGATAGGAGAACTGAGGGACGTTGAAAGCATCCAGCGGCACATCGAACGTGGCCGGCTTGGTGATGAACACGGTAGTGCCGCCCGCCTGCTCGAACACGGGCAAACGATAGGCCCCGTCCTCGTCCGTGCGCACCACTTCGCGGCCGTTCGAGACCAGCACGCCGGCGACGCCGGGCTCGCCTGCGCCGAGCCGCCCGTCGCGGTCACGGTCGACGAAGACCTTGCCGATGGCAGAACACGGCGGCTCGCCCAGCTCGCGCTGGCCACAGACCTGCGAGCTCGTGCCCGGGCGCACGTCGACACGCGCCCGGTATGTCATATCCTTGGCCTCGGCACTGCCCGCGACCAGCGCCATGCCGGCGACCAGCGCGCCGCCAGCCGCCGCGATAACCCCCATGCGATGAGTCTTCTGCATGTGTCTCCTCCAGAAGCGCGCGAACCACGCGCCGCGACACTGATGCCCCCCTTCCGCCCTCGCGCTCAAACGAACATTCCGCGACAGATCGATGGTCCCCCGGTGGCGGCCATCCCCGCGTCACACGACGCCCCGACCATTCGCCGACGATCTCGCCACCAGTCGCCGCGCCGTCACCCCAGCACCCCGCGCGCCCTCCCCGAGTGAGACACCAAAGAGTTGCACTCAGCCCCATGGCGATCGGCCGCAGGGGCCCCTCCCGAACGAGCGCTCGACGGCGTCAGCCCAGCGCCCCCCTCGGCGTCGAGCCCAACGCGCTGCCGCGCCAACCGCCTCAGCGCCTCATCCAGCGAAATTGACAGCCTCTCATCGCATACTGCAGACGGCGAACGGTCGTTGCGCACCGATGGCCACTCGCGCCGATGCTGGGATCCACAAAACAGACGACCTTAGGACAATCATTCCCCAGACGTTGACTCTGCTGGGAGCCCTGCAAGGCACCCTTTCGTTGGAGTGTGTGTGCCCAAGAATCTGCTGCAATGGCTGGGTTTTCCCAATCGAGAGAGTACGGCACGAGACCTTTTGGCCTGGCTCATCGACAATGAGGGTGCCGACGTGCTCGAAGCGCTGCTGGGTTTTCGGCTGGGCGAATTGCGGCATCCGCAAGGTATGTGTCCCGTCCTGACAGAGGAGCCATTGGCTCACGGCTCACGCATCGACCTGCTCGTGCACACGGAACGGACGCTCGTTGGCATCGAGGTCAAGGTGCACGCAGGCCTTGGGCGCAAGCAGCTGGTCCGATACGCCGAGGGTATCGTGGCCTACGCTCGTGCCAAGTACTCCGAGATGCCGGCGTTGGAGCTGCTCTACGTCACCGAGACGGGGGCGACAGTGAGGTCGGACTCGGTGCACGGAGTGACGGTCAGGTCATCGTTGACCTGGCACCGAACGACTGGGCAGTAGACCTTGGAATGGCCCCGAGCTGCCTGCTGAAAGATCTCGACGAGGCTGACGACGGGCGTTTGAAATTTGCACTGAAGTTGCGGCTGAGGATGGACATGCGGGGCGGGCTGAGCTTGGGCGTCGGCACCGTATTCGTGCCGTATCTGATGGCTATTCCCAAGAAGCTGCGAGAGCCGGCGTTCAGGGATTGCGGCGCTGCGCTCACTCGTGGTTACGAGCTTCGCCAGATGCTGCTCGAGGAGCTGGGAGCTCCGACGACCAGCGTGTCGCAACACATATTCCACATGGACCACTACCTCATCAAACCCAGCCAATGGCGGGGAGATCCGGTGGCGCAGGCCGCTCAATCCATCGTGGGCATTCGGCCCAGGCTCGAGGCTGCACTGGAGCGCTGGCGAGCGCTCGAGTCGCGGTAGGCCGCAGCTGCCGACCGCGCGGAGTCCTGAACGGGAAGGCTGGGCACGGGCCGGGCTCACGCCATGACCAGCGGCGAGCAATGCAGCACGCTGGGCGCGACGCTCGAGTACGCGCTGTGCCGGCGTCCAGCATGCCGAGTGGGGACCCCGAAGGTTCGCGTCAGTTTTGCGCTCTGCTGCGCCACAGGACTGCCCCGTTCCCCCGGATCCCGTAACGGTTTTCGTAACGGTTATCAGTTCAGTGTGGCGTCGCCCATGCGCGCTGGTCCATGTGGAAGGTGCGATGGGCGAGTCGTGGTGAGCGTCGTCGGCCTGGGCCCTGCGGCTTAACGCCAGTCTGACGTCGATGGCGTCGACGCAACCTTGAAAGGGCGCGTCGCGTCGCGGCCGTTCCGCGTTGGGCCGCAGCAACCGGCGCCGTTTGCCGTCAACGACGGTCAACCATGGGGTTGAAGGCGGCCATCCTTGCCGCCGCCATCTCGCGGAGAGACCGAGGGTCTCGTCGTCGGCGGGTGCGGGCGTACATGCCCTGGCTGCGTCGGCCTTTGATCGAGACGCGCCGCGGTTCGTCGCGCTGCGCCAGCGACGCGCCACCCAACTCACTGCCGCGCAGACCTCGAGTCGGGCGCGTCACAGTCCTCGAGTCAGGCTCCTCCACGATTAGAATCCTCGAGGTTCCTTCGAATCAGGCTCCTCGAGTCGCGCTCCTCAAAGCAGGCTCCGCAAATCGTGCTCGTCAATCAGGCTCTTCGATCAGGCTCCTCGATCAGGCTCCTCGATCACAGCCGGATCGGATCCGACGCGCGCTAGATCGATCGGTTGGCTTTTTTGATGTGACGTGGCACAAGTGCCTGTTGCCGGATGTTTGCGAGGGGCTGCCTGTCTTCTTGGTTTTGACACGGAGCGCCGTGCCGCCAGAGCGGCAGCCACCAGCGATGGCGTGGCCCTGCTCACCGACCTTCGCGCGGCCGCGACGGCCCTCGGAACGCTGATCGACTGCCGCCGAAAAGCCAGGGCCGAGTCGCCTCGTTTCCTTTCATCCGGAGCCGACAACACAACGCGCCGGGAAAACGACTCGATGAACAAATCCAGCATTGCTGACCAGAAACGGCTTCGGGAGCCAGGAGCGCCCGCCGACTCCGAGCACGCGGAGCGTCCGTGCAGACTCGCCTTCGGTGTCGAGCCGCGCTCGAGACGGCTTCGGGCGTCTCTCGTCCCGCTCGCGCTGCTGGTCGCTGGCGCCGGCATGCTGACCGTCACGTCGCCGGCAGCGGCGCAGGCGCAACCGGCACCTGCACCGGCACCCGCGGCCCCGCCCGCAGCCCCACCTCCGGCGCCGGAAGCGCCGCCGGCGGCCGCCCCGCCTGCCGCTGAAGCCCCGCCTGCCGCCGAAGCCCCGCCTGCCGCTGCGCCCGAGGCGAGCCCAGAGCCGACGGAAGTCGCGGCAGACGAGATCGTCGAGGGAGAGCCGCTGCCCGAGGACGTCGCCGAGGGCGAGCTGGCAGAGGTCGTCGTGACGGGCTTCCGCGTGAGCTTGGGCGCCGCGCTTCAGAAGAAGCAACGCGCGACCGGGCAGGTGGACGCGATCGTCGCCGAGGACATCGCCGACTTCCCGGACCTGAACCTCGCAGAGAGCTTGCAACGCATCCCCGGCGTGGCGATCACGCGCTCGAACGGTGAAGGCAATCAGATCACCGTGCGCGGCCTCCCCGGCTTGTACACCCGGGTCCGCATCAACGGCATGGAGGCTCGCGGCAACGTGGGCAACGCCACCGGGAACGGTGGCCGCAGCTTCGACTTCAACCTATTTGCGTCCGAGCTGTTCAACTCGATCGTGGTGCACAAGACCGCCTCGGCCGACCTGGATGAAGGCTCGCTGGGCTCGGTGGTGGACCTGAACACGGCGCGCGCCTTCAATCTCAAGGAAGGCTGGACATTCGTCGCCGGTGCCACTGGCATCTACAACGACCTCAGCGACACCGTGCGCCCACGGGTGACGGGCTTGGTCGGCTACCGTGACCCGAGCAACGTCTGGGGTGCGACGGCGTCGGTGGCTTACCAGCGCGTGCGCCTCGACGCGGTGGCCAACAACACGGTCAACTGGCAGAAGGCGGCGTTCCGCTCCGTGAACGGCGTCACCTGTGCCGACAACCCGATGGATCCCGGCTGCGTGGAGGTCGCGGACACCTACCATCCTCGCATCCCGCGCTTCCTGGAAGACACCTTCCGGGGCGATCGGCTCGGTTTGACGGCGGGCGCTCAGTTCCGCCCGGGCGACAACACCGAGCTGCGCTTGGACGCGCTGTATGCGACCTACCCCAGCCGCAACGATCAACGGCGGATGTTCCCGCTGGTGCGCGGGAACGAGATCACGACCGATATCAGCAACTACACGATCGTCCAGAACCCGGACCGGCTTCTCGCTCCCGGCAACGATGGGTTGATCGGCAACGATTCGTTGATCGCGGGCAACCTCGACAACGCCTGGGTGCGCTCGGAGCATCAGCGGGTCGACCAGACCGCTCGCTTCTACCAGGTCGGCCTCGGCCTCGATCATCGCTTCGACGAGGTGTTCTTCCTGAACGCCTTCGCCGGCACGTCGCGCTCCGACTCGGGTCGGCCGCATGACACCACGTTCAACTACGACAACCGCGCCTACAACGGTTACCGCTTCGACTACACGAACGACGAAGCGCCGATCCTGGCGTTCAACGGCCCCAGCATCGCGGACCCGCTGACCTTCGTCGTGCCCGAGATGCGCGACATCGTTCAGGAGATCGAAGGCGGGTTCGATGTGGCCGAGGCCAACCTGAACATCAGCATCTTCGATGAGCTGAAGCTCGCGACGGGGGCGCAATTCAAGCGCGCGACGTACGAGACCCGAGAGTGGAACAGGAACGGCTCGGTCTGCGGGCTCAATCTCTACGATTGCGACACCAACGACGACGGTACGAACGACATCTTGGGCCCCCCCGGTGATCCAGCGCTCTCGGACACCGTCAACTTCCGCGGCGACGCGGGCCCGGGCTCGACCACGACCTGGACGTCGCCGGTGATCGATGGTTGGGCAGACCGCCTCGGCTACTACGATGTGCCGCTCGTCGTGACCGAGGGCGGCACGAACAAGGTCACCGAGAATAACCTCGGCACCTTCGTGCAGGCCCGCGGCGAAATCACGATCGGCGAGGGCGGGATGCGCTTCCTGTACGACGCGGGCGTCCGGTACATCCAGACCCGGCAATCGTCCACGGGCTACCAGCAAGGCACGATCGCCACCATCGATCGGCCCATGTACGACGACTGGCTGCCCTCGGCCAACACCGCCTTCTGGTTCAACGACGAGATCGTCCTGCGGCTCGCGGCCGCGCGGGTGATGGTACGGCCCGCCCTGGGCGACCTCAGCCCCGGTGCGGGTGTCGATAGCGCCAACTACACGATCAACTTCCAGAACCCGGCTCTCGATCCAACGCGCGCGACAAACCTGGATGCGGCTGCGGAGTGGTACTTTGCGGACGGCTCGCTGCTCTCCGTCGCGGTCTTCACGAAAGATATCGACTCGTTCCCGCTCCGGCAGACGGCGCGCGGCACGTTCGCATCTACCGGCCTGCCTCGCTCGGTGATCCAACCCCTGTCCCCCGCGGACGTGTCGGGGCCGGGCGCCGAAGGCACCTGTGGTGACCCGGCGGGCTGCTGGTCCATCAGTCAGCTCAGCAACGGCCCTGGCTCCACGGTGAAGGGTATCGAGCTCGGCTTCCAGGCGCCGTTCCGTTCTTTCTCTGGCGCGCTGCCCCCCGTGCTGCGCGACATGGGCGTGCTGGCCAATTACACGTACGTCGACTCCGAGGCGGACTACACGTTCTTCGGTACGCCGGTGAAGGAACGCCTGCTCTTCCTCTCTAACTCCCAGTACAACGCGACGCTCTACTACGACGACTCGAAGTTCAGCGCCCGCGCCTCACTCGCCTACCGCAGTGATTTCTTGACCGAGGGCCCCAACTCGCAAACGAACCTCTGGCAGTACACCGAATCGAGCACGCGGCTCGACGCCTCGATGAGCTACGCGGTGAACGATCTCCTCCGGCTCACCCTCGAGGGGCTCAACCTGCTCAATACGCCGGGTTCGGGCCGCGTCGACATCGACGCCCAGCGCCGCGATTTCTACGGCAAGAATGGGCGCACCTACATGCTCGGGGCGCGCATCAGCTACTGACGCGGTAGGAGCGAACCGCTGGCGAAGCCCGTCCCCCACGGCTTTCGCCAGCGGCCCCGCACGACGGCGTCGCGCTCGTGGCCACTTCGTTCGAGAGGCCGCGCGGGCAGGAGCCCCCAAGAGGGCTCGGCCTCAGTAGATGTCGCCGGTGACCTTGAAGTAGAAGGCCCTGCCGGGGCGCTGGACGCCGAAGTTGTCGAAGACCTTGGCGTCGGTGACGTTGTCGATCTCGAACGTGGCGGATCCGCGGTAGGGGTAGCGGTCGAAGTTGTAGGAGACGCCCGTGGAGTGCGTCACCTGGGTGTCGACGACCTGCTTGAACTGGGTGAGCCCTTGGCTCTCCCAGCCGCGGTAGAAGCCCTTGACGTAGCGCCCCGCGTAGAAGGGCTCGATCGTGTCCTGCTCGCTCGGCAAGCCGGCGAAGCGCAGGCGCGCGCCCCAGCTGCCGAACAGATACGGGCGGTTCGGGATGCGGTCGCCTTCGAAGCTGCCGAACGTGCCCTCGTCGCTGGCGTTGCGCACGTCCTGGTAAGTGAGCGTGCCGTCGAGGCCGACGTAGCGCCCCGGCGAGGTCCAGTTGAGGGCGTTTTCGATGCCGAGCGCGCGCGCTCGGTACACGTTCTGGTAGGTCGAGAAGCGGTCGTTGCTGAGCAGCACGATGAGCCGATCGCTGTCGCGCAAGAAGCCGTTGATGTCGACCGTCCACTCGCCGGTGTTCGGGTCCACGAGCTCGAGGCGGGGCCCGATGTTCAGGTTGTGGCTGACCTCGGGCTCGAGCTCGAGGTTGGCGAGCGTCAGCACGCCGTCACCGAAGACCTCGTCGGGGCGCGGCAGGCGCGTGGCGTATTCGTACGACGCCTTGGCGTAGATGCCCTCGTGGATGCGAACGCGCAGCGAGTCGCCGACGCCGAAGGTGTGGCTGTCTTTGTCGCGCTCGCGGAACGTGCCGCCGGGCAGCGGCTCTTCGCTGTCGGCCGCGTAGACGTACTGCTTGACGAAGGCGATGTTGGAGAAGATGTCGTCGAAGAGGCTGAGCTCGTGCTCGACGCCGTTGACCAGCGTGAACAGGTCTTGCTGAGCCGTCAGCGGATCGCGCGCAGCGGGATCCGCCTGGATGCGCTCGTCACCCGTGCGCGTGACGAAGCGGGGCGAGACAGACACGCGCAGCGTGTTCTCCGAGCCCACTTTCGCAGCCAGCGTCGCGCGGCCGAAGATGCCATCCTCCCAGATGGTCTGGTCCGTCGGGTCGCTCTCGATCTCGCCGCCGACGCGCCGTTCGCGGATGCGGTTGCCGTACCAGTCGTAGACCCACGTGCCCTTGTCGACGAAGTCGACGGTGCGCCGGGCGTAGTTCGCGATCAGCTCGAGATCGAAGATTTCGCTCAGGCCCACGTCGTAGCGCGCGGTGGTGCCGACCACGGTCTCGCCGTACTCGACCTCGCCATACGGCACCGTCATCACGACGTTGTGCTGGAGATCCTTGTCATACGTGGAGGCGAACGCCTGCAGCACGAGGCGCCGGGCCCAAGGGCGGTCGGCGACGCCGACCTGCAGCATGGCGCCGTACGCGAGGTAGGCGTCGTGAAAGCGCTTCACGGTCGCCGGGGACAAGCGGCCTCGCTCGTCGGCCACCTCGACGTCGACCTCGTAGTCGTTCTTGGCAATGTCGAGGTAGCCCATGGCGCCGACGAACAAGCCGGTGGGCTCGTGTCGCCACAGACCGTCGAGCGTCGCGCGATGTGTGCCAAACGAGCCGACCTGGTAGCTCGCGCCCAGGTGCGTCTCGAGGTTCTGATCGGTCACCAGGTTGACGGCGCCACCCAGCGCGTCGGCGCCGAGCCGGACCGGCACCACGCCACGGTAGACCTCGATGCGATCGACGAGGTTGACCGGCATGTTCGCGATGCCGAACGGAAAGCCCGCGAGGTCGAGCGGGACGCCGTCCAGGAAGAAGCGGATCTGGTCGTCGTACAAGCCGTTGAGCGAGAAGCGCGCCTCGCTGCCGAGGCCGCCGCTGCGGCGCAGCGCGATGCCTTGCGTGCGCGCCAGCACCTCGCCCATGTCGGCCGTTTGCTTCTGGGCCTTCTTGGTGTCGATGACGTTGACCGCCTCCGCCGACTGCTGCATCTGACGGGCCTGCGTCCGAGACACACGGACGGTCACTTCGGCGAGGTCGTCGGTCGGCTCGGGCTCGAGCTCCTCGAGCAGGCCGTCCATCGAGGGCTCGCCCTCGGGCGTCGCCCCCGGCGGTAACTCTCCTGCCGGAGCAGCAGCGCCCGCGGCAGCAGCACCCGCGGCAGCAGCACCCGCAGCGGCACTGCCATCCTGAGCAGCGGCGCCCTGGGTGGGCGGCGCGGGCGGCGCAGGTGCTCCGGGCGGGGCGGCCGCTCCCGGAGCGGGAGGCGCACCCGGCGCGACGGGTGCAACCGCAGCGCCCGGGACAACCGGCGCCTCGGGCTCGCTCGGAGCAGGCGCCCCGGCATCCGGCGACGCGCTGGCCGCGCTCGCCACGAACGGGACGGCGCCCGAGATCAGCACCATCCAGCTTCGTCCAGACCGACGATACACTCGTAACTCCAGTTCGCGCCAGCAGCGGCGCCCGCGAGCACGTCACGGAACGGCTCGCGCCTAGTCCTTCGAGTCTCGCTAGGCCCGACGCGCCTGCGGCGCGTGGCTTCGAGCGCTCGTGTAAACGTGCGCGCGCTGAGGCCCAACACGAGCCGAGGCCGCGCATGTTATTGATACTTACCCTCAATCGCATCACACTGCCGGCCTTGTCAAGCGGCTTTGCGGCGACCGACCGGTGCGCTTACTCGAACGGCCGGTCGCGCCTGATTTTAGCCATCCGAACGTCGCGCCCCGCCTCGATACGATGCAACACGGCGCTTGCAGGCGCGGCGCGTTATTGATAATGCATATCAACAAGCACCGGAGATGGCCTCCTGGAGCTCCAGAGCTCACGGCACGGCGTGCGCTCGACGGGTAGCCCTACCGACACGGGCTCGAACGGCGCCCCACGAGCCCACGACCGCACGCACGACGCCACTCGGGGCGTCCGATGATCTTCCGCTGAGGTTTTCCCATGGTGTCAATGTTAGAATTTTCGCCCCGCCCCAGGCCCGCGCGGCCGCCATTGCGTGTCCTGATCGTCGAGGGCGAGGCCGAGGCGGAAGCCTCGCTGCGCGACGTGCTCGGCCGTTCCGGGCTGCCCGGCGAAGTGCGACGGGTGACGCGCACGGAGCTGGGCGCCAGCGCCAGCCTGGAGACGGACAGCGCGAGCTCGCCGGCGTTGCTGTTCGAGGCGCTCGGCGAGCCGGGTCAAGCCAGCGCTGCGCTCGCCGCCGTGCGCGCCGAGAGCGGCCTGCGCGAGCTGCCGGCTCTGGTCGCGCTCGATGTCAGCGGCGGCGACTGGTTCGAACGGGCCTCCGAGTTCGATGACTTCCTGGTCCGTCCCTATTGCCCGGAAGAGCTGCTCGGTCGCATCCGCGCGCTCGCGCGCCGGCGGCAGTCCGGGCACGACGACGTGATGCGGATCGGCCCCGTCTGCGTCGACGAGGGCACGCGCATGGCCTCGATCGACGGCCAGCGCGTGCAGCTGACGGTGCGGGAGTTCGCGCTGCTCGCTTACCTCGGTCTGCGGCGCGGTCGAGTGCTGTCGCGCGAGCACCTGCTGGCGCAGGTGTGGGGCGCCTCCTACCGCGGCGGCCGCCGCACGGTCGACGTGCACATTCGCCGCCTGCGCGCCAAGCTCGGCGGCGCCCTGCGCATCGAGACCGTGCGCAGCGGCGGCTACAAGCTGTGCCCGGAAGCGGGCTGAGCGCCGCCCCGCCCACGGCCTGAGCTCAGCAGCCTGAGCGCCTGCCCCACCCGCTCCAGGCGCTTGGAGACGCGAGCGATGTCGCGCTCGGGTGTCGCGAAGTGGCTCGGATAGAGCCGCCGCGCCGCTTCGGTGGCGAGCTTGCCCAGCCCACGCCGCAGCTGCTCCAGCGCCGAGATCTGCGGTAAGCGCACCACGCCGCCGACGCGGAAGGAGCGCGAAAGCTCTTCGGGCGCGGCGAACAGCGCGCGCAGCGCGTCGAAGGTCTGGTCGCCCGCGTCGAGCAGCAAGTCCACGGCACGTTCGGCGCGTTCGAAGCTGCCGAGCACCTCGACCAGGGCTTCGAAGCCCTTCTGCTGGGCGCGCATCCAGGGCGGCTCGAGCTCTTCGATCAGCTCGTGCACGACGACCGGGGGGCCGCCGCGCGGGTGCGCTGCCAGGATGGCGCGCGCCGCGAGCTTGCCGGCGCTGCAAGCGCCCTCCATCGTGGCCAGGTCGGCGGGGTTCTTGACGAAGTCCGACGCCAGGAACAGGTTCGCGAGCGCGGTGTGCGCGAGCGGCCGGCGCCGCCAGGTGCCCGGCGGGTGCACCAGCAGGGCGGAGCGGTTGACCTCGCTCGCGAGATCGATGTCGTCGTCGACGTGAAAAGCGACGACGTTCTGGGGCGAGAGCAACGGCGCGCCGCTGGCGAGTTGATAACCCAAGAGCTGCTCGACGACGAGCCGGTGCAGCTCGTCGGGGCTGCTGGCGTCGATGGGCAGCTTGAACGGTGGCGGTGTGCGAGCGAGGGGGTCCGAACGCCACTCGGTGATGTCGATCGAGAGCACGCCGTGAACCCCGCGCGTCTTCAGCGGGGTCACGAACTCCTCGTCCCACACCTCGAGCTGAGAGATCGCGGTGAGCCCGTACTGGCTGTCGGCGAAGTAGAGGTGCCCGGGTTGCGTGGTGAGCGGGCGATCGAGATAGAGCTGCAAGCCGACCATCTCGGACGTCTGCTTCGAGATATCGATGGTGGCGAGCGTCTCGAACTCGTCGCCGTGTGCAGACAGGAAGGAGGCGCGAGCCAGCTCCTGCAGCGGGCCGACCGGCAACGCCAGCACGAACACGTCGGCCTCGACGCGGCGACCATCGCGGGTCTGCACGCCGACGACGCGACCGCCGTCGACGATGACCCGCTCGGCCTGGCCCGCGTCGGCGTGCTCGAACTGAACGCCGAGCTCGCGCAGCGAGCTCACCCAGGGGTCGATCCAGGTGCGCGACGTCGGCCCGCGCAAGATGCGGTCGCGCGGGAGATCGGCGCGCCAGGCGGGCGCCATGTTGAGCAAGCTGGTGTTGAGGAAGGTGTGGGCGCTGCCGTCGAACGCGTCCATCGCGACCAGCGCCTTGGGCACGGTACGCAGGGACTCTTGCACCTTGTCGGGCAGCGACTCGGCACCGATGAACTCCGCGAGCGAGTAGCGGTCGAAGCGCTCGGCGCGCAGCCACGGCGGCGTCGAATAGAACGTGAAGAGCTTCAGCCCGACGCGGTGCAGCGTCTGTAAGCGCTCGGCCGGCGTCAGCCCTTCGACGATCCATTCGAAGCCTTGCAGAAACTCGCAGAGCTCGTCGATGCGGCGCGGGATCTGCAGAAATGAGTCGGGGGCGCGACCGCGCTGAAACGTCAGAGTGGAACGCACTTCACGAAGCCGGGAGGCGACCGATTGCGCCTCCGGGTAGCCGCCGAGCGCCCCGGCGCGGGTGGCTGACGCGACGTCCCGCGGGATGCGGCGCATGATGTCGGTGACGTGCAGGTACCAGCCCGGAAAGAAGCGGAAACCATGCTCCCCCGGCAATCCATCCTTGAATTGACTGCGGGCTTTGCCGCCCAGGTCGGCGCGCGGTTCGTGGACGATCACCTCGAACCCCTCGCGGCACGCGAGCTCGTGTGCCACCGTCAGCCCTGCGACCCCACCGCCAAAGATTCTCACTCGTGTCATCCGTCGGCCCCACTCCTTTTCTCGGGCTCTTACACCACAACGGCGCGTCAAAGCCACCGGCGTAGCGGAGTGCATGTAAGGCACCGGCGGCCCGCGGGCGCAGAATACGTGCGCTCGGCGCCGTTTTCCTGCTGGCGCCAGAGCGCGTAATTCGAGATGTAGACGAAGGAGTATGGGGTTGGTGGAACAGGCAGAGTCGGTGGACGACGTGAAAGCGTTGCTCGCGCGTTGCATCGAGGCGGGCCGCGACGAAAACTCGGCGGACGCTTACTTCGCGCTGCTCTATTTGTGGGAGACCCACGATATCGCAGAAGCCGCAAACGCTGGGTTGTTCGACGCGCCCGACGAGCTGCGGCGCATGGTCGTCACGTTCGCGAATCGCTATTTCGCAGCGCGGGCGCAGTTTCGCAAGAACGCGCCCATGTCGCGCACGTGGGCGCTGGCGTTTCGCGCGGCGAGCGCGACCTCGGCGCTCGTCGTGCAACACATTCTGCTCGCGATGAACGCGCACATCAACGTCGACCTCGGCATCGCGGCTGCCGAAACCGGGATGCCTTGGCCAGACTATGCGCGCGTGGACGCGATCCTGGCGCAAGGGGTGGGCCGCATCCAGGGCTGCCTCAATCGCACCACGCCCGTCCTGCTCGGCGTCGACATGTTCGGCGGCGCGTTCGACGAGATGCTCACCATCTACAGCTTGAAGGCGGCGCGGCGCCAGGCCTTCACGCTCGCCCAGCGGCTGCGT
>Ga0315910_10003006_pt1 | contig 14530 bp, 16 predicted proteins | sample EdamamesoilMG_FD_204470 | JGI IMG/M metagenome (GOLD analysis project Ga0315910, IMG submission 204470) | Garden soil microbial communities collected in Santa Monica, California, United States - Edamame soil | ecosystem: Environmental > Terrestrial > Soil > Garden | place: USA: California...
CCGAGCGAACGTGCGGGGATGGCCGCGCTTGCCAGAGCGGCAGCGATCGCCAGACTGAAGGTAAAGGGTTTCAATTCCGCTCCCACCACCGGAGCGGTGGCCCCTTCGACTAGCTCAGGAGTGCGCAATCAGCCGCTCGTCAAGATTCGCGCATGCTATAGCCCGCCGTCTGGGCCTTGGCGAGTTACGCCTCTCGGTTGTCGCCCGTCATCGGGCAATCTCGTCTGCAAGCAAACCAACGCTCATCGCGTAGTAGTTCGAGCAATTGTATTCGAGAATAACTCTATAATTTTGCGTCAGAAGATAGCTTGGCGCCGACGGTCCGTCGGGTTCGAACAACGATGCCATCACGTCGTCGCCGATAGGTCCCTGGGGGATCACTCCCAGTTGCCGCCACTCGCGCACTGTCATCCAGCGGCTGTGGCGTACGTGAACCCGCGGGCAAACCGGCGCCGCCACATTGCTCTGCAGCGCTGCGCGGTCGACGCTGTTCGGGGTATAGGCGCGCACACCCCACGGCTGCCCGGGCCGCCAGCCGGCATCACGGAAGTAGTTTGCGATGGAGTGCAGCGTGTCGATCTCGCTGTTCCAGATGTCGCGGTCGCCATCGCCATCGCCGTCGACGGCGTGCTTGAGGTAGACGCTCGGCAGAAACTGCGGGTTGCCGAAGGCCCCAGCCCAGCTTCCAACGAGGCTCGAGCGTGACACGCCAAGGTCGGCGATCTTCAGGGTGTCGATGAGCTCTCGCTCGAACAATGCACGCCGCCGCCCTTCCCAGGCCAGCGTGGCGAGCGAGCGGACGAGATCGAAGTTGCCGCGCACAGCGCCGTAACTGGTCTCGTGGCCCCAGATGGCGATCACGATCTCCTCCGGAACGCCATAGCGAGCCTGCACTTCGGCCGCGTAAGGTCGCAGCCGGTCATAAACGCGCCGCCCGCCGTTGATGCGCGCCGCAGTATTGTGGTCGCGCAGGTAAGGCGCGAGTGGGGGGAAGTAGCCGGGGCTCGCTCCCGATGAGACGTTGTCGCGGTCGAGCGCAATCACGCGATCGTTCGGAGTCATGCCATAGAGCATGCCGATCGACCGCTCGCTGACTCCCTCGGCCCGCGCCTTGGCGGCGACCTGCTGCATGTAGGCGTCGAACGAGCTGTCCTGCGCGCAGGCCGGCAAAGCCGCGAGCGACAGCGCGAGACTTACGGAAAAGGCTGAGAAAAAGCGGCGCGCGAACATGCGATCGTAGTGGCATGCCGCGCGCCGCGTGGGAATCCCCATTAATCCTGAGCGCGGCGGAATGTTGCCCGGTGCGCCGTACGTAGAGGCCGGTCTATCGTTGCGGGCGCGTCACCACTGCGACGTGATCGAGATTGGGATAGAAGTCGGGCCGGCGAGCCAGCATGTCCTTGAAAGGCCCGAAACCGCAGTTCTCATCCGTACCGCAATTCGTGACCGTGTGTACGTAGCGGAGTTTGCCCTCCTCGATGCGGAAGACGTGAGCGTCGGGCCGCTTGTTCGGTCCCATGCGCAGGAACACCGCGACCGAGCCGAACACGGGATCGATGATGTAGCGGCGATCGGCCATGTCGATGTTCTCGGGGACGCCGACATTGCAGGAGTCTTCCGGCTGGCCCTTGCCAGTGTAGGCGCTGCCTTCGAGCCGGGCGCAGGGGGTGCCCCAGGGCACTTGCACGCTCTTGTCCTTGAACAGGTTCAGGTAGGCGTCGGCGGCCGCCCGCAACTCCTCGCGGGTGTTGCGCTTGTCTTCCGGAATCTCGCTCCAATCCTCGCGCTGCGCGTAGTAGAGCGTCTTGGAAGCGTCGAAGAGCCAGTCGTCCTGGTCGGTCACGATCACGTCGAAGCCGCTGATCGTGCCGATGGGGGAGCCGATCGCGCCGCTGCCGCGGATCATCGTCGCCAGCACATAGGGGTGCTCGGGGTTCGTGATGATGCTCTCGATATAAACCGTGCACGCGACCGTGTCGTAGAAGGAGCGGTCCCAATCGACCTTCTGCGGCGTCGCGATGACGCCGCCAAAGGTCATCGACGAAAGCTCGAAGTTCTCGTTGTAGTTCACCCACTCGCCCATCGGCATCATGTGCATGATGGCGCGACCGTCCGCCTGCGAAGCGCGGTACTGGTCGGCGATTTCCTTGAGACGCTCCCGAGTGCAGCCCGGGCCGGCTTGCGCCATGGCTGGGCTAGCAATGCTGCCGACTGCAAGCGCGCCCAGCGCGCCAATGACCAAACGCTTCATGTTCAAAGGGCTCCCTCTCCATCCCGCCGTGGCTGCGACCCGGCGGTTCCTCGACCCGAGCCTATCCGATGGCCAAGGCGGTGTCACGGGGTGACAGAGGGCTCAAACGCGGTTAGCCGGGCGCAGCCGGACAGGTGGCCGAGTGGTTTAAGGCAGCGGTCTTGAAAACCGCCGTGGGTGCAAGCCCACCGTGGGTTCGAATCCCACCCTGTCCGCCAATGGGCTCGTCATATGGATGTCTCATATCTGTAATACGTCCCCGATAAGGCCGCGCCGATGACAGAGTCCCGCCGGATTCCCGTTGCCGGGATTGTGGTCGCGATTGCGACGGGCGTGGTCATGGCCGTTGCCGGTGCCAACGTGCTTCTCTCCGTCGCCGCGACGCTGGTGTGGATCGTCTCGTTCTGGCTCGTCGCGGTTCCGCCGCCAGTTGCGGTGGCCCAGCCTCGCGAAGGCGTGCAGCTTACCGCCACCGGCATGGCGGAGCTCATCGAGCACTCCGGCTTGCCGATGTTCATGATCGATGGTGAGCGCATCGTCGTCGCCAACGCCGCCGCGCGCGAGGCGGTGGGCGCTCACATCGTCGGCCAGGATGCGCGGGTTGCCTTTAGGCATCCGGCGGCGGTCGACCTGCTGTCGCGATCCGGCGGCGGGAGTGCGAGCATCGAAGGCCTGACAGGCCCCCGCAGCAGCTGGCAGATGACACGTCAGCCGATCGACGAGCGCTATTCGCTGATCGAGCTGGTGAATCGCACCGCCGAGATCGACGTCAGCCGCGCCCATACCGACTTTGTCGCCAACGCCAGTCACGAGCTGCGCACGCCCCTCGCCTCGATCATCGGCTACGTCGAGACGCTGGCCGAGGAAGGCGCCGACATGGATCCGGAGCAGGCCGGCCGATTTCACGCCACCGTGTTGCGTGAGGCGAAGCGCCTCGAAAGCTTGGTCGACGACCTGATGTCGCTCTCGCGGGTCGAGGCGGAAAAGCACGACCATCCCCGCGAGCAGTTGGATCTGGGCGCTCTGGTCCAGCGCGCGGCGCGGGACGGCGCCGGGCTGGAACGCCAGGACCGGGTCGAGTTCATCGAACCCGGCGAACGGCTCATGGTGCGGGGCGATGCCAACCAGCTCGAGCAGCTGGTCCGGAACCTCGTCGACAACGCGCTGAAGTATGGCGACCCGGAAAAGCCCGTCTCGGTCGAGCTGTCGCATGACGAGCGCGGCATGGCGGTGCTCAGCGTTCGGGACCGGGGCGAAGGCATCGCTGCCGAGCACATCCCTCACCTCACCCGCCGATTTTACCGCACCGACCCTGGCCGCAGCCGCGCCGCGGGCGGGACCGGGCTCGGGCTTGCCATCGTTAAGCACATCGTCGAGCGCCATCGAGGCCGGCTCGATATTGCGAGCCGCGAAGGCGAAGGAACCACAGTCACGGTAAGATTGCCGCTCGCCGACTAGGGTTTCTCAGGATCGCGCTGGCTGGCGCGTTCTGCAAAGAGCTGTGGACAACCCGCGCTGATGTCACAAGACCGTAACAAGAGCGACATAGCGCGGTCCCGATACCGCCACGAACTGTAATGGATCGCCGCTCATGCGCCTGTTTTTGCCCGCCCTTCTGGCCACAGCCGCTCTGGTTCCGACGCCGGCCGCGGCGCAGGACATAGACCTCGCCGCGGTCGAAAAGCAGCTTGCGGCCATGCAGGCCGAAATCGCGCGGCTGACCGCTGAGGTCGCCGAGCTGCGCGCCCGTGAAGCGGCACGCGAGGCGGAGCCGGCCCACGCCGCTGTCGCCGCGACGCCCGAGGCCGACACCACTTCCGTTGAATGGAAGGGTGGACCGGAGATTTCGGGCGAAGGCGGCTGGTCGTTCAAGCCACGTGGCCGGCTGCAGATTGACGCGGCGACCATCGATGCCCCTGCAGCGGTTGCGGCCAACGGAAGCCTCGGTAGCGGGGTCGAGTTTCGTCGCGCCTTCATCGGGGTCGAGGGCACGCTGCCGGGGAATTTCGGCTATCGCATGGAAGCTGACGTGGCGAACTCGTCTGTCGAGCTGACCGATGTGTTCCTGACCTACAAGCCCACCAGGGAGCTGACGCTCACCGTCGGCCAGCACAAGCCGTTCTGGGGCTTGGAGGAGCTGACCAGCGACCTGTTCACCTCGATGCTCGAGCGGGCCGCGTTCAACTCGGGCTTCGGGTTCGAACGGCGGGTTGGCTTCAGTGGAGCTTATGCCGGCAAGGACCTGCTCCTGCAGCTGGGCGTCTTCACCGATAACGCCGCCGACCTGAATTCCGATAAGAACAACAGCTACAGCGTCGACGGCCGCTTCGTGTTCAGTCCAGAGATCGGCGACGGCCGGCTGCACATCGGCGGCTCGGCGCACTTCCGCGACCTGAACGACGCCTCCACTTCCGTTCGTTACCGCGCGCGGCCTTTCTTCCACACCACCGATGTCCGGCTAGTCGACACCGGAAACATCACGGCGACCGGCGAGCGGAGCTTCGGGGCGGAGCTGGCCTATGTGCAAGGGCCGTTCCACGCGACGATCGAGGGTCACCAGATCACCGCGCTTCAGCCCGGCATGCCCAATCCCGACTTCTGGGGCGGGTATGTCGAGGTCGGCATGCTGGTGACGCCCGGCGACACCACGGCTTACCGCGGCGGGGCTTACGACCGCATCCGCCCGGCGAACCCGGTGTCCAAAGGCGGCATCGGCGCCATCCAGCTCAACGCCCGTTACGACCGGATCGACCTCAACGACGAGTCGATCTCTGGCGGGCTGCAGCAAGCGGCAGGCTTCTCCGCGATCTGGATGCCGACGGACTACGTCCGCTTCATCGTCAACTACGGCCATCTGTGGGTGGACGATGCCGCCATCCCGGCCGGCACGGATCCCGATTACCAGGTGGATACGCTGGGAATGCGCGCGCAATTTGACTTCTGAACCGGCGCCCTCCCGCGATGTCATTAGAGTGTCACATGCCCTGCCTAGCCGTCTGGCAACCAACGAGGGGACAATCATGAAAACGTATCTGCGACTGTCAGCCATCGCGCTTTGTGCAGCGTCGGTGAGTGCTTGCGGCGGCGGAGCCGAGGGCACCCGCGATTCCGTTCGGGCGGTAGGCTCGTCGACGGTCTATCCGTTCGCCAAGCTCGTCGCCGAAAACTTCGCCCGCTCGAGCCCGGACTTCAAATCGCCGATCATCGAATCGACTGGCACCGGCGGCGGCATCAACCTGTTCTGCGCCGGCGTCGGCGCGGACACGCCAGACATCGCCAACGCCTCGCGGCGGATGAAGAAGAGCGAGTTCGAAACCTGCCAGGCCAACGGCGTGACCGAAATCACCGAGATCCAGGTCGGCCTCGACGGCTTGGCGTTTGCCTCGGCGACCGGTGGGATCGACATGAACCTGACCCCCGAGATCATTTATCGCGCCCTGGCCGCGAAGCCTTATGGCCAGGAGCAGACGGCGAAGACCTGGCGGGACGTCGATCCCTCCCTCCCCGACAAGCCGATCCTGGTCTACGGACCGCCGTCGACCTCCGGCACGCGCGACGCCCTCAAGGAGCTGGTGCTCATCCCGGGTTGCGAGACCAATGCCGAGATGAAGGCGCTCAAGGAGAGCGACGAGGATCGGCACGAGCAGCTTTGCACCGAGCTTCGTTCCGACGGCGCGTACGTCGACCAGGGCGAGCAGGACAACCTCATCGTCCAGAAGATCGAAGGCAACGCAGATGCGGTTGGTGTGTTCGGCTTCTCCTACCTTGAGGAAAACGCCGACAAGGTGCACGGCCTGCGGATGAACGGTGTCGAACCGACTTACGCCAATATCGCCAGCTTCGAATATCCGGGCGCGCGTCCGTTGTTCATCTACGTGAAGAACGCACATCTCGATGCGATCCGCGGCCTGCGCGAATTCGTGGGCGAATGGTCGAGGTCGTGGGGCAAGGATGGGCCGCTGACCGCCATCGGTCTCGTCGCCAATCCGGATGACGTGGCGAGCCGCAGCCAGTCCGCTGCTTCCGAGTTCCCGGCCCTGTCGGCTTCTGAACTGAAGTAGGAGGGTCAGCGCCCAATGACGCCCAGCCTCCTGCTTCTCCTTGCCCTGGGGCTGGGACTGGCCGGATGGCTGGCGGCGCGCGCCCGTGCGTGGAGCTTTCGCCGAGCGGCGCCCGAGCTTCGGCTCGCGGCGCTGCCGTCGTATCACGGCTGGTACGTCGCCCTCTGGGTGATCGTGCCGGTGATGCTGTTTGCCCTGGTGTGGAACGTCGTGTCCCCGCAGCTCGTCAACCAGAGCGTGCTCGCCAGCCCGGCGGCAGCGGACCTGCCGCCGTTCGGCATGCAGCGAGAGACGATGCTGGCGGAAGCGCGGGCGGTCGCTACCGGGGCGGCGCCGGGTGTGTTCAACCCGGCCGCACGCGACCTCGTCGACCCCTTCCGTGAGGCCTTGAGCCGCTACAATGCGATCGGCCTCGCGGTGACGCTGTTGATCGCCTTTGGAGCGGGAGCGTGGTCGTTCCTGCGTCTCAAGCCCGATTTCACCGCGCGAACGCGGGTGGAGCGCGCCGTGATGGGCATGCTGCTGCTCGCATCGCTGGTCGCGATCCTGACCACGCTCGGCATCTTCGTCAGCCTGGTGTTCGAGACCGTGCGGTTCTTCGGCATGGTCAGCCCGGTCGATTTCCTGTTCGGCACGCACTGGGGCCCTGACCCAATGAGCAGTGCCGAAAATCCCGACCCGACGCGCTACGGCGCGGTACCGTTGTTCTGGGGCACGATTTTTATCGGTGCGATCATCGCGATGCTGGTTGCGATTCCGCTGGGCCTCCTGAGCGCGATCTACCTCACCCAGTACGCCTCGCTGCGCTGGCGCAAGTGGCTGAAGCCGTCGCTGGAGATTCTCGCGGGCGTGCCGACGGTGGTCTACGGCTATTTCGCCGCGCTGACGGTAGCGCCGTTCGTGCGCGACATCGCGCAGTCGGCGGGGATCGCCAATGCTTCGAGTGAGAGTGCCCTTGCCGCGGGCCTGGTGATGGGCGTGATGATCATCCCCTTCGTCTCCTCGATGGCCGACGATTCCATCGCCGCCGTGCCGCAGGCGATGCGCGACGGCAGCCTGGCGATGGGTGCGACCACCAACGAGACGATCCGCCGTGTGCTGGTGCCGGCCGCCCTCCCCGGCATCGTTGCAGGCGTGATGCTCGCCATCAGTCGCGCGATCGGCGAAACGATGATCGTGGTGATGGCCGCCGGCGCGGCGGCTAACCTGTCAGCCAACCCGCTGGAGGCGATGACCACGGTCACATTCCAGATCGTCGCCATGCTCACCGGCGAAGGCAGTTTCGACCATCCCGCAACCCTCAGCGCCTTCGCGTTGGGCTTCGTACTGTTCCTGGTGACGTTTGCGCTGAACTTCGTCGCCCTTAGGGTCGTGAAGCGGTTCCGCGAGGCCTACGAATGAGCGACGCGCTCTCCCCCACGCGCACGCCTGCGTTCAAGGCTCGGCTGCGCAAGCGCTATGCGGCGGAGCGCCGGTTCCGCTTCGCCGGCCTTTCCGCGATCCTGTTCTCGGTCGCGGTGCTGGTGTTCCTGTTGGGGTCGATGATCCTCAACGGCCTCGGCGGTTTCCAACGCGTGACGCTCAAGGTCCCGGTCGATTTCACGGCGGCGAGCCTGACAGTTCCCACCGGCGTGACCGACCGCGCCTACGCCGTGCGCTCGCTGGGTGACCAGGGCATGGCGGACGTGGTCCGCTTCAGCGCCGAACGTACACTCGGCGAAGATGCGGCGGCGGAACTGAGCCCGGACGCCTGGCGCATCGTTGCAGAACAGGCCGTCAGTGACCCCGGGCTCCTACTCGGGCAGGCCGAGTTCGACCTGCCGGTAACCGAAGATCTCGCATCGGCCTATTCCGACAGCGCGGCTGAACTGGCTCCCTTGGCGCAGCGCCTAGCGGCCGACGGCAAGCTTACGAAGGGCTTCGACGCCGGCTTCCTAACCCGCTCCGACGCGACCAGCCCGCAAGAAGTGGGCATCTGGGCCGCGCTCAAGGGCTCGATGCTGACCATGCTCGTCACGCTCGCCCTGGCATTCCCCATCGGTGTGCTGGCCGCGCTCTATCTTGAGGAATACGCGCCCCGCAACCGCTGGACCGAGCTGATCGAAGTTTCGATCAACAACCTCGCGGCGGTGCCCTCGATCATCTTCGGGCTGCTCGGCTTGGCGGTGTTCCTGACTCTCTTCCCCCACATGCGCTCCGCCCCGCTGATCGGTGGCATGACCCTGGCGCTGATGACCATGCCGGTCATCGTCATCGCCGGTCGGAACGCGATCACGGCGGTACCGCCCTCCATTCGCGACGGGGCGATGGCCCTCGGCGCATCGCCGGTGCAGGTGGTGTTCCACCACGTGCTGCCGCTGGCCTTGCCCGGCATCCTTACCGGAACGATCATCGGCATGGCTCGCGCGCTCGGCGAAACCGCTCCGCTGTTGATGATCGGCATGCGGGCTTTCGTCGCCACGCCGCCCGATGGCTTTACTGACCCCGCGACGGCCCTGCCGGTGCAGATCTTCCTGTGGTCCGACGAGATCGACCGCGGGTTCGTCGAGCGCACCAGCGCGGCGATCATCGTGCTATTGCTATTCTTGCTGCTGATGAATGGCCTTGCCATTTATCTGCGCAACCGCTTCGAGAAGAGATGGTGATCCAGGAAACCCTCACCGCCGAGCCCAAGATGCGCGCCCGCGAAGTCTCCGTGTACTACGCGGAGAAGAAGGCCGTCGATGCGGTCTCGATCGACATTCCGACCGAGTTCGTCACGGCGTTCATCGGCCCGTCCGGTTGCGGCAAGTCGACCTTCCTGCGCGCGCTCAACCGGATGAACGACACTATCGCCAGCGCGCGTGTCGAAGGTTCCATCGAGCTCGATGGGGAGGACATCTATCGTTCCAAGATGGACGTGGTGCAGTTGCGCGCCCGCGTCGGGATGGTGTTCCAGAAACCCAACCCGTTCCCGAAGTCGATCTTCGAGAACGTGGCTTACGGCCCGCGGATTCACGGACTCGCCGAGAGCAAGGACGAGCTTGCCGCCATCGTCGAGAAGTCGCTGCGCCGCGCCGGCCTGTGGGACGAGGTCAAAGACCGCCTCAGCGAATCCGGCACAGCCCTTTCCGGTGGCCAGCAGCAGCGCCTGTGCATCGCCCGCGCCATTGCGGTGCAGCCGGAAGTGATCCTGATGGACGAACCGTGCTCGGCGCTCGATCCGATCGCGACGGCGCGGATCGAGGAGCTGATCGATGACCTGCGCGGCCGCTATGCGATCGTGATCGTCACGCACTCGATGCAGCAGGCCGCGCGCGTTTCGCAACGCACCGCGTTCTTTCACCTCGGCAGGATGGTCGAATACGGTGAGACCTCGCAGATCTTCACCAATCCGAGCGAGGAACGGACCAAGGACTACATCACGGGCAGGTACGGCTGATGGCTGAGCATACCGTCAAGGCATTCGACGAAGACATTACCCGCCTGCGCGGCTTGATCGCGGAGATGGGCGGGCTGGCCGAAGTCGCGATCGAGGAATCGATGCGCGCGCTGGTCACGGGGGATGACGAGCTCGCCGCCGCGGTGGTCGAGCGCGACAAGAAAGTCGACGCGCTCGAGATGGAGGTCGATGCCATGGCGATCCGCATCATCGCCCTGCGCGCGCCGATGGCTGACGACCTGCGCGAGATCATCGCGGCCCTCAAGATCGGCGGGGTGATCGAGCGGATTGCCGACTACGCCAAGAACATCGCCAAGCGCACGGGCCAGATCGAAGGCCGCAACCGGTTCGAGCCGCTGACGCTGATCCCGGCGATGAGCGAAGTGGCCGCCGAGATGGTGCATGACGTGCTTACCGCGTTCGCCGCACGCGATCCGATCCTCGCCCGCGAGGTGATCGAGCGCGACGCCAAGGTGGACGCGTTCTACGACAGCATCTTCCGCAACCTCGTCAGCTACATGGTCGAGAACCCGGCGACGATCAGCACCGCCGCGCACCTGCTGTTCGTGGCTCGCAACATCGAGCGCATCGGGGACCATGCGACCAATGTCGCCGAAATGGTGCACTTCGCGGCGGTCGGCACCTACCCGCCGGATCGGTAACCGGGTTGTCACAAGCCCGTAACATGACCGCGCTCTAGGTCGCCCCAATGACAGCACCCAAGCTACTGCTGGTTGAGGACGATGCGGCCCTCGCCGACCTCCTCGAGTACCGGTTCAAGGCCGACGGCTACGACGTGCGCACTACCGCCGATGGGGACGACGCGCTGATCCTCGCCTCGGAGGACGCTCCCGACCTCGTGATCCTCGACTGGATGATCGAGGGCACGAGCGGCCTTGAAGTCTGCCGCCGCCTTCGCCGTCACCCTGGCACGGCCCATGTGCCGATCATCATGCTGACTGCTCGCGAAGCCGAGGATGACCGGGTTCGCGGACTCGAGACCGGGGCGGACGACTATCTCACCAAGCCCTTCTCACCGCGCGAGTTGCTCGCCCGGGTGGGCGCGGTGCTGCGGCGGGTCCGCCCTGCGCTCGCGGGAGAGACGCTCCAGGCTGGCGACATGACGCTAGATCCCGTCGCTCACCGGGTGGAGCGGCGCGGGCAGCAACTGCACCTCGGCCCGACCGAGTATCGCTTGCTCAAATTCCTGATCGAACATCCGCGCCGGGTGTTTTCCCGCGGTCAGCTGCTTGATGCGGTCTGGGGCAATGACAGCGAGATCGAGCAGCGGACCGTCGACGTTCACATCCGGCGGTTGCGGCAAGCCATTGCTGTTGCGGAAGCGGACGATCCGATCCGGACCGTCCGCTCTGCGGGATATGCGTTCGAGCCCGTCTGACGCGGCCTCAGGCCGCCTGTTCCTCTTCCGGGATTAGCTCAGCCTTCTGCAGCGCTCGCCTGTCCGCAGGGCGGTCATGGCGCTTGACCGTCGACGGGGTGCGGACCACCCGCCGGTCCTCGTGCTTGAGGCTCGGGTTCGTGCTGTCGTCGAACAGCAACCGTTCTTCGTCTGAGATTTCGTATTCCATGCAGTTCCAACGGTCGCGTGAGCGACCGGTTCCTGCGTAGAAAAATGAATACGATTAACGGTTTATCGCAGATCACATGTGCAGCTGGCGCCCGTAAGCCGCGAGCACGCTCTCGTGCATCATCTCGCTCAGGGTCGGGTGCGGGAAGATCGTCTGCATGAGTTCCGCTTCGGTCGTCTCCAGCACCTTGCCGACGGTGTAGCCCTGGATCAGTTCGGTGACTTCCGCACCGATCATGTGCGCGCCCAGAAGCTCGCCGGTCTTGGCGTCGAACACTGTCTTCACGAATCCTTCCGGTTCGCCGAGCGCGATGGCCTTGCCGTTGCCGATGAACGGGAAGGTGCCGGCTTTCACGGCATAACCAGCCTCCTTGGCCTTGGCCTCGGTCAGACCGACGCTGGCGATCTGTGGGTGGCAGTAGGTGCAGCCCGGAATCGCATTGCGGTCGAGCGGGTGCGGGTGGACGTCCTTGTTGCCGAGTTCCTTGGCGATGGCTTCGGCAGCGGTGACACCCTCGTGACTCGCCTTGTGCGCCAGCCACGGGCCCGGCACGCAATCGCCGATCGCCCACAGGCCCTTGGACTTCGTTCGGCCGTAAGGATCGATCTTGATGAACCCACGGTCCATCTCGGCCAGCTTTTCGAGGCCGATGCTCTCGGTGTTCGGCACGATGCCGATGGCGACGATGACGTGGCTGTATTCGCCGGTCTCGACCTTGCCGTCCTTGCCCTTGATCTTCGCCGAGACGCCGTTGGCACCGACCTTCAGTTCCTCAAGCGCGGCACCGGTGCGGATCGTCATGCCTTGCTTGATCAGCGACTTCTCGAGGAAGGCCGAGACGTCCACATCCTCGACCGGCACGACACGGTCGAGCATCTCGACCACGGTCACCTCGGCGCCCATGTCATTGTAGAAGCTCGCGAACTCAATCCCGATCGCCCCCGAGCCGATCACCAGCAGCTTCTTCGGCATCTCGGGCGGGGTCATCGCGTGGCGATAGGTCCACACCCGCTTGCCATCGGCGGGCGCGAACGGCAGGTCCCTCGCCCGCGCGCCGGTGGCGACGATGATGTGCTTGGCGGTGAGCTTCTCCTCGCCCTTCTCGCCTTTCACGGTCAGGCTGGTCGGCCCGGTCAGCGTACCCTCGCCCATGTGCACGGCGATCTTGTTCTTCTTCATCAGGTGCGTGACACCCTGGTTGAGCTGCTTGGCGACGCCCCGGCTGCGCTTCACCACCGCCTCGAGGTCCGCGCTGATCGACTGCGCGGCAAGCCCGTAGTCCTTGGCGTGCTGCATGTAGTGATAGATCTCGGCCGAGCGAAGCAGCGCCTTGGTCGGGATGCAGCCCCAGTTGAGGCAGATCCCGCCGAGGAGTTCGCGCTCGACAATCGCCGTCTTCAGCCCGAGCTGCGCCGCGCGGATCGCCGCGACATATCCGCCGGGACCCGATCCGAGGACGATGACGTCGTACTGCTCAGCCACTTGATGCTCCTTAACCGTCTACTGGGCGCGGGTGCCCGCTTTCGTCGATGGCGACGAAGGTGAACTTGGCTTCGGTGACCTTGGTCGCCGCTTCTTCGCTACGGTGGCGGCGGAAGGCTTCGACGGCGATGGTCATGCTGGTTCGCCCCACCTTCTCGATATGGGTATAGACGGAGACCTCGTCACCCACCTTCACGGGCGCGTGGAACACCATCGCGTCGATCGCCACGGTGACCGCTCTGCCCTTCGCCCGGCGCGCGGCGGTGAGGCCGGCGCCGTTGTCCATTACCGCCAGCAGCCAGCCACCGAAGATGTCGCCGTAGGCGTTGGCGTCGGCCGGCATGGCGACGACGCGGATTGCGGGATCTCGGGGCTCCGTCATGCGATCCGCACTGGCACAGCCGAGGGTCTGTAGGAAAGCGCTTCGTGCGGAGCCATGCGCGTCAGCCTGCGATGACCTCGACATAACGCGAATGGACCCAGCCCCAGCGGCACCCGCCGTCATAAGGTCGCACGCTCGCGACCGGACTGCCGACGCCGCAATCGCCGGGCCTTTCGTCCGGATCGGCGCTGTAGATCACGCCGAGCCACTCGCCCGCTTCGTCGCACAGCCAGATCCAGCGGTCGGGACCGAGCCGGTCCTTTTCGGCCCCCGTCGCCTTGGGCTCGGCACGGACGATGAGGAAGTTGTCGCCGCGTGGGTTGAGGCCGGTAACCTGGCCGACGCTGAGGCAGGCATCGAGGTCGTCACCGGCGAGGCCGATGCGAGGAACGCGCTCGGGTGTCGCGCCGATGACCGCTGCGCTGGCGTTCACGATCAGCAGCATGGCCAGCAGAGGCCCCGCCCTGGTCATGCCGAATCGGACCAAGCCTTCACCGGCCCAATCGAATTGCCGCTCAGCAAATACCACCCGGCCGCATTGAGGACGAGCAGCCCCAGGCCGATCCACAGCAGGTTGGGCCTGGGGTTTCGCATCAGCTTAAGGCCAATGACGATCTCCCCGACCGCCAGCCCTGCGAGAAGCACGAGCAGCCAGGCCATGGCGTAGCCGCCCATCAGGACGACGAACGCGAGAAACAGGCTCGCAAGGCCGTTTCCCAGCGCGCAGATGAACAGCACCAGGGCGAGCGGCACGCGAATCACGGCGCGGCTGCCGAAGCGACCGGCTCGCTGTCGACATTCCGGTCGGCCCACAGGTAACGAGCGGTGAAGATGATCGCGGCGAACCCGAGGTGCAGCCAGAACACTTGCTGGGTCTCGGTCATCGGCCAATCGGCCGTGGCTGCCAGGTAGAAGCCCACCAGCGCGACTGCGCCGTTGAGGAATACAATTGGCAACCTCTGTCCCCGCCCGATCCGTTCGCCGAGGAAGGTCAGCGGATACGCGACAAGCAGGATACCGACGAAAGTGATCAACGCGCAGATCGGGTAGTATATCGCACCCACCGCAAGAAGGTCAGCGACGGGCTGGTTCCGCCAGAAAATCGGGGTGAGCCAGGCGAACAACGGCGCAAGGCCGGCGGCCCACAAGGCTGCCGGGATCAGCGAGTTCCGGAACAATGCCCCGGCCTCAAGCCACCAGCCCCAGCGGCTTCTCGCACAGCTCCTTGAACGCCTTCATCAGCTCGGCCCCGTCGGCGCCGTCGATGGCGCGGTGGTCGAAGCTGCCGGTGGCGCTCATCACGGTGGCGATCTGGAGCGCGTCCTGCACCACGTAAGGCCGCTT
>Ga0315910_10003007_pt1 | contig 14529 bp, 14 predicted proteins | sample EdamamesoilMG_FD_204470 | JGI IMG/M metagenome (GOLD analysis project Ga0315910, IMG submission 204470) | Garden soil microbial communities collected in Santa Monica, California, United States - Edamame soil | ecosystem: Environmental > Terrestrial > Soil > Garden | place: USA: California...
ATTCGACTTTCTTGCCGCGCACCCGCTCGGCCTTCACGGGTAGATAGCCCAGCGAGGGGGCCACCCAGGTGCGCGTCACGCGGTCGGCGCCGGCGCGCTTGCTGGTGTAGATGATCGTGTCGAGCTTGCCGAGCGCGGTTTCCACCTGCGCCGTGCCTTCGCGCTGCAGCTCGTATTCCTTGAGCTTGTCGGTGTCGACCAGCCAGATCCGGTTCTGCAGCGTGTTGGCCGCGAGGTCGCGCAGCGAGGCGATCTGCAGGGACATGGGATCCTGCGCGCGTTCCGGCAGCTCCAGGTCCACGGCGTGGCCCTTGGCCGTGCCGGTCACCCGCTTGTGCGTCCAGTCGAAGGTCAGTTCCGTGGGCCGTTCCTTCTCGTCGATGCCGTGGAATGAGAGCGGGATGACCCGTCCCTCGGCGACCCGGAATGTCGAGGACTGGATGACCGAATCCGAGAAGGCCATCCTGAAGATGCCGCGCGCCGCGCTGGTGGCCGAGAACGAGTAACGGTCGCCGCCAAGGCTCTTGAGCTCCAGGGTCGAATTGCCCGCGGTCAGGCCCTTCCACTCGAGGAGGTAGTTGGCCTTGTAGGGCTTGAGGTCCACGGGATCGGCCTGCGCCATCGCGCCGAGCGCGAGCAGGGCGCCCACCAGCGCCGCACGCCAGGCGCGCTCAGGCCGCGGCATCGTTTTCCTCGATGAGCGGACCGGCCAGCGGTTCATCGTCGAAATACACCGTGCCTTGCTTCCACTGGATGCGGCCGGCGGCAATGAGCGAACAGACATGCGGATAGATGATGTGTTCCAGAGCATGAACGCGAGCTGAAATGGCCTCGGCGGTGTCATTGGCGCGTACCTTGAGCCTGCCCTGCATGACCACCGGCCCCCCATCGAGCTCGGCCGTGACGAAGTGCACGCTGGCGCCATGATGCGCGTCGCCGGCGGCCAGCACCCGCGCGTGGGTATCCAGGCCCTTGTAGGCGGGCAGGAGAGACGGGTGGATATTGAGCAGGCGCCCCTCGAACCGCTGCACGAAGCCGGGCGACAGGATGCGCATGAACCCGGCGAGCACGATGAGACTCGCGCCGCTGGCCTCGAGCTCCCTGGCGAGCGCGGCCTCGAAGGCGTCGCGATCCGCGAATTCCTTGACCGGCACCACCGAGGTCGGAACCCCCAGTGACGCCGCGCGCACCAGCCCGCCCGCGGTGGGGCGGTCGGCAATGACCCTAACTACGCGGTATCGGCTGTCGGCGTTCTGGGCGGCCCGCGCGATGGCTTCCATGTTGCTGCCGCGGCCGGAGATGACCACGGCCACCGGAAGCGCCGGGCTCATTCCTCGATGACCACGCCACGCGTGCCGCGCGCGACGTGGCCGATGACGGTCGCAGTCTCGCCGGTGGCCGTGAGCGAGGCCAGGGTCGCTTCGACGTCGGCGGGCGCAACCACCGCGATCATGCCGATGCCGCAGTTGAACGTGCGGTACATCTCGGCGGGCGCGATGCGGCCCGCGGCCGCGAGCCAGTCGAATACCGGGTCACGCGCCCAGCCCTTGCGCTCGAGCACCACTTCGAAACCATCCGGCAGCACGCGCGGGATGTTGTCGGTGAGTCCGCCGCCGGTGATGTGCGCGAAGCCCTTCACCTTCACCTTCTGCAGCAGCGCGAGCATGGACTTCACGTAGATGCGCGTCGGCGTCAGCAGGCGATCGAACAGCGCCTTGCCTTCGACCTGGGTTTTGTCGTTCGCGCCGGCGACCGACACCAGCTTGCGGATCAGCGAGTAGCCGTTCGAATGCGGACCGGAGGAGGCCATGCCGATGACCACGTCGCCCGCGGCCGTGGCGCTGCCGTCGATGATCTGGTCGCGCTCGACCACGCCCACGCAGAAGCCGGCGAGGTCGTAGTCGTCGCCGTGGTACATGCCGGGCATCTCGGCGGTCTCACCGCCGACCAGCGCCGCGCCGGCCTGCGCGCAGCCCTCGGCGATGCCGCGGATCACCGATTCGGCGACCGCGACCTGCAACTTGCCGGTGGCGTAGTAGTCCAGGAAGAACAGCGGCTCGGCGCCGGAGACGGCAATGTCGTTGGCGCACATGGCGACCAGGTCGATGCCTATCTTGTCGTGACGGCCGGTGTCGATGGCCAGCCTGAGCTTGGTGCCAACGCCGTCCGTGCCGGACACCAGCACCGGCCTGCGGTACCGATCGAGCGGTACTTCCACCAGCGCACCGAACCCGCCGATGCCGGCGAGCACCTCTTTGCGCATGGTGCGTTTGACGACAGGCTTGATGCGTTCGACGAGTTCATCGCCCGCGTCGATGTCGACGCCGGCGTCGCGATAGGTCAGTCCGGATTCAGTCATTAATTTGTGCGGGTGGCGCGCGGCAGCTCAGGAAAAAACGTGCGATATTGTAGCCAATGCGAACTTTTCCCGTCGGCTTGATCGCGCTGGTACTGCTCGGCTTCGCGTTGCCCGCGAGCGCCCTGCGCCAGGTGCGCGTCTACGAAACCAATGTTTCCTCGCAGACCGATCCGGCGGTACAGGCCCAGGCCGGCCTGCGCACGGTGCTCGTGCGCGCCACCGGGGCTCGCGATGCCGCCAACGATCCGGCGCTGGCCGGCGTGCTCGCGCAGGCGCAGCAATACGTGATCGCGACGCGCCCGGCGGCGAGCGGCAGTGGCACCACGCTGGTCTTCGACGCGGCCGCGCTGGAGCGCGACATCGCCGCGGCGGGGCGCAATATCTGGCCCAGCGAGCGTCCGCTGCTGCTGATCATCCTGACGGGTGGTCCGGCCACCGGCGCATTCGAATCCCGACGCCAGGTGGAAGGCGCGCTGGACGCGGCCGCGAATCGCCGTGGACAGCCGATCCGCGTCGCCCGGCCCGAAGCCCTGGGCCTGCCCGCCACGGGTGACATCGCGCCGGATGCGGCCCTGGCCGCCGCGCAGCGCCTCGGTGCGGACGCGGTCATCATCGGGTACGGCGATGCCGTGCCCACGGGAGGCGCGTGGCGCTGGACCTTGAGCGCCGCGGGCATCAGCGAAAGCTGGAGCGGCTCGCTGGACGAGGGTGTGAACGGCTCCACCGACGTGTTCGTGCGCAACGCGCAGTCCTTCGCGGTCCTGCCGGAGGCCACCTTCCTGGTGGAGGTCGAGGGCGTGCCCACGCTGCGCGAGTACGCGCGCGTCACCGAAGCGCTTGGCGCCGCGGGCGGCGTGCGCAGCGTGCAGCTCGCCGAAGCCGCCGGCTCGCGCGCGACCTTTTCCGTGATGTCGCGCGGTGGTGCGGATTCGTTGCAGGGCGCGCTGGCATCCAATCCCGGCTTCGAGCGCATCGATCCGCAGGCCGGCGGCGTCATCGCGTACCGTTTTCGCCGCTGACTTCCGCCGCTGATGCTGCGCCATCTTCCCAATTTCATCTGCGTGGTGCGGATCGCATTGATCTGGCCGACCATCGATGCCCTGCAGGCCGGTGAATACTGGATCGCGCTCGCGCTGGTGGCGTTCTGCGCGGTCTCCGACGGCCTCGACGGCTGGCTCGCGAAGCGCTTCAACTGGACCTCGCACCTCGGCAAGATCCTCGATCCGCTCGCCGACAAACTACTGCTGGTGTCGCTGTTCCTGGCCGCGGCGTGGATGAACCTGGTGCCCTGGTGGCTCACGGCCATTGTCGTCGCGCGGGACGTGATGATCGGCGGCGGCGCGGTGATCTACCGCCTGTGGTTCGGGCCGCTGCATGGCCGGCCCACCATCGTCAGCAAGATCAACACCGGGATGCAGCTCGCCGTGGTGCTCGCGGCCATCCTGGGAGCGGCGAGCGGATTGCCCACGCCGGAGATGGTCGTGGCGCTTTCGTACCTCACGCTGGTGACCACCGTGATCTCCGGCGCGGACTACCTGTCCGCGTTCACGCGGCGCGCGCTCGCCACCTGACGGACCCGGATCACCATGCGGCAGCTGACGCTGGGCGTGCAACTGAAGGAGCGCGCCACCTTCGCGAGTTTTTTCACGGCGCGTAACCAGGAGCTGGTGGCGCACCTGCGGCACGTCGCCGCGAACACCCCGGCCGGCGCCACCTGGCTCGCCGGACCGCACACCGCGGGCAAATCGCACCTGTTGCAGGCGGTGTGCGCGGCGGTGCCCGGGGGCAAACGCGCCGCCTATCTGCCACTCGAAACATTGTTGCCCTTCGGCCCGGAGACGCTCGAGGGCGCCGAGGCGCTCGATCTCGCCTGCTACGACGACGTGCAGGTGATCGCCGGCCTCGCGGCGTGGGAAGAGCGGCTGTTCTCGCTGTGGCAGCGCTCGCTGGAACGCGGCAGCACCTTGCTGTTCGCGGCGCGCGAGAATCCGGCGCACGTGGAATTCGGACTCGCGGATCTCAAGTCGCGACTCACCTCGTCAGCGGTGTTCGCGGTGCGCGAGCTCAACGACGACGAACAACTCGAAGCGCTGGCGCTGCGCGCGCAACTGCGCGGACTGGAATTGCCGGTGGAGACCGCGCGGTACCTGCAACGCAGGTTCCCGCGCGACATGCGCACGTTGTGCGAGGTGCTCGACACGCTGGACGACGCGGCCTTCGTCGCGCAGCGGCGCCTCACGGTGCCTTTCATCCGCGACGTGATCGACGGCCGCGCGGCGCGCTGAGCTTTCAGCGCCGCGTGGCGCGGCCCGCGACCAGCGTGGCGGCGATTTCGGCCAGGCGCTTGCCCTGCGCCTGCGCCAGCGTGATCTCGTCCTGCGACAGGGCCGCGGGTTGTGCGGCGGCGCCCGCGACGTGCGTGGAGCCATAAGGCGTGCCGCCGGTGCGCGTCTGGTTGAGGCCGCGCTCGGTGAACGGGATGCCGACCAGCAGCATTCCATGGTGCAGGAGCGGCAGGGCCATGGTCAGCAGCGTGGATTCCTGGCCGCCATGCATGGTCTGGCTGGCGGAGAACACGCCCGCGGGCTTGCCCGACAGCGAGCCGTCGAGCCACAGCGACGAAGTGCCGTCGAGGAAATACTTGAGCGGCGCGGCCATGTTGCCGAAGCGCGTCGGGCTGCCTAACAACAACCCGTCGCAGCGCCGCAGGTCGTCGAGCGTGGCGTAGGGCGCGCCGGCGTCGGGCACCGCTTTCACGGCCCGCTCGCTCTCGGCGCTCACGGGTGGCACGGTGCGAACGGTGGCGGTGCAGCCGGCGGCTTCGACGCCGCGCGCCGCATGCCGCGCGAGCTCGGCAGTGGCGCCATGTCGCGAGTAGAAGACGATGAGTATCTCGGCCATAAGTGGCGCGTATGATGCCGCATGATTTGCCGCCGTTCCCTGGTTTCGGGTCGCGTGCAGGGCGTCTTCTACCGCGCCACCTGCGTGCGCCAGGCGCTGTCACTGGGGGTCACGGGGTACGCGCGCAACCTGCACGACGGGCGCGTCGAGGTGCTGGCCTGCGGCGAAAGCGCCGCGGTCGAGCAACTCGTCGCGTGGCTGTGGGAAGGGTCGCCGGCCTCGAAGGTCACGTCCGTCGACACGGTCGACGTCGACCCGGCGAGCGTTCAGCGCGCGGAGACCTTCACCTCGGCGTGACGTTCGCCGAGGTCGTCGGCGCCATTCCAGCGCGTCCACTGGTTGATCACCTTGTCCGAGTACACGCGCTTGCCGACGCTGCCGTTGTAACGCGCCAGCGCGCGCACGATGTTGCCGTTCTCGCGCTTCATGTAGGCGCGGAAGATGGCGCAACCCATGCGGATGTTCTCGGGGGCGCGCACCAGCTGGTGGCGGCGCATGCCGAGGTTCTCGGGCCAGAAGGGCATGACCTGCATCAGGCCCACGGCTCCGGCGCTCGACACCGCGTAGCGGTTGAAGCCGCTCTCGATGTCGATGATGGCCATGACCAGGCCCGGCGGGATGCGGATCTCGCCCGGGCGGTTGGCCTCGCAGAACACGTTCTTGAGAATGGCCATGCGTTCGTCGCGGTCGGGCACGCGCTTGCGCAGCCGCGGCTCCATCATCTTGTACCAGACCGCCGAGTCATAGCGGTCCTCGAAGCACTCGGCCTGCTCGATGGCGTGCTGCACGGCGCCGCGGATCTCGGGCTCGCGCTGCGCGTCGGCCGACGGCGCGCCGGTCGCGACCAGCGGCAGCAGCGTGAGCAGCGGCAGCAGGGCGCGCAGGTGTTTCACAAGGTAGTTAGCCCGCGAGCCGCCGGCGCAACCAGGCGAGCGCCTCGTTGGCGGGGAATTCCTCGGCCGCCTCGGCGCGCCGATGCCGGTACTCGAGCACGCCTTTCTCCAGGCCGCGGTCACCGACCACCACGCGGTGCGGAATGCCGATGAGCTCGGTGTCCGCGAACTTGACGCCCGGCCGCTCGTCGCGATCGTCGAGCAGGGCGTCCACGCCCGCGGCGATGAGTTCGTTGTAGAGGTGTTCGGCTGCTTCACGGACACGGGGCGACTTCGGGGCGTTGATCGGGACCACGACCACCTGGAAGGGCGCGATGGCGTCCGGCCAGATGATGCCGCGCGCATCATGATTCTGTTCAATCGCCGCGGCAACGACGCGTGTCACACCGATGCCGTAGCACCCCATGTACATGGTGGCCTGCTTGCCGGTTTCGTCCAGCACGGTCGCGCCCATGGCTTCGCTGTATTTCTGGCCGAGCGCGAAGATGTGCCCGACCTCGATGCCGCGCGCGATGTCCAGCGTGCCCTTGCCGGTGGGCGAGGGGTCGCCGACCACGACGTTGCGGATGTCCACCGCCCTGGGTTCGGGCAGGTCGCGGCCCCAGTTGACGCCGGTGAGGTGCGCGCCGTTCCTGTTCGCGCCACAGACGAAATCCGCGAGCGCGACCACGGAATGGTCCGCGAAGATCGGTCCCGTGAAGCCGACCGGGCCCAGCGATCCGGCATCCGCGCCGGTCGCCTTCCTGATCGAGTCGGCGGACGACATGCGCAACGGGTTGAGCACGCCCGGCAACTTCTGCGCCTTGACCGCGTTCAGTTCATGGTCGCCGCGCACCAGCAACATGATGACGCCACCCTCGGCCCCGTCGACGACCAGCGTCTTGACCTGCCGGCTGGCGGGTAGTTGGAGGAACTTCGACACTTCGTCGATGGTTTTGGCGTTGGGCGTGGCCACTTCGGTCATCGCCGCGGAAGGCGCGGCGCGCGGCGTGGCGGGCGGCAGCGCCACCGCCATCTCGAGATTGGCGGCGTACTGGTCACCGTCGGAGAAGGCGATGGCGTCTTCGCCGGACTCGGCCAGCACGTGGAATTCTTCCGAGGCCGAACCACCGATGGCGCCGGTGTCGGCGACCACCGAGCGGAACTTGAGCTGCAGGCGCGTGAAGATGGCCGTGTACGCCTTGTGCATGGCGTCGTAGCTCTTCTGCATCGCCTCGGGGCTGATGTCGAACGAGTACGCGTCCTTCATGAGGAATTCGCGCGCGCGCATCACGCCGAAGCGCGGGCGTCGCTCGTCGCGGAACTTCATCTGCACCTGGTAGAAGTTCACGGGCAGCTGGCGGTAGCTCTTGAGATCGTTGCGCGCGATGTCGGTGATGACTTCCTCGTGCGTGGGTCCCACGCAGAAGTCGCGCTCGTGGCGATCCTTGAAGCGCAGCAGCTCCGGGCCGAACTTGTCCCACCTGCCGGATTCCACCCACAACTCGGCGGGTATGGCGGCCGGCATCAGGACTTCGAGCGCGCCGGCACGATCCATCTCCTCGCGCACGATGTTTTCGACCTTGCGCATGGTGCGCAGGCCCAGGGGCATCCAGGTGTAGAGGCCGGCGGCGAGCTTGCGAATGAGGCCCGCACGCAGCATGAGCTGCTGGCTCACGACATCTGCATCGGCGGGAGTTTCTTTGGTCGTGTTGACCGGGTATTGGGACCAGCGCATGGAGGCGCGGGAGTGTATCAGGTGGGCGATTCGCCTATGATGCCGGCCGTGACAACGGAGCTATCGAAAACCCAGGGCGCGGGCAACAAATCGCCGAGCCGCGGCATCTACCTGCTGCCCAACCTGCTCACTACCGGGTGCCTGTTCTCGGGTTTCTATTCCATCGTCGCGGCCATCGACCGCAACTTCGCGCTGGCGGGCGGCGCCATCTTCATCGCCCTGCTGTTCGACGGCGTGGACGGCCGCGTGGCGCGCTGGACCAAGACCGAGAGTCCCTTCGGCAAGGAATACGACAGCCTTGCCGACATGGTGGCCTTCGGCCTGGCGCCCGCGGTGCTCGTCTATCAATGGGGCGTGATCCGCATCGGCGAATACGGCGACCAGTGGCGCCGCTTCGGCTGGGTCATCGCGTTCTTCTATGCGCTGTGCGCCGCGCTGCGCCTGGCGCGTTTCAACGTGCATTCCACCAGCGGCGACAAGCGCTACTTCCAGGGACTCGCCAGCCCCTCGGCCGCGGCCACGGTGGCGGGATTCGTCTGGTTCTTCGCCAAGTGGCGCGAGCCCGGCCTGCCGGGCCTGGTGCTGGCGTTCGCGGTCACCGGCTATGCCGCGGCGCTCATGGTCTCCTCGTTCGCGTATCTGAGCCTCAAGCAGGTCGACGTCGACAAGCGCGTGAAGATCTCCTACCTGGTGTTCGTGCTGCTGCCCATGTTCTTCATGATCGCGTGGGATCCGCCGACCATGCTGTTCGCCATGTTCGTGTCCTACGCGACGTACGGGCCGGTGACCTGGGTGGTGAGGAAGCTGCGCCGCCCCAGGGTTGTGAGCCCGGGCTCGTGAATCATGCAGCACGGACCCCTGCGTAACGCCTACCTGGATGCACTCGGCATCGACCGTTGGGTGCGCCGCGATGGTCCCGCGGAAACCGCGATCGAGGCGTTGGCCGAAACACCCGCGGTGATCGAGGCCGCGCCGCCGGCCAAACCCACGGCCGAGGCGGTCCCGGTCCCGGCGCGGGTGCGCGAACCGCTGGGTCCCATCACCGACTGGGGCGTGCTGCGCGAGCGCGTGGCGTCGTGTACCGCCTGCGACCTGTGCAAGACGCGCACGCAGACCGTGTTTGGCGTCGGCAATACCCTGGCGGACTGGCTGATCATCGGCGAGGCGCCGGGCGGCGAAGAGGACCGCCAGGGTGAACCCTTCGTGGGGCGCGCCGGTCAACTGCTCAACGCCATGCTGCTCGCCATCGGCCTGCCGCGCGAAACCGTGTTCATCGCCAACATCCTCAAGTGCCGCCCGCCCGGCAACCGCGATCCGAAGCCGGAAGAAGTTTCGAATTGCCTGCCGTTCCTGTCGGCGCAGATCGCGTTGCTGAAGCCGAAGATCATCCTCGCGGTGGGGCGCATCGCCGCGCAGAACCTGCTGGCCACCGACGCGCCGCTGGCGCGGCTGCGCGGCAAGCTGCATCACTTCGGCGAGGCGAACACGCCGCTGGTGATCACCTATCACCCCGCATACCTGTTACGCACGCCCGCCGACAAGCGCAAGGCCTGGGACGACCTCAAATTCGCACGGGCCACGTACCAACGCCTGGTGACTAACTAATGGCCGCGGCACCCGAAGATCTGCGCGAGGTGCCGGAAGTCCACATCCGGCCGATGTTGGAGATCGACCTGCCCGAAGTCGCGCAGGTCGAGCAGCAGAGCTACGCCTTTCCCTGGAGCGAGAACATCTTCCGGGATTGCCTGAGGGTGGGGTACACCTGCCGCGCGCTGGATCTCGCGGGCCAGGTGATCGGCTACGGTGTCATGAGCCTCGGGGCGGGGGAGGCGCACATCCTCAACGTGTGCGTGCGCGACGAGTTCCGCTGCCTGGGATTCGGGCGCCGGCTGCTCGAACACCTGCTGGAGCGCGCGGCGGCGTCGGGCGTCGCCGAGGCCTTCCTCGAGGTGCGGCCCAGCAACCTGGCGGCGATCCGGCTGTACCAGCACCTGGGTTTCGAACAAATCGGCATCCGCCGCGGGTATTATCAGGCCCCCGACGGGCGTGAAGACGCCATCGTGCTGAAGCGCGAGCTTTCGGCGAAAACAAACACATCCACCTGAGCCAATTTCGATGACTTCGACCGGGCAGGAGACGGCGCGGCGGCGCACGTTTGCCATCATTTCGCACCCCGACGCGGGCAAGACCACCCTCACCGAGAAGCTGCTGCTGTTCGGCGGCGCCATCCAGATGGCCGGCACCGTCAAGGGCCGCAAGGCCGCGCGCCACGCGACCTCGGACTGGATGGCGCTGGAGAAGCAGCGCGGGATTTCCATCACCTCCTCGGTGATGCAGTTCCCGTTCCGCGATCGCATCATCAACCTGCTCGACACGCCGGGCCACGAGGACTTCTCCGAGGACACCTATCGCACGCTCACCGCGGTAGATAGTGCGCTCATGGTCATCGACTGCGCCAAGGGTGTCGAAGAGCGGACCATCAAGCTGATGGAGGTCTGCCGCCTGCGCGACACGCCCATCATGACCTTCATCAACAAGCTGGATCGGGAAGGGCGGCCGCCCATCGAGCTGCTCGATGAAGTCGAGAGCGTGCTCAAGATCCGCACCGCGCCCGTGACCTGGCCGATCGGCATGGGACGCGACCTCGCCGGGATCTATCACCTGCTCGAAGACAAGATCTACGTGTACGAGGCCGCGGGACGCGGCGAGCGCGGCAGCAACCGCGTGATCCAGGGACTGCACAGCGCCGAGGGGCGTGAGTTCCTCGGCGACCGCGCGAAGCATTTCGACGACGAGATCGAGCTGGTGCGCGGTGGCACCGCCGAATTCGACGTCGAGGACTACCTCGCGGGCTCGCAGACCCCGGTGTTCTTCGGCTCCGCGATCTCCAACTTCGGCGTCGAGGAATTGCTGGCGCACTTCGCCGTGCACGCGCCGTCGCCGCGCCCGCGCGAGACCAAGCAGCGCGAGGTCGAATCCGGCGAGGAGAAGCTCACCGGCTTCGTGTTCAAGATCCAGGCCAACATGGATCCGCAGCACCGCGACCGCATCGCGTTCATGCGCCTGTGTTCGGGCAAATACAGCCGCGGCATGCGCATGTACCACGTGCGGCTCGAGAAGGAGCTGCGCATCGCCGATGCGCTCACCTTCATGGCCGCGGATCGCTCGGCCGCGGACGAGGCCTTCGCGGGCGACATCATCGGCCTGCACAACCACGGCACCATCAACATCGGCGACACCTTCACCGAGGGCGAGGAGCTCACCTTCACCGGCATCCCGAACTTCGCGCCGGAAATGTTCCGCCGCGCGGTGCTCAAGGATCCGCTCAAGATGAAGGCGCTGTCGAAGGGCCTGGACCAGCTGTGCGAGGAGGGCGCGACGCAGCTGTTCAAGCCGCTGCGCAACAACGACATGATCCTCGGCGCCGTCGGACAGCTGCAATTCGAAGTCGTGGCGTTCCGCCTGCAGGACGAATACGCGGTGTCCTGCGTGTTCGACACCGTGAACGTGCACACCGCGCGCTGGGTGTACTGCGACGACGACAAGCATCTCGACGAGTTCCGCACCAAGGCGCACGACCACCTGGCGCTGGATCACTCCGGCGCGCTGGTGTACCTGGCGCCCTCGCGCGTGAACCTCGACCTCACCATCGAGCGCTGGCCGAAGATCAATTTCCGCGCGACCCGCGAGTCGCAGTAATGGCAGTAATGGGGACATTCCTCGTTTCCCAGGAAATGGGGACAGTCTTCATCTAGGCGGTGCACAATCCGCCCCCATGCGCGACCTGCTGAAAAACCGCCCGGTCTTCGCCTGGGCGCTTTACGACTGGGCGAACTCGGCCTTCGCGACCACGGTCATGGCCGGTTTCTTCCCGGTGTTCTTCCAGAAGTTCTGGAGCGTCGACGTCACGCCCACCGAGACCACCTCGCGCCTCGGCTACGGCAATGCCATTGCCGGCGCGGTGATCGCCATCCTCGCGCCCATCCTCGGCGCGATTGCTGATCGCGGCGGCCGTCGCAAGCAGTTCATGTTCACCTGGACGCTGCTCGGCGTGGTGGCGACCGGCGGCCTGTACCTCGCATCGCACGGCGAGTGGATGCTGGCGCTGGCGATGTTCGTCATCGCCACCATCGGCTTCAACGGCGGCATTGTCTTCAACGATTCCCTGCTGCTCGACGTGGCCGAGCCCGCGCAGCTCGACCGGGTCTCCGCGCTCGGGTACTCGCTCGGCTATCTCGGCGGCGGCCTGCTGTTCCTGATCAACGTGATCATGGTGAGCAAGCCCGCGTTGTTTGGCCTCGCGGATTCCGCGCAGGCCGTGCGCTGGTCGTTCGTGACCGTGGCCGCCTGGTGGTTGCTGTTCACCATTCCCATCATGCGCGTGGTGAAGGAGACGCAGCGCGGTCCGCACCTGGGCATCGGTGCGGCCATTGCCGTCGGATTCCGCGAGCTCGGCAGCACGATCGCGCACGTGCGCCAGTACCGCACCATCGTGATGTTCCTGCTGGCGTACTGGTTCTACATCGACGGCGTGAACACCATCATCAAGATGGCGGTGAACTACGGCACCGCCCTCGGCCTCGACACCAACAAGCTGCTCGCCGCGTTGCTGGTGACGCAGTTCGTCGGATTCCCCGCGGCTCTGGTGTTCGGCTGGCTGGGAGATCGCATCGGCGCACGCCGCGGCATCCTCATCGGCCTCGTGGTGTACGTCGGCATCACCGTGTACGCCTATTTCCTCGACAGCGAGACCGAGTTCTTCGTGCTCGCGATTGCCGTGGGCCTGGTGCAGGGCGGCGTGCAGAGCCTCTCACGCTCCTTGTTCGGCCGCCTGGTGCCCGAGGGCAAGAACGCCGAGTTCTTCGGCTTCTACAACATGATGGGCAAGTTCGCGACGGTGCTGGGGCCCTTGCTGATCGCCGTCGTCGCCGCGATGACGCACAACGAACGCGCGTCCATCGTCTCGCTGGTGCTGTTGTTCGTGGTCGGCGGGTTGCTGCTGTGGCGCGTGAAGCTCACACCGCGAGTTGGCTGACGTCGCGTTCGAAGCCTGCGATCTCGTCCGGGGAAGTCTCGGGCCCGAAGCGCAGGCGCGCGTAACGCTCCGCCAGCGCGGCCACGCGGGCGGCCAGCTCCGGCTTCAGTTCGCCCACGCGCCGCGCATAGTCCATCGGTCCTTCGCTGGCCTGGCGCGCGGGCGCGACCCGCTCCAGCTTGCGCGTGGCGCGCATCCAGGCGCGCGAGATGCGATCCGGACGTCCCCGCGCGACGCTGCGCCGCAGGGTCAGCGCCACCCAGCCGATCCAGGTCATCAGGCCGATGGCGAAGGCCCAGCCCAGGTGCTGCCACTGTGGCGAACCGATGCCGAGTTTCTCCAGCAGGTTGAACTGCGCGCGCAGGTTGAACTCGACCACGTTCTCCTGCCACCACTGGTCGGCGCCATCCCAGAGCTGACGGATCCGGCTCAGCCACGCGCTCCGGTGCAATGCGAGCGTGGTGGCTGGCAGCGAATCGGACAGCATGTCGAAGACGCCGCGCTGCAGGCGTTCGGGGGCGACCACCGCGGTGGGATCGATGCGCGTCCAGCCGCGGCCGTCCAGCCAGATCTCGGTCCAGGCATGCGCCTCGGACTGGCGTACCAGTAGATAGTCGCCCACGGGGTTCCACTCGCCACCGAGATATCCCGTGACGACTCGCGCGGGAACCCCGGCCGCCCGCATCAGCGTCGCGTACGCGGAGGCGAAGTGGCCGCAGAAGCCGCGCTTGCTGTCGAACAGGGTGGTGTCCACCGAGTCGATGCTGGTGGTGCCCGGGTCGAGCGTGTACTCGAGTCCGTTGTCGCGGAACCAGTCGAGCACGGCCTGCGCGTAGGCCGCGTCGCTGCTCGCGCGCGACCGCATCTCTCGCGCCATGGCACGGGCGCGGGGATTGCTGTCGCCCGGCAGGCGCGTCTCGAATTGCCGCCCGGACTCGGACAGCGGGCGGTTTGGCCGTGTCTGCAGGTGCGAGACGGCGTCATAGCTGGTGACCTGGGTGATGGGTTCGGGCGCGGTGAGTTGCCGGTCGATCGACAGGTTCACGTCGCGCCGCGGACTCTGGTCGATGGTGTCGAGCGCGAACAGCCACGGCTGGTTGGTGGGTTCGAGCGTGATGCGGTAGCGGACGGCTTCGCCCACCGGCGTGGTCGCCGCGGTGTAGTTCAGGAAGCGGTCGCGACGCCACGTGAAGCCGTCGAAGCTGTTGAGCACCGGGCCACGCCAGTACAACGCCGCGCGCTCCGGTGGCGAGCCTTCGAAGCGCGCGCGGAACGCCGGTTCGTATTCCGTCGCCAGCGTGCCGATGCTGCCCGGCGACATCTCGTCGGAGAGCCCGGTGGTCGCGCCGGATCCGGCATCCAGCGCCCAGAACTGTCCGGCGACGCGCGGGAAGAATGCGAAACACACCGCCGCGAGCGGCAGGGCCATCGCGAGCGCTCGCGCCGCGAGTTTCAGGGCGGCGCGCGTGGTGAACTGCGGCACGTCGTGCGCCACCAGCGCGATGGCCGCGCAGGCGCACCAAAGCGTGAGTAGATAGAAGGGCACGCGCCACAGTCCCTGGCCGCCGAGCCCCGCGGCCAGCAGCAGGAACAGGGCCACGCCGATCACGATGGCGTCGTCGCG
>Ga0315910_10003008_pt1 | contig 14527 bp, 13 predicted proteins | sample EdamamesoilMG_FD_204470 | JGI IMG/M metagenome (GOLD analysis project Ga0315910, IMG submission 204470) | Garden soil microbial communities collected in Santa Monica, California, United States - Edamame soil | ecosystem: Environmental > Terrestrial > Soil > Garden | place: USA: California...
AACTGCAAATGTCGATGAGCGTTGGCGGCGGCAGTGAAGCGGACGAAGCAAGCTTCAACGCGGAGATCAATACGACTCCGCTGGTGGACATCATGCTCGTGCTGCTCATCATCTTCCTGATCACGGTGCCCGTGATTCAGAAGATGGCGAACGTCGTGATTCCGAAAGCGGTGAACATTCCCACGCAGACGAAGCCGGAGAACATCACCATCTCTGTGGACAAGGCGGGCCAGATTTTCTGGAACGCGGGTGTCATCGCGGACAAGCAGGTGTTCTTCCAGCGCATCGTCGCGGAAGCGCGCAAGGTTCCGCAGCCGGAATTCCACATTCGCGGCGACAGGGAAGCCCGCTGGGAAGGCGTTGGCCGGGTCATCTTCAATTTGCAGCGTGGCGGCATCGTCAAGGTCGGTTTCATCACTGAACCCGACAAGGGCAGCATCCGCGTCACCCGCTGAAGTTTTTCGAGGTAGCTTTTCATGTCAATGAGTGTAGGAGCGGTCGAGGAAGGCGGACCGATGATGGAGATCAATACGACTCCACTCATCGACGTGATGCTGGTGCTCATCATCGTGCTGATCATGTCGATCCCCGTCATGACGCACGCGACGAAACTCGACATGCCGCAGACCAACAATCCGCCTCCGGCCGTGCGTCCGGAGGTCATCCAGATCGATATCGACTTCGATGGCACGATCGTCTGGAACGGAACGGTGGTCAGCGGTATTCCGCAGCTGGAGAGTTTCTTCCGTTCGGAACGTGACAAGGAGCCGCAGCCCGAGATTCACCTGCGGCCCGATCGGCGTTCGCGCTACGAGGTCACCGCCATGGTGATGGCGGCCGCGCAGCGCAATCACATGAAGAAAATGGGTTTCGTGAACACCGCGGAGTTCCGCGACTAACGAAAGTCATTGAAAGTATTGAGAAACTTTCCCCCGGGCCGAGTATCCAAGTACCTGTAGCTGGATGTCTTGACGGTGGATCCGATGACACGAGCCGCGGTCCCAAAAACCGCGGCTCCTTTGTAAGGAGCGTACGAAGTGTCTGCACGGTTGAATCTGGTCGCTGCCATCGCTGTCCTTGGGCTGTTTGCCGGTGCTACCGGCGCGGCCGCGAAGGACAAAGCCAAGGCAAAAGAGCCGGAAACGAGCGAGGCGGTGAATCCCGCCTGCGGTACCAACAAGCTGAGCAAGAATCTTTCCAAGCCGATGGCCGAAGCGCAGAAGGCGCGCGAGACCAAGGACTGGAACGGCATGCTCACCAAGGTCGCCGAGGCCGAAGCGGCCGAACCCGAGAAGACCGAATACGACAAGTACTGGATCCACGAGCTGCGCGGCATCGCCAACGCGAACCTCAAGCAGAACGCGCAGGCGATTCCCGACCTCGAGGCCGGGCTCAACTCCCCCTGCATGCCGGAAGGCGAAGAGAAGACCCGCCGCACCAAGCTGCTGATGCAGCTTGCCTACCAGGATCGCAACTACGACAAGGCGATCGAATTCGGCAACAAGGTCTACAAGACTCCGGGCGGTGATCCGGATATCGGCATCTACCTGGCCAACGCCTACTACGTGAAGGACGACTTCGCGAACACGCGGCGCGTGATGACCGACGTGATCACGACCATGGAGTCCAACGGCCAGACGCCTGACGAGCAGACCCTGCGCATCCTGCAGAGCGCCTGCATCGGTCTGAAGGACAACCCGTGCGTGATGGACCTGGTCGAGAAGCTGGTGATCACGCACCCGAAGCCCGTGTACTGGGAACAGCTCATCGACTCGATGCTTCGCGGCAGCAAGAACGACAACACCATGCTGAACGTGTTGCGCTTTGCCGATGGCGTGGATGCGATGTCCGATCCCAGCTACTACATTGAAATGGCGCAGCTCGCCATGGGCGCGGGCCTGCCGGGTGAAGCGCAGGCCATCCTCGACAAGGGCACCCAGAAGGGCGTGTTCGTCGCGGCGCGCGACAAGGAACATTCAGCCCGCCTGATCGGCGACGCCAAGCAGGCGGCCGCCCTCGACAAGTCGACGCTCGACAAGCAGGACGCCTCGGCGCGCGCCAAGCCCACCGGTGAAGCGGACGTCAAACTGGGCGCGGCTTACCTGAGCTACGGCGACAACGCCAAGGCCATCGAGGCGCTGCAGCGGGGCATCGGCAAGGGCAGCGTGAAGAATCCCGATGAGGCAGGACTGCTGCTCGGCATCGCTTTCCTGCGTTCGGGCAACACCGCGGAAGCGTCCAAGGCTTTCGGCACGGTCACCAAGGATCCCACGTTGACTCGCATCGCCAAGCTCTGGCAGATGACGAAGACCGGGGGCGCGACGGGCTGAGCCCGTCGAACCTCCTCACATCGTGGCCACGTTTGTCATTTGAGAAATCGCGGAGCATTTGCGTGTCAATTCGAAGTGGACTGGTAATCGCGGTTGCGGCAGTGGGAATCCTCGGAGCGGGATTCTCCGCACCGGCAGCGGCGCAGGGCGCGGGTTGCACCGGCGGCGGCAAGATCAGCAAGACGATCGCCAAGCCGATGAAGGCCGCGATGGAAGCGCAGACGGCGCGCAAGTGGCAGGAAGTCCTGGCCCGCGTGAAAGAGGCCGAGGCCACGCCAGGCGCCAAGTCCGGCTTCGATCTCTACTACATGAACGAAATCCGCGGGTACGCGTACCACAACCTGCGCCAGGACGCGGAAGCCGCGCGTGAGCTGGAGTCCGGCCTGAATTCGCCCTGCATGCCCGAGGCGAAGAAACTCGACCGCTACAAGAGCCTGGTCGGCCTGTATTCCGCGCTGCGCAATTACCCGAAGGTCATCGACTACGGCAACCGCGCGACCAAGATGTCGCGCGACCCCGATATGCAGGTGGCCGTGGCGCAGGCTTATTACCAGTCCGGCAACAACAAGGAAGCCGCGCGCCTGATGAACGAAATACTCGAGCAGAGCGGCCGCGTTCCGAAGGAACAGCATTTGCTGCTGGTGGTATCGGCGTGCCAGAAGGTGAACGACAACAACTGCGTCAGCCGCGCATTCGAAAAGCTCGTGCAGAACTATCCCAAGCCCGAGTACTGGTCGAACCTCATGGAAGCGATCCGCCGGACTCAGCTGAACGATTTGCAGACGCTCAACTTCATGCGTCTTGGCGTGCAGGTGAAGGTCCTCAAGCGGCCCGACGAGTTCAAGGAAATGGCGCAGCTCGGACTCGAAGAGAAGCTCGCCTGTGAATCCCAAGCCGTGCTCGAGACCGGCTTCACCAACAAGGTGTTCGTCGAAAAGCGCGATGTCGACGTGAACACGCGCCTGCTGGCCGCGGCCAAGAAGGAATGCAGCGCCGACAAGGCCGCGCTGGCGACGAATGAAGCCAGTGCGAAATCGGCCGCCTCCGGTGATGCGCTGGTGAAGGTCGGCGCGCAATACCTGGCTGCGGGCGAACCTGCGAAAGCGGTTGCCGCCATCCAGGCCGGCATCGCCAAGGGCAACCTGTCGGCAGCTGATCCTGCCAACCAGGCACAACGCAGCGACGAGGCCTACATCCTGCTGGGCATCGCGCAGCTGCGCAGCAACAACAAGGCCGAGGCCGCCAAGGCGTTCCGCACGGTCAAGAAGGATCCGACCATGGTGCGCATTGCCAAGCTCTGGGTGCTGAACACCTGATCGAATTGCAGGACACACGAGGGCCGGCCGCGCGAGCGTCCGGCCCTTTTTGTTTGCGCGTCAGATGACGCCGCGCGCCGCCAGCTCGGACTGCTTTTCGGGCGTGAGGCCGAGCAACGTCCCGTAGACCTCGGCATTGTGTTGCCCCAGCTCGGGAGCCGGTGTGCGAATCGAGCTCGGACTGACGGACAACCGCGGCGCCACGTTCTGCATGCGCAGCGCGCCGAAGGCGGGATGCGTGGTGGTGACGATGGCCTCGCGGGCGCGGAAGTGCGGATCCTCGAGCATGTCGGCGGTGCGATAGATGAGGCCCGAAGGCACGCCGTGTTTCTCGAGCAGCGCGAGCAATTCCCGGGTGCCGAGCGTCGCGGTCCACCGGGTGATGACTTCGTCCAGTTCGGCCTGGTGGGCGCCTCGGGCCTGGTGATCGCGATAGCGCGCGTCACTGGCGAGCTCGTCGGCCTGCATGGCTTCGCACAGCCGCGCGAATACCGTGTCCTGGTTGGCGCCGATCATCACGATGCCATCGCGCGTCGGGTAGACGTTGGACGGCGCGATGCGCGGCAGGATGGGGCCGCTGCGCTCGCGCACATGTCCCAGCTGGTCGAACTCAGTGACCAGCGACTCCATCATGTTGAGCACCGACTCGTAGATGGCGGCGTCGATGACCTGGCCCCTGCCGGTTCGTTCGCGATGGTGGAGGGCGGCCAGCGTGCCCATGCAGGCGTGAACAGCCGCCAGTGAATCTCCAATGCTGATCCCCACGCGCGAGGGCGGCCGGTCCGGCTCGCCGACGATGTAGCGCAGGCCTCCCATGGCCTCACCGATGCCGCCGTATCCGGCGCGCTGGGAATAGGGACCGGTCTGTCCGTAGCCCGAGACGCGAACCAGGATGAGGCGTGGATTGAGCGCGGAGAGTTGCTCCCAGCCGCAATTCCACTTCTCCAGCGTGCCGGGCCGAAAATTCTCGATGACCACATCAGATTTACTGACTAAGTCTTTGAAAATACTCTGGCCGTCGGCCTGCCTCAGGTCCAGAGTCACGCCCTTCTTGTTGCGACCGATCACCGGCCACCACACCGATGGGCGACCGCGCGGCTGAGGGCCCCAGTGACGCATGGGATCGCCTTGGCCGGGTGCTTCGATCTTGATGACCTCCGCCCCCATGTCGCCGAGCAACTGCCCGCAGAACGGCCCTGCGATCAGAGTGCCGAGTTCCAGCACACGCAGATCGCTGAGCGCGCCGCCGGAGTTTGCCGAGGTGTGAGTCATCGGGGCGCGTTTGTAACACAGACCCAACGGCTAGAATTCACGCCATGGATTCATCACGCATCGAGATCGTGGAAGTCGGGCCACGGGACGGCCTGCAAAGCGAAGCGCGCGTGCTGCCCACCCCGACCAAGGTCGAGTTCATCCAGCGACTGATCGCGGCGGGGTTGCCGCGCATCGAGGTCGCGAGTTTCGTGAATCCGAAACGCGTGCCGCAAATGGCGGACGCCGAGGACGTACTTGCGGCGCTCCGCTCGACGAGCTCTGCCGCGCGTTTCATCGGACTGATCCTCAATCGCCGGGGCTTCGATCGTGCGCAGGCGGCGGGCTGCACGGAGGTGGGCATGGCCGTGGCCGCCACCGAAAGTTTCAGCCAACGCAACCAGGGCTGCAGCGTCGATGAGGGCGTCGCCGCCTGGCTGGAGATCGCCAGTGCCGCAACTGCCGCCGGCATTCGGGCGCAGATCACGATCTCGACCGCGTTCGGTTGCCCGTTCGAAGGCGAAGTCGCGCCATCGCGCGTGGTCGCGCTGGCCGAGCGCCTCGCGGCCGGCAAACCCGACGAGATCGCCATTGCAGACACCATCGGCGTCGCGGTGCCCGCACAGGTCACGCAGCTCTTCGCCGCATTACGCGCGGCCTTGCCGGGCATTCGCTGGCGCGCGCATTTTCACAACACGCGCAACACCGGACTGGCCAACGCCTACGCGGCGGTGCAAGCCGGGGTGCGCGCGCTCGACGCGAGTTGCGGCGGAATCGGCGGCTGCCCGTTCGCGCCCGCCGCGACCGGCAATATCCCGACCGAAGATCTCATCTACATGCTGCATCGCATGGACATGGACACCGGTGTCGATCTGCCGGCCTTGCTCGACACCAGCCGCTGGCTGCAGCAGACGCTCGAGCACGCAGTGCCGGGCATGCTGGTCAAGGCCGGACTGTTTCCCGCACCCCGGAAGGACGCATGACCCCATCCCCGACCCGCCTGTTGTTGCTCGTGAGCCTTGTGCTGCTGTCCGCCTGTGGCAAGCCGCCTCTCGAAGAGGCCGTCGGCACCAATGACCGCAATGCCGTGAGCGCGGCGCTCAAGGCCGGTGCCGATGTGAACGCCAGGACCTCCTCGGGAGATACCGCGTTGCTGCTCGCGGCCAAGTCGGCCCAGAGCAGTTCCGCCCAGGCGCTCATCGAAGGAGGCGCGGACATCAAGGTCACCGACAGCCGCGGCAACGGCGTGCTGCACTATGCGGCCCAGGGTGGCATGACCGGCATCTGCGGACTGCTGGTCGACCGCGGCGTGGCCATCGACGTGCAGGGCGAGGGCGGGGCAACGCCTTTGCAAATGGCGGTGCTGGCAGGCCGGCAGGAAACCGCGAAGTACCTGGTCCGGCACGGGGCCAGTCTCGAGCAGAAGAACAACGCGGGCGTCTCGGCGCTCGACCTGGTGGTCGCGAGCGGCGACCAACGCTTCCTCAACGATCTCAAGCTTGCCGCGGCGACGCGCAAGCCCTGACTTTCAACAAGGAGATTTCACATGGCGATCAAGGCTGGCGACAAGATGCCTGCGGGCAAATTCAAGGTGATGACCAAGGACGGTCCTCAGGACCTGTCCACCGACGAGCTGTTCAAGGGCAAGAAGGTGGTGCTGTTCTCCGTGCCCGGCGCGTTCACGCCGACCTGCGATGCCAAGCACCTGCCCGGCTTCGTCGACAAGGCCGGCGAAATCATGGGCAAGGGCGTCGACACCATTGCCTGCATGGCCGTGAACGACGTGTTCGTCATGAACGCCTGGGGCAAACACGCCAACGTCGGCGACAAGATCACGATGCTGGCCGATGGCAACGGCGACTACGCCAAGGCGCTGGGCCTCGAGATGGACGGCCGCGGTTTCGGCATGGGCACGCGCGGCCAGCGCTTCGCCATTGTCGTGAAAGACGGCGTGGCCACCGACGTGGAGATCGAGGCGCCGCGCGAGTTCAAGGTGTCGAGCGCCGAGTACATCCTCGGCAAACTCTGATCATTTCCTCGAAGCGTCGATGAGCTTTTCCAGCTCCGGCACGATCTGAAAGAGGTCGCCGACGATTCCAATGTCGGCGACCTCGAAGATCGGCGCTTCGGAATCCTTGTTGATGGCAACAATGGTGCGGGCGTCCTTGATGCCGGTGAGATGCTGGATCGCGCCCGAAATCCCGATGGCCACATACAGTTCGGGCGCGATGATCTTGCCCGTCTGTCCCACCTGCATGTCGTTGGGCGCATAACCCGCATCGACCGCGGCGCGCGAGGCCCCGACGGCCGCACCGATCTTGTCGGCCAGGCCGTAGATGAGCTTGAACGCGTCGGCACTGGCCAGCGCGCGGCCGCCGGAGATGACCTTCGACGCGCTCTGCAGGTCCGGACGATCGCCACTGGCGGCCGCCAATGACACGAAACGCGTGTGCGCGGGCAGCGCCGCGGTCGGCGTCACGGACTCCACCGTCGCATTGCCGCCGCTCGCGACAGCTTCGAACGAGGCCGTGCGGATGGTGGCGACAATCTTCGTACCGGCCGCCACGTCCACCGTGGTGATGGCATTGCCCGCATAAATCGGCCGCCGGAAACGCGTCGCGCTCTCGATGCTCATCACGTCCGACAACTGCGGCGCGTCCAGCAACGCGGCAACGCGCGGCATGAGGTCCTTGCCGAAGGTGGTCGACGGCGCGAACACATGCGTGAACGCCTTGCCGACCTCGGCCACCTGTGGCGCGAGGGTTGCCGCGAGCTGATGCTCATTTGCGGCGTGCGTCACTTCGAGCACGCGCGTGACGCCCGCGAGCTTCGCGGCCTGCGCGGCCACGGGTGATCCGCCGGCGGTGAACACCGCAACTGCGACTTCAGCACCGGCGAGCGAACTCGCGGCCTTCACGCACTTGGCGGTGGAGAGGTTGAGCTTTCCACCCGCGTGCTCCGCAATCACCAGCACGGCCGTCATACCAGGCCCCGCTTGTGCAACTCGGCGAACAGCTCGCCGGCGTCCTTGACCATGATGCCGCGCTGGCGCGCCGCGGGTGGCTCGGTCCGGGTCGCCTTGACGCGCAGGTCCGAAGCGCCGCCGAGCGAGGCGAGGGGAATGGTTTCGAGCGGCTTGGTCTTGGCTTTCATGATCTCGGGCAATTTCACGAAGCGCGGCTCGTTGAGTCGCAGGTCGGTGGTCACCACGGCCGGGAGGTCCACTTCGAGTGTCTCGAGGCCGGCGTCGACTTCGCGCGTGACCCGCGCGGTGGTGGCCGTGAGCTCCACCTTCGAGGCAAACGTGGCCTGGGGCCGGTTCCACAACGCCGCCAGCATCTGGCCGGTCTGGTTGTTGTCGTCGTCGATGGCCTGTTTGCCCAGGATCACCAGGAAGGGGCTTTCCTTCTCGACGAGTTTCAACAACACGCGCGCGGCCGCCAGCGGCTCGAGCGCGGTATCGGCCACCACGTGCAGCGCGCGCTGCGCCCCCATGGCGAGAGCATTGCGCAACATGGATTGGGCGTCTGCCGGGGCGATGGTGGCGATCACCACTTCGTCCGCGAGGCCCTTTTCCTTGATACGCAGGGCCTCCTCGACCGCGATCTGGTCGAAAGGGTTGATGCTGAGCTTGACGCCGTCGAGCATCACACCCGAGCCGTCCGGCTTGACCCGGATGCGCACGTTGTAGTCGACGACACGTTTGATTGCGACGAGAATTCGTCGGGGAGCTTGCGCGGTATTCATTGAGAGCGAGTTTAACGGGAGATGCTGACCTGTTCGAGCGCGGCGCAAAGGTTGACTGACTGATGCTCGCCTACACCCTGCGCCGGATTGTCGGACTCGTGCCGACATTGTTCGTGCTGGTCACCCTTGCTTTCTTCATCATCCGGCTCGCACCGGGCGGCCCCTTCGACCAGGAACAGGCACTGACGCCGGCCATCCGCGCCAATCTCGACGCGGCCTACGGACTCGACCAGCCGCTGGCCGTGCAATACGGGCGTTACCTCGGGGCGCTGCTGCGCGGCGATCTCGGGCCGTCGTTCCGCTTCAAGGATTTCAGCGTCAACGAGCTCATCGCCGGCGGCCTGCCGCTGTCCCTAACTATCGGGCTCGCGGCCGCGCTGCTCGCCTTCCTGGTGGGAGTGCCGCTCGGCGCCTGGGCTGCCTGGCACGCGCGCTCCCGCGCCGCGCGGCTGCTCATGAGCCTGTCCCTGCTCGGGGTGGTGCTGCCGGCCTTCGTGGTGGGGCCGCTGCTGGCCCTGGTGTTCGGCATCTACTGGCCGGTGTTCCGCGTCGGCGGGTATGAGCCGGGCGACCCGAGCTTCCTGGTGTTGCCGGTGATCACGCTGGCGCTGCCGGTGGCCGCGTACGTCGCGCGGCTGACGCGCGACAGCATGTCGGAAGTGCTGACCATGAACTTCGTGCGCACCGCGCGCGCCAAGGGACTGGCCGCGCACCGGGTGCTGCTGCATCACGCCCTGCGCCCGGCGTTGATCCCGGTGGTGAGTTACCTCGGGCCCGCGGTCGCCTTCGTGATCACCGGTTCGCTGGTGGTCGAATCGGTGTTCGGCCTGCCGGGGTCCGGGCGCTTCCTCGTGCAGGGAGCCATCGATCGCGACTATCCACTGGTCATGGGCATGATCCTGGTCTACGGCGTGTTCACGCTGGTGTGCAACCTGGTCGCGGACCTGTTGTACGGCTGGCTCGACCCGCGGGTGCGGCTCACATGACCCTTCGTATGTCGTTGGGCATGCGCGTGGCGCTCATCGTGCTGGCGTCACTCACCACGCTGGCGCTGGTCGCGCCATGGCTGTCGCCCTGGACCCCGGACGCGCTCGACTGGGAGAACCTCGCGACTCCCCCGCAGTGGGCCCATGCACACTGGCTCGGCACCGACCGCCTGGGGCGCGACCTCTTCGTGCGCGGCATGCAGGGCCTGCGCATCTCGCTGACGCTCGGGCTGCTCGCGACCCTGGTCAGTGTGTGTATCGGCGTGACCTGGGGCGCGGTCGCGGGTTACGCCGGCGGGCGCCTGGACGCGGCGATGATGCGCTTCGTCGACATCGTGTACGCGCTGCCCTACGTATTCATCGTGATCATCCTGTCCACGATGTTGCCGCGCGGCAGCCTCGCGGCACTGTTCATCGCCATCGGCGCGGTGGGCTGGCTCACCATGGCGCGCATCGTGCGCGGGCAGACGCTGAGCCTGCGCCAGCGCGAATTCGTCACCGCGGCCATTGCCTGCGGCGTGCGCACCCCCGCAATCATCTGGCGGCACATCGTGCCCAACGTGGCCACGACCGTGATCGCCTACGCCACGCTCACCATTCCCCAGGTCATCCTGTTCGAGAGTTTCCTGAGTTTCCTGGGACTCGGCGTGCAGGAGCCGATCGCCAGTCTCGGCAGCCTGATCAACGAGGGCGCGCAGGAAATGGAGACCTCGCCATGGATGCTGCTGGTGCCGGCCGCGCTGCTGGTGACGGTGCTGATCGCACTGAGCGTGCTGGGCGACACGTTGCGTGAGAAGAGGGCCCATGACTGACGCCACGCTGCTGCGGGTCGATTCGCTCGGCGTCGCCTACGGCGCCAAGGCCGCGGTGGAGGGCGTGTCGTTCACGCTGGCGCGCGGGCGCTGCCTCGGAGTCATCGGCGAATCCGGCGCCGGCAAGACCCAGGCGTTCCTCGCATTGCTCGGACTGTTGCCGCCGCAGGCACGCATCTCCGGCCGCGCCGAATTCGAAGGTGTGCCGTTGCTCGACCCGGCCGGCGTCGCGCTGCGCGGCCGCAAGGTCGCCATGATCTTCCAGGACCCGCTGAGCTCGCTCACGCCGCACATGCGCATCGGTGACCAGATCGCCGAACCGCTGGTCGTGCACCTGGGCATGAGCTGGAGCGCGGCGCGTGACCGGGCCGCGCAGCTGCTCGAGCGGGTTCGCATGAGCGACGTGCCGCGCCGGCTGCGCCAGTACCCGCATGAACTCTCCGGCGGCATGCGCCAGCGCGCCATGATCGCCATGGCGCTGGCCTGCGATCCGGCGTTGCTCATCGCCGATGAACCGACCACGGCCCTGGATGTCTCGGTGCAGGCGCAAATCCTCGTGCTGCTGCGCGAACTCGTGGCCGAGCGGCAGATGGCCCTGGCGGTGATCACGCACGACATGGGCGTGATCGCGGCGCTGGCGGATGACGTGCTGGTGATGCGCGACGGCCGCACGGTCGAACACGGCCCGGTCGCACGCGTGTTGCAAGCGCCGGCCGAGCAATACACGCGCGAGTTGCTGGCGGCGACGCCGAGGCTCGACGAACCGGCGCCCGCGGCGACGGCACCCCGCGATTCTCCGCCGCTGTCGATCCGCAACCTCGTGGTTCGCCATCGCTTGCGTGGCGGCTGGTTCGGACGCACACGCGAGCTGGTAGCGGTGAATGGTGTCTCGTTCGACGTGGCGGCGGGAGAAGCGCTGGGCGTGGTCGGCGAATCGGGCTCGGGCAAGTCGACGCTGGTCCAGGCGCTGTTGCGACTCGGGCCATTGTCGGCCGGAGAAGTCGTGTGGCTGGGCAACCCGCTGCACGCCGCGCACGGGGAGACGCTGCGCGCGCTGCGCGACAGCCTGCAGGTGGTCTTCCAGGATCCGTTCGCCAGTCTCGATCCCTCGATGACCGTGGGTGAATGCGTCGCCGAGCCACTGCACGCGCTGCGGCCCTCGATGAGCACGGCGGCGAGGCAGGAGCGGGTGGCCGGGATGCTGGCGCGGGTGGGGCTCGGCGCCGAGCATGCGCAGCGCCGCAGCACGACGCTGTCCGGCGGGCAGTGCCAGCGCGTCGCGATCGCGCGCGCGATGATCATCGACCCCAAACTACTGGTGTGCGACGAGGCCGTGAGCGCGCTCGACGTGTCCATCCAGGCGCAGATCCTCGAGCTGCTCGCGGGCATCAAGCGGGAGCAGGGCACCAGCCTCATTTTCGTCAGCCACAATCTCGCGGTGGTGCGCCGGCTCTGTGAACGCGTGCTGGTCATGTACCTCGGCAAGGTGGTGGAGTCGGGGCCGACGGAAGCCGTGTTTCGCGCACCGCGCCACCCCTATACCCGCATGTTGTTAGATTCGGTCCCGCTGCTGGACCCGGTCGAGGAGCGCGCCCGGCTGGCGCGGGTCAACATCAGCGGCGAGACGCCGTCGGCGGTCGACCGGCCCGGTGGCTGCGAGTTTCACCTGCGCTGCCCGGCAGTACAGGGGCGCTGCACGGTGACGAGTCCAGAGCCGGAAACCATCGACAAACGGCGGCAGGTGGCCTGCTTCCGGTGGCGCGAGCTCGGAAATTGAGGCCGGGTTCCCACCCGGCCGGGCTGCGCGCCCGAGGTCTGCGCGTTATCCTTCCCCCAACCCGTTTTTCACCGGAATGCCAATGACCCAGGAAACCAAGATCCGCCCCAGCGAAGGCCTGCGACACGTCAAGTACGAGATCCGTGGACGTCTCGCCCGGCGCGCCCAGGAGCTGGAACGCCAGGGTTATGAAATCGTCCCGCTGAACATCGGCAACCCCGGCGCCTTCGGCTTCCGCACCCCGGAAACCATGCGCCTCGCCATGATCGAGAACATGCCGGCGGCGGAAGGTTACTGCCACCAGAAGGGCATCTTCCCGGCGCGCGAAGCCGTGGTCATGCAGCAGCAGGCGCGTGGCATCACCGGGCTCAGCGCCGAGGAGGTGTTCATCGGCAACGGCGTGAGCGAGCTCATCGACCTCTGCCTGCGTGCATTGCTGAATGCCGGCGACGAGGTGCTGATCCCGAGTCCCGACTATCCACTCTGGTCCGCGGCGGTCACGCTGAATGGCGGCAAGGCGGTCTACTACCCGTGCCGGCCCGAGAACGATTTCGTGCCCGACCCGGAGGAGTTGGAAAAGCTCGTGACGCGCAAGACGCGCGCCATCGTGGTCATCAACCCCAACAACCCGACGGGCGCGGTTTACCCGCGCGCGGTGTGCGAGGCGATCGCACGCCTGGCCGAGTCGAAGAAGCTCATCGTGTTCAGTGACGAGATCTACGACCAGATGACCTACGACGGCGTCGAATGCACGCCGATGGCGACGCTGGTGCGCGACACCGTGTGCTGCACGATGTCGGGTTTGTCGAAGATCTACCGCGCCTGCGGCTACCGCGTGGGCTGGGCGGCGTTCACGGGCAACATGCTTGGCGCCTCCGACTATCTCGCGGCGCTGGAATTGCTGAGTTCGCTGCGGCTCTGCTCGAACGTGCCGGCCCAGTGGGCGGTGCAGACGGCGCTCGGCGGATACCAGAGCATCAAGGAACTGCTGGCGCCAGGCGGGCGGCTGTACGAATCACGTCGCGCGATCGTCGAAGCCACCGGCGCGAGCCGCTACCTGCATCTCGCGCCACCCAAGGGTTCGATGTACGCCTTCGTGCGCGTGAAGACCGACGAGTTGCCGGACTTCGACGATCAGACTTTTGCGCTCGACCTGCTGGAGCAGAAGCACGTATTGCTCGCGCCGGGCACCAGCTTCAATGTGCCGTATCGAGATCACTTCCGCACTACGTTGCTGCCGGAAGCCGCGCTGTTGCGCAAGGTGTTCGCGCGTATCGAGGAGCTGCTGAATTCGTACGCGACGCGCACGCCAGGGGACAAGGCGCGCGTGGTGCAGGCCGCAGGGCGCTTCAAACAGGAAGTTTAGATAGTCGTCGCAAGTATTTGACAAAGCAGAGACTTTCCCCCGTCATTTCCGGGGCGCTCGAACGCGATGCCACGCTCATCGTGCCCACGTCGCAGCGCCAGGCGGCAGTGCGCGCGGCCTGGGCCGAACAGCAACGTGAGGCCGGCCGGAAGTTGTGGAGCACGCCGCGGGTTCTCACCTTCACGCAGTTCGCGCGCGCGCGCCTCGACCAGCAATGGGCCGCGAGCCGGCACGTCGATCGGCTGTTACCGCCGGAGGCCGAGTGGGCGCTGATGCGCGAACAGCGGCGCGAGCGCGGTGGCGCGGCCGAAGCGCGCGCCTTGTTGAACGCCGCGCGCCTGCTGGGTGACTGGCGGATTCCGCGGACGCGTGCGGCGCTCGGTGGTTCCCCCGAGGGCGACCTGCTGCTCGAGGCGCTGGCTGCGCTCGAAGGGCAGGCAAGTGAGCTCGATCGCAAGCCGCTGCGCGCGTGGCTCGAGGATCTCCAGTCCGTGCCGGGTGAGTTGTCAGCGACGGGATTCGATCACCTTCCCGTGGCGCAGCGCGCCTGCCTGCAACGGCTCGGCGCCGGCGCCGTGCAACGACTGCCCGGGGCGCAGACCGTGTCGGTGGCAGCCGCGCACGACGACGAACACGAGCTCGAACTCATCGGTGAATGGTGCCGCGCGCAGCTCGAGCAGGACCCGCGGCGCCGGCTGCTCATCGTCGACGCCAACCTGCGCCAGCGCCGCAGGCAGTACGAACGGTTGCTGTCGCAGGCGTTGTCGCCGTCCGAATGGCTCGCACACCGCGCGCGCGCGTTCTCCACGTACTTCGCGATCGAGGGCGGCCAGCCGCTCGTCGATTTCCCGCTGATCGCGCACGCGCTGCTGAGCTTGCGCCTGCTCACGTCCAGCCTGCGGTTCGACGAGCTGGTGTTGTGGCTGCGCATGCCGTTCGTCG
>Ga0315910_10003009_pt1 | contig 14519 bp, 10 predicted proteins | sample EdamamesoilMG_FD_204470 | JGI IMG/M metagenome (GOLD analysis project Ga0315910, IMG submission 204470) | Garden soil microbial communities collected in Santa Monica, California, United States - Edamame soil | ecosystem: Environmental > Terrestrial > Soil > Garden | place: USA: California...
GTCGTTATGCGCGATGCCGGTGCGGTGCAGCCGGCGCAGCACGCGCAGTGCATCGACGAAGTAGGCGCGCGATCGCGGCGGTGTCTCGTAGAGCGGCTTCCCCGGCATGAAGCTTCGGCGAACGACCCGGCCATCGAATGCGAGCAGCCGCGGCACGCCAATCATGCCGCCGAGCGCGGCAAGCGCCGCGGCTTCGCGGGCAGCGAGCACGCGCGCGAGCCAGCGCAGCGCAGCGTGCGCGGTTCGGGTGTCGCGCTCGACGAACGAGCCGTCGCCCGTGCTCACGAGCCGCGTCGTGCCGAGCGGGTCTACTTTGAGGATCTCAGTCGTCATCGTCGAAGCCAAGCCGCGCGGTACAATCGCGCCGCATGCCTAGTGTGATCCAGCCCGCGGAATTTTTCGTCGTCGGCGGCCCGGTTCAGCCAGAGCGGCCGTGCTACGTCGAACGCGCGGCGGATCGGCTGCTCGACGAAGCGCTGCGCGCGAAACGTTTGTGCTGCGTGCTCGGACCGTTGGGAGTGGGGAAGTCGAGCCTGCTGCTTCGTGCCGCGCGCATGCTGCGCGCGGCCGGCACTCTGGTTGCCGTTGTCGACCTGCGTCGCATCGCGGAGCAGGGTGGCGCGACGGCGGACGGTGGGCTGCGCCTGGTCGCGGCACGCATCGCCGCCGACCTCAAGCTGAAGGTCGACGTCGACGCATGGTGGGGAGCGCCCGCGACCGGCGACGAAAACCGCCTCGTCGAGTTCTTCTGGCAGGTGGTGCTGACGCACACGACCGCGCCCATCGTCGTCTTGTTCGATGACATCGATGCCGTGCTGACGCAGCCGTTCATCGCGGAGCTTCTGGCCGCCGTGCGCGCGTGCTACGCACGGCGGCGGAGCGAGTCGGATTTCGAGCGATTGGGGTTTGCGTTCGCCGGCGGCGTCACGCCACGCGAGCTCGCGCAAGTCAGCGAATATTTCGGTGAAGCCGAAACCGCAATCATCGAGCCCCAGGATTTCACCGCCGAGCAGTCGTATCGACTTGCGGTCGCCTTCGGCGGCGAGCCGGAGCTCGCGCAGGCGTTGATGGATCGCATCCGTGCTTGGACCGGGGGGCATCCGTATCTCACGCAGCGCGTCGCGCGCGGCGCGGCGCGCAAAGGCGGGCGCTTCGAGGACGTCGAGCGGGTCGTGCGCGAGCAATTGCTCGCCTCCGACGCGGCCAATCGCGACCCGCTGCTCGCGCGCGTGCGCGCGTGGCTCGGCGAGCCGTCGCGGGAAGCACGCCGCGCGTCGAAACTGCTGCAAAAGCTGGCCGCGGGCCGCAAGGTCGTCGAGCCGTCCGAAGCCGCGGTCGCGGATCGCTTGTGGCTCTCGGGCACTGTGCACCTCGACGCCGAGCGCCAGCTCAGAGTTCGCAATCGCATCATCAAAGACCTCGTTTCAACGGGTTGGCTCAAGAGCAAGAGCAATGCGCCGAAGTGGCTCGCCGCGGCCGCCCTGCTGCTGATAGTGGCGGGCGGGGGCGCCTATTGGTACACGCAACGGCTGCCTGTCGCCGATAGCGAAACGTTGTCGAGCGCCTCCGCCACGCTGCGCGCCGTCGATGACGCCTACCGTCGGTTGCGCGGCTTGCCCGGATTCGAGCAGCGTGCCGACGAGCTGTGGCTTGCGGCGCTCGACATCCGCAGCCGCGCGGCGACGACGCTTGCCGATGCCGCCGCCGTGGATGCGCGATTGCGCGAGTTGCCCGGTCAGACCGAGGCCGCGGATCGCTTGCTCGGCGAGTTCTGGCTGCGCCGCGCCGGCGAGCGGGCGCACGTCGAGCAACGCGACGCGGCGATCTTGCTTGCGCAGCGTGCTGCGCTCACTGACCGCGCCGCCGCCGCCTACCTTGCAGAGCTCGCCGGCGACGACTACTCGCTGCTCGAAAGGTCGCGGCGTCTCGCGACGGCGCCCGGTTATTGGCACATGGGCTTCGCCGACGCTGCGCTGGTCGCCATAGACGCACAGCTGCACGCATCGCGCACGTCAGTCGGCTCCGCGGGAGCGGACCCGTCCGCCGCAGAGCCGTTCGCTCTGACGGCGCTCGCGCACACGTCGCTGACGCGCGAGCTCTCGGTCGATGGCGAAGGAACGGCGGGCGATCTCGAGCTGTCGCTGATCCTGCAGCATCCGGCCGCCGCCGAGCTGCTCGTCACGTTGACGGCGCCGAGTGGAGCCGTGGCCACCGTCACGGTGCCCGGAACCGACGGCACGACCGTCGAGACATTTCGCCAGCAAGGCGCGCCCGGGTCGTCGCTTGCGCAGCTCGCCGACGAAGGTGTGCGCGGCGTGTGGCGGCTCACGATCGTCGACCGCGAGGCAGGCAACGCAGGCATGTTCGGCGGTTGGGGGCTTCGGTTCGGCGACGAGATCGACGTGCGCGACGATCTGTCGGAGCTCATGCCGATTCCAGAGCCCACGCGCAGCACCGTGGTTGTCGTGCAGGCTGCGGCCGAACGGGCCGTCGCCTGGCCCGCTTCACCGGGCGTCATCGGCACTCTCGCTGTTTGGAATCTCACAACTGGCCGGCTCGAGCACGACTTCACGCTGCCCGCCCCGGCGCGCCAGGTGGTGCTCGATCCGACCGGCGCGCGCGTGCTCGCCGCGACCGATCGCCTGCTGATGCTGTGGAACGTCGACGACGGCTCGCTCGTCGCGCGCGTCGGCACGGAGACCGAGTTCGTTCTGCCGCCCGTGTTCTCGGCCGATGGCGGCTACGTCGCCATCGCCGAGCGTGTCGACGGTGCCAGCCCGCTGTACAGCGTGCTGCGCAGCGCGGATGGCTCACTGGTCGGCACGATCGAAGGCACGTCGGACGCGCAGGCGTGGGAGCTCGGTCCAGGCGGCCGCTACATCGCGCTGCTGGGACCCGAGACGGTCGTTCGCGTCGTCGAGACGCGCCGCGGCGCCGAGCTTCGGCGCTTGCCGCATGCGAACGCCGTCGAGCGGCTGCTGCATTCGAACGATGGTGCGATGCTCGTCACCATCGATCGCGCCGGCGCAATCGCATCGTGGCCGCTCGCATTGGCCAGCGCCGGCTTAGGCCGGCCACTCGGGCAAACGGTTGCGGCCGCGACGGTCAGCGCTTCTGCAGACGGCCGGCGGCTCGCATTCACGCGCGCCGATGGAGCCGTCGAGGTGATCGATGTCGTAGCCGGCGTCGAGCTCTACCGCCTGCGGCTCGCCCGCTCTGCGCCGGTGACTCGAACGCAGCTCTCGGCTGACGGCGCGCAGCTCGTCACGCTGAGCGGGACCGAGCTGAAGCAGTGGCGGTTGCCGAGCAAGCCCGTGACGCCGCGGCCGGCGACGATCGATACCGCGACGACCGCGGTCGCGCTCGACAGAGCAAACGGCGTCGTCGCGCTCGGCCTGGCGAGCGGCCAGTTGCAAATCGCGCCGGCGGCCGGCGAGCGCTCGTCGCTGTCGTTCTTCGGTCATCGCGGTGCTGTTACGTCGGCCGCATTGAACAGCGGCCGCGGGCTCGCCGCGACCGGCGGCAACGATGGCATCGTGCGCGTGTGGGACCTCGATTCGAGCTCGCCCACGGTCGTCGTGGCACAGCCCGCCGACACACCGATCGCGATTGTCGCGCTCAGCGACGACGGACGGTACGTCGCGAGTGCTGCCGGGGCCAACGTGCGGGTTGCGACCGCTGCCGACGGGCGCGTCGTCGCCGAAGTGCAGGCGGCGGGCGTCGTGACGGCATTGGCCTTCGCGCCGGACTCGGCGCGTATTGCTATTGGCGATGCCACGGGCGCAGTCGTCATCGACGTGCTCGCCGCCGAAGGGCGCGAGCGCCTGACGACGCGGCTCGATGCCGCGGTCACCTCGTTGGCGTTCGCGCCCGAGGGCAACCGGCTCGCCGTCGCGGATGCGAGCGGCGCGCTCGCGCTGCTTACGGCCGACAACGCGCGTGTCGAGAGCTCCGCGCATCATTGGGCGCAGCCAGTGCGCTGGCTCGGGTTCGGAGGCGACGGCGGCTCGTTGCTCGTCGCCACGGACGCGTGGTTGCATTCGCTCACTACCACGGCGGGGTTGCCCCCGTCGCACAGTAAGCTGTTCTCGTGGCCCGCGTCGAGCACGGCGCTTACGGCCGTCTCGACGACTGCCGTGGGTTTCGCGGGAGTCGAGGCTGGCGGTGTTCTCGTTTCCGGCGTCGTCGATCTTGCGGCGCCTCTGCCCTCTGTCACGGCGGACGCGTCCGCGCTTGTCACGCGCGATTGGCCGGCGGCTCTTGGCATCCGGCTTAACGATAATGGCGATCCGGTTCCGCTCGACCTCTAAACCAAGCGCGCCACACGACAAATTCGTCGAATTTGTGAACTGAACGGTGGGCGTTTTGCTCGGCGAGGGGCTATCGTGCGCGTCGTTTTACCTAACCGCGATCGCACTGAGCTTCAACTTGTCCGCGCCAGTCGCAATTCGAAGGCATCGGGAGTCAGGGTTTCGACTCCGCGTAGCAATGACGCCGCTGCTTGCAGTGGTGCTCGCTGCCTGCGCGCCGAAATCCGAGCCGCGCACCGTTCTTGATTTCATGGACGACGGCTTCGCCAGGGAAGGCGTTCTTACCCGCTGCAATCAGAGTCGCGACGAGACGCTGAACGACGCAGAGTGCACCAACGCGCGCCGCGCTGCCGCGACGATCGCGCTCGAGGCCGAGCGTGCGCGTGCGGCGGAGCTCGAGCAGCGTTCCGAGGCGAAGCTGGTCGCACTGCGCGACCGCGATTCGCAGGCCGAGCCCGCATCGGCGGGCGCTGCACCGGCGTTCGGTTCTCCCGTTGGCTCGGTGCTGCCGTCGATGTCGCACGACGAGTCGCGCGACGCGTATGAGGGCACTGAGCTGCTCGGGCCGCGTGCGATCGAGGTCGACGCCGCCCCGCCTTCGAACGACATCGTGATCGCGCCGCCGCTCGACGTGCCAGAGCTCGCGGTGCTGCCGCGGCCGTTTGGCGCCGACGCGCAGCGTTGATCCGCGCCCCGCGCGGGCTCACTCCAAAGGAAACGTCACCGCTTCGTCGCTGCTCGGCGAGGCCGGGCTCGAGTTTGGCGCAACCTCCGACGGCGCGCCGGGGAGGACGGCGGCGGTTCGCAACGCATCGAGAAACGGCAGCACCGCCGCGGGGGTCTCGGGCGTTTGAGCGCCGAGCGGCACGCCGCTCGTGTTGCGATAGAGGTTGGCGCTCGCCTCTTGGTCCACGTCCAGCCGCGTTCCTTCGAACGCGGCGCCCGCGAACAAGCCTTGGGAATGCATGTAGACGTACACTTCGGCGCGCCCCGTGACCGCGCTCTGCGTCCGACGTCCCAGCGGACCTGCCGTAGCCGTCGCGTCCCCGCCGAGCGTGAACTTGCCACTCGCGATGTTGCGCACCGCGCGATCGTTCGCGAACACGAGGATGACGTCGGCGCTTTCGACACCCAGCTGCGCCCCGAAGCTGCCGCCCGTCAGCGTCACGAAGGCCGGATTGCTCCATTCGCCATTCGGCGAGCGAATCGCGAGGACGCCTCGGCCGCGGCGGCCTCCGAAGAGGAACCCACCGCGAATCAAGCCCGGTATCACGGCGATTCCGCGTGCCTTCTGCAGGATGTCCGCCGGAATGCCGTGCTCCTCGTCCGTCGTGAAGAGCTCGAGCACCTTGGCGGCGTCGACGAACCGGTCCGTGTCGCGCTGCGCCTCTGCAGGCGCGAGGAGCAGCACGAGCAGCGCGGCGGCCATTGTCAGCAGTGTGGAGCGAATGATGCGCATGAAGCCCTCGAGCCCGAGATTCCAGGCATCTTAGCGAAATACGGCGGAGGCGCCAGCCGCAAATTGCTCCTGCATTTGCGGCACTCCCGCCGTCCCTGGCGGTCGCTTCGGTTAGCGACTCGACGGGCGGCTCTGGGGCGCGACGTTGGGAGCGACGTCGAGGGCTATGTCGGGCGGCAGCGGGCAGTCGAGTGCGACCGCGATGACGCGGAACAGCTCGCGTTCCTCTATCGCGGTGACGGCGTCGGCTCGGATCGCCGAAAAGACTCCGCGCAGCACGCGCTGCTTCTCGCGCGGGCGAATCGAAGCGAGCGCCGCGAGCGCGGAGTCGAGCCGTGCGAGATCGCGAAGCTTGGACGGCGGCTCGAACGTCGGCGCTCCGGGCTCCACGGTCCAGCCGACAGAGGCGATGCCCGCCGCATAGGCCGCGCGCGCGGCGCTGGCTTGCTCGTTGCCGAACGCCGCAACCGTCGCCAGCAATGCGCGCACGGCTTCGCGTCCATCGAGAGCGGGAGCTGAGCGGCGCGGGGCCGGTTCGACGCCGGGCACGCCGCGCAGATAGGCCTTCACGAGGCGCAGCAGCACGAAGTCGAACAGGCTCGGGGTCGTCTCCAGCGCCTGGACGCGCGTCGCGAGCTCCGCCAGGTAGGCGAGCTCCGCGTGCGGCCGCTGCCGCAGAGCCGGCAGCGTAAGCTCGAGCACCGGCAGCCGGAGCTCGGCCGGCGAGCGATCCAGCTCGCCGAGCAGGCGCTTGCAGATGTCGCCGCGCGCGGCGCCGAGTTGCTGCTCGACGAACGCGAGCTGCTTGCGCCGAGTCGCGGCTTCGCTCGACACCGCGAGCGCCACGATGAGCAGCAAGCTGCCTTCGCGCGACCGCGCGGCATGACGCAGCTCGTCGGGTATCGCTTCGTGCAGCGCGCGGCCGGCGGGCGCGGCGATCTCGCCCGCGCGATCGAGCGGCGACGCGCTCGCCGCGCTGGCCGCGGCGAGGCCAGCCACGGCCCCGCGTTCGGCAAGCTCGTCGGGTACCGGCAGCGGCTCGACCGAGGTCGGCAGGTCGCGCGGGTCGAAGCTGGGCTCGAGCGCGCGAATGCGCTCGAGCAGCGGAGGATGCGTCGCGAACCAGCCGCTGAAGGCGCTCGAGCGGCCCTCGAACAGCATGTGCGCGACCTCTTCGGTATCGACCGACTCGATGCGCGCCGTATACCCGCCGATCTTCTTCAAGGCGCCCGCGAGCCCTTCCGGCTCGCGCGTGAACTGCACGGCCGAGGCGTCGGCCAGCCGCTCGCGTTGGCGCGAGACGCCGGCCTTGATGAGCCGCGAGATCATCACACCGATGCCGCCGATGATGATCAGCGCGATGGCGATCACCACCGCGGCCGCGACGCCGCCGCCCTTGTTGCGGCCGCGGCTGACGCGCGCGAAGCGCATGCTGCGCAACAGCCAGCGCCCGATCAGCGACAGCACGAGGATGCCGAACGAGAGGCCGATCAGCTGCCCGTTCAGCCGCATATCGCCGTTCAAGATATGGCTGAACTCGTGTGCGATGACGCCTTGGAGCTCGCTGCGCGTGAGACGCTCGAGCGCGCCGCGTGTGACGGCGATCGCGGCATCCGCGCCCGTGCGGCCGGCCGCGAAGGCGTTGATGGCCGACTCCTGCTCGAGAACGTAGATCTCCGGCACGGGCAACCCCGCCGCGAGGGCGATCTCCTCGACGACGTTGACGAGCCGACGCTCGAGCGCGTCGTTGCCGTCGCCCGTCACGCGCGTGCCGCCTAGCGAGCGCGCGACGTGACCGCCGCCACGCGCGAGCTGCGCGGCGCGGTAGGCGCTTGCGACCACCATGAGGCCGAAGGAGGCGACGGCGACGCCGATGACGAGCCCGCCGTTGGCGTCGAGCCACTGGCTCCAACTCTCGGTGCCGAGGAACAGCGAGTTGTTCTCGGTATAGAGACGCAGCGCCGCTGCGACGACGATCGTGGTTGCGAGCGCGACGAGAACGAAAGCGAGGAGGAATACGCCGACGAGCACGCGGCTCGTGCGGCGCGACGCTTCTTGGCGCGCGAAGAAGTCCACGGCTTAAAGTGCCGCGAGCGGACTAGCTGAACGACACCTTCGGTACCGCGCGCTTCTCCGGTTGCTCGATCTCGAGAAACTGCGCCGTCTTGAAGCCGAAGTTGTTCGCGATCAAGTTGCCGGGGAAGTTTTGGCAAGCATTGTTGTAGCTCAGCACGGCGTCGTTGAACGCCTGCCGCGCGAACGCGACCTTGTTCTCGGTCGACGTGAGCTCCTCTTGGAGCTGAATCATGTTCTGGTTCGCTTTCAGATCGGGATAGGCTTCCGCGAGTGCGAACAAGCGCCCCAAGGTGCCGCCGAGCGTCGTCTCCGCGGCGGCGAGCGCCTTGATGGCATCGGGATCGGAAGGATTGGCGGCGGCTTTCTTGAGACCGGCCTGCGCCGCGTTGCGGGCGTTGATGACCGCTTCGAGCGTGCCGCGCTCGTGACCCATGTAGCCTTTGACGGCCTCGACCAGATTGGGAATCAGGTCGTAGCGGCGCGTGAGCTGGACGTCGATCTGCGAGAAAGCGTTGCCTACGCGGTTGCGCGAGTTGACCAGGTTGTTGTACACGGAGATCGCGTACAACACTATGGCCACCACAATTACGAGGAAGACGATCGTTCCCATGAGCAAGCTCCTTCCCGAAGCAGACGCCGCGAGAATACGCCGCTCGTCGGCGCCGCGCTATCGAGCGGCCCTCGCAATTGCGGGGGTTGTGATGCTCGTCGCGCTTCCGGCGCGCGCCGAGTGGGTCGGCGACGGCATGGACCTCATGGGCACGCGCGTTTCGGTCGAGCTTTGGGCCGACGACGCGGCGCGCGGGCGCGAGCTCGTGGCAGACGTCATGCACGAGTACCGCCGCTTCGACGATGCAATGAGCACGTACAAGCCGGACAGCGAGATCTCGCGCGTGAATGCTCACGCGGCCGACGCGCCGATGATCATTGGCGACGAGCTATTTCAGCTCGTCGAGCGCTCCCTCGACTTGTCGCGAGCGAGCGGCGGGGCATTCGATATCACCTACGACAGCGTGGGGTACCTCTACGACTTTCGCGCGCACCAGCGCCCGACCGACAGCGAGATCGCGCAGCGTTTGCCCGCTGTCGACTATCGGCACGTCGTGCTCGATCCCGCGCGCCACACGATCTTCTTCACGACGCACGGCGTTCGCATCAACTTGGGCGGCATCGCCAAAGGCTACGTCGTCGAACGTGCTGCTGCGATGTTGCGCGCGCGCGGGGTCGAGCACGCGCTCTTGAATGCCGGCGGCGACACGCGCGTCATCGGCGACCGGAATGGCCAACCGTGGATCGTCGGGATTCGTCATCCCCGCGTCGCCGACGAGGTCGTGACGCGGTTGCCGCTCGTCGACGAAGCGATCTCGACGGCGGGCGACTACGAGCGGTTCTTCGAGGAGAACGGCCACCGCTACCACCACATCATCAACCCGACGACGGGCAAGCCGACGGAAGGAATTCTGACCGTGACCGTCATCGGCCCCGACGGCACGATGACCGACGGGCTCGACACGGCGATCTTCGTGCTCGGAGTGGAGAAGGGGCTCGAGTTGATCGAGCACTACCCCGAGTACGAGACGATCATCGTCGACTCGGCAGGCAAGGTGTCGTACTCGAAAGGGCTCGTCGCTCCGAACTAAGCGAGCTCGCGCCAGCCCTCGCGATCGATCGGCGTGATCTTGCCCGAGCTTTCGTCGGCGAAGAACCGCCGCATCTTCATCGCCGCGCGCAGCTTCGCGCTGCGAACGTAGCTCTGGTAGAAGAGATCTTTGAGCGCCTCGACGAGCACGGCGGCCTCGTCGGGCGTGATCGCGGGCGGATCGGCGTCGTCGGCGAACAGCACGGCATCGACCGTGCTGGTGGTGACGGCATCGACCTCGCAAAGGCGCAGCATCTCGAGCAGCGAATCCTGCCAGCGCGCCTTCGCCTTCTCGCCCAGCGCGCGCAGCGCGGTGCGTGTCGTGCGCCGGCACATCGTTGCGAACGCGTTGAGCGCCCCGAGCGAATAGCAATCGAGAGTCTCGCGCAGCAATTGCTCGATCGTGTCCGGCAGGTAGGCGTATTGGAAACGCTCGCGCGCTCGCTCGACCTCGACGACGTTCGGCGCAAGCTCGATGCGTTCGGCCGTGATCGCGCGGACGGCGGCGCGCAGGAATCGCGGCTCGTTGCAGGCCGCGCAGCGAAACAATAGACCGGCATGCTTCGGCCGCGTCTGTGCGAGCACTTCGTAGGAGGGGTTCGCAACGGCCAAGAGTTGGGCATGCGTGCCGCAATGTGGGCACATGCGGGTCAGCGGCTCCGTCAGCTCGAAGCCATTGTTATTGTTTACATAAATCGGCACGATCGGGCCTTTCTTTGCAGTGTAACAGCCCGGCACGCGGTGGCAATTGCGGCCGTAAAAACGACGCGCGTTTCTCGCTAGATCGGCCGCTTTCCGTTATTGCGCGCGTTCAAGTGCGGCGCGCAGAATTCGAAGCACCTGCCTCCTGGTGATCGCCAATGAACGCCACGGCCGCCAAACCAGAAACTGCTTATCGCTTGTCGCGAGCGGAGCTGCGCCAGCGCTGGGAGCAGTTGGCCGACGATCCGCTGGTAAGTGCGATCCCGTTCAAAGTCGAGCTCAACGAGAAGGGCGCCATCGAGGTGAGTCCACCGACGACTCGTCACGCTTTCCTTCAGTTCTTTGTCGCCCGCGAGTTAGATCGGCAGAGGCCTGAAGGTGCGACGTTGACGGAGTGCCCCGTCGAAACCGACATCGGTATGCGGATTCCCGACGTGGTTTGGGCCTCGCCGGAGTTCATGGAGCAACGCCGCAACGACAAAGAGTTTCGCGTCGCACCGGATCTGTGCGTCGAAGTGTTGTCGCCGAGGAACACGCGGCCGGAAATGGCGGAAAAAGCGGCTGCCTACCTCGCCGCCGGTGCGCGTGAAGTCTGGCTCGTTGACGACGACGGCGTGGCGGAAATCCACACGAGCGCCGGCCGGGTGACAGCGAGCACTCTCGGCTTCGATCTGCCTCGCCCGCCGGCAGCTTGATAGATTTGGCGCGCGTGCCGCAAGGGTACGCGCGCCCCGCGTCAGCCGATTTTCTTGTAGCGGATGCGATGCGGCTGATCGGCGTCCTGGCCCTTGCGGCGCTTCAGATCCTCGGCGTAGTCGGCGTAGTTGCCCTGGAAGTACACGACTTCGCTGTTGCCTTCGAACGCGAGGATGTGCGTGGCGATGCGGTCGAGGAACCAGCGGTCGTGCGAGATCACGACGGCGCTGCCGGGGAAGTTCAGCAACGCTTCCTCGAGCGCGCGCAGCGTCTCGACGTCGAGGTCGTTCGTCGGCTCGTCGAGCAGCAGCAGGTTGCCGCCGGAGGCGAGCAGCTTGGCGAGATGAACGCGATTGCGCTCGCCGCCCGAGAGCAAGCCGACTTTTTTCTGTTGATCCGTGCCGCGGAAGTTGAAGCGGCCGACGTAGGCGCGCGACGGCGTCTCGTACGTGCCGACGCGCATGATGTCCTGGCCGTGGCTGATCTCGTCCCAGACCGTCTTGTCGTTGTTCAGCGAGTCGCGGCTCTGATCGACGTAGGCGAGCTGCACCGAGTTACCGGTGCGGATCGTGCCGGAGTCGGGTTTCTCCTGGCCTGCCATCATGCGGAACAAGGTCGTCTTGCCGGCGCCGTTCGGGCCAATGACGCCGACGATGCCGCCCGGCGGCAAGCTGAAGGACACATTCTCGAACAGCACGCGGTCGCCGAACGACTTGCCGATCTTGTCGGCCTCGATGACTAGATCGCCGAGGCGTGGGCCCGGCGGAATGTAGATCTCGTTCGTCTCGTTGCGCGCCTGAAATTCTTTCGACGTGAGCTCCTCGAAGCGCGCGAGCCGGGCTTTGGCTTTGGCGCGCCGCGCGCCTGGATTCGTGCGTACCCACTCGAGCTCGGTCTTGATCGTGCGCTGCCGCGCCACTTCCTGCTTTTCCTCGATCGCGAGCCGCTGCTCTTTCTGCTCGAGCCACGAGCTGTAGTTGCCCTGCCACGGAATGCCGTGGCCGCGGTCGAGCTCTAGGATCCAGCCGGCGACGTTGTCGAGGAAGTAGCGATCGTGCGTGACTGCGATGACGGTGCCCGGAAACTCCTTCAAGAAGCGCTCGAGCCACGCGACGGACTCGGCGTCCAAATGGTTCGTCGGCTCGTCGAGCAGCAGCATGTCGGGATTCGACAGTAGCAGCCGGCACAGAGCGACGCGGCGGCGCTCGCCGCCCGACAGCGATTGCACGTTCGCATCCCACGGCGGCAAACGCAGCGCGTCGGCCGCGACGTCGAGCTTGCGCTCGAGCTCCCAGCCGCCGATCGAATCGATCGCGTCTTGCAGCTTGCCTTGCTCCTCGAGGAGCTTGTTCATCTCGTCGTCTTCGAGCGGCTCGGCGAACTTGTCGCTGATCTCGTTGAAGCGCTTGATCAGATTCATCTGATCCGCGACGCCTTCCTCGACGACCGCGCGGACGTTCTTCGCGGGGTCGAGCGCCGGCTCCTGCGGTAGAAAGCCGATCTTGATGCCGGGCTGCGGCCGAGCCTCGCCTTCGAACTCCGTGTCGACGCCCGCCATGATCCGAAGCAGTGTCGACTTGCCCGAGCCGTTCAAGCCGAGCACGCCGATCTTGGCGCCCGGGAAGAAGCTCAAGCTGATGTCGCGCAGGATGTACCGCTTCGGCGGGACGACCTTGCCGACGCGGTTCATCGTGAAAATGTACTGGGCCATGGGTCTTGGAGTTACGAAAGGGGCAGCGATTATCCGCGCCGCAGCTACGCGCCGGCAACTACGCTACGGAAATCGGGCGCCTACGCGGCGCTGCTGAATGCTTTGGCCTTCAACTGATCGATGTGCGCGCGCGCCATTTTCTCCGCGGTCTCGGGGTCGGGCGGTAAGCCCCCGCGGGCGATCGTCGACTGTTTGATCTCGTCGCGGCTGTTGACGCGCGGAAACGGCGCATTGGGCACGCGCACACCGAGGAAAGCGCAGAGCGGCCCCCAGCCTTCCTTCGGCGAGAAGACGAGCAGTCGGTCAGCGGGCAGCGAATCGATGACGGTCTGATTGCGCCGAGTGAACCAATCGGTCATGAACGCGCGATCCTCTGCGCGCCCGCCGAAAGCATCGAAGATCGCGCCTTTCATCAACGCGCCTACGGGCGAGCCGGCGAGCGAGCCTTGCATCTGCGGCGAGAAGATCGTCTCGCTGACCGAGTCGAACCAGCTGTCTGCGTCGCGCACGGTCAATATTACTTTCGCGTCCGGATAAAAGGCCGTGAGCTCGCGCCAATAGGTGCAGGCCGGATAGTCCGTGGTCGATTGGAAGCCGGCGAAGACGGCGTCCCAATCAGGTTTGCCGCGCACGACGTCGAGCCACAGCGGGACGTTGCGCCGCGCACCGGCGAAGACCTCGGCCATGTGGTAGCAAGGGCCGAAGCCGAGGTGCTCGAGCGCGAATTTCAGAGAAAACGTCGCGGTCCTGCCGAGTCCCGCGCCGATGACCTTTAGCGCCATGGTTCCCCCCTTCTGGCTCCCAGCCGGCAACTAGCTTGTGTCAAGGGAACGTGTCGGGCAACTCCAAGACGTGCGTCTACGTTTCGCGATGCCCGGTGTCGCTAGAGTGCGCCCATGCCGAGCCACGAGCTCTTCGAGGGGCTTCCCGATCTCTTGCTGCTGCTGCGGCGAGACGGCAGTCCCATGGCTCACGCCGGCGGCAGAGGGCTGCCGGAGCTCGGAAGCGCTACGGGCACCGGCGCATTCGAGCCGTCTTGGTCGGAAGCGACGGCGGCACTCGTGCGAAGGCTCGCCCGCAAGGCCATCACCAATCGCGCCCCCGTCGAATCGCGGTTTCGCGAGCGCGAGAAGCACTACGAAATTCGCGTGCACCCGCAGGGGCCGGATCGAGCGATCGGTGTCATCCGCACGTCGCTGCGTGACGCGGGCGGCGAGACGCTCTTGGAGCACACCGGCGAGCTTCGCACGCTGAAGCTCGGTCGGCGGGGATTCCTCCGCCGTTTCAAGGAATCGACGTCGGCTGAAACGTTGGGCGAGCCGCCCGTCGCGCTGGCGGTTCTCTACATCGAAGAGGTCGTCGATATCGCGCAGATCATCGCGCCGAAGGTCTCCGAAGAGATCATGAGCACCGCGCTCGCGCGGCTACCCGCGCCCGCCGGCGATTCGCCCAATTGGTATGTCGGACAGCTCGGCGCGAATTTGCTCGCGCTCGTCGTGGAATCCGCCGACCGAGTCGTCATCGAAGCGGTGGTGCTGGACGTTTGCGCTCGCTTGCGCCAACCGATCGCGGTTGGCGACGCGGAGTTTCGTCTCACGCCGTACGCCGGAGTCAGCGTCCTCGGCGTCGACGCATCGAGCCCGCGCGTGCTGCTCGATCACGCCCGGGCCGTTGCGGCCGAAGCGCGCCGCGCCGCCTCGCGCAACGTCTTCTTCTTCAGCGATACGATGCAGTTGAAGTCGCTGGAGCGCATCGACATCGCTCGCGAGCTCCGGGAGGCGATCGCGACGGACGCTATCCGGTTGCGCTATGCCGGCCGACACGATTTGCGGACGGGACGCTTGAGCGCCTGGGTCGGTTACGTTCGCTGGGAGCATCCGCTGCGCGGCGAAATACGGCCGGCCAAGTTTCTGCGCGTTGCGCAGA
>Ga0315910_10003010_pt1 | contig 14517 bp, 13 predicted proteins | sample EdamamesoilMG_FD_204470 | JGI IMG/M metagenome (GOLD analysis project Ga0315910, IMG submission 204470) | Garden soil microbial communities collected in Santa Monica, California, United States - Edamame soil | ecosystem: Environmental > Terrestrial > Soil > Garden | place: USA: California...
TGGAAGACTTAGATCGAAATTAAAATTCAAAGTTGATCGGCGAAGGGATACGTTTTATGAAAGCTATACAAACATCGATTCGATTGGCGGCTGCTTGTCTCACCTTGGCGGGATCGGGTGTTGCTGTTGCGTTGCCAGTGTCGGTAAGTTGTCCAGGCACGGCTGCCACGACAGACCGCGAGTTCACCATTACCACCGATCCCGGTACGGCTACGTGTCTTGCATACGCGGTGGGCAACATCAGCGGCAACGGCGATACCATTAACCAACTCGGTTATCTACTGTTGGACAAGACCGACGATGCTACTTCCGGTCTGTTCCCCACGTTGTTAACGGCGACACCGCCGACGAGCGGTTTATCGGGAACGTTTTCGTTTGCCGCGCCCAGTGGCTATACGAGTTTTGTGATCGCATTTAAGTCGGGGAATGGCCAGTTGGATCCTGATTGGGCGGCGTTTACTTTACCGTCGGGCCAAACTTCCGGGTCTTGGACAATCAGCGGCGCTCAACAGTTGTCGCACGTTAATCTTTATGCCCGGGTTGCGCCGGTGCCGCTACCTGCGGCGGTTTGGCTGTTCGGCTCTGGAGTGATTGGTCTGTTCGCCGCTGCACGCCGGCGTACTCGTCTAACACCATAGGCGCATCGCTGCGGCTGGTACGTCGATTCGTCTCCAGTCCGCAGGCGTGACGACTTCGCGTCGAACGCTGGTGAGCTTCAGCCTCATGCCTTTCGGCACGAAGCGTCCTCAAGAGTTAATTGCTAACTCTCCATCCTCGCTGCCGTATCCACTTGGTCGCCACCCACTTCTCACCGCGCTTGACCGGCGCGCCGCCGTGGAGCGTTAAACGGTCGAGTTTCCCATTCACATCGCAGTACGAAAAATACACACCGCCGCCTTTACGCGGCACATAAGAAAAATCGATTTCCGGAAAAATCGTTTCGCCGCCGCTCTCGACATCGCTTAGATACATTAAGAACGTCGCTATGCGCTGTCCGCTCTCGCGCAAATGCGCGGCGCTGCTGGCGTCCTCCGGTGCGAAGAAATCGTAGTGTGGGCGATATTCGGCGCCCGCCACGTAATACAGAATATTCAGTTCCTCGCCGTTCTCGGGCGGCAAGTTAAGCAGTTTGGCTAAACGTGTTTCAATGGTTCGGATCAGGGCGTTCTCACCGCGCAGAAACCCCGTACCCTCGCTAGTGCGCTCGGCGCTGAACTTACCCTGCCCCGTGGGGTTATCGCGATCGAACGTTGGTGCGCGTTGCAGTTTCGGCCGCGACAACTCGATCAGGAGTTCACACTCCGCATCGTTTAGAACATTTCCGAATACGACGATCTCGGGCTTGATGTGCCGACTTAACACACGTACGTCGTGGCCATCGATCGTAATCACACTTGCGTCAGAGAAGCGACTCGGAGTGTATTGATAGTCGTTGTAGTGCGATTCGAATCCGCGCGGAATGGGGGCCTTATACGATTGCGCCGGCTTGGTCGCCGGCACCCCTCGATTGACCGGCGCAAGATCAAGCACCGTGTTTGTCAACGCGGCGCGGTCGGCATTCTTGTCGCTCGATTCCCCGATCAGTCCAGCTAAGAGATCATCCAACGGCTTGAGGCTTGTTAGCGCAATACCACGGGCGTAGGGCTCGGCGAGCTTGGGCTGCAATGAAAGCGCGCGTTCGACGTTGGCAGCGATGACGGCATTTTGGTTACTGGACGAATGAGCGGCTTCCAGGCCGGCTCGGATCTGCGCGCTATCGGCGTTTGCGGCAATCGCCTTGCGAAAAATAGCTATCGCTTCGTCCCATTTTTCCTGCGATAGAAAAATTTGCCCGATGCTTGCATAGGCCGGCTCAAAATCCGATTTGAGGTCGATGGCCTGCCGGTAGCTCGATAGGGCCTGCGAAAATTCCTGCTGTTGGCACAGTGCGTTACCTAGGCTGTGGTGGGCCTGTACATAGGCCGGTTGAATTGCCAACGCTTTATGGAGACACTCAACCGCCCGGGGAGCGTTTGCCATTCTCAGCGCGGTGACGCCTAATAAGTGCCAGGCCTCTGCATCGTTCGGTTCACCGCGTAAGAGTCTTTCTGCAAGTTGTGTCGCAAACTCCAGGCGTCCATCGTCATAGGCAAGGTTGGCAAGAAAATAGAGTGCGCCGGGGTGATCCGGATCCACGTCAAGAGCTTTGCGATAATGCGCTTCAGCTTCCGGCAGCCGACCGGCCTTGTGGTGGCCTTCACCGATATCCACCAAGTCGTCAGATTGCAATGCTTGTTCCATATCGTTAACCGTGTTTTCTCTGGATCGTTTTTTAACGCCTTACTGTTTGCGGTGCGGCGTTCGACCGATCGAGTTGGGCCTGCTAATACGGTGCGTATGCCATCGAAAGCTAGCATGGCGCTGCAGCGGGTGTAAACGCTTCAAATTGACGCCGATTATTCGAGAACCGAAAGCGTCGAGTTGCTAACTGCGAGCAAGCTCCCAAGTTCCGGCAACGGTGATTTCCGTGATGACCGAATTGGCGATGTAACATTCTTCGTGTGCCGCATGATGCAAGCGATCGATATCGGCATCAGTTGGTTTCTTCGTTCCGGATATAACGATCTTTGGCGCTAGCCGTACCTGCGTGACCGCTAAACGTCCCTTGTGATTCCGCGTCATGTGTCCGATGGCCAGGTCGTCGTAAGAATCGATGACGAAGCCGTCCGCACCCGCCAAGTACACGAACGTGAGCATGTGGCAAGAAGAAATCGCCGCTACGAAAGCTTCCTCCGGGTCGACATTTTCCGGCTTGGAGTAAGGCAGCGGCACCGAGCTCACCGCGCTGGACGCCGGTACAACGACACCTCCATCGAATTCCCAAGTGTGAGCGCGGCTATAACGCGAATCGACAAAGCGCTCACCGGCTTGGCGAGTCCAGCGAATGCGTGCTTGATACTCGGACATGACTCGCTCCGGCGCTACATCGAAATCTGCGATCGCAGGTGCTCCGCAATTTGGTGAGCGGAGGCTGGGAATTTTAGGGATCGAGTGTATCCGTGTACATAAAGTCGGAGCAATCTTGGATTTCTTATTGGGAGCGAAACTGGGATGGAAAGTTTAAGCCCGGCGATCCGGCGCTCCCGCCGCAATGTTGGAGACCGCAATCCCTGCGCGTTATTTATTTTCGAGACTGAGAGGGCAAGGCACGTCCGATCATCGTTCGAAGCCAGCCGAGTAACGACGCATACTTTAAGTCGTCGTCTGCTGCCGTAAGGAAGCGGCGTTGCTCTTACCGAGCAACGCCGTATGCTCCATTACTGCACCGGCCCAAACCCGGGCGGCGGTTTGCGGTGATTCGTGGCTGCTTCATAGGCTGCGCCTACTTTAATCAACGCCGACTCCTGACCGGGCTCGGCCCAGAACGCAATGTTGTACGGCAAGCCTACGCCGCCGACTTGAGTCGGTGTGCTGTTCAACTCTGCGTCGTACTTTTTCCCATCCTTGCTGAGTACGAACTTGGAATCGACAACGGTCGGTGAAAAGCCGGCGGGCACAAATAGCTCGGGCAAGCCGAGCCTTGCGCCGTAGCCGAAGCCGAGGCGGCTGCCGCTTTCACCGGCACTTGCGCCGCCGATCTTTTCGGGCAACGTCGGATTCACCGGATTTACGAACACATCGATGTTGTTCTGACGCAGAACCTTCGTCATCACCATGCGCATCGTGTCGCGTCGCTTCATCGTATACGTGACGGCGTCGGTGCGAACGTCCATTTCCTTTTCTTCCCAGTTCTTCATCGCAGCACGCCGCGCGTCGTTGTAATACTTGGCATTGGCGTTTAGCGTGGCCCAGTCGTACACCTTGCTGTCGCCGCGCAAGGTGAGGTACTTCGCGAAGTCATACGCAAACGTGTAGCCCGAAACCGCATCTGCATTCTCCGGCGGCTCGCCGAAGACGCGGGTGAAGTTCAAGTTCGTCGGCAAGGGCGCTTTGTGCGTAGAGACCGCCACCAAATACTTACGGCTGGCGACATCCCAACCCGGTACGCTGAATTCCGGCTTGCCGTCTTTCTTCCACGAAAACACCTCGGGCATATGGAAGGGCACGATTTCGGCTATGGCATCGTTGAATGTAAACTTCATATTCGGAATCGACGGATCGTCGGGATAGCGCGGATCGACGGTTTCGACCAGTTCAGCGCCAAGATCCTTCAATATCTTCAACTCTTTGTTGACACCGTCACTCACCGCCGCCTTCGCGGGACTGTCTTTTACGAATAATTCGCGAACGATGCCGATGCGCATGCCCGCAAGCGGCTTGGCTTGTTTGGCGGCCGTTAGCGCGTTGACGTAGGGAGTCTTGGACTCGATTACGCGCGGCAGCGAAGTATAGATATCGCCTCCATCGAAGTACGTGCCGGTCTTTTTGTCGCGGAAGGCATCCAGCACCAGCGTTGCGTCCTTGACGTTGCGGCAAATGATGCCGGGGCGATCGTGATACGGATTCGCTCCGATGGTGCCTTCGAACGAGATCATGCCCTTCGTCGGTACGATCAGCGCCGTGTTGTGATAGTTGGCCGGACTGCGGCATGAGCCGCCGGTTGTTTCGCAAATTGAGCACACAACTAAATTGGCTGCGACGGATGCGCCCGAGCCGCCGCTCGAACCGGCTGTGGCGCGTTCCGTGTCATAGGGATTGCAGGTCATGCCGCCCCAAGATTCGCGCGAGCCACCGGACCCAATATACGGACGCTCGACGCGGGAATTACCGCCTGGATCGCCGCTACCGCCGTTGTATTCGGAGTTGTGCGCGTGCGCATAGATAATCGCGCCGGATGCGCGTAGCCGGCTAACCAGCGTCGAATCCTTGGGCGCGAAGTCGGTGTTGTACTTCACGTCACCGCCGCCGGTGGAGCGAATATCCGCAATGTCGTACACGGCTTTGAACGAGATCGGCGCGCAGTACAGCGGCATGTCCTTCGTATCGATATTGCGGCCGTACTTCTTATCCAATGCGGCGGCATATTCCACCGCATCGGGCTGCTGGCGGAACTTTTCGCACTCCGGCGGCGCGTCTTTCGGTAGCGCCGTACCCGGCGGCGCATCGAACTTTCCTTTGCAAGTGACCGAGCGTTCACCGCGAATGTTGATCGACTCGAGCGCGTTGATCTGCCCGGCATTGGGAATGCCGACCACCATGCCGTATTGCTGATGCACCGATGGATCCGACATCGTCGGTTCCATGCGGCCGAAGTCCGGCTTTAAGCCGGTGTACTTATCGTAGTCGGGCACGTGCTTGCCGATCGCTACCGTTTCGGTTGGAAATTTCAGCGCTACACCCGCGCGCGTCGCACCGGCCACAGATTTCGCTTTGGCGCCGTCGGTAGTGACAAGCTTGGAACAGACCCCGTTGTATGCGCGGGCGCGGGCGATGTAACCCTCGACCACTTGCTTGCAGGTAGTGGCACCGGAGCGGATGGCGTTTTGGATGCTATCGATGCTGGCCTCTTCCAATTGGAAGGGATCGGCTGCGTGCAGACCGCCTGCACCGAGCAGCGCCGCTGCCAACATAGTGGATCGAGCGATTGTGCGCACCGTCATGGGATCTCCCTGCTGCGTTTATTTGCGAGCGCGAAGGCGAACGCCCTCGCGATGGATGGGTACTATCCAGAGACGTGAGCGACGGCAGGGTCCCTACCTGACGAGCCGGAACAGTCTTTGCCGTTAAACAGGACGCCTTGCCTGCGACGGTTCAATCATCGCCAATGACTTACGATTTAGGCATTCCGCTCGCCCTGAGCTTGTCGAAGGGTTCCTAAAATCAAGAAAGAAGCAGCCCTTCGACAAGCTCAGGGCGAGCGGACAAGGAGTGGGAACAAGAAACTTATGTATTTCTTCTGTGTTTTTACGTACAGCTAAGTACGTTGGGTTAAGGAACGTAACCCAGCATTTTTCTCTACCGGCAAACGCTGGGATTCGCTGCGTTCTATCCCAGCCTATGTCGACTAAACCAGCAAAAATCTTCTGATCAGCGGAACAATCGTCTAACAACGCCTCTGCTCCGTTTATGCAATAGTCGGCTTTCCTGCGGAGGTTGTTATGCATAACTCATTGCGATGCACAGTGTTCACGTTGTTACTCGGCATTCTCGCTGCGGGCTGTGCAAGTACGGGAACGAAGTCCAATCAGCCGGGCGCTAAAGCCGAAGCCGATCACGCGAAAGCACCTGAATTGAGTAAAGAGCGGCTGATGTTGAGCGAGGGCTATAGCCTTCTGTACAAGGACGCCAGCAATCTCGACCTGGCTAAGTTGATTCTTTACGTGAAAGGCGAATCGGAGCCGGTTAAGAAGATTGTTACTGATGTTTCCGAGTTTGGCGAACGGCTAAAAAAAGATTTGGAGCGAATCGCCAAAGACTATCCCGGTGTGCGTATCGACCTCGATCCGTTGCCGGAAATGGAAAAGCGCAAGCGCGCCGCGATTACCAAGGGACGCGCGCTTTACTTTGCACCTGTCGTCGGCAAAGGCGGCCGCGAATACGAGCGCACGGTGTTGATCGGTTATGCCAATGGTCTCAACCACGAGCGCCACATGTGCAAGGTCCTAGCCGAAGCAGAGCCTGACGCCGGCTTGAAGAAATTTTTGCTCGATACCGAGAAGCGCTACGACGGTTTATACGAACGCGTTACCGCGCTGTTGGAAAAGGAATACTTCAAAGATCCGAGCGGTAAGTCGAAGGATTAGGCGAGACAGCGCCGAACTCGAATGCGCTGCTGGTCGCGATTCGGGGTCACCCGGTATATCGGCTCAATTCCACTTGCGGAACGAAATTCCCGTGGAAGCCAAACGGAATCATGTGCGGCGCGATTATGCGGGCCACCGGCGCTGCCGCGAGATTCTCGCCATCCAAAACGCGTAGTTCGCTGCGTTTATTGATCGCGTCAAGAATCACGGTAAGCACCCACGCTGCGTCAGCCGACGTCGCGCCGCGCTTGCGGACCGGCACGCATTCGCCCGCGAATTCGCCCTGCTGCATCGACGCAAACACCGTAGTTTTGGCTTCGACGTCCAGCCGCACGGGTGTCGACATCATGTCGGTCAGATCGGTCCACGCTGTCGCCCAGACGTGGCGGTGCCTTGATCCCAGAGGAGCAAGGTGGCGCGCCAACTCCATCGCCGTATCGCCGATACGCTCTACGTCGACGGCGCCGGAATGCGAGATGCGAATCCGTTCGGGATAGGAGACGGCCGGGGTTTTGATTGGACCCACCATGACCTCGATGAAAGTGGTCATGATCTTGTCGTCGTCGTAGGACAGAACGTCCAACACAATATCGCCGCCGTCTTCGAACGCATGAATCACGTGCTCCGACAAGCGCGGCGGCACGTCGACGCTTCTTATCTCGCCGCCCGCTCGCGGTATCAACACAATCTTGCTGCTCTTGTCCGGGTACCACGCCAGCGACTGTCCGAATGACTTTTGTCCGAACATGAGCGCAAACGGCACCCGCGGAATCATGTAAGGGTCGTATTTTAGAATCACGTATGTTGGCGTCAGCGCAAAGTCGTGCAGCATAGCCGGATACACCATCGGAATTTCGGCAACGACGCGCGTGCGGCCGGCGGCGTCGCGACACAGTATCCGAGTGAGCGGTTTGGGTCCGTATGTGGAGGTGAAATTCCACATTTCGCCGGTGGACTCATCGAAACGCGGATGCGCCGAGTAACCTTCTGTTGTGCCGACGATAGCGCCGTCGAGATCGTCTTCGTCGATCGTTGCCAGCGATATCGGATCGAGCCGCATCGGCTTGCTGCCTTCGCAGAGCGCGAACAGCGTGCCGGCGTGAAAAACGACGTTCGTGTTAGCCGAGTTCTTTCCATGGTGCCTGCGAAGAAATCGACGAATCGGCCCGCCGGCCGGTGGCGTGGCAAAGGTGCGCCAAATTCGCCTGCTCTTGCGATTTTCCTCGGCACGCTCTTTAGTGTCGACAAAACGGTTGCGGTACCGTGCTCCCGACGCGGACAGTTCAAACGCGTGCACCATGCCGTCGCCATCGAACCAGTGGCGGAGAGGATCCCCATAGACGACATGCCGCGCAGGACCATTGCGATAAAGCGTGCCGAACAACTCTTCGGGAACTCGGCCGATAGTTTCCAGCTTGACCGGCTCCTTACATTCCGTTTCCAGCGACTTGAAGCCCAGGCGCCATAAAGGCTCTTTGGAGGATTGGACGACGTCGCTCATGCCTGCTCCGTGTGCGGATTTGTTGTGCTTCGACTTGCGCAAGGATTGTCGGCGCGAACGTACGGTATTCGTCGGCAGTTTGCCGGTCAAGCTGTCGCCGACCGAATCGCGCCACATTTGTCACTCCCGCCTCGCGTTGCGGTCGCTCTACTCTTGCTCGCAAGCCGGACTCCAAATCTGTCCATCATTCAATAGCAGGAGTAAAAAGTCATGACCACCCCGACCATCGGTACGCGGCAAGCTTGGCTTGCCAAACGGCTCGATCTACTCAAAGCCGAGAAAGAACTCACGCGTCGCAGCGACGAACTGGCGCAACTACGCCAAGAATTGCCGTGGGTACGCATCGACAAGCCGTATCGATTCGATACCGATGAAGGTTCGGCGAGCCTAATTGATCTCTTTCGCGGACGCTCGCAGCTGCTTGTGTATCACTTCATGTTCGGGACGGAATACACGGCAGGATGTCCGTCGTGTTCGGCGATTGCAGACGGCTTCAACGGCATAGAGGTTCATCTCGCCAATCATGACGTGTCGCTCACTGCGGTTTCGCGCGCTCCATTAACCAAGCTGCAGGCCTACAAGCGCCGACTGGGCTGGACATTTCCCTGGTCGTCTTCCGCTCCTTCCGATTTCAATGCCGATTTCAACGTCTGGTTTAGTGAAGAACAACAGCGCGCGGGTCTCATCGAATACAACTACGAACGCGGCGGTCATGCGATGGATCAGACCACTGTGGTTCCCGAGGCGGTTCGTGAAATCGCAAGGCAATGCGGCACCGATGTGCCCACCTACGCCCGCGATCGTCCCGGCATGAGTGCGTTCGCGCTTAAGGATGGCGTTGTCCACCATACGTATTCAACTTACGCGCGCGGACTCGACGGACTTTGGGGAATGTACCCGTGGCTCGATCGCGCACCAAAGGGCCGTAACGAGCAAGGTGTGTGGTGGCGTCGTCGCGACGAATATCGGCCGGGTCAAGCAGGTTGACGGTTCGCCGGAAAGGTCATCGTTTCTCGAATCCAATTCACCAACGTGGAGGACAAACTATGTGTCCCGCATGCATCGGATCCGCAGTTGTGTATCTTGCGAGTGGAGCATCGGCGGGAGGCTTTGCGTTGCTGATCTCGCGACTGTTCAAACGGAAGCATGGGCGAAAAATACTGCCGGCCAATGCAAGAAAGTGAGGTGCGGTTGCTTGGTAACGCTGTCAACAGACCTGTGCTCTGGGCATCCGCGGCGATGCGGCCCCGTTTGCTGCGACGCTGTAGTCGCGTAGTCGACATCGAATGCCGGCCGATGAGCTGCGAGATCGGTGGAAGAATCGAAATTCTACGTGGCATAATCCCGATGCTGCCGGCAAAACGACCGACCGTGCAGTACTTCATCGCTGTTTCGGGTCCATACAGGGGAATTTTATGCGTGCTCTTCAATCCGCTTCGATCGTGATGGCTATGTCGATTGCGACCGGTGCGGTTGCAGGCGACTTCGACGGCGCGCTGCCGTTAACTTGCACTGCGGAACAGGTCCATGACTGCTTGCCGAGCAAGCCCACGTGTTCCCGCATGAAGCCCGAGTCCAATATTCCGCCGGTGTTCGGCGTCGACTTTGCCAAGAAAGAAATCCGTTCGCCATTCCGCACTGCTTTGCTGCCGGTGGTGAGCACAAGCACCAACAAAGATTCGCTCGTAATGCAAGGTACGGATTTGCTGATGGCTTGGAGTGCCCTTGTCGACCGGAAAACCGGTGCCCTCACGATCTCCGTTGCGGACAGCAAGGGTTCGTACGTGGCCTTCGGTACCTGCAAAGTAACCGAGAAGAAGTAATTTCTTGCTTGCCCGCGCCGCGATTGTTTTTTGCGACGCTGGTTCTAGGTAAAGATAATGTGTGGCGCATTTTCGAATGCGCCACACATCGTTTCGGCGGTCTAAGAATCAGAAGCGCCAAGCCCCCGATAACCAGATTGCGTTCGCACTTTGGGTGTCCGTGACGTCGAACTCTTCATACTCCAGACGGGCGTGCAGGTGATCGAATATCGTGAGACCAACGCCCACGCCGTAGACTAAATCTTCGTCGCTGTCGTCAAGTGTCGCTCCGCCTGCTGGGCCGTCGACTTCGAAGTCATAAAAGTAATAGCCGACGCGAGCAAACAGCTCTATCGGGCCGAGAGGTAGAGTTCCTATCGCATAAGGCGCGAAGCCTTTTATCTTCGTTTCGAAATTAAAGCCGTCGACGGTGTCGCTGGGCGACCCCAAATCGATATAGTCGAATTCGACCCCAAAAAAGCGATTGATACGATAGCCGGCGAACAGCTTGTATGTCGTATCGTCGCTATCGAAGGTTTCGCCGTCTACTTCGTCGAGTTCAATGTTGAACTGTCCCGCGCCTATGCCGAGATACAAACCGCTGTCGTTATCGGCTAAGGCACCGGCGGACGCCAGGGTTAAGAGCACTGTTGCAAGAATGCGCTTCATGGAATTCTCCTTGACCTAATAAATTTCCAAAAAATGACCGTGGGCAACTAAGCTATATCGCGACATCAAAATTGAGTCGTCTACTTGTAACAAAGCGACGCCTCGCTGCGCATTCCCGCAACGATGGCGATAATCGAGGTTGATCTCGGTATCGCCATCCGCCGGTAGTTTTCCTTTCGAGGATTAAAGGCTAGTGACTTCGGTGGGTGAAATCGCGACGCCAAGCGGAAAAAGCCGCCAAATGGCGGCAAGTGCGGACTCGAGTGCGCACGTTAGAACGAAAATGTTGAATACGAGTGCACTGTAAATTAGCTATAGAAAGAACGCCCGATATCGACATTGTGGGGTGGATAAGCGATGACGGATACGCACGCAACTTTTCCGAACAAATTCGAAGCCTGCTATCTGGTCGCTGCCTTGATCGCGGTCGAGTTCGTAGTAGCGATCGCATTGCGCGAGACTTCATTGCTCGACTATATGGATCGGCAAGGCGCTTCGGGATTCATCACGGTAGTCGGCAACGGTTTGTTGTTTGTATTTCTGATGGCTTATAAGCAGCTGAACTATCGTTCGCTATTTCATCCCACGGCTAACTCCGTAACGGGGACGCTTGGATCCGTATTCTTGCCGACGCTAATGATCGTCCCTGGGTTGGTATTGTTTACCGGCATCTTGAATATTTTCGTTTATTCGCTGTTGCCTATGTCGGCAGATCAAGAGGCGATGTTCGCCGACATGCTGGAGGCCAGTGCCATTCCGATTTTCTTTGGTTGCGTGGCGGCTCCGTTACTGGAGGAAATGTTGTTTCGCGGCGTGATGTTGCGAAGCTTTTTAGCGCAGTACTCGCGCAAGCAGGCGATACTGTGGTCGTCATTGATATTCGGGCTTGCTCATTTGAATGCGTATCAGTTTGTCACTGCATTCGTCTTGGGTCTGGTGCTCGGCTGGCTGTACGAGCGGACTCACTCGCTCTGGCCATCGATAATCCTTCATGCCGCCTTCAATGCCTTTGTCACGCTAAACGCCGGCGCGATTGCGGCACAACTCGGCATCTCCATCGTCTTGTCGCTGGCGGCGGCATTTGTGTGCGCCGTCTCAGGCGGTCTCTTGCTGTTTCACATCCTCGAACCGGCCGTCGCACGCGAGCGGACGTCGGATCGCAATCGTCAGGAATAGCTGAGTCGCGAATTTCATCCATTCATTGACCCCAATCTCCCGGCGCGGCACCATCGAAATATGAACTCTCTTCCAGCCGATTCCGATTCGCCGGACTCTATTCCCCCATTGTCCGATGAGGATGTGCGGACATGCTTGCGTGTGCTGCTTGTCATCGACACCGATCGCTCGCAGTTGACTCGCCTAACGCAGCCGCAACGACGTGAACTCATCACGCTCGCAGGGCGCGTAGCAAAACCGGATCGGCGCAGCATGGTGCAAATGGCGAAGGCATTTCGTCGGGCCGATCGCGAGGCTGCAAAGGAGCGCGATCGAACAGTGCTTGAGCAAACGGCATTGCGTGTGCAGCGCCGATCCGAAGTGTATCGGCCGCTATGGTTGGAGCGGCCGGCACCGACAGCGTTGTATGATCAACCCACGCTGAATCAAGAACGTACTTGTTACGTCTGCAAGCAACCGTATACCAAACTGCACCGCTACTACGATTCCATGTGCGAGGCGTGCGGCGAATTCAACTATGCCAAGCGCGAGCAGTCCGCGGATCTCACGGGGCATTACGCATTAATCACTGGCGCGCGAGTCAAGATTGGGTATCAGGCATCGCTCAAGCTATTACGCGCCGGTGCGCACGTGATTGTAACGACGCGCTTTCCGGTGGATGCAGTAAGCCGCTACTCGCAAGAAGGCGATTACGCTGCATTCCGTGAGCGGCTGGAAATTCATGGCCTGGATCTGCGGCATACGCCGAGTGTGGAAACGTTTGCGCGGTTTCTTCTTGAGCGATTGCCGCGTCTCGATCACATCATTAACAACGCCTGTCAGACGGTACGCAGACCAGCGGGATTCTTTCAGCATTTGCTCGAACGGGAATCCGTGCCGTTCGATTCGCTCCCCGGCTCGTTACGAACTCCGCTGCTGGCTTGCGCGGAGCTGCGTGCGAAGCTCGATGGTTCGTCGACAACGACAGCGAGTTCGTCCGTAGCGACGCAGCGAATATCCGCGGCCAGCGGCGCCACGGCAGACGGCCTCATTAACAGCGCGGCGCTTTCGCAACGCCGTTATCTCGACGAGGATTTTCTGGACAACACCCTGTTTCCGGACAATCGTTACGACGAGGACCTTCAGCAGATCGACCTGCGTGCGGTCAACAGCTGGCGTCTGCGTTTGCATGAAGTCGAAACGCCCGAGCTGCTGGAAGTGCATCTAGTGAATGCACTTGCTCCCTACATTCTGAATGCGCGACTCAAGCCGTTGATGTGCCGCACGCCGGGGCGCCACAAGCATGTCGTGAACGTCAGCGCCATGGAAGGGCAGTTCTATCGAATATTCAAGACGGAAAAGCATCCGCACACCAATATGGCGAAGGCGGCGTTAAATATGATGACGCGTACCAGCGCACCCGATTTCGTGAAAGACGGTATCCATATGAATTCCGTGGATACCGGGTGGGTCACGGACGAAGATCCTGCGGCGCATGCAGCTCGCAAAGCAGAGGAGGGGTTTTCACCGCCGCTCGATATCATCGACGGAGCTGCGCGTATTGTGGATCCGATCTTTGTCGGCCAACTCACCGGCACGCATCTGTGGGGGCAATTTCTAAAGGACTACAAGCCGACTCCTTGGTAGCTCATCCTAATTTCTTGCTCAGACCTGCAGTAAGTCCAGCTGTTCGTAGGTTTTGTGTAGCCATACTTTGATGCGTTGCCGCTCAAACAGAGCCAGGCCGGTAGGCGAGTGGTCGGTGGACTGACTGGCGGCCCAAAAGCTCGTGCTGAACTGATCGATCTTTTGCATGGTCGCGTCGGAGAGCTTGCGCAACGTCATTACCGATGCGCCGAGAGATTCCGCGCGCGTCAATTGACCGGACGCTTTGAGAATCTCGAATTCGGTGCCGCGCACTTCATTGAGTACGACGATGAGTTGCAGCCGATTGCCGAAGCGGTCCAATAAATTTCGCAGTAGATCGACCGAGTCGCGTCCGGCATCCATGACATGCCAATACGTCAGTGTCACGCCGATCTCATTGGCAACTTCCACTACTCCCGAGTCGTCCATCCATTGAGTGAGCGAGGAGTACGACTGCGCCGCCAGGTCGACCAATGCGCGCTGTCGCGATTGAGCAATCGATTCGATCACGCCATCCAGCGCTTCGTATCGATCGATCACCACCGGTTCGGCATAGTCCGCATAGAAACGCAGCAATGCACCATGCGACTTATCCGTATCGAAACCCTTAAACGGCAGTTGTCTGTCGATGAAGTACTGCGCCAACACGCGCGCCATCAGCGACTTGCCGACGCCGCCTTTTTCTCCGCCCACGAAATGTAGACGTGCGGGGGATGCGGACTCTTCCGACTGCATTTGGATGATGCTCGATGGGGGACTGCGGCTGAGAATACACGCGCCACCGTCGTTTGGCGCACCTATATTCTATTTGCACTGCAGTCATGCAATGCAGCGCCCGCGCCGCGTATCTTTGTGTCGATATGGTGCGCCGAGTGGTGTGAATTAAGCGTCGGGGAAACCGTTTGCGTTAGCGCTCACGCCGAATGACACCGCCTTTTGCCAGACGCGGCGGCTGTTCGATCTGCTTCGGCCACTGTCGGTGGTACTCATCCATATTTGATTGATTGATCTCGTCCATTGA
>Ga0315910_10003011_pt1 | contig 14515 bp, 10 predicted proteins | sample EdamamesoilMG_FD_204470 | JGI IMG/M metagenome (GOLD analysis project Ga0315910, IMG submission 204470) | Garden soil microbial communities collected in Santa Monica, California, United States - Edamame soil | ecosystem: Environmental > Terrestrial > Soil > Garden | place: USA: California...
GGCGTGTTCCGCGGCACGTTTGCCATTGTTCCGTCCCTCACCGGCGGGGGCCAGACGGAACTGCGCGCCGTCCCTGGCGATTCGGTTCAAGCCGCCTACTTCGATGCCTCGGCCAACCTCACGGTCCTCGCCAGCGTGCCGGTGGAGAATACTCCGCCGGTGATCACCAGCCCCATCACCGTCGAGCCGGGCTATGTGGAGGCAGTCGTTTATTGGGACACCGACGAGCTGGCGGATTCACAAGTGGAGTTCGGCGAATCCCCCTTGCTCGGCCGCACGGCGCGCGATTCCACCCCGACCGATTCGCACGCCGTCTCGCTCCCGCAACTCGAACCTGCCCGCACCTACTATTTCCGCATTGTGACCAAGGATCGCGCCGGGAACATAACCGTGGACGACAACAACGGAGCGTTTCACACCTTCACCACGCTGCAACCGCGCCAGCCACCCTGGACCGACAATCTGGAAGACGGTGGCACCAATTGGACCGTCTATACCGTGGACGAGTCGGAGCGCGGCTGGGAACTCGGCGTTCCCGGCATCCTTTCACCGCCCGCCAACTCGCCAACCAATGCCTGGGGCAGCAACCTGAGCGGCGAGTTTGCCAGCGCCATCGAGAGCTACCTCATCAGCCCCGCCATCCAGCTCACGGGCGGCAACTCCGCCAAGCTCACGTTCTGGCACGCCTACGATTTCACCGCCCCCTCCGAGTTCGACATCTTCCACGCAGGCGAAGTCCTGCTGCTCACTGACAACGCCCTCGAACCGATCTCGCTCGGTGTTTTCTCGGACGACGTCGTGGACTGGGAGCCCGTCGAAATTGACCTCTCCGCCCACACCGGGAAGATTGTTTACATCGCGTGGCATTACTTCCTGTTCTCGCTCGACAATCTGCCGCGGGTCGGCTGGCTCGTGGACGACGTGAGCATCACTGTCAGCAACATTCCCATGGGAACTCTCATCGTCTCGAACAATCTCTGGCAATCCGTCTTCACCTTGTCCGGCCCCAGCGGGCGCACCGGCAGTGGCCGTTGGACCAGCATCACCAACGCCGCCGCCGGCCAATACACCATCCAATACGGCGACGTTCCCTATTTACTGACTCCGCCCGCGCAAACCAACACCCTTGTGGCCGGAGGCACGATTGCTTTCACCGGCAATTACACGATCACGGATGGCAACACCAATGGCATGCCGGACGGCTGGGAACAGACGAACTTCGGCAACGTGTCTCCGACACGCACCAGTTCCACCGACACCGACGGTGATGGCTTGAGTGATTACGCCGAGTATGTGGCGGGCACCAGTCCGACCAACAGCGTCTCGGCGTTGGAACTCGCGCCGGCATTGGCGCCGGTCACCGGCAATCTGAGTTTGCAATGGCCCTCCGCGTCCGGCCACGCCTACCGCGTCCTCGGCAGCAGCGATGCACTGAACTGGTCGCCCGTCACGGATTGGATTCGCGCCTCCAGCACCGTCACCGGGACCAATCTGCCAACGGCCAGCAGCGTGCCGCGCTTCTTCCGGGTTGAAGCGCAGCCGTAATTCGCGCGCGGCGCGCGGCGTTCACGCCGCTTCAACTCTCGCAAGCCCGCTGACTATGTCTTTGGTAACTGGCGTTTGGGCGTTGAAGCGACCTGAAGGTCGCGCTCCGGCGTGGAAAGAGCGTGCTGGACACCATATTACGCCTTGAATAGGGTCATTCCCATGAAACAGGATAGGCTGCAAACCCCGCCGCCCATTACTGGTTAGGCCGCTTCGCACGTCATGGCCCACAATCGCAAACTGGTTATCGGAGGCGCTGCGCTCGTGAAGGCGCGTCTCAAGAACACAGGCCCTGCTATGACTCAGGTTTGCGACGAGTTAGAGCCAGTGCTTATCAGCGCAGGTTGGTTTCCGGCTGCTCCCTTTCGGTGGGTGGGCCTCATTATCCGCTATGGACTCAAGACCGAGAGCGAGCCTCACTACCAGCGCATCAACAAGACGCACGGCGATTTGCCGATTGCCGTCGAGGTTGATACGCATCATCTTCTCGACATTCACACAGAGCCGGACCGCCTGAAGGCGTTCTTCAAGCGTGTGACCATTGATTGTTTGCTGAGCGTCGCTCGGCGTTACGACTTGCCCACTGAGGCACTTGAGCATGAGAGAGACACACACAACGCCTAACCAGAGGATAGGCTGCAGAATTCCGGACTGACCTGAAGACTCCCCAACTCGCTTTCGCTTTCCGCTCGTGTTGATCGCCTTCCACAAACCCTACGGCGTGCTCTCGCAATTCACGAGCGATGGCTCGCCGAATCGCACGTTGGCGGAATTCAAGTTTCCCAAAGGCATTTACCCCATCGGTCGGCTGGATGCGGATTCCGAAGGCCTGTTGCTCCTGAGCAATGAACCGGAACTGAATGAACGCCTGCTGCATCCTCGCCACGCGCACGAGCGCGAATACTGGGCGCAGGTCGAGCGCATTCCCACGGCCGAGGCGTTGGAGAAACTTTCACGCGGAATGACGATTCAAGGCCGCAAGACCCTGCCCTGCCGAGCTTGGATGCTGGAGTCGCAGCCGGAGGTGGTGGAGCACGCCCACAGAGCAAACCTCCCTCACCCTGACCCTCTCCCATCGGATGGGAGAGGGAACAGCGCTTGCCCCCCCCAATTTTTTCAAAAGCGAGCCGAGCAAGCTCCAGCTTCCGTCGCAGCGAAGGACGGTGAAGAACGCTCCCTCTCCCGTCGGATGGGAGAGGGCCGGGGTGAGGGTTTCGGCGGCGCACACGGAGCGACGCCCCCTAACCTCCCACCCCGCATTCCACCCATCCGTTTCCGCAAGAGCGTGCCGGATTGCTGGATCGGCTTGGAACTCGTCGAAGGCAAGAATCGTCAAGTGCGCCGCATGACTGCCGCCATCGGACATCCCACGCTACGATTGATCCGCGTGCGAATTGGCAAATTTCATCTGGCTGCGTTGTCGCCTGGAACCTGGAAAGTTTTGAATCCAGCGGAACGTGCCGACGTTCTGTCGTGAAACCGCCGGTCGGCGGTGGGTCATCAAAACTTCCGTTTGCTGCGGTGCGGCTCGTTGACTAATCTCGCCGCGCATGTCTCAGAAAATCCGCCACAGTCTCGGCCCTTCCATCATTATTGCCGCCGCGGTTGTGGGAACGGGAGAACTCGTCATTGCGCCGCGGCTTGGCGCCACGGTTGGGATGAGCGCGTTGTGGCTGATCTTGCTCGGGTGCGTCATCAAGGTGTTTCTCCAGGAGGAAATCGGGCGGCACACCATCCTCACCGGCGACAGCACGCTTCAGGCGCTCAATCGCGTGCCCGGCCGGCTCGGGCCGATGTCGTGGGCGGCATGGTGCTGGCTGCCGCTCCTGTTCGCGGGCACGTTGTCCATGGGCGGCCTGCTGGCCAGTTCGGTGCAGGCGTTGCACCTGTTGCACGTGCCGCTCACGGGCTGGCTGCTTGCGGGGCTGATTACGCTGATGACCAGCGTCGTGCTGGTGGCTGGACGCTACGGCTTCATTGAAACGGCGGCGGGCCTGATGGTGGCCGCGTTTACGGCCATGACGGTTGTCGCGCTGGTCTTGTTGCAGCGCACGGAGATGGCCGTTTCCGCCGGACAAATCCTCGGCGGCCTGCAATTTCAAATGCCGGAACACGGGTTTGCCGACGCCGTCGCCGTGTTCGGAGTGACCGGCATTGGCACCGCGGAACTGGTGTTCTACGCGTATTGGTGTCTGGAGAAAGGCTATGCGAAAGACCTCAAGGTTGGTGTGCCTCGCGACCCGGCGCTGGTGGCCGGCAGAATTCGCGGGATGCGCGTGGACATCTCCGTGGCGTTTGCGGTTTATACGTTTTCCACCATCGCGTTCTTCATCCTCGGCGCGACCATCCTGCATGGCGCGCAGGACGTGCCCCGCGGATTGGACATGATCCGCACTTTGTCGCAGATGTACACCAAGACGTTTGGCAACTGGGTGTTCTACGTGTTCGCCATCGGCGCGTTTATCGTGTGCTATTCCACGTTCTTCGTCGCGATGGCCACCTGGGCGCGCCTGATTGCGGACAACGTGCGGCTGATTTCGCGAGACGGTGAAAAGTTCAATCCCCGGCGCGCGACCAACTGGGCCATCGGCGTGCTCGCCGTGATTTATCTGGCCCTGTTCGTCGCCTTCAAGCAAACCCCGCAATGGATGATCGTCAGCGGCGGCGCGATTCAAACCCTGCTCCTGCCCGTCTTCGCCATCGCCGTGTTGATCATTCGTCGCAAACGGACGGACGAATTTAGCCCGGGCCGCTGGTATGACATCGTGCTGTACCTGACCGTCACCATCATCACCATCGCGGCGTGCTACAGCTTGTGGGGTTTGATTCCAAAGTAATGATTCAGTCAGGCCAAAATCCGGTGGGCTTTTGCCAAGAAATGAGGAGACACGAATGGATGATCAGGGGCGAGGTTAAGCCATGAACTGTGTGTCTCATCAGCCAACCGAAACGGCGAGCGGACCCAGTCAGGTTGTGGTTACACTCATCACATCGGAAACGGTGCTTTCGTCAGACAGCGTTGAAAACGCCGCGGCCAGCGAACTGGCGCTTCAAGCGGAAATGAACCGGCGCGCCGAAGTCATCACCGACGTTCTAGCCGGGATCATGGAAAAGCCGGCCCCCTTCCGCCATTGGGGACTGAACGAGTAGAGCGACGCCGGACAACCTGAATCATTGCGCCTCGCAAACGGCGCGAACTTCATCCCGAAGTTCGGACGCCAAGGGAAAATTGCAGCACGGGCACTCAGTTTTCCGCTGGAGCCATGCGGTCAATCACCAGCGCTGCTGGCGCCATCTTGGCATCTCCCTTCAAATCGAACCGCACGCAGCCGTTGCTTGCCGTGACGGTTCGCGATGTTCCGTCCACGGAGACGACTTGCACCCGCGTGCGGCGTGCGGGAATTTCCACTGACGCGTCACCGGTATTCGCCTGCGGCCAGACGATCCAGACCTGGCCGGCGTTCGGTTCCGCGCCGTCCGGATGACGAAAGACAGATACTTGTCCCTGCACCACCGTGACTTCGCTGGACGCATCTAGCATCGGAAACGGATTCGGCAGCGCATTCACGTAGGCGCGCACCGCCCTTTGCTCCGGCGCCGAAGCATCCATGACGCAGACCTTGCGAATGCCGCCGGCAAACGCGCGTGTGAGAAACTGGAATCGCCACGCCGCGCGGCGTTCGGCGGAGAGGATGCCCACAAAATCAAAGTTCCCTTCGGTGTGCCAATACTCCTGTTTCCGCGCGTAGCTGAAACCTGAGGCACGCTGTTCCCATTTCTCGAAGACGGCGCTCACGTCATCTACCACCTGCCCGATGGTCCGCGAGCCGCCGGAAAATGCGGAATCCAGGCCTTCGTAATTGTGAATGCTCACGACATCAATGGCCGGGCCGATGGAGTAGGACTTGCCGTGTGACCGAAACTCGGGAGAGCCGCCCATCGCCGCGGCATCCAACGTGGCTTCAAGCCACAATAACCCGTGCGTTCCACCCGCCATACCCGGCGCAACGATCACGGCTTGCGGGTCAACGGCCTTAATACTTGCTGCTGCGAGCGTGACGAATTCAGCGTAATCCCCTGCCTGGCCCTTCCAATTCGTGAGATAGCTCTCCGGCTCATTATCCATTTCCCACGCGCGAACGCCGTAGCGCTCGCCCCAGCCTTCGCGCTGTGCGAGCGTGCCTCCGGGGCGATATCGCTCCGCGAGTTTGCCTGCGAACTCGGCGAGCGCGTGCATGTTGGCGGGAGCGGACTTGCCATTCTCCCGGCGCCCGGCCCAATCAGGCGGTCCGCCCGCATTTCCGCCAATTACGGGCGCTTGCATCAGCACGTTCAATCCCCGTTCTTTCGCAGCAATGACGAATGCGTCGAGCGCCTGCCAGGATGGGGGTGTTTCGCCATCCAAGTCCACCGCGCCGCTCGGCTCGAGTGCGCGCCAATAAACCGGCATGAACGTCCAGCGCAATCCCATGCTGCGCTCCTTGTCCAGGTCCGCGATTTTCGAGCCGCCCAACAGGGCGCCACCTTTGCCATTCCAGCTTCCCGTGTGGCCGAGATAAGGCGATTCAAACCCTTCCAACCCGCCGCCAAGGTTCGAGTTGGTTGCGGGTGGCGGAATCGGATTCGCGGCAAGCGGATAAGACTTCGGCACTTTGCCAAGCAACAAGACGACGAGAACGATGACCACGACGAACAACAAGACAACACCTGCGCAGCCGATGCCGCAGCCCAGCAACAGGCAGCGACCGCGCCTGCGTTTTGGCGGCGCGTTTTCAGGTTTTGATTCGGAATCCATTTTTGTCGCGACATGTGAACCGCGCACACCCGGGTTCCCAGACTCTGCACGGCAGCCTCAAACATTGAAACACAATTGAGCCCGCAAAAAGAATGACGCAAATGGGTTGGAACCCCAACGCAGTCCCCTTACGCTGCTTCCCTAATGGCCAGCCATTTCAAGCCATCCCGACTCCCCTTGGCGAAGCGCCGATTTCCTGTTCGACCACTGCCGTCTCCAACGAAAACCCGGAGGAACGAATGAATGACCTCACCGTGGAAGCCACAAACGTTCACAAGAGCTACCTGCTCGGCGCCACGGCAGTCGGCGCGCTGCGTGGGGTGGACCTGTCCGTGCGACGCGGCGAATTCGTGGCGCTCATGGGGCCGTCCGGCTGCGGCAAGACGACGTTGCTGAACGTCATCGGCGCCATTGATCTCCCCTCGCGCGGCACGGTGAAGATTGAAGGTGTGGATTTGCAGTCGCTTTCGGATGATCACCTCGCGGACCTGCGGCGCGATCGGCTGGGAATGGTATTCCAGTTCTACAATTTGATTCCCACCCTCACGGCCCGCGAGAATGTTGAGATCCCGATGCAGTTCAAGGGCGCGAAGGCGGCGGCTCGTCGGAGCCGCGCGCTGGAATTGCTCGAACGCGTCGGCCTGAAGGATCGGGCGGAGCACAAACCTTCCGAACTTTCCGGCGGCGAACAGCAACGGGTGTCCATCGCCCGCGCGCTCGCCAATGAACCCGCACTCGTGCTGCTCGACGAACCGACCGGCGACCTCGACAGCGCCACGGGCGCCGAAGTGATCGCGCTGTTGCGGGATCTGAACCGCCGCGAGCAGGTGACGATGGTGATCGCCACGCATGACCACTCTATCGCGGAGCAGAGTTCACGAATTGTTAAACTGCGTGACGGCAAAATTGAAACACCGGCCGCCTCATGAACGCCTCGCTGCGTTATGTCTTTCGGAATTTCGGCCGGCGCCGGCTTCGCACCACCGCAGGCGCGCTCGGGATTTTTCTGACCATCGCGCTGTTGGTCGCCATTCAGATCGGGCTCGACTCGGTTTCCACCTCGTACACCGACCTCGTCGCGCTCCAAGCGGGCAAAGCTGACCTGCTGATCACGGCGCGGGGCGGGCACTTGTTCAAACCCGAGCCGTTCGATCCGGCGCTGGTGCGCTCGAAGCTGGCGCAAAATCCCGAAGTACGCGGATTGGCGCCCCGCTGGGTGGGCGTTGTGCAAATTCAGTCCAACGTCGGCTTCCAGGACGCCCTGTTGATCGGCGTTGATCCCCAGACCGAACAAGAGTTCGATCTCTGGGGGCTGCACCCGGAACCGAAACTCGCCGGCCAGGCGTGCGCGATTTCCCAAGCGCTTGCCAAACGCCTCAGCGCCACACCGGGCAGCCGGTTATCCGTGTTGTCCCCTGCTTCCGGCAACGCGGCCGAACTGGAACTGGAAACAATTGTGGATCGTCAGTTGATTCTGCCGCAGGAAGTGCGGGAGTTCATCGTTGTCAACGATGCAACCGCGCGCGCAATTCTCGGCGAAACGGACCGCGTGCATTTTCTGGCGGGAACTTTCAAGGACCCGGCGTCCTACTACGACAGCCGCGATCTTCATGCGAGCGTGTTGCGTTTGAAACGCGCTGGTGAATCGATTGCCTCCGCCATCGGCATGGACTTCGAGGTGCGTCTGCCCAAGGCGTCGGCGATCACCGTGTTCCAGAATGTCGCCTCGCCGCTCCGCGCCATCTTCGGCGTGTTCGCGGTGCTGGCGCTTTCAGTAACCGGCTTGCTCATTTACTCCATCGTTTCGGTAGCGGTCGAAGAGCGCATTCGCGAGTACGCGATCCTGCGGACAGTCGGTGCGCGGCGCGCCGACATCTTTCGCCTGGTGCTGGGCGAATCAGTTTTTCTCTGCGGCATCGGCGTGCTGCCCGGCGTGTTTGCAGGCATCCTCGTCGCGAAGATTGTCGTGACTCTCGTCGAAATGGCGATGCACGCGCAGATCGGATCGGTAACGCTGGCATTCTCATGGTCCAACCTGCTGCTGGCGCTGGTTGCCGGTACCGTGTTGTCAGTCGGCAGCGCGTTGATTCCCGCCCTCCAGGCGACGCGCTGGCACATTGTGGATGCGCTGGATCCGTTGCGGCGCGGGCAAATTCGCGCGGAGCCGCGGGCCGAAGGAAGCATCAACCGGCCATTGCTGTTCACGGGCATCGCGCTGTCGGCGCTGTCGGTGGTTGTGTTCTTCGTGCTGCCCACCGCGTTTCTCTCGGGGAACAGCTCGTTGATTGGCACGGTCGTGTTGTGCCTCTTGCTCACGATTCTGCTGGGCTTCACGCTCGTGGCGGCCGGGGCGTTGCCGTTGCTGGAAGGCATCATCATGCGGCTGCTCGCCGTCGTCCTTGGGCCTTCCGCCGAACTGGCGCGCCGCAACCTGCAACGTCATCGGCGCCGCAACACGACGACGGCGCTGATGTTCATCTTGTCCGTGTCGCTCGTGATTTTCGTGGCGAGCCTCGTGGTTCTGTTCAGCCGGATGTCCATGACCATGGTGGAACATTTCAACGGCGCCGATCTCCGGCTGCAATCGGACGACCCCGATGCGATCGGATTGAAAACCGAACTTGCCGCGGCAAAGGGCGTCGAGCGGGTTTCCGAGGTGCGCGTGTTGCGCAGCCGGAGTGAGCGCGGCACAGCCTACGACGTGATCCTCAGCGATCTCGTGGGCATGAAGCACCTGTGGCTGGTGCCATTCGGCGTGGACGCAGATCTGCCGCACGTGCTCTACACCAATCACATCCGATATGCCGAAGGTGGACTGGAGGGTTTGCTGCGCGTGGCGAATTATCAACGTGCTCCGGGTGAAACCAGCAGCACCAATGAGACACCGCCGGTCGTCCTGAGCCTCGCGGCAGCAAGATTTCTGGACGTTCGCGCCGGCGACCAAGTTCAACTCGCGTTTCATCTCGGGCCGGACCGCCAGACGGGACGTTTCCAAGTCGCGGCAATTTGCGAAACGCTCGCCGGCTTCGACAATTTCCGCTCGCGTGTGGCCAACGCCATCGGGTCCGGAATGCTGATGCCGATGTCGAGCTTCCGCGATTTGACCCGCAACGTGCCCTACGAGGCCAAGATGGTCCGCTATTTTCTCAAGGTAAATGGCGACGACGCGGCGCAGCGGGCGGCCGCCACGGAGATTCGCGACCGGTTCGATCTTGAGTTCCGTTTCGGTGTGCGCTCGGCCGCTGAGCAGAAGCGCGAAGCGCAGGTGGTTTACTGGGCCACACAGGTGTTCTTCGGCCTGCTCCTGACGGTGGCAGTGGCCATCTCCGTGTTCGCGCTGATCGCGTCCATGGCCACGGCGGTGATCGAGCGGCGCTGGGAGATGGGGATGCTGCGTGCGTTGGGATTGCGACGTTCACAATTGTTCCGGATGTTCCTGGGCGAGGCGCTGGGCCTGACATTGTCCGCCGGCGTGGCGGGAGGCGCGATTGGATTCACGCTCGCGTGGTTGTTCGTGCTGGAGGCGGGCAGCCTGGCGGAAATTCCCGTTGTGTTCACGATGCCGTATGTGACCTTCCTCGCGACGTTCGCGATCAGCGTGGTGGCGGGCGCCGTGGCGGCGTATCTGCCAACGCGAGGGCTGTTGCGAAAAACCGCGGCGGAGATACTGCGCCAGGGGAGTTGAGAACCAATGAGTGCAACCATTGTGCGGCCTCAATACGTCCTGTTCTCCGAACGTGAGAGCGCGGTGACCCGAGACACGCGACGCTGATTGAGCGTGGGATAATCCGACGTCGAGAATCCCGATTTGACGAACCCTATGCATTGAGCGATTAACTGTTCGTCCGATGAACGTTGGTCAACTTGATTTATCCCTGCGGGTCGCCGTCTGCGCGTGGTGCAAGCCCCGCACGCCTGATGGCGAAATTGGCTCGCTCTCGCATGGAATATGTCCTCGGCACCTGCGAAAGTTTAAGCTGGAAGTTCTAGGCCTCCTTCCGAAGCGCCGCCGTCGCGCGCCCAGCCCCTCAACCCAGGACGAGTCAAACCGGGCGGCACTGTTGCCATTGTAACCTGCCTGGCCGCGCGGGATATCGGATTCGCAAAGCCCACCGCCGCCGTTGGCGTTCGTTTTGTACCACGCTCTGGCGGTTAACCTCGGCGCAGCAAGATTGGGGGGTGAGGAGCTGTCACAACACCGGCCAGCGCAGGCACGGCTTCAAATCCTGAAGAATGTTGAATCCCGTTTTCCCTTGAACCACTTATTTTCTTCCGACAGGCTGCGGGCGAACGCGGAATTAAAATCCTTAACCTCCCATGAATAACATGAACCGTCGTCTATTCCTCGGCACCGCTGCGATGTCAGCGGCCACCCTGGCAACATTGTCGCATGCTGCCGAACCCGCTGCGGGATCGGTCAAAATCATCGGCATTGCCGGAAGCATGCGGAAAGGCAAGTCCACCTACAAGGCTGTGGAACTGGCCCTGGAGTCTGCCAAAACCGTCAGTCCTGCCATCACCACGGAACTCATCGAACTTTCGGGACTCAATCTCGATCCCTACATCGCCGTTGGCGCAAAGAGTTCCGACCGCCCGGATGATTTTCCCGCCCTGCGCGCGAAGCTGGAGGCCCCGAATGTTCACGGCATCCTGATGGGCTCGCCGGTTTACATGGGGATCGTGTCGTCGCCGCTCAAACAACTCTTTGAGCGAATGCTCGCCTTTCGTCAGGGCGGCTTCCCATTGAGCAACAAAGTGGGTGGCGCCATAGCCGTCGGGGCCGGGCGCAACACCGGCGTGGAACTGATCCTGCAACAACTGATCATGTTCATGCTTTCGCAGGAGATGATCCTGGTGGGCGATGGCAAGCCGGGAAATCATTGGGGCGGTACCATCCAGTCGCAGGGTGAGGAGCTCTCGAAGGATGAAGGCAGCGTGAATACCATCAAGGGCGTCGGCAAACGCGTCGCCGAAGTGGCGTTGCGCATGGCCGCGTCAGCGAAGTAGCGATCGGCAATCCCCATTTAGTGATGCAGGGCGGCTTCTGGTTCCTCCTGCGGAAACGGAGCCGTTACCGGTGCTTCCGGCGTTTCCGGCGCTTTTAACTCTGCTTCCTGTGTGCCGCTGACGGCCAGCCACCGTTCGCACGCCGTCACGAGATCGGAATCGGTTGGATACACGGTCGCCTTCTTGTTTTGCGAGGCCGCCGTGCGCCCTTCAACGATGTCTTCATGTCTCAGAATGTTGGCGGAACCCGGGCGCAGCAATCGGGCGCGCCGATTGGCGAGCCAACGGATGATAATGACGCCGCTCTGCGCCCGGGTGTGGGCGCGCGGGACGTTCGGCCTGGCTCTCAATTCCGACACCGCAACATTTTGGATGACTTCCCAAGGACTCTTTGCGCCAAACGCAACCAGGAGCTCCCCGTCGGAGAGGAGTTCGATGACTTGCTTGATTTCGGACTTGAAATCAGGGGCCGCAAACCAGGCGAGGCCGTGACCGTGATTGGAAAGATTGATGGCCAGGCTGCGTCCGCTCACCAGCACCTCCTCGGTGCTGACGGAGCGTTCGCCGGGGGGCAGCGACTGCAGCTCGGCTGAATACATGCCGACAATCGAAACAAAGCTCAACCAGAGATCGGTAAATTTGGAATTGGGCATCGCACTGGCATCGCCGCCGGGCAGTCCAAACGCCCGGGCATACACGGTGTGCCGCTGTCCTGTTGTGAGGCGGCAGTGATTGCCCTTCCACCGCTGGTAGAGCATGGCGCCGGCCCGTCCGGGGCCGAGGGGCAACATCCCGCGGCTGAACATGGCCACCAGACGGTCCATCACCTGAAAGAGGCGACCCTCTTCCAACATGGCTGTAAAGTGAACGGTTTCGAGCGCACGGAGATTGGCTGAAATGATCTCTGCGTTGGTATCTTCACCCTGCTCCGCGTCATCAACGCAGTCGGGTGACTGGCCGCTACCGTTCTCTTCCACCGGAGATTTTTGTAATTTGTCGTCCATGCCTGTAAAATCAAGCATGTCGCGTTCCGCGCCCGATTGCATTGGACCGCACTTGCTGAAAGTCACTTACGTCCGCAGGGTCAGAGAAAGCCCCGCCAATTACCGCAAAGGCCCGGAACTGCGAACGCAGGAAATCTCCTGCGCTTCGTCCAAATCATGATCCCGGCCTTTTTGACCGGTGAATGTTGCCTGCGGGCCTGGTTTCCTTCCCGGTTTTCCTGGCGTCAATTCGAGCAACGATGTGATGTTGGTGGCTTCCACGCGTTTCGTCCCGACGAAGGTTCGCGCGTTGGGAACCTATTCCTGCCACAGATGCAGCGTGCGCAGCAACCCTTCGTTCATGAGGAGTGGTGCGGGCGCAAGGATCACGAGCCAGGCGAACGCAATCCTCAAGACTCCACGATGCTTCAAGCATTGGCGCTCCAGCAAGATGCCGCCGGCCTGAAGGAGAAAATAGACCATCATCGAGCCGAACCATGTCGCGCCGGTGAGATAGTAAAGGGGCACATTGATGACCCACTCATGCATCACGCCCGAGACGGCAAAGATCAGAACGAGTGCGAGCACGGGCCGGTGGCGCAGCCGCGTGAGGATGCTGTAGCGAAACCAATCACTGAACCACAGATTCCAGCGGCGGCCCCAAAAATCCGCCAGACCGCGCATCAACCACGGGCGACAGTGAAGGGGCGGCAACAGTTGGCCGCTGGGCAGCCCGATGACCCTCCCCAGCGAAGCGAGAAATTCACCCATCACCAAAAGGATGGGCAGCGCGGTATAGTTCAGCAGAATTCCGCGAATGTGAACCACCCCGACCAGCCACCAGTAAATCCAGTAACTCGCCAGGACGGCGACGAACCACAACACCGGTTGAAACAGGACCCGCCAGGGGGCAACCGCCGGTTGCAAACGCTTGAGGGTACTGGGTGAAAGCAGCAGCCAGAATATTCCCACCCGCTCGCTGCTCGCCGTCACCGGCAGGAGCAGCGCGACCAGTTTCATGACAAAACCCAGCAAGACCAGGGCAAGCAGGAAGAACCCGGTCATTTGCCAGTTGAGGTCGGATTGCGACATCGTCAATTCTTCCGAAACAATCCTCGACGGATTCCTGCGGGTCAATCACCGCCGCACCGCCAGGGTGAGTTTCTTCGCCCGCCATAGCCGACTCGGACTTCTTGCCTCATCGGGAACTACCGGGTTATTCTGCCGGCCATGAAGCCATCCCTTATCGCCGCCAGCCTGACCGTCGCCACGGTTCTCTCCACTTTTGCCGAAACGCCGAAGTTGCCCGGCGTCGGTGCGGCGATGCAGGAGATGATCGCCAAGAACGAAATCGCCGGCGCGATTACCGTGGTCGTCGCCAAAGACAAAACCGTCCACCTGGAAACCACCGGTTTTGCGGACGTCGCCACCAAACGGCCGATGACCCCGGATACGTTGTTCTGGATCGCTTCCATGACCAAACCCGTCACCGGCGTCGCGATTCTGATGCTGCAAGACGAGGGCAAACTGAACGTCGCCGATCCGGTCGCGAAATATCTGCCCGAGTTCGCCAATCTGAAAACGCCTTCCGGCAAGCCCGCCAATCTGACCATCTCGCAAATCCTCACCCACACGTCCGGCCTCGGTGAAGCTGGCGGCGACGCCGCGCGCCAGGCCAAGACGCTCGCCGACCTCGTCCCGCTCTGGCTCGCCGCGCCCATGCAATACGAACCCGGTGCGAAGTGGCAATACTGCCAGAGCGGCATCAACGCCGCTGGCCGCATCGTCGAAGTTATTAGCGGCATGACCTTCGATGCGTTTCTGCAAAAGCGACTTTTCGATCCGCTCGGGATGGCGAACACCACGTTCTATCCCACCGACGCGCAACGTGCCCGCCTGGTCACCGCCTACGCGAAGAACAAAGACACCGGCGCGCTCGAATCCGTCCCGCCGCGACCCGAGTTCGGTCCACGCGACCGCCCGCCCCAGGGCAATGGCGGACTCTATTCCACCGCGCCGGACTACGCGCGGTTCTGTCAGATGCTGCTCAACGGCGGTACGCTCGAAGGCCGCCGCTACCTGAGCGCCGCCGCCCTGAAATTCCTGTCCACGCCGCAGACCGGTGCTCTACCCACGGGCTTCTTCCAAAACGAAACCTACGGGAATCGCGGCACGAACTACGTTT
>Ga0315910_10003013_pt1 | contig 14509 bp, 9 predicted proteins | sample EdamamesoilMG_FD_204470 | JGI IMG/M metagenome (GOLD analysis project Ga0315910, IMG submission 204470) | Garden soil microbial communities collected in Santa Monica, California, United States - Edamame soil | ecosystem: Environmental > Terrestrial > Soil > Garden | place: USA: California...
CCCGCGCGGACCGCTAGCTGGCGGCGGTGCGAAAACCCCTCACCTTGACGGGGTGCTTCGCACCGCTCTCGCTCCCTCCGCGCGGTGAAGCACGCACGCCAGAAAAAGGCGCACGAGCTCGAGAAAATCTGCACGGAAAGCGGCCCTTGGCTCGACTCACCTGGGCAGAAGCCGATGCCCGCCCACCCGTCCTGGTCCCTCCGCAGGGCCCTCCTTTTGGCCCTGCCCCCGCTCGCCGCTGCGTGCGCCGGAACTCCCGCACCCGGTGACGAGAGCAGCGCGAGCGGGGGCGCGGCGCCTTCTGGAGGGACCACGAGCGGCGGCAGCACGAGCAGCAGCGGCGGAGCGAGCGCCACCGGTGGTGCAGGCGGAGTCGGCGGCAGCGCGAGCGGCGGCGGCGCCACCGGAGGGGGCGCCGCGAGTGGCGGAGCAGCTGCGAGCAGTGGCGGCGCGGGGAGCGGCGGGCAGGCGGCAGCGGGCGGCGCCTCGACGGGCGGCAGCGGTGGCGGGAGCGCTTGTACGCCCCCTGCTCCAGGAACGAACGGAACCAATCCGCTCCTCGCGAGCATCTTCACGGCCGATCCGGCCGTCTTGGTGCACGACTGTACCTTTTACATCACAGCCGGGCGCGACCAGGGCACGAGCGGCTTTCACCTCGAAGACTGGTACGTGCTCTCGTCGACGGACCTCGTCAGCTGGTCGGACCAAGGCGGTCCAGTGCTCGATCTCGACGTCTTTGCGTGGGCCAATGCCAACGCCTGGGCGGGCCAAATGGTCGAGCGGGACGGCAAGTTCTACTGGTACGTGCCCATCAACGAGAGCGGAGGCGCCATGACGATCGGCGTCGCCGTCGGAGACAGCCCACTCGGGCCATTCAGCGACGCCATCGGTGAGCCGCTCGTCGACGACACCGTGGAGATGGCAGAGTTCGACTACGACGATCCGGGGCAGACCGTCTACACCATCGATCCGACCGTCTTCGTCGACGACGATGGCCAAGCCTACCTCGTTTACGGCGGCTTCTGGCGCATGGTCACGGTGCCGCTCGCGCCAGACATGATCTCCTTTGCGGGTCCGATGGTGGAGTCCACCCCGCAGGACTTCTTCGAGGCCCCCTACCTCACCAAGCACGCCGGCAGCTACTACCTGTTCTACGCGGCGGGCGCGAATCCGGCGACGATCGACTATGCGACCTCGAGCGTGCCCACGGGCCCCTGGCAACGGCGCGGCACCATCTTGGATGAGCTCCCCGCGCTCGCAGGACAAGACGCGCCCACCAGTCATCCGGCCGTCGCCGAGTTCGCGGGGCAGTGGTACCTCGCCTACCACCTGAGTGATGGCCCCGGTGGCGGCACGTACCGCCGCCAGGTGGCCCTGGAAAAGCTCACGTTCGCGGACGACGGCACGGTGCTGCCGATCGAGCCGACGGCCGGGATTTCGTTCTGAACCCGAGAGGAATGTCATGAGTCAGCAAGCACGAAGCTATCTGAGCGCGCTCGGCGTCCTACTGGCGCTCACCTGGGGCTGCAGTCAAACGGGCCAGACGGACCAAGGCACGGGCGGAGCGAGCTCGGATCTCGGATCGGGAGGGGGGCCCGCGCCCAGCTCGGGCACCGGCGGAACGCCCAGCTCGGGCGGAACCAACGGGAGCGGCGGCGCGCCGCCCAGCAGCGGCGGCAGCCCGAACTCGAGCGGCGGCGCTCCGTCCAGCAGCGGCGGCGCAAGCTCTGCATCCGGCGGCGCCGGTGAAGTGCCGCTCGGCGAGTGCGACCCGTACACGTTCCCCGCCTATGAGCCGAACCTCGACTACGACTTCAGGGACGAATTTGCGGACATCGATCCTTCGAGCTTCGAAGTGTACCTCGGCTGCGACGAGAGTGAGGTCGCCGGCTACAGGACGGACGGCTGGTTTGCTTTCATCTGGGGCCCGAACCGCAACCCCGACATCACCGACGAGGACATCGACCAGATGCTCGCGGAGCTGAACGAGGACATGGCCTACGCGCGCGACGTCATGGGCTGGCCGCCCGATCGCCTCGCGCAAGAAGGGTACTATAGCAATGTGTACCTGTATGGCTCCGGCCTTTGCACGGACAATGCCTCGAACACGGAGACGGGCGGCTGGCAGAGCGGCATCAACGGCTACCCGATGGTGCTCCTCTCCTACTATCCGATCGTCAACCACGACCGCGGCGGCATCACCCACGAGGCCATCCACGCCATCATGGCGTCGATGGACGGACGCAAGGCGCATTGGTTCAACGAGGGCGGCAACACCTGGCTGCAGATGAACATGTCGGCCGAGCAGACGGGCAACTACGGCGTGGGCTTCCTCGATGGCGTTCCCTTCCTGGCGCCGCACCAGCCGATCGAGTGCTACAGCGGCTGGCTGCAGGACGGCAGCTTCGGCGGCCCAGATGCCGAGGGCGTCAATCAGACCAGCGGCGGCCAGCAAATCTCGACTTGGCGCGATTACCTCGGAGGCTCCCAGTATAACTCCGTCTTTTCGCACTTCCTCGCGCTCTACGTCTCGCCGGGATCGAACGCTTGGCTCTGGAGCAATACGAACCACATCAACGTGCTCGAGACGCTCGCCGATGGCCTCGGCGTCGAGCAGACCCAGCGCGCGATCCTGGAGTACCGAGCGCGCCAAGCCTTGCTCGACTTCGGTCCGTGGACGGAGGCCTTCGCCGAGCCGATCAACGGCAACTGGGGTCGCACCATCGGCGCAGAAGAGATTGCCGGCGGCATCCTGATGGAGCCCCCCGCGCATCAGCTCACCGCGTACGCCAAGACGACGCTGGACGGCAGCACGCTCACGCCCGACCCGCTCACCCTGCCCGGCTGGTCCGGAGCCAATCAGGTGCCGCTCACGATCTCTGGCGATGCCGGCGAGGTGCGTGTCGACTTCGAACCCTTGGGTGAGAACATGCGGCTCCAGCTGGCCTACCGCGCGGAAGACGGCTCGGCCGTCTACGGGCAGCCGATCGAGAGCGGCACCTCTTGCCTCCGGCTCGACCAGACGCCGCGCGACGGAGTCGTGATCGCCGTCGTCACGAACGTCGACCACCTCTACGAGGGCGAGACGACGCGCACGACCAAGTACGACTATCGCCTGCACCTCGAGGCCGGTGTGACGGGCACCGCGGACGTCATGGATCAGTACTTCTGAGCCTCTCTCTGCTGGGCCCAGGCGCATCGCGCACGCGCTCAGTAGTGGGTCTGATTGGTCGTGAGATACGGCTCGCCGGGGAAGCTCGGGTGCTCGAGCGGGAAAACCGCGCAGCCGACGCCGCTCTCCGTCTGCACGGCCATGATGTCCGCGGCTCGCCACAAGACTCCCGGCCGCGGCACCAGGTTCGTGATGAAATTGTAGGGGGCGCCCGGCAAGTCGAGCGCGACGCGCTGATCACCTGCGGCGCAATAGACGACGACGTGCGGCGCCGCGTAGTCGTTGTCGAAGTTCTGCACCATCACGCGCATCACGTCACCGGGACGGGGATTGTCGATCTGCACGACCTCCGACACGCCGGTGGCCTCGCTTTGGTTGTTGTCCCGACCGGAACGCGGATTGGGGCACTGCCCGAGAGCCAGGTATTCGGCTGCCGATGGCCCAGCCGAGCAGAACTCGAGCGGGGAATCCGGGCGATCGAACACCGGACGCGGAAAGGAGGAGTTCGGCGCGCAGTTGGCTGGATTGCAGGTATCGACCGTGAGGAAGGCGGTCAGGAAATCGGGCACGAGCTCGGCGCCCTCGACGTAGTACGGGTTCTCGTTCAGCGGCGTGTGGACGTAGAGATCGATGTCCACCGTGGTGCTGGTGTCCCAGCACAAGTCCACGCGGATCCCCCGCCCAAGGACGGGGACCGTCAGCTCGCAGCCTTCCACTCGGCCCTCGAGCGTGTCCACCTCGAGGGTGATGTGATAGGGCCCCGGGCGCCCGGGCGTCAGAAACAACGTGGGCCCCTCCGTGCCCGAGACGGTGAAGCTCGGCTGCGGCAAGATGGCGTCGCAGTCCTCGAGCTGCACCGTCCAGCGGCTCCCGACCACCGGCGCGACGAGGAAGTCCGCGAGCTCGAGCTGACCCGGGAGGCCGGGCGCAAAGCCGGCCAAACGCGGATCGTCGCTCGAAAGGGGGCAGTCGAGCGAGGACGGTACGCCGCCCACGCCGGGTGTGCCGCCGCTTCCCGGGAAGCCACCGGTCCCACCCGCCCCGGGGACACCTCCCGTGCCTCCCAAGCCCCCGGTGCCTACGAAGCCGCCGGTGCCCGGCCAGCCGCCCCCTCCCGGGACACCTCCGACTCCCACCGCAGAGTCGCCAAACCCTTGGAGCCCCGTGCGGGAGCCGCACGCCACGGTCGCCCCGACGACGCAAAACCAAAGGACCGACAGGCCGAGCTTTCGCCGCACCGTCCCGTCATCACACGAGAGGCGGGCCGCCGTCCATCGAAACCCCATCCGTCCTGTTGCTCGGCCGAACGCCGCCCTTCACCATCGCCCCATGAGAGTCATCGTCACGGGCGCGACCGGGATGGTCGGCGAGGGGGTCCTCATGGAGTGCCTGGAAAATTCCGCGGTCACGCAGGTGCTCTCGGTGTCGCGGCGCCCGTGCGGGCACACCCACCCCAAACTCGAGGAGTGCCTGGTGCCCGACTTCCGCGACCTTGCAGCCGTGGAGAGTCGCCTTTCGGGCTATGACGCCTGCTTCTACTGCGCCGGTGTGAGCTCCGTGGGCATGAGCGAGGCGGACTACTCGGTCGCTTCCTACGACACGCCGCTGGCATTCGCGACCACCCTGGTGCAGGCGAGCCCAGGGGCAGTCCTCACGCACGTGACGGGCGCCAGCACCGATGGCACCGAGCAAGGACCCGTGATGTGGGCGCGCGTGAAAGGCAAAGCAGAAAATGCTCTATCGCGCTTGCCGCTCAGGGGCGTCTACCACTTTCGTCCTGGCCTGATGACGCCGGTCCGCGGCCAAAAGAACATCAAGCGGCTCTACCGCTTCTTGCTGCCGCTGGTGCCGGTGATGAAGCTCTTCTTGCCGGCGCTCACGCTGAATCAAGTCGGGCGGGCCATGATCCGCTGCGCGACGCACGGCGCGCCGAAGCAGGTCCTCGAGGTGCAGGACATCAGAGCGCTCGCGGCGCTCGATTGAGGCGAAATGCGGCCGAGCCACGAGAGCCCGGCCGCGGTTCGCGCTCCGTGCTCTCAGAAGAGCGGACCGCAGTTCACGAAGCCCTGACGCAGAGCGTGTGTCCCGGAATTCGCGTCGTCGGCCCAGAAAACGCTCTTCATCCCGCCGCTGCACTCGGCCTCGCTCGCCATCGCGAAGCCTTCGTTGTTGCTGTTCGGCAGACCCGCCGGGAAGTCGAAGCGCGCCTTGACCACGAACTGACCGAGCGTCGGCGAGCCGTCCGTCTGATCCACGGCGAGCACCGTCGCTTCGTTGCCGCAGGTGTCGTCGCAGCCGGCCCAGAGGGCTTGGCTATCGCGGTCGAACTCGAGCGACATCACCCCGATGTGACCGCTCGGAACCGTCGAGAGGACGTGGGCTTCGTCGGTCACGTGGTCGAGCGCGACCACGTGCAGGATGCCGGTCCCTTCCACACCGAGGACGAAGAGGCCCGCGCCGTGATCGGGGTAGTCGGCAGGATCATACGCCTCACCCAGCAAGGCGTCGCGGAAGCCGCTCGCTACGAGGTAGCTGTCCGGAACCCAGGTGATGGTCTCGAAGCCGAGGTTGGCGCCAGCAACCGGCAGCTGCGCGGTGAGGTTCCACTCGTTGGTCGCAACCAGCGTGCTGCCGGAAGCAGTCTCGTCGAAGCGCAGAACGGCCAAGCGGCTCGTGCTGCTCGCCTCGTTGTTGCGCTCGGTCGCGGTGTAGATGCCGACCGAGCCCCACTCGGCTTTGGTCACACCCTCGGTATCCGGCTGCCCGACGCCGCCCGGATAGTTGAGGAGCTTACCTGTGGCCCACTCGCCGGCTTCAGGGGCCCACTCGGCGCCGTTCCAGACCAGTTTGTAGACTTTCGAGGGCGCGTTGAGCGCTGCCCAAAGCACGGGCACCGAGCCTGGCTCATAATGCAGACCGCTCAAGTTGGTGGGGAAGGCGTTGATCGCGTCGACGGGAAGGACTTCGGCCGAGCCGGGCCACGGAGCTGCGACGTTCGGATCGGTGGGGCAGGCATTGACGCTGCCCTTGGTGGCCTGAGTCGTCACGCCAAACTCGCCCGACGCATTGGGGCAGCGGCCGTAGGTGCTCGCTGCGTGCGCGGTCCAGGTATACTCAACGACGAGCGCGCCCTCGAGGTCGAACAGGCGGACCGAGTCGGCGCCGCCCAGGCCGAAGCCCATGGCTGCTTCTTCGATGAGCAGGTAGCCGCCGGGAGCAATCGTGCTGCCGACGGGAAGCACATAGGCATGCGTGTCGTCGTTGTCCTTGAAGGTGTAGCCCGACAGATCGGCCGTATTCAGCCCGGCGTTGTAGAGCTCCGCCCAGTCTCCGGGCGTGCCACCGCTGGACTCCACCTCGTTCCAGACCAGAGCGGGTTCCTCGCCGCCTCCCGAGCCATCCGCGGGTGAGCACGTCACCGTCGTCAGCACCACATCGTCGCAGTCGCTGTCGCTGGCGGCCAAGGTCACGTTGACGTCGCCCGCTTCGAGGCAGGTCAGGCTGGTGACCGCCGCGTCCGTGTTGGCCAGCTCGCCGCCGTCCGCAACCCACTGATAGCTGAGCGAGCCCGGCACGCCGTCGAGGTCGCTGGCCACTGCAGAGAGCTCGATGGTCCCTCCGACCTCGATCTCGGCCGGGAGGACCGTCAGCTCGTCGACCGTGGGGCAGACGTTGAACTCGCCGGTTGCGAGCAGGCTGCCGTTCTTGGGCAGCTTGCACTGCAGATGCACGTTTCGCTGCGTGGTCTTGCTAGGGGTGATGTCGAAGCCGGCCGAACCGGAACACGTGACGCCCGAGTCGGGTCCACCCGCTGCGTCGAGCCGGACCTGATAGCCGCTGCCCGCCGGGATGCCGCCGATCTGCAGCTTCAGCGTCTTGCTCTTGGCCACGTCGGCCGTGCCCGTCTTGGAGAAGCCGTTGCCGCTGATCTCGTAGGACACCGTCACGAGCTCGACGCTGTCAGCCACTTTGAGGGCGAAGGCGACCTGACCGAGGTCTTCGGTGGGAACTTCCAGGCCCGTGGCGCAAGCAGCCAGCACGAGCGGCAAGCCCGTCATCATGGAACACAGCGTGAGGCGGCGAATGGAGGAACGAATCGACATGAAGGGGATCTCCGCAGGGCAACGCCTCTGGATCGAGGTCGCGGCGACCCTAGGCCAACCGGCCGCTCTGCTGTGGAACGTTCCCGTGAAGCCTCGGTGCGAAGTATGAAAGACGCGTGCGCGTCAGTCGGGCAGCGAAGACGTCCAGCCGAACTCTTCGGCCAAGAGACTGCGACCCGCGTCGCTCAGCATCTCCGCAGAAAACACCACGTGCGTCGCGTTCCAGGGCGGCGCCTCTTCGCCGAGCGCACCAAGGCTGAGCGCCAAGGCCGCAGTCGCAAGTGCCGCTCCTTGCATGCCGAGGCCGAGGTACCCGACCGCCAAACCGGCACCCACGCGGGCATACTCCTCCACGTCGCTCGGCGTGGGTTGCCGCTCGAGTGCGAGCGTGCGCGCCTCCACGAACTCACCCGTCACGTGCCAGCGCTCGGCGACCCAGGCGGGCGGGCGCAGCACGATGGCGTCGGCCACCGCGCGCGCGCAATAGAAGCAAGGGAACTCCGGCTTCGATCCTCCCGCTCGTCGTTTGCAGATGAAACAAAAGTGGGCCATCGCGCCGCGCCACCGCGTCTTACCACGCCCGGCCAGCGACACCCCCTGGCCGCTCGAGAACACGGCAACTGCGACGGCCAGGAGGCGCCGCCCTTCAGAGCTCGAGCGCCGAGCGCGCGCCGGCCTGCCAAGCGTGACGGACACGCTTGCCTTGCACTAGAATGCGAAAGCCGGCTTCATCGAGCAGCGGAGCAAAGCGCGCCCGGTCGGCGCCCAGCACCCGGCGCAGTCCGCCTCCGACCAGGGCACTCTCGTGCCCGTAGTCGAGGACGCCGAGCCCGACCTCTTCGCCGGCGCGAGCCAAGTCGGAGAAGTTGACGTCCGTCGTCAGGTCCTGGCTGCCGAGCGGAGCGTACGGGTCGTTGACTCGCGATGCGCCCGAGGAAGCGCTCGGGCCATAGGTGCGAAAGCACATGCGTCCTTCGCGGATCGTGCGCACGAGCTCTGCGGTCGAGTCTCCGTAGTCGATGGTGATGACGACCCCCGCCCTGAGCGCTACGCCCAGCCCGCGAATGAACTGAGCCGCTTGGACATTGACGTACATCATCACCGCTGAGGCAGCGTCGCCGAGCGCCGCTTGGTACGCATCGTGATTCGTCGCCAGGTGTCGACCGAGCTCGGAGATGGCCGTCGCGCGGACGTACCCCTCCTCGAAGCGGAGCCCGGAGAGCACGGCGTCGCGTCGACTCGCGGGCCCCTCCCCGAGGTGCACGAGCAGGGCTCTGAGCGTCGTGTGATCGAGCAGCGCCTCTCCCGGCAGCGTCCCCAGCTCGAACTCGGCACGCAGGCGCGCGTCGGCGCGGACGACGTCTGCGGCGAGCGTCGACGGGAGCAGGCCCCGCACGACCTCGTCCAAGCGCGGGATTACCAGTGCAGCGAGAGCGGGCTCTCCGCAACGGAAAAGCACCTTGTGGGCACCAAACGCATCCGGAACCTCGTTGGTCACGACGATTCCCCGCAGCCCGTCCGGGAAGTCTCGCAGCAGGCTTTCTTCGGGGCGACGAGCGTCGCCGAGCACCACACGCGCAGCTCGACCGAGCAGCTGCTGTTGCTTCTGGCGGAGCGCGCTCGAGAGCTCGTAGATGCGATAGTCGAGGCGGCTCTCGAAGGCTTGCCACAGCTCTCTCTCGGCGGAAGTGCCCGTGCGGCCCCGCGCTTCGACCGCGCGCGTGACATCAGCCGCAAGCCGGCCATTCCCTGCCCCGAACTCGACCAGGACAAAGGCTTCGTCGGGTTCGAGCTCACCGGCACCGAGCAGGTCCTGCCACACCTGGATCGCGCGCTCGAGGACCCATTCGCCGTAGTCGGGTGAGAGCGACTCGGGGTGAGTGTCGAAGTGCCCCCTGCGCCCGATCGCCACGCGATGCCCGTAGTAGCCGAAGGTCGGGTCGTGCAGGCTCGCGTCCATGTACTGCTCGAAGGTCCAAAACGACGCCAGCGCCGACTCCTCGCGCTCGGCCGGGAACCAGCTGCGACCGAAGTTTTCCGGGTTCGCGCAGCGGCGCTGGGCCTCGTCCGGCGTCGCATGCAGCTGGGCAGCCTCCGACGAACGAGCGATGAAGGCTCCGTACTCCGCTGCGTGCTGCGCGGCCTCGGTGTTTCCGAGGATCTGCGCCTCCAGCTCGAGCACATGCTGACGCTGGCGGAGCGGCCCCAGCTGCTTGAGACCTTCGCGGAGATCATCCCCGAAGCCAACGGGGAGGTCCCCGTGCAAGAACCGCTCGCACCACGCGCGGTAGGCCCGCCCCGAGCTCGAGCGACCGAACGCGTGGATCCAAGACCGAGCCTGCTCGCTCGCCGTGGTCGCAGAAAGGCCGAGGTCGAGCGCGCGCGCCTGCCACCCGCGAACCAAACCGGAAAATGCGAGACCGGGGTTCGAGAGCACCACAGGCAGAGCAAGGTCGTCGACGCCGATGCGACACACCTCGTAGGCTTGGAGCTGGAGCAGCTGCAGAATGAAGGCGCTCGGATCGATGTCACCCTCGACCCGGCGCACGAGCTGCAAGGCCACATCGAATCCACCATCCTGCCGCTCGGTCGCTAGAAAGTCCCCCTCGTTGATGATGACGTCGACGATGGCGGAGCCCCCCGCGACGTCGGGCTGGTAGTGGTACGCGAGCGCGGCGACGATCTCGATCACGAGCTCGGCGGTACGCCGACAGTCTCGACCGCGCCGGCGGGGCGTCGTCTCGGCGCGACACGGCCAAGGCTCAGCCGAGAGCAAGAGCCGACCATCCTGAAACGCGAGAGGTCGAAACCCGCGCTCCACGGGCCAGACGAGTGCCGGCAGACTGCCATCGATCTGGAAGACCGCTCGCGGCGCACGCAGGTACCTCGAGAGGCCGAGGGCGCGGAGTTGCCCCGCATGCTCGGCCATCCGCAGCGGAATCTCACGTCGCGCACGGCCGCGTTCGTCCGCTTGATCGATGACACTCGGCAGGCTGATCCGCACGAGACCGTGCTCGGCCTCGGCCACGATGTCCCAACTGACCGTGCCGAGCCGACGTGCCAGCACCCGCAGCGGGCCGAACTCCGCCGCCACGCGCGTCAGCGCATACTCGACGGAACGCTCCGAGAGGACCTGTCGAACCACGCCGCGACACAAGGAAGCAGGGTGCGGCGTGACGCGGTGGTCCACCTCCCATTGGCTGGTGAGCAGCATGGAAGCGGCGGGCACATCATCGAGCTCGGGAACGAAGCCTGACGCCATGGCGAGGCGATGGTCGCGGCAGGCTCGCTCGAGGGCAATCCAGGAGCACGGGACGAGTGGACCGCCCTTTCCCGCCTGCCCGCGAGGACCCAGCCTGAACTGCGGCGGTCGATTTCCAGCGCTGCGGCGAAAGGCTGTTTCCTCAGGTTAGAGAGTTCTACCCAGAAAAAAACATTGGTCTTTTGTGAGCTAGAGTTCCGTGCCTGGGGAACTTCCGTCGCGAAGGTACGAGATTCCCGAGCACCAGCGGGTGGTGAAGTACGGGACCATCGGTACGACGCAAGAAAGAAGTGTGAGCGCTTCCATGACGAAGACCCGATTCACCACGTTCAGCGCGACATCCATCGTGATGTCGTCGTTAGTATTCGGAGGCTGCACCGACCCGGGAGGCGGGGGTGGAAGCGGAGGAGCGGGACCAGTGGTCGGCGCCGGAGGCGGAGGCGGCTCCGTTCCGGGTGCCGGAGGGGCTGGAACCGGCAGCGGCGCTACGGCAGGTCAAGGCGCGAGCCCCCCCATCATCGACGACAACGGGGACGGACGCCCGGATTGCGTCACCGGCATCTATCCGACCACGCAAGTGCCGCGGCTCAAGGCGCGCGAGTACGACAACACGATCCGTGACTTGGTCGGACTCACCGGTCTTTCGGCCTCGAACGGCAACGCTCCGTCCTCCTTGCTCGCCACCGACCAAGACGGCGCGCTCTCGGATCTGGGCTGGAGTTCGTACCAGACGGTCGCCGGCATGATTGCTGCGCAAGTCATGGCCGACGCAACGATGAAGGCGAAATTCATCGCGTGCAACGCGGCCGATGCCGGCTGCATCGACAGCACCATCACGGACTTCGGGCGGCGTGCATTCCGTCGCGAGCTCTTGCCCACGGAGGTCGCGCTCTTCCAGGCGTTGAACAACGCCGAGCTCACGGAGACCGGCACGCCGGACGAGATCGCCGAGCTCGTGCTCTACGGCTTCCTGGTCTCGCCGATGTTCCTCATGCGCACCGAGCTGGGCCAGACGGCCGGCGCTGGCGCCGGACAGCTCGCGCTCACTCCGCAAGAAACGGCCTCGCGACTTTCCTACATGCTGTGGGGATCGATGCCGGACACCACGCTCGACGAGGCCGCGGACACGGGTCAGCTGGCGACCAAGGACCAGATCTTGGCTCAGGCTCGCCGCATGCTCATGGACGAAAAGGCCAGGACCATGGTGGCGGACTTCCACCGCGAGTACCTGCACATCCAGGTCAACTCGCGCTGGGACACCTTCGTGAAAGACGAGGGTCTCTTCCCGGAGTTCACACCGGACTTGCGGGCTCCGCTCACCGGCGAGGTCGAGATGTTCTTCGACCAGACCGTCTTCGGCGACGGCACCTTCCAGGACCTGCTCACCAGCACGAGCGGCTTCGTCAATGCCGCGACGGCACCCCTCTATGGGCTGCCAGCCACGAACCTCGGCGCAGAGCTGTCGCCGCAGGATTTGCCGGGTCGCCCCGGCTTCCTGACGCGCGTCGGCTGGCTCAGCGCCTACTCGGCGGCCTTCCGCACGTCACCGATCGTGCGCGGCGCCTTCATCGTCAAGGACGTGCTCGGCATCCAGATGGACCCGCCCCCTCCGGGCGCCGCCCAGACGCCGTTGCCGGACGACCCGAGCCTCGATACGAACCGCAAGCGAGTCGACGCGCAAACATCGGGCGGCGACTGCATCACCTGCCATCACAGGTACATCAACCCCCATGGGTTCGTGCTGGAGGCCTTCGACACCCTCGGGCGCCCGCAAACGACCGAGAGCGACACCGGTGCCGCCATCTCGACCACCGCCGACGTCTGGATCGACGGCGCGGCCAGGCCCGTGGCCGAGCCAGTGGCGCTGATGACCGCCATCGCGAACTCGACGGACGCGCAATACTACTACGCGCAGAAGTGGGTGGGATACGCCTTCGACCGCAGTCCCAACTCTCAAGACGCGTGCCTCGTGGAGGCCCTGCAGGCGAACATCGCCGCGGGCGGCTACCGCATTCTCGATTTGATTGCAGACATGACTCAGGCCGAAGCATTCAGCGTGCGCACGGTCGAAACCGGAGCTTCCCCATGAACCGTAGAATCTTCCTCAAAGGCGTCGGTGGCGTCGCGCTGGCGGCTCCGTTCCTCAGCTCCCTGCACGAGAAGGAGGCGAAAGCCCAAGCTACGCCTCCGCCGCGGCGCTCCGTCGTCTACCACACGCACAACGGCTGCCTCACCAATCGTTGGTTCCCCAAGGTGTCCAACGGCGCACTGACAGCTGCTGCATTGGAAGGGACGACGCTGGCCGGTCTGTCGACGCATTTCGACAAGCTGCTCTTCCCGCGCGGCATCAAGATGTTCAACTCGTACGCCGAGATTCAGTCGGTCGATCCGCACGATCAAGCGATGGGCAGCAAGCTGACTTGCGCCACGATTGAGACATCCGGAGATCGATACGCCTCGTCGCACTCGATGGACCACGAGATCGCCATGCAGATGAACACGCCCGGGACGAGCCCGCTCGTGCTCTCGGTAGCGGGCGGCGCTGGCGGCAGCATCAAGGACATTCTGTCCTTCTCGGCTCCGTACGAGGCCTTCCCGGCGCAGACGAACCCGCAAACCGTCTATAACCAGCTCACGCAAGCGCTGGGCACCGGTGGTGGTGAGACGGAGGCCGACTACCGCATCAAGCGCGGCGAGAGCGTGCTCGACTTGGTGGGGGGCCAGCTCACCTACCTGAAGGGCCAGCCGATGAGCATGTCGGACAAGCAGAAGATCGAAGCCTGGGAAACCCTGCTCCGGTCTGCCGAAATTCCGATTGCAGGCGCAGCCAACTGCGACCAAGCCACCGCCGACGAGATGGGCATCGAGTACTTCATCGCGCAGGCTGGCACCGATTCCGGTGGAGGAAGCAGCGTCTTCGGCAGCGGCGACGTGAGCGAAGCTGCGTACAAGCACGGGGCCTCGGCCATGTTCCGCCTGATGGCGCTGACCATGATCTGCGACCTCAATCGCTCGCTCATCTTCACCTACCCGGGTTACGCGATCTATGCGTTCTTGGGCCACGAGCACGACCACCACGGCCTGTCGCACCGCAACGGTTCGTTCGAAGTGGGCGGAACGTGCGTGACCGGCGTCGTCGACATGATCCACCAGATCGACACCTTCTTTGCCGAGAAGTACGTCGAGCTCGTCGAGCTCCTCAAGAGCATCCCAGAAGGCGATGTGAGCTTGCTCGACAACACGGCGACGATGTGGCTACCCGAGCTGGCAGACGGGAACTCCCACAACACCAACAACCTCCCTATCGTGATTGCCGGCAGCTTGGGCGGGTATCTCAAGCAAGGTCAATCGGTCAATCTCGACGGCAGCGGCGAGATCGACACCGGCAACAGCGAAGCGAACTGCACCGACGGCAACAGCAACAACAGCAACACGTTCGCCACGAGCTCTCGCCAAGGGAACCAGCCGATCAACAAGCTGCTCCTCACCATCATGAACGGCTGCGGTTGCACCGGTTCAGACGGGCAGCCGATGACGGAGTGGGGCCAGTTCGACAGCGCGAGCCAGAGCGCCGGGATCACGAAGCCCGGCGAGTTCGAGCAGCTCCGCGCGAACGCCTGACCGCTGGAGGGGCGCCCGAGCGAGTCCTCCCAAGGGGCGGCTCGCTCGGGCATCTTATTCTTGTCGACCCTCCGGGGGGACGACGGGCTGCTCGTCCGAGCGCGCCCCCACGAGCTCGAGACGACTGGGATCGCGTCCGGCATCGCCTCCGCGCGCGCTGGCAAACGACGGTTCACCGGCCACCCAGCGTCCTTGCAGCCCACCCGACGTTTCGGTCACCTCGGCCTCGGACCGGAACAGGAGCTCGAGGGAGAAGGCCAAGTCGAGCGGCCTCATGTCGAGGCCGAACTGTTCGGCCAATCCGAGCTGAAGGCCCGCGCTGATGGCGTTGAACGCACGGATGGGGGCTAT
>Ga0315910_10003014_pt1 | contig 14506 bp, 10 predicted proteins | sample EdamamesoilMG_FD_204470 | JGI IMG/M metagenome (GOLD analysis project Ga0315910, IMG submission 204470) | Garden soil microbial communities collected in Santa Monica, California, United States - Edamame soil | ecosystem: Environmental > Terrestrial > Soil > Garden | place: USA: California...
GGCAATTCGGGGGTGGCGCCCCAACGCCGCGAGCCCGGCTCCGAGGCTGCCGGGAGCCGCGCTTCATTCCGAAGAGGGCTCCTGGGCGGGGCTGGAGCCGCGCCCGCGGCCCCACTACCATCCGGCGCCTCCGATGGGCCTCCTCGACCGAGCCGCGCTGGCGACGCTGCCCGTGCTGCCGACCTGGCTCATGCGCCGCCTGGCCTCGCGCTACATCGCCGGCGAGCGCCTGGAGGACGCCCTGGCCAAGCTGGCGGAGCTGCAGGGCCGCGGCTTCGCCGGGATCCTCGACATCCTGGGCGAGGACGTGACCGACGAGCCCGCCGCGCGCGCCGTGGCCGCGACCTACCGCGCGGCGGCGAGTGCGCTGGCCGAGCGCGAGCTCGACGCCTACGTCTCGATCAAGCCCACACACCTCGGGCTGCGCCTGTCGGAGGAGCTCTGCGTACGGCTCTACGACGAGCTCGCCGCCCACTGCGCCGGCCTCGCGCTCGGCCTGCGGGTCGAGATGGAGGACCACACCACCACCGACGCCACCCTGCGGGTGTTCGAGCGCCTGCGCCGCCGGCACCCGCATGTGGGCATCGTCCTGCAGTCGCGCCTCCTGCGTACGCCGGCGGACGTGGCCGCGCTCGCGCCTGGGCCGCTGTGGGTGCGCATGGTCAAGGGCATCTACCTCGAGCCGGCCGCGATCGCCCACACCGAGCCCGAGCCGATCCGCGCGGCCTTCGTCGAGGTCTCGCGCCTCCTGCTCGAGCGCGGGGCGCGGCTCTCCTTCGCGACCCACGACGAGCTCCTGCAGGAGCGCCTGGTGGCCCTGTGCGCGCGGCTCGGCGTGGGACGCGAGCGCTACGAGTTCCAGGTCCTGCTGGGGGTACGCGAGGGGCTGTGGTCGGCCTGGCGCGCGGCCGGCGAGCGCGTGCGCGTCTACGTCCCCTACGGCCCCGAGTGGCGGCCCTACAGCACGCGGCGACTGCGCAAGAACCCCGAGATCTTCCGGCACGTCGTGCGCGACCTCGTGCTGCGGCGCTAGCCCCCCATGGCCCGCGCCCGGATCGTGCTCGTCACCCATCCGCCGCGCGGGGCGCGTGCCTTCGCGCGCCGGCTGGTGGAGCTGCGCCTGGCGGCCTGCGTGAACCTCGTGCCGCTCGCCTCGGTCTACCGCTGGAGGGCGCGCGTCGAGAGCGCGCGCGAGACGCTGCTCGTGATCAAGACCAGCCCGGGGCGCGTCGCGGCCCTCGAGCGCCACGTGCGCGCCGCCCACCCCTACGACACGCCCGAGTTCGTGGTGCTGTCCACCGCGCGCGTCGAGCCGCGCTACCTGCGCTGGCTGGCGGAGTCCACGCGGGTCCCACGATGAGCACGGCCCAGCCCGTGCTCGAGGAGCGCGTCGCGGGCCTGGCCCGGGCCGGCCTCGTGCTCGGGCCGCTGGCCTTCGTCGCGCTGCTCCTGCTGCCCTCCGGGCTCGATCCGTTGCAGCGGCGCGTGGCCGCGGTGGCGGCGTGGACGGCCCTGTGGTGGCTGACCTCGGCCCTGCCGGTGGGCGCGACCTCGCTGCTCCCGGCCGTGCTCCTGCCGCTGTGCGGGGCGCTCGAGGCCAAGAAGGTGGCGCCCTTCTACATGGACGACCTGGTGCTCCTGTTCCTGGGGGCCTTCCTGCTGACGCGCGGGCTCGAGCGCTGGAACGTGCACCGCCGTGCGGCGCTGTTCGTGCTGGCCCACGTGGGCACGGCCCCGCGGCGCCTGGTGCTCGGGATGATGTGCGCCACGGCCGGGCTCTCGGCCTTCGTCAACAACACCTCGACCACGCTCTTGATGCTGCCGATCGCACTGGCGCTGATCGCGGCCCACGGGGGCGAGCCGCGCGCGCGCACGGCCTTCGCGCGCGCGCTGCTGCTCGGCGTGGCCTACTCGGCCTCGGTGGGGGGCATCACCACGCCCGTCGGCACCGCCCCGAACCAGATCTTCCTGGGCCAGTTCCGCGCGCGCTATCCGGAGGCCGAGGAGATCGGCTTCCTCCAGTGGACGCTGGCCTGGCTGCCGGTGGTCGTGCTCTACCTGCCGCTCGGCTGGTGGCTCCTGACGCGCGTCCTGTTCCACGTCCCGGCCGGGGCGGGACGGGGCCAGGAGGTGATCGCGGCCGAGCGGCACGCGCTCGGGCCCTGGAGCTCCGGTGAGCGGCGCATGGCGGCGCTGTTCGTGCTCACGGCGCTCCTGTGGGTGACGCGCGCGGACGTCGAGCTCGGCGGCCTCTGCTTCGAGGGCTGGGGCGACCTCTTCAGGGGCACGCTGGCGGCCAGCCCGGTCACGGATGCGACCGTGGCGATCACCCTCGCGCTGGTCGCCTTCGTCCTGCCGAGCGGGGGCGCGCGCGGCGAGGCGCTGCTCGACTGGAGCACGGCCCGCGCGCTGCCGTGGGACGTGCTGCTGCTCTTCGGCGGCGGCTTCGCCCTGGCCGGCGCGGTCAAGGTCAGCGCGCTGGACGAGGTCGTCGGCGCCAGCCTCGCCCCCTGGATCGCCGGGCAGCCGGAGTGGCTGGTGGTGCTGGCGCTCGTCCTGCTCGTCACGGGGCTCTCGGAGCTCGCCTCGAACGTCGCCACGACCACGGTCATGCTGCCGATCGTCGGCCAGGCCGCGGTGGCCGCCGGGTTCTCGCCGCTCTTCGCCATGGCCCCGGCCACCATCGCGGCCTCGAATGGCTTCATGCTGCCCGTGGCCACGCCCCCGAACGCGATCGTCTTCGCCACGGGCGAGATCCCCGCTCCGACCATGGCGCGGGCAGGGCTGGTGATCGACCTGCTGGTGGCGGCGCTCGTGACCGCGGTCTTCCTGGGCTGGGGCCGCTTCGTGCTGGAGATCGCCCCGGGCGTCCCCGCCTGGGCGCACTGACCGGCGGGCGCGACGAAGCGCGGCGGGTAAAGGGTTCCCGGGCTTCGCCCGATACAGGCCCCATGCTGGCGCTCCTGGCCCTGGCCGCCCTGCAGTCGCCGCCCTCGAGCCAGGGCGCTCGGCCGCCGCTCGCGAGCGGCCTGGTGCGCTCGGTCGAGGTGGCGCGCACGGCCCCCGCCTTCGTGCAGCACTTCCGCCTGGACCAGGGCGAGCTGCGCGCGGAGCGCGTGCCCCTCGGCCTGGCGCGCTACGTCTCCGGTCCCGACCCGGAGGGCGGCATCCACGTCGAGCTGGAGCTCGAGCTCTTCGCCCCCGGGCTGCGCCTGATCCACGTCGAGCAGGCGAACGTGCTGCGCCGCCGGCTGGTCTTCCGCGAGCTCGGCGCGCACGCCGGGCGCACGCTGTTCCTCGAGGGGCGGCCGTCCGAGCCGCTGCTCGGCTACGAGCTGGGCGGGCCCGAGGTCGTGCGGCGCACGACCGAGGCCGGCGGGATCCTGCCGCTGCTCCTGCTCGAGTCCCAGCGCCGCGGCGCGCTGCCGCCCGGCCAGCTGCGCGTGCTCGATCCGCTCAGCACCGCCTTCGAGCCGCTGACCCTCGAGGCCCGCGACGATGCGCGCGGCCGCCTGCTCGAGGCGCGGCGCGCCGACGGTACGCTGCGCTGGCGCGTGGTGCTGGCCGGCGCCGAGCTGGCCGAGCTGGCCGAGCTGCGCTTCCAGGAGCGCGGGCCCCTGGCCCGTCCGATCCCGCCCGAGGAGTTCGCGCGCTGGCGCGAGCGCCACGAGCAGGAGGCGCACTCGGCCCGCGAGGCCGCGGCGGCGCGCGCCCGCCCCTGGGACGGCCTGCTCGAGGACCTGCAGCGCCAGCGGCCGCGCTGACGGCGCGGGCGCGTCGCCCCCCGGCACCCCGCCCCGGGCCGCCACCCCTTGCACGCGGGTTACGGCCGCGGCCTCCCGGCCCGGGGCCGTCTCGCGATATCCTCTGGTGCTCGACGTGCCCGCTCCCCCGCGCCTCATCGCCCTCCTGGGGCTCCTCACCCTCGTCCCGGGCTGCCGGAGCGCCGAGGAGTGGGGGGACCAGGCCGACCGGGAGGTCTACGGGATCCTGGAGCAGCGCCGGGCCGAGCTGGGGGTCCTGGACGCCTTCACGATCGAGCCCCCGGCCGACAACCTGCGCGACCGGCTCCTGGCTGCGGCCGAGGCGGGCCAGGCCGAGGTCGTGCGCCTCGACCTGGTCGAGTGCCTGAAGGTGGCGGCCGAGAACAGCCGCGACTGGCAGGACGAGCGCGAGCAGCTCTTCCGCTCGGCCCTCGACCTGACGCGCGAGCGCTACGCCTTCGCGGTCCAGGAGCAGGGCACCGTCGGGGCGACCTTCTTCGGGGTCGGGTTCCAGGAGGAGACCGAGGTCGAGGGCAGCGTCATCTCGAACCTGAACCTGTTCAAGCTGCTCGGCATGGGCACGGCCATGACGCTGGACGTGGGCCTGGACCTGATCGAGGTGCTGGGCACGGGCGACGTGTGGGACGCCGTCTCGCGCGCCTCGCTGAACATCACCCAGCCGGTCCTGCGCGGCTTCGGCAAGGACATCGTGATGGAGCCGCTGACGCAGGCCGAGCGCGACGTCCTGTACCAGGCCCGCGCCTACGAGCGCTTCCGGCGCACCTTCGCGGTCGACGTGGCCGAGAGCTACTTCCGCGTGCTGGAGCAGGTGGACCGCCTGGCCAACGAGGAGTCGAACCTCGAGAACCTGCGCATCCTGCGCGCGCGCAACGAGGCCCTGGCCGAGGCCGGGCGCCTGACGGACATCCAGGTCGACCAGGCGCGCCAGGACGAGCTCACGGCCGAGGACCGCCTGGTGGCGGCGCGGCGCGACCTGCAGTCGGGCCTGGACGGGCTGAAGCTCCTGCTCGGCCTGCCGGTCGAGATCCCGCTCGAGCTGGTCGAGGGCGGGCAGCGCTCCTTCGAGGCCTGGCCGGCCCTGGGGGACGAGCTGCCCGAGGTGGTGGCCCTGCGCCTCGGCCTGGAGAAGCGCCTGGACCTCGCCACCAGCCGCGACCGCGTCGTCGATGCCGAGCGCGGCGTGCGCGTCGCGGCCGACGCCCTGCGCATGGGCTTCGACCTCCAGGGCCGCGTGGGGATCACCAGCTCCGACGAGGTCGGCGACCTGCGCCTGGACGACGTGAGCTGGGCCGCCGGCTTCGACCTCGACCTGCCGATCGACCGCATCCCCGAGCGCAACGCCTACCGTGCGGCGCGCATCGACTTGGAGGCCAGCCGGCGCGCGGCCGAGGCCTCGGCCGACCGCGTCACGTCCGAGCTGCGCGACGCGCTGCGGCGCCTGGACGCGGCCCGCGCCAGCTACCGCATCCAGAGCGGCTCGGTCGTCCTGGCCGAGCGCCGCGTGGAGAGCGCGGTCCTCAACCTGGAGGCCGGACGGGCCAGCACGCGCGACGTGCTGGAGGCCCAGGACTCCCTGCTGTCGGCCCAGAACGCCACGGCCGCCGCCCTGACCGACACGATCCTCGCGGGTCTGTTCCTGTACCGCGACATGGAGCTCCTCGAGGTCACCGAGAACGGCATCGACGTGCTGCGCGTCGAGACCGGAGCCCCGCCGCCCCCCGACCTTCCCCCTCCCGGAGAGCTCCCGTGAAGCGCAACCAGTCCGGTCTGCAACCCCTCGCCGTGGTCGTGCTGCTCACGGTCCTCGGCACGGCCCTGTGGCTGGCCCTCGGACGCGGCTGGTTCTCCGGCCCGACCACGGCAGCCGTGCGCGGCGCGAGCGTGCAGCGCGGTCCGCTGCGCATCAGCGTGACCGAGCGCGGCAACCTGAAGGCGGCCGACAGCATCGCCCTGAAGAGCGAGATCGAGGGCCAGACCACGATCCTCAAGCTCGTGGCGGAGGGCACCATGGTCGAGGAGGGCGACGTCCTGTGCGAGCTCGACGCGACCGGGCTGATCGACCAGCGCTTCCAGCAGGAGATCTCGCTGCGCAACGCCGAGGCGGCCTTCGTCAAGTCGAAGCAGAACTACGAGATCCAGAAGAGCCAGAACGACAGCGACGTCAAGAAGGCCGAGCAGGCCCTGTTCTTCGCCGAGATGGACCTGCGCAAGTTCCAGGAGGGCGAGAAGCGCGCCCAGGAGGCCGAGGCCGACGAGGCCATCAAGATCGCCGAGGAGGAGGCCACGCGCGCCGCCGAGCAGGTGGCCTGGTCCAAGAAGCTGAACGAGAAGGGCTTCCTGACCGACACCGAGCTGGAGGCCGACCGCCTGTCGCTCTCGCGCGCCGAGATCCAGCTCGAGCAATCGAAGCGCGACAAGGACCTGCTGGTGCGCTTCCAGCTCCCGCGCGACGAGGCCGACCTCTCGGCCAAGCTCGACGAGGCGAAGCGCGAGCTCGAGCGCGTCAAGCTGCAGGCCGCGGCGCGCATCGTCGACTTCGAGGCCGACATGAACACCAACGAGGCCAAGCTGCGCCTCGAGCGCGAGAAGCTGCAGAAGGTCGAGACCCAGATCGCCAAGTCCAAGCTGATCGCGCCGCGCGCCGGGATGGTCGTGTACGCGGTCGAGGAGGGCGGGCGCTACGGCTCCTCGCAGCCGATCAAGGAGGGCACGCAGGTGCGCGAGCGCCAGGAGATCATCACGATCCCGAGCGCCGCCGGCATGATCGCTCAGGTCAGCCTGCACGAGTCGGTGCTGAAGCAGGTCGAGGCCGGCCAGCCGGCCCTCGTGCGCGTGGACGCGATCCCCGGGCGCGAGTTCCACGGCCGGGTGCGCTTCGTGGCCGTGATGGCCGACCAGAACAGCTTCTGGGCCAACCCGAACCTGCGCCTCTACCGCACCGAGGTCACGATCGACGATGCCGTGCCCGAGATGCGTCCGGGCATGTCCTGCGCGATCGAGATCCTGGTCGAGGAGATCCCCGAGACCCTGTTCGTCCCGGTGCAGAGCATCTTCCGCCGCGGCCAGGAGACCCTGGCCTTCGTCGAGCGCGGCGGTACGAGCGAGCAGCGCACGGTGGCGGTCGGGCGCTACAACGATCGCTGGGTGCAGGTGCTCGGGGGCCTCTCCGAGGGCGAGGTCGTCCTGCTGGCCCCGCCGGTCGGCTTCTCGCGCGAGGTCGAGGCGGCGGCCGAGCCCGCGACCGTGCCCGGCCCCGAGGCACCGCACACGGCCGTGGCGCGCGAGGGCGGTCCGGCCGGCGCGCCCGCGACGCCCTCCGGCGGCCTCGATCCAGCACGGGCCGAGGAGATGCGCAAGCGCTTCGAGGGCATGAGCGAGGAGGAGCGCGCCCGGGCCATGGAGTCCTTCCGCGCGCGGCGCGGCGAGGAGGGCGGCGAGCGCGAGCGCAGCGGCGCCGAGCGCAGCCGTGACGGCGCCGACCGTGGCCGCGACGGCGCCGAGCGCAGCCGCGAGGGCGGGCGCGGCGGCGAGGGGGGCGCGCGCGGACCCGAGTCCGGACGGGGCGGATGACGGACGGACCCGCGCCGGTCGCCGAGCTCGAGCAGGTCACGCGCACCTACCGCATGGGCGCGAACGAGGTGCGCGCGCTCGACGAGCTCTCCTTCGCCTTCGGGCGCGGGGAGTACTGGGCCGTCATGGGCAGCTCGGGCTCGGGCAAGTCGACCCTGCTCAACGTGCTGGGCTGCCTCGACCGGCCCAGCTCCGGGAGCTACCGCATCGACGGCGTCGACGTCAGCACGCTCGACGACGATCGCCTGTCGGAGATCCGCAGCACCAAGCTCGGCTTCGTGTTCCAGTCCTACAACCTGATCCCGCAGCTCAACGTGCTCGAGAACATCCTCGTGCCGCTCTTCTACCAGGACGAGCCGCCGGCCGACGGCCTGGCGCGCGCCACGCGCCTGGCCGAGCGCGTGGGCCTCGGCAACCGCCTCGAGCACCGCCCGCTCGAGCTCTCCGGCGGCCAGCAGCAGCGCGTGGCCATCGCGCGCGCGCTCGTCAACCACCCGACCCTGATCCTGGCGGACGAGGCCACCGGCAACCTCGACAGCCAGACCGCGCAGGAGATCCTGGCCCTGCTGGACGAGCTGCACGCCGAGGGCCGCACGATCCTGATCGTCACGCACGAGCCCGACGTGGGCGAGCGCGCCCAGCACGTCCTGCGCCTGAAGGACGGACGCATCGAGTCGGTCGTGCGCGACCAGAACCCGGCTCCCATGGCGGTCGCCGCGCGATGAAGGGCCCCTCGCTCGCCCGCACCGTGCGCCTGGGGGTCTCGAGCCTCCTCTTGCACAAGCTGCGCAGCCTGCTGACGACGCTCGGGGTGCTGTTCGGCACCAGCTCGGTCATCGCCATGCTGGCCATCGGCGAGGGCGCCAGCGAGGAGGCCCAGGAGCAGATCCGCCAGCTCGGCTCGCGCAACATCATCCTGCGCAGCGTCAAGCCGCGCGAGGACTTCGCCACCGGCCAGCAGACCGTGCGCGTCGTCAGCTACGGCCTGACCGAGGACGATCTGGCGCGCGTGCGCGACACCTTCCCGGGCGTGTCGCGCGTCGTGCCGGTGCGCGAGATCTTCGAGGAGGTGCGCAAGGGCGACCGCGCCATGAACCCGCGCGTCCTGGCGACCCTGCCGGTCTATCGCGAGATCACCGGGCGCGTGGTGGCCGAGGGGCGCTTCCTGGCGGACGCCGACCTCGACGTCACCGCCAACGTGTGCGTGCTCTCGGACGAGGTCGCGAGCTACCTCTTCCCCTTCGAGTCGCCGCTCGGACAAACGGTCAAGGTGGGGGCCGACTACTACACCGTGGTCGGGACGCTCCTCGCGCGCGTGCGCCCCCAGAGCGACGCCGCGCCGGCCGGCAAGTCCACGGCCGAGGTCTTCATCCCGCTCGAGACCGGGCAGAAGTGGTACGGCAGCATCCAGGTCAAGCTGCGCGCCGGCAGCCGCGAGATGGAGGAGGTCGAGCTGCACGAGGTCGTGGTCGAGGCCGATTCCCCGGAGAACGTGCCGCTGGTCGCCGCCGCCTGCCGCGAGATGCTCACGCGCAACCACCCGCAGGGCGACTACGAGGTGGTCGTGCCGCTCGAGCTCCTGCTGCGGGCCGAGGCCACCAAGCGCATCTTCAACATCGTGCTGGGCTCGATCGCCTCGATCAGCCTGCTGGTCGGAGGCATCGGCATCATGAACGTGATGCTCGCCACGGTCACCGAGCGCACGCGCGAGATCGGCATCCGCCGGGCGCTCGGCGCCAAGCGCCGCCACATCGTGATGCAGTTCCTGGTCGAGACGGTCGTGCTCTCGGTCGGCGGCGGACTCCTCGGCGTCGCGCTCGGGCTCGTCATCCCGGCGATCGTCGAGGCCACGGCCGACATGCGCACGATCGTGACCCCGACCGCACCCCTGCTCGCCTTCGTGATCTCCGCTGGCGTGGGCGTCGTCTTCGGCCTCTACCCCGCCGCCCGCGCCGCGCGCATGGATCCGGTCGAGGCCCTGCGGCACGAGTAGGGTCGTGGATGCCTCAGCACACCGCTGCCACGTGTGCGGCTTCCCCCTCGGGGACTTCGCGCCGCGGGCGACGAAGGGCGCACGCCCAGCTTCGTGATCTCTGCTTGCTGCGGAGTCGAGTACGGCTACGAGGATTGCCGCGCGGAGGGGGTGGCTCGCTACCGCGCGGAATGGCTGGCGAAGGGCGCGCCGTGGTTCGATGCCCGGGCGCGGCCTCCGGGATGGTCGCTCGCGCGCCAGCTCGAAGGCCTGCCGGATCTGCCGGCTGGGATCCAGGGTTCTCTGAGCTCCCTCCGGGCCCGGGACTACCGGCGAAGCTCCGCCAGCGCCTCTGCCGTGGGCAAGCTCGGATCCAGCGCCTGCGCTCGCTCGTAGTGCTCGAGGGCCTCGGCGCGCCGCCCGAGCAAGGCCAGCGAGGCGCCCAGGGAGAGGTGCGCGCCGGCGTTGTCCGGCTCGAGCCCCAGCGCGCCGCGCAGGCGCTCGCAGGCCTCGGCGTGGCGCTCGGCGCGCGCCAGGGCCGTGCCCCAGTTGTGCAGCAGCTCGGCGTCGGCCGGGGCGAGCGCGGCGGCGCGCTCGAAGGCTGCCAGCGAGCCCGGGAGGTCGCCGAGCGGCCCGAGCGAGGCCCCGAGGCGCTTCCAGAGGAGCGCACTCTCCGGCGCGCGCGCCGTGGCGCGCCGGTAGAGCTCGACCGCGCGCGCGAGGTCGCCGGAGGCCTGCGCCAGGGCCGCGGCCTCCGTCAGGGCCCCGAGGTGCTCGGGCGCGAGCTCCAGCGCGCGCGCCAGCTCGGCCGCGGCCGGCGCGCGCAGCGCGAGCGCCACGAGGCAGCGCGCGAGGCGCACGCGTAGCCCCGCGTCCTCGCCGTCCATCTCGACCAGGCGCTCGAGGTCGGGCCGCGCCGCCTTCCACTCGCCGCGCGCCTCGTGCTCGGCCGCGCGCTGCTCGCAGGCGAGCGGGGTCACGTTGCGCGCCTCCAGCGCGAAGCGCACGGGATCCGGGAGGCCGAAGACCGGCTCGAGCTCGCGGGCGCGCGCGGCGGACGCCGCGGCGCGCTCGGCCGCGCCCGCGCGCGCGTAGGCCTGGGCCAAGGAACCCGCCGTGACCGCGTCGCGCGGGTCGAGCTCGGCCGCGCGCTCGAGGGCCGCGAGCGCTCCGTCCACGTCGTCCAGCGCGAGGCGCGTCTGCCCGAGCCCGCGGTGGGCCAGGGCGAGCCCCGGATCGAGCGCCACCGCCTCGGCGTAGGCCGCGGCGGCCTCCGCCAGGCGTCCCTGGCGCACGAGCGCGTCGCCGTGCCGCAGGCGCGCCGGCGGGTAGCGCGGCGCGAGCCGCAGGGCGACGTCGAAGAGGCCCGCCAGCTCCTCGGCCGGGGCGCCCTGGAAGTCGCGCACGACCGCCAGGCCGTAGGCCCAGCGGAACTCGTTCGGTGCACGCGCCGCGGCGGCGGCGTAGGCGGCCTCGGCCTCCGGATAGAGGTGGTGCGCGTCGCACACCTCGCCCAGCTCGCCCCAGGCGGGCGCGGAGTCCGGCGCCGCCAGCACCGCCGCGCGCGCCGCCGTCAGCGCGCGCCGCACGGGCGCGGCCATCTCGGGCGTGACCGGATCGGGCACCGCGGGCGTGGCGTTCGCCGCCGCTCCGCGCCGCCAGGCGAACAGGGCGGCGCCGGCGGCCAGCAGGAGCAGGACGAGGGCCGGACGGCGCAGGCTGCGGCGAGAACGCGCCTCTGGCGGAGCGGCCGCAGCGGACGGAGCGCGCGGCGGCGACGGCGAGCGCGCGGGAGCAGCGGCAGCGCGGCGCTTCTTGCCCATCACTCGCCCCCCGTGCCGCGCACGAGCACGTGCGCGCGGTCGGCCTCCAGCGCGAGGAAGCGCTCGCGCACGCCGTCGGGCCAGGTGACCAGGCACTCCTCGACCTGCGTGGCGGGCCCCAGGCCGAAGGTCGCCACCGCCGGACTGCTCGAGGCGTAGCTCCAGCTCGAGGCCAGCACCTGGACCTGGCGCTGGCCGCCGGCCGCGATCTCGACGCGCGCGCCGAGCGCGTCGCGCTGCCAGCCCGGGTGCCGGCAGCGCAGCGCGATCCAGTGGCGTCCCGCGCGCGGCGCGTCGTTGCGCAGCAGGCTCGCGCGCTCCTCGATGCGGCCGACGAGCAGGTCGAGGTCACCGTCGCCGTCCAGATCGCCGGCCGCCAGGCCGCGCGCCACGGCCGGGCGCTCCGTCAAGGCTCCGCCGCGCGCGCTGGCGTCGGCGAAGCGCCCGCCGCCCTCGTTGCGGAACAAGAGGCTCGTCTCGGCATAGTCGGCCCAGGGTCCGGAGAGCTCGACCCCGGCCACGCGCGGACGGTGGAACACGGCCCCGTTGGCGATCGCGAGGTCGAGGTCGCCGTCCAGCTCGAGGTCGAGCGCGGCCACGCCGAAGCCGGTCCAGGGCATGCTCGCCGGCCCGAGGCCGCTGGCCCCGGTCGCGTCGAGGAAGCCCTGTGCGCCGCGGTTGCGGTAGAAGGCGTTGGTCTCCTCGCGCAGGTGCGTGACGAAGAGGTCGAGCCCGAGGTCGCCGTCCAGGTCGGCCACGAGCACGCCCATGCCCGCCTGGGGCTGGCCGCTCAGGTTGAGGGCCGCGCCGCGCTGCAGCGCCTCCTCCGCGAGCGTCCCGTCGCCGCGGTTGCGCCACAGGTGGTTCGGGTAGGCGTCGTTGGCGACGTAGATGTCCTGCCAGCCGTCCTGGTCGAGGTCGGCGCACACCAGGCCGAGGCCCGCCGCCGCCAGGGCCGCCACGCCCGCGGCGCGGCTGACGTCCTGGAAGCTGCCGCCGTCGTTCCGGAACAGGAGGTCGTGCTGCGGCGCAAAGGCCTTCGGGCCGCAGTAGTCGGGCCGTCCGGCCTGGTCGAAGCAGGCCTTCTCCTGCCACTCGACGTAGCGCGTCACGAAGAGCTCCAGGAACCCGTCGCGGTCGAGGTCGACGAAGGCCGCCGAGCTCGACCAGCCGCCGCCCGCGCAGCCGCCGCGCGCGCTGTCGTCCACGAAGCGCCCGCCGCCCTGGTTGCGGAACAGCGTGTTCGGCCCGTAGTGCGTCACGTACAGGTCCTCGTCCCCGTCGTTGTCGACGTCGGCGACCGCCGCGCCCATGCCGTAGAGCCCCTCGGCGAGCCCCGCCTCGCGCGTGGCCTCGACGAAGCGCCAGGGCGCCTCCTGGCGGTAGAAGGCGCTCGCGCTGTTCGGGTCGCGCTCCGCGGCCGGCAGCTTCCCGTTGCCGTTGACGCAGTAGAGGTCGAGGTCGCCGTCCGGCTCGGCGTCGAACAGCGCCACCCCGCCGCCCATCACCTCGGGCATGTGGTACTGGCCGCGCGCGCCGCTCGCGTGCGTGAAGCCGAGTCCCGCGGCCGCGCCCACGTCCGTGAACCAGCCCGCCTCCGGCGCGCCTGCACCGACCTCACGCGAGCAGCCCGCGAGGAGCCCGACCAGGCCCCAGCGCGCTCCCTCGCACCAGGACCAGGGAATCCGGGCCAAGCGAAGCCTCCGAGGCGGCCATTGTGCCACGCCAGGTCCGGACCGTGAGCGAGACCCGGGGGGAAGGGTCGCTCGCGCGGAGCTGACCCGTTTCCGCGCTGGCCGGGGACGTAGGGTGTGGAGCGTCCGCCCATGACCATCCCTTCCGATCCGGCCCGGGAGCTACTCGTCCACGACGGCTTCGTGCGGGCCCTGGCGCGAAGCCTGCTGCGGGACCAGCATGCGGCGGAGGACGTGGCCCAGGAGACGTGGGTCGCGGCACTCGAGCGCGGCGCGACGGCCGTGACCTGGCCCGCCTGGCTCGCGGGCGTGGTCCGGAAGCGCGCGGGCAAGCACGCGCGCGGCGAGGCCCGTCGGGCCCGGCGCGAGCGGCTCGCAGCTCGTGCCGAGGGCCTGCCCTCCGAGGCGGAGATCCTGGCGCGGGAAGCCGCGCGCGCCCGGGTCGTCGCCGCGGTGCTCGCGCTCGACGAGCCCTATCGCGGCAGCGTGCTGCTGCGCTTCTTCGAGGGCCTTCCGCCGCGTTAGAGCATTCGCCCCGTCTCGCGCCGCCTTCGACCGTCGAACGCCGACGGAATGGCCGGGAATGGCCCTCTGTGAGGGTTCTTCCTCCGCCTCCTCCCGCCGCGCACCGACTTCGACCGCCTACCGAACCGGACGATTCCCTACCGCGACTCCGGGAGAACCTACCGCCGAGCCGAAAGGCAGAGGTACGGTTACCCATGAGCAACAAACGACGCTTCTCATTCACCACCACTTCGATCCCGAAGAAGGCCCTTCCGCCCGAGCCCGACTCGAAGGCGAAGGACATCATCTACTGGGACTCCTCCCAGGAGTCGCCGCCCGGCTTCGGCATCCGCGTCGGCAAGCCGCGAGAGGGCGGCCGGATTACGCGCACGTTCGTCGTTCAACGCGACCTCCCGGGCGGCAAGACCAAGCGCATCTCGCTCGGCCGTTGGCTCGATGACCTGAGCCTCGAACAGGCCCGCGAACTGGCCGACAAAGCGCGCAAGGACTTGAAGGCCGGTCGCGATCCGCAGGCGAAGCCCGCCGGGGGGACGACGCTGCGCGATGCGTTCGTGCGCCACGTACAAACGATGAAGGTGCGCCGCAAGCAGCCGCGCTCGATCGTGGACGCCGAGTACGACGCGAAGCACTACTGGGGCTCTTACCTCGATCGCGAGCTGCACACGTTCACGCGCGTCGAGCTGTTCGACATCCACAGGACGATGACCGACAAGAAGGTTCACGGACCGGCGGCGGCGGACCGAGCGTGCCGTCTCTTCCGCGCGGCGTGGCGCAACATGATGCTGCTTCACGAGACGCTGCCCGACTCGCCGACGCGCGGCATCATCTGGAACGGCCAGACGGAGGAGCGCAAGCCGATTGCGTGGAGCGTGTTCCCGGAGTTCTGGGCGACGATCGAGCGCGACGTCAAGAACCCGGTCCGCGCGGACCTAGTTCGTGTACTGATCCTGGTCGGCCTGCGAAGTCAGGACTGTAGATCAATCGTGTGGTCGGACATCACGGGACTCGACACCGACGCGCCGACGCTTTTCAGGCCCAACCCGAAAGGGGGACCTCGCGCGGCATTTACCATTCCACTCGCTGCGCCGGTCGCGGACATCTTCCGTCGCCGCCGCGACGAGAACGCGGTGCTGTTCC
>Ga0315910_10003015_pt1 | contig 14506 bp, 8 predicted proteins | sample EdamamesoilMG_FD_204470 | JGI IMG/M metagenome (GOLD analysis project Ga0315910, IMG submission 204470) | Garden soil microbial communities collected in Santa Monica, California, United States - Edamame soil | ecosystem: Environmental > Terrestrial > Soil > Garden | place: USA: California...
ATGGCCAACGCGTTGGTCTTGGCCAGCAGCAGCGTGCCGGTGGTCACCTGCGTGAGACCCGTGTGGGTGTTAGACAACGGCCCGGTGAGATACATCGTGCCGCCAATGCTCACGCGCATCCCCTCACCATTGATCTGGCCGCCAAGGTTCAACTCCCTGCCACCTCCGATGCCTGCCTGATTCACGAGCGTGATCGGACCGCCCCAATAGTTCGAGGTGCCGGACGTGCCGCCGGAAATCAACTGCGTGAAGCTGTTGTTGGTGCTGCCATGGAGCGTCAGCGGTTCGGCGGGCACTCGGGCGCCATCAAGTGTAAGCGTGGCGTTCGAGTGGATGATGGTGTGGCCGACATTGTTCCCCGGTCGCGCACCGCTGGTGTAGAGGGTCAAATCTCCCTCGGCGATGACGGTGTCGCCGCTGTAGGAGTTCGGCGAACCGAACATCAGGGTACCAAGACCGGTCTTGAGCACGCCCGCATTACCACCGCCATCCGAAATGAGACCGACAGTGTAGAGGTCGCAATCGGCTTCGCATCGGAAGGTCCGGGTGCTGCCGCCGAGCGAAGTGAATGCGGAAATCAAGGAAAGCAGATTCGTGCCGCGGCAGAGCACGTCGCTGCTCAGCGTCAGGTTGCCGAACAGACCAAAAACATTGCCACCGCCCAACGTCAACGGGCCGACAGTTTCGTTGAAGTCGTCAATGTCCAGCCGGCCAGATGCTTCGATGGTGACTGGTGAGGAGTTGGCGATCTGATTGGGTGCCTGAAGCCGGACGATGGCGGTATTGGCGGCGTCAATGGCGTTGCCGATGTTCAACGCGCCCGGAATGGCCACTGCGCCGGAGGTTTTGTTCAGTTCCAGCAGACCTTTTTCAACCATGGCAGTACCGGTGAAGAGGTTGTCGTCGGCGCCGGCGAATACCACGGCGCCAAGCCCTTGCTTGCGGAACGCGCCCGGACCGGTGATCTGGCCGGACAAATTCAACCGGTCAACGCCGCTGCTTCCAAAGAATCGCGTCGCGGTCTGCAAACTGACTGGACCGGACCACGAGTTGGTGAGGCTGAACCACACGGTGCCACTATTTCCGAAGGTGACGTTGCTCACTGTGTTGAGTGTGAGGCTCTCACCCCCGACGCTGGTGCGGGATAAAACGAGCTGGCTCTGGCCGTTGAGCGCCGTGCCGCCGGCGGGAGTGCCCGGAGTCGCCCCGTTCACGAGCCAGAAGCGCGTTGCATCCACGGTCGTCGGCCCGGTGTAACTGTTCGGGCCGTATAAGAGATACATCGTGGAGCTGTTTTGACCGACCACATTGATCCCCGCGCTGGCGCCGCCGTCGAGAATGCTGCCGGTGAACTCCAAAGTCGCGTTGGCTTCGAGTGCAAAGGTGCGCGTGACTCCGCCCAGCGAGAGGTTGCTACTGATCAGGGAGCTTTTTGTATCTTCATCAATGAAAATTCCGGGCGGTTTGACCAGCATGTCGCCTTTTAGTGTCAACGTGCCGGTGCCGGTCTTGACGCTGCCGCGACGCAATGTCAGTGAGCCGATGCCCTCGGAGTAGCCATTCAGATTCATCAGGCCGTTGACGTCCACGAACACATCCACGTAGTCAGCGATCTGGTTGTTGTTCGACAACACGAGGGACACCGACTGGAATGAATCCACGTTGCTCACGCCGATGTGCAGCGGGGCCTCAATTGCACTGACGAGCCCCGTCTTGGCCAACACCAGCCTGCCCACCGCGACTGTGCATTCCCCGGTGAAGTGGTTGGGAAAGATGCCGCTCAACACCAGCGTGCCGTTGCCGATCTTTTTCGGCCCGCCGTCGCCATGCAAGCTCCCACTGATCGTGGCCACTGCGCTTGCGTCTGGAACACTGATGGCCGTCGGCAACGCCCACACTTGTACAAGATCGGAACAGACCGCATTCGAGCGAAGAATCAATGCCCCCTGACCGCCGGGGCCCTGCCCGAAGATGTCCAATTGCTCGTCAATGGTGATGCCCGCGGCGATTTCCAGCGCGGCGCCGTCGAGGATGGTCGTCCCCGCGGCATTGCCCAACGCGCCATTGTGGGCGGCGATGATCTTCCCGGCGTAGGCAAAAACCGAGGAGTTGAACCCGTTGGTCTGTGCCAGCCGCAAAGTGCCCGCACCAGTCTTGAAAAAACCGGCGGAACCGGTGCTGTTCTCGATGAACCCGGTGACATCAAGCTGGCCGTCCATCACCTCGATGGTACGATGATCGTCGGCGAGATCCAGGATACCGGAGAAACGGCACTGTCCATAGGACGTGAAGTTGTTCAACACGGTAAGGGAGGGACCGCTGCTCTGATTGACATTCGAAATGGTAAGCGACGTGATCGTCTCGCGGTATAGGAAGGGATTGAATACGCCATTCTGTTCCACGCGCACATTCGCTGTATCGGCGATCTGATGCTGGAAGACGTGCGTGACTGTACCGGTGGAAGTCAGCGCTGGATTGCCGATGATAAGGTCGCCGGGGATGGCGTTCGAGGAGTGATTAAGTTCCAGATTGCCGCCCACCACCAACGTGTCACCGAGATATGTATTGGGCGCGCCACCCTGCAATCGCACAGTTCCGTTGCCAAGTTTCTGCAATCCGCCGTTGCCTGTGAAGCGGCTGCGGAACGTGGCGGTGTCGCCGGAGCCGGTAGAAATCCATACGCTGGTGGTGAAGTTTGTGACGAGATTGAATAGGAATCCGTTGAACATTGCGTTGTTGCCACTGAGGAAGAAAGCGGTGCCGATGATTTGCGAACGGATGGTCAGATTCGTGCCTGCGCCAACGGCGCCGATCTGGTAGCTGTCACCCGTGACCTGAAACTGATCCACCGTCAGATTCGCGATGTCGTTGGTGGTGTTCTTCGCGCCGGCCGGCGGGAACACGAGGATGACCGGCGGAGCTTCACCAGCGGTCGGCGCGCCACCCGACCAATTGCCGCTTGCGCTCCACAACGAACCGCCGGCACCGGTCCAGGTATGCGTGGCGGCGCGCGCAGGCATGAATCCCACAGTCAACGAAAGTGCGGACGTAAGAATGAACCAAGGCAGGCGAGAGTTGAACTTCATGTGCCGGAGACTAAATCCGCTCTTGTGAGCCGTGAACTGTGCCTTCCGCGCACAGGGGTGTGCGAGTGAAGCACAGACTGTCGCGTCAGGCAGGGAGGCCAGGCGCTACGATGAAATAAAATCGCCGCAGCTATTCGCTGCGGCGATTTTCCAACCACCACTACTCCCGACTCAAACCAATCCAAAATCAGTTCATTCCTCCGCGGGTTCCTGCTGCCATTCAGGATAAACCTCTTCCGGCAATTGTCCGCGCCGGATCAAATCCTGCAAATCCCGGATGATGGTTTTGCGCGACACGTTGAACTCGCGGGAGAGACCGGAGATGTTCGGACGATCATTTGAGCCCCGCAGACGTTTGATCATTTCATGCTGGCGCGCGAGGCGTTCGGTGAAGCGACGATCCGGCTCCGACGATTCGATCTTTTCGGCGCGTTCGAGCGATTGCAATGCGCGGATGGTTTCGCCCATGCCACATTCGGTGAGCGCGATCTCCACCGTGCGATCCAGTTCATCCAGGTCCACGGGTTTCTGGAGCACGTAGTGCGCCGAGCGCGGGCCTTGCAACGCGGCCAGCTTTTCACTGATCTGGAGTGTGCCGGAAATCATGATGACCGGGACGTGCGCAGCCACGGCCTTGAGTTTGGGCAGGAAGTCCAATCCCTTTTCGCCCTCGTCGAGGATGTTGTCCAGGATGACGAGATCGGGCTTGGCCTCGGCAATGGCCGCGAGGGCGGCGGTGCCAGTGGAAACACAGGTGAGACTGTAACCGCGCAGCGCCTTGCCGTAGAGCTTGAGCTGCTTCGGGTCATCTTCGACGATCAAAATCGAGGCCATGGTTTCTTCGGTCGCTATCATTGCTCCAGCAGTCTAGCTGGAGGGTGGCTTTTGGGAACTGTGCATCTCGCGCACAGGCATTAACAGCGTAAAGGTCGCGCCTTTGCCGGGCTCACTTTCCACCGCGAGACCCACCGCGTCTTGTTGGGCGATGGAATAGACCAACGACAATCCGAGACCCGTACCGGCTTTTGTGCCGCTGCGTTTGGTGGTGAAGAACGGCTCGAACAACCGATCGCGGATCTCGGGTGGGATGCCCGGCCCGGAATCCGTGACGCCCAGTTCGACGAGTTGCGCCGCCGGCCCGGGGCGGAGCACGAAATGTTTTGGTGGCACCTGTGTGCGAGGGCGCACGGCGATCTTGAGCCGGCCTTTGCCTTGCATCGCCTCGGACGCATTCACGATGAGGTTCAACAACACCTGTTCCAAACGGCCGCGGCTCACGTTGACGTGCAGCGCGTTCCGGTCGAGTTCCAGATTCAACGCCAGGCCGCTGAGGAATTCTTTGCTCAACAGTGAAACGGCGTTCTCGACCGTGGCGCAGACATCCGTCGGCTCGCCCGCGCCGTCTTCACTGCGGGCGTAACCCAACATCGAGCCCACGACGTTCTTGCCCTGCAACACGGCTTGTTCGATCTCGCCCACGTTCTCTTGCACATCGGCATTGGCCTTCGTGGCGCGGCCGATGAGCTTGTTCGACATACGGATGACCGAAAGCAAGTTGTTGAAGTCATGCGCAATGCCGGTGGCCACCGTGCCGAGCGCCTGCATCTTCTGACTGTGCATCAACTCGGCGGTCGCCGCGTCGAGTTCGCGACGATGCCGGTCCGCCAGTGCCTCCGTTTCCAGATATTCGCGCACGACGGAGCGATGCCGCCGCAACACCAGCATCGCAGCCACACCCGCGATCGCCACAAGCATCAATCCGATGGCCAGCGGCGGCGACCACGCGCGTTGAGCAGTGACCACGCGTGGATTCTTAGTGGCCGCCTCGTCATCCTGTGCCCAGTCCAGTCCCAAGGCTGAGAGTTCGGTGCGCAACTGTCCGAATCTCCAGATTTGCAGATTATCATCCGCCGTTGCCGCCACCAATGTGTTGCCATCGGTGGACCAACGGAGGCTGCTGATGGCCTGTCGGTCTGGCGACTGGAACTCCGCCACCGTTTCGCCGGAAGCCATCTTGAGGATGCGGATGGTCTGGCGGCTGGGTGTGATGGCGGCGAGTTCGCCGTCGCCGGAGATGGCCACCGCGCCGAATGTGATGCTCGCTTCATCGCGCTCCAGTTGCCGGATGCGCTGCCAGTTGGTCGTCGAATAAAAATCAAAGCTCCTCGACGTGGCCACGAGCAACACATCGCCAGCCGGGTTGAACAACAGATTGCCGGAGCCGCCGGACAGCGTGGCGACGCGTTTTCCCGTCGTCGCGTCGAATACGACGGGCTGGTTTCCGAATCCCAGCGCCTGTGCGAACCATCTTCCGTCATGGCTCAGGGCGAATCTTCCGCCGCCCGTCGGCACGGCCGGGCCGCGCGCCCAACGCCCCGTCGGTTTCTCGGCCATTGTGACCGGGGCGCGTTCACCACGCAAGTCCAGCACGCTTGCTGCGTAATCACCTGCCTCGACTGCCGCTGTGCGTCCATCCTTTGCGAGCGTCATCGCGCGCACGCCTTCTTTTGCCGGGAGATTGAATTTTTTTATCGCACCGAAATTCACCGTCGCAACTTTGCCATTCGTGCCACGTGAGAATTCAAACGGCCATAACTCCAGTCCGTTCGTGCGGCAGATGAAGAGCGAACGGCCATCCAGCGCGAAGCGCGCGGAGGAGAAACCTTCCACCGGGAAGAACCGCTCGTAATCGCCTGTCATATGCCAGAGCTGAAATCCGCGAGGCTGCGTGCTGACGGCCCATTGTCGGTCGGACGAAAGATCAAATGTACTCATCCCCCCCTGTCCCGGATCCGTGACGCGAGTCTCGAATGCTTCCGCGCGCCGGATGCCCCAATGTCCGTAGCCAACGCCCGGTTGCCAGTACACCGCGCGTTGTCCGTCGGGCGACAATTGCATCAGGATGCCCCGGGCCAGTTCGATCATCGTGCGGCCCGTGCGCAAGTCCCAGATGCGGCTGGTGCCGTCGCGCGAGCCGGTCATCAAGGTTTCGCCATCGGGTAGCGGCAGCACTGTCATGCATGTTTCACCGTGACCGCTGAGGATGCGATAGGATTGTCGCGGCACGTTCCAATCATAGATCTCGCCGCTGGTGCAGATGACGAACAAACGCCGCCCGCTCTCGGCCCAGCGGAAGAAAACCACCCGCGATGAGTGCACCAGATCCGCGACCCGTTTTCCCGTGACCAGATCGTGCAACTCCACGTTCTGATCGGTCGCCACGGCGATCAGGTTCGTCGCGCCGGATGCCAGGCGGAAGTAGCGCGCGCTGACTTTTTGCTCGATCACATCCATCTCCCGGCCGGTGGTGAGGTCGAACGAGGAAATTTTTCCATCCCGATCCGCGTTGGCGAAGGTGATGCGCCCTGATTGGGAATCGAACTGGAGAGTACCCAGCAGCCGGTTGGTTGCCGTCTTCCCGGCGACGATGAACGGTTGCCGGTCCGCCAGATTCCACACCACCACCGCGCCACCGATGAACCGTACGGCGAGATACCTGCCGTCCGTGCCGAAGACGATGTTCTGCACCGCCCCGGCTTCTTCGGGCAGCACGACATTGGGATCGAGAGTGAACAGTTCTTTTTGCTCCGGAAAACTCCACACATGGACGATGCGCTTCGTATCCGCCACCGCATAGCGCGACGCAAGCGGATCGAATTCGTAATTGGGCAACGTGCCCGTGCGCAGCGCGAGGCCGGCGTCTGTGACATCGAGCAACGCGAGACTGGAGATGACCTCGTTGCGCAGTTCGATCGAGGGACGGATGGCGGCGGCGTTGCTGATGGCTGCAAGTGCGTCGTGCCGGCGACCCATCCGGCCGGTGAGCCGCACCGCCCGGGCTTGGGCGAGATACGAATCACGCAACTGCTCGCGCGCCGTGAGTTCAGCGGCTTCCGCTCGTTGTTCCTGGCGGACGGCGCGCGCGCCAAGAATGATCGCTCCCACCGCGAGTACGAGCACCGCCGCCATGATGAGCGCCAGTCCGCGTCCGGCCGCAGACACGCTCTGGTGGATCTCCGCGCGCCGGCTTTTCAATTCGGGACCGGCGGGACGGGAGGGCGGTGTATCGGCGGACATGACGGTTTAAGAATGGCGCAATGTTGGCGGGTGACTTGTCGAAGGTCAATGCCGTGGGACGATAGCAGTAAACCCCTGGGCCAGCTCTGGAAACTTCGTGCAATTCAGCCCCGCCAATTTATCCTGCCGCGCATGAGAATTTTGTCGGGCATCCAGCCCTCGGGCGCATTGCATCTCGGAAATTATTTCGGGATGATGCGCCCGGCCATCGAGCTGCAGGAGAAGGGCGAGGCGTATTACTTCATCGCGGATTATCACTCGATGACGTCGCTGTTCGATGCCGCTGAACGGCGCAAGAATACGCTCGATGTCGCGCTGGATTTTCTCGCGTGCGGTCTCGACCCGAAACGCGCTGTGTTCTTCAAGCAGTCCGACGTGCCGGAAGTCTGCGAGCTTTCCTGGCTGCTTTCCACGCTCACGCCAATGGGCTTGCTGCAGCGCGCACACTCGTTCAAGGACAAGTCGGACAAGGGCATCCCCATCAACCACGGCCTTTTCGCCTATCCTGTGCTCATGGCGGCGGACATCCTGATATACGACTCGAACATTGTGCCCGTCGGCCAGGATCAGAAGCAGCATGTGGAGATGACGCGCGACATCGCCATCAAGTTCAACGAAGCCAATGGCGAAACGTTTGTGATCCCCGAGCCGCAGATCCGCGAGTCAGTTGCGAAAGTTCCGGGCATTGATGGCGAGAAGATGAGCAAGAGCTACGGCAACACCATCGAGATCTTTGGGGACGAAAAGGCGCTTCGCAAAAAAGTCATGGCACTCAAGATGGACAGCCGGCAGCCGGTCGAGCCAAAACCGGACGCCGACCAGAATCTTGCCATCCAGTTGCTGAAGGTGATTGATGCGAACACCGGCAAGGAATGGGAGGAAAAGCTCCGGGCCGGCGGTCTCGGCTACGGCGACCTGAAGAAGAAACTGTTCGAGATTTACTGGGAATACTTTGCCACCGCGCGCGCAAAACGCGCCGAGCTGGTCGCGAATCTGGATTACGTGAACACGGTTCTCGCCGATGGCGCCGCAAAGGCCCGCGGCAAGGCCCGGGAAGTTCTGCAACGCGCCCGCAAAGCCAGCGGTCTGGAATAGCAGCGACGTTCTCCGCCAATTTACTTCAACACATTGGCTGCCGAATTCGCCAATGCCAGCACCGTGTTCGGCATCAGCCCCAGCCACAACATCCCGGCGATGCACACCCAGATGCCGGCGCGCATCGGTCGCGAGATGGTGATGGGTGATACATCCGGGGTTTCCTTGCTCCAGTAGATTGCCCTCACCACGCCAAAATAGTAATAGAGCGAAACCACCACGCCGATGAGCGCCACGAAGGTCAGATAATAATAGGCTGGATGCGTTGCGCCCTGGGCGATGACGGATTTGAGCAGCAGAAATTTGCCGAAGAATCCCGCCAGTGGCGGAATGCCCGCCAGCGAAACCATCGCCAGCGTCATCGTCGCGGCGAGCAATGGCGAACGCTGATTCAATCCCGCCAGGCCACTGATGTCTTCGCTGTCCAGATGGCGCATCACGAGCGCGATGACCGTGAACGCAGCCAGCGTCGTGAAAAGATAACCACTCAGATAATACAACACCGCCGCCCGCCCATCACAGGTGAGCGCCGCCACGCCCAGCAACAGATAACCCGCATGGGCGATGCTGGAGTAGCCAAGCAGACGCTTGAGATTCCGTTGCGGCAACGCGCACAGATTGCCGTAGAGAATCGTGACCGCAGCGATGACCACGAGCAGCTTCTCCCAATGGGCCGTCACGCTCGGAATGGCGGTAAACAGGAAGCGCAGCAGCAGGACGAACCCGGCAGCTTTTGAGCCCACCGCGAGAAAAGCCGTCGTCGGCGTGGGTGCCCCTTGATAGACATCGGGGGTCCACATCTGGAACGGGAAGGCAGCGATCTTGAAGCCGAGTCCAACGAGAATGAACAACACACCAAAAAGGAAGACCTTGTTGTCGGCAAACTTCGCCGCGACCATTGCGAGTTCACTGAAGTTGAACTTTCCACTGATTCCCCAGACCAGTGCGATGCCGTAGATCATGAACGCCGACGACAGCGCGCCAAGGATGAGATATTTCACGCCGGATTCCAGCGCCGCCACCTTGCCCCGCGTAAAGCTCGTCAACACATAGAACGTCACCGTGATGAGTTCGATGGAGACGAACAGCATCGCGAAGTCGTTGGCCGAGGCCGCAAACAACATTCCTGCCAGCGCGAAGATGATGAGCGAGTAATACTCCGAGATACCCGCGGCAATCTTGTCCGAGAATTCCACGGCAAGAATCAGCACAAGTACAGCTGCCAGGAGAAAGAAGCGTTTGAAAAACACCGAAAGCGCATCTTGCACAAACATCCCACCAAAAGCTGACTGCCCGATGCCGGCACAGCTGCAATGGCTGGTGAAGCTGTTCAGGAAAAGCAACCCCAACACCGCGGCTGCCACATAGCCGAGCATTCGTTTGCGCTCTGCCGGCAGCCACAGGTCGGCCAGCAGCACCAGGATTCCCAGTGCCACAACCGACAATTCCAATGACATCAAAGAAAGGTTCATGTTCAGAACTGGGCACCGCCACCGGGCGCGTCCAACAAAACCGGATTTTCCGGCAACCCAAACGATTCGGATCTCGCAACTGGCTGGCCTTCGCCCTTTGCCATCCCGACAATCTGTTCCGTCACGGGTTTGATTTTTTCCGTGAGCAGCTTCGGGAAGAAGCCGAATACCAGCAGGCTCGCGATCAAAATCGCGAAGGGCAGCCTGCGCCAGAGATTCGCATCGGAAAGGTTCGCCCACTTCTCGTTCAGCTCACCGTGCAGGCTGGCGCGCACCGCACGGAGCATATAGACCGCACCGATGAGCAACGCGCCCCAGACGGCCAGTACGGTCACGGTGCGCAACGCCGGCACCTGCCACGCGCCGAAGAACACGCTCACCTCGCCCACAAAATTCAGAAAGCCCGGCAGACCGCAGCCCGCCATCGCCGCCATCACGAACGCCACGCCAATGAAGCGTAGTTTTTTTGCAAGGCCGCCGAGTTCGTTCATTTCGAGCGTGCCGGTCTGGTTGTAGATATAACCACTCAGACCAAACGTCAGTGCGGCGAGGAAGCCGTGCGCCACCATGATGACCACCGCGCCGGTCACACCGATGAGATTCAGGCTTGCGATGCCGAGGAAGATCATACCCATGTGCGCCACGCTGGAATTGCCGATGAGCAGGTTCAGATTCTTCTGTCGCATCGCCACCCAGCCGACGTAAAGCACGTTGCCGAGCGCGAGCCACGCAATCAATTGGAGGTGGGATTGTGCCACCTCGGGACAGAACGGAATCGCGACGCGGATTAGACCGTAAAGCCCGAACTTCTTCAGCACGCCGGCGTGCAGCATGGCCGTGGCGCTCGGAGCCGAACCGTAGCCCAACGCCGCCCAGGAGTGAAACGGCCAGAGTGACACGAGAATGCCGAAGCCCAGAAGCAACAGCGGGAAGATAAACATCTGCGCGCTCTTGGCCATCGTGTGTTCTGCGAAATACTTCGTCAGCGTCGGGATGTCGAACGTGCGGGCGTCGGCGGGCAATTGCAGATAGAGCGCGATGAGACCGATGAGCGCCAGCAACGCACCGATGCTGAGATAAATCGTGATCTGGAACGTAGCGTAGTTCTTTTTCTCCCCGCGACCCCACACGCCGATCATGATGAACGTCGGCACGAGCGCGAGTTCGTGGAAGAAGTAGAAGAAGAACAGGTCCGTGGACATGAACGCCCCGAGGATGCCGCCGGTCATCGTGAGCAACAGGATGTAAAACTCCTTCTCACGCGATTTGATCTCGAAAGAACAGCAAGCCGCCGCGAACGCGACAATCGCGCCCATCAAGACCAGCCCGACATTCAAGCCATCCACGCCGAACTTGCAGGCAATGCCGAGCGATTCCGCCCCTAGCCAAGGAATGGTGCTGACGAATTTGTAACCGTTCGCGTCTGCGGTCGCGCCGTTGAACTGCCAGAACATCAGGATGCCAAGCAGCATCGTGACGAACGTCACGCCCACCGCTGCGGCGCGCATGATGACGGCAAAGTTGCGCGGCACAAACGCCAGCGCGATGGCGGCGAGCAAAGGCAGGGCAAAGATTAAGGTCAACGTCGTCACTTAAATTACTTTCCAAGCACGAACCACAAAACCACGGCCACGCCGAGCACGAACAGGAAGGCGTAGGTCTGGAGGTTGCCGGTCTGGACCAGGCGCAACGCGCGGCCCGTCAAATCCGTCCCACCACGCACGAGGCCGAGGCAAAAGCCTTCGACGATCCAGCGATCAATCCAGTCGGCAATCGTCGCGATGAGATCATGCGCTCGTATGACCGTGGCTTCGTAGATCTCGTCGAAGTAAAAGCGGCTGGCCATCGCGCGGGAGAGCCAGCCGAGCTTCGCCGGCAACGGATCGGTCTTGGCGTTCGCGTAAAGTTTCCATGCCGCAAACAGTCCGACCGCAAACGCCGCCAATCCACTGCAGGCTGCTACCGGAGCGTGCTTGAAAGGATAAACCAGTTGGGCAGACAAACCATGCGCATGCTCGGCGTTGGGTTTGAACATCCCGCCGAACAGAGCTTCAACACCGATCACACCGCCAACGATGCTGGCCACCGCCAGGATGCGCAAAGGCCAGACCATGACGCCGGGCGATTCGTGGGCGTGCCCGGCTTCGTGCGTGCGCTCCGAGCCGAGGAAAGCCACAAACACGAGCCGGAACATGTAAAAAGTCGTCAGCGCAGCGACCGATACGCCAAGGACGAATAGCGGGGCGCTGTGGTGATGTGCCGCGGCGAGAATGGCGTCCTTTGAGAAGAATCCGCTCATCGGCCAGATACCAGCCAATGCCAGTGTTCCGACCATGAATGTCCAGTAGGTCACAGGCATCTTCTTCGCCAACGCGCCCATCTTCCAGATGTCCTGCTCGTGGTGCATCGCGTGGATCACCGAGCCAGCGCCGAGGAACAGCAGCGCTTTGAAGAACGCATGCGTGGTCAGGTGGAACATGCCCGCTTCCGGCGCAGCCAAGCCGACACCCATGACCATGTAACCGAGCTGGGAGAGCGTCGAGTAGGCGAGGATGCGTTTGATATCGTTTTGCTGGACGGCGATGAGCGCGGCGAGCAACGCGGTAAAGCCGCCGATCCATGCGATGACGGTTAAATCGAACGCTGTAAAAATGAAGAATACCCTGCAAAGCATATAAACACCCGCAGCAACCATTGTCGCGGCATGAATCAAAGCTGAAACCGGAGTTGGCCCTTCCATCGCGTCGGGCAGCCAGACATGCAGCGGGAACTGCGCGGACTTGCCGACTGCGCCGCAGAAGATAAGCAAGCCAGCAATGCTAAGTCCCCAAACCGAAATGGCATTGCTGTCTTCTCCGATTGACGAAATTCCTCCAAGCGGATGCAGAGGAGCTTTCGTGTATTCGCCTTCAATCGTTGTGAAACTTAACGAGCCAACGATGGCGAAAATCATCAGAATTCCGAGAATGAACCCAAAGTCTCCAAGGCGATTCGTGATGAAAGCTTTTTTTGCCGCGTCCGCCGCACTGGCTTTTTCGAACCAGAAACCGATGAGCAGGTAACTGGACACACCGACGAGTTCCCAGAAGATGAACATCTGGAGGAAATTGTTCGCGAGCACGATGCCGAGCATCGAGAACGTGAACAGACTCAGGCACGCGAAGAAGCGCGAGAACGCTGGGTCGCCCTTCATGTAACCGATCGAGTAGATGTGGATGAGGCTGCCGACGCCGGTGACGATGAGTAGCATCATCAAGCTCAGCGGATCGAGTCGCAGACCGAAGTCCACTTGCAGTGTGCCGAGGTCGAGCCAATTGGTGGTGAACTCCTGCGGCGAAAACCGGAACGCGCGAAAACAAAGCACTGTTGCCAGAAAACCAACCACGATAGCGCCGACAGACAAGGTGGCGCTGACCTTCTCGTTCTTCAGCGTGAACAGAGTGATGATTCCCGCCGCAACGAGCGGCAGAAACAGAATCACCCAAGGTAAAACTTCGTATTTCATCCGTCAGTATTTCATCGAGGTCAGGTCTTCAACGTGCGCGGACTGGCGCTTGCGATAGAGCGCGACGATGAGCGCGAGGCCGACGGCGACTTCCGCCGCTGCCACGGTGATGATGAAGAACACCATCACTTGGCCGTTGAGGTTGTCGTTGAACCGCGAAAAGGAGACGAGCGCGAGGTTCGCCGAGTTGAGCATCAACTCCAGCGACATGTACATCACGAGCAGATTCCGCCGTGTGATGACGCCGAGCAATCCCAGCGCGAACAACAGCGCACTCACCACGAGATAATGTTCCAAGCCGACGTGCGTCATTTGAGATCCTTTTTGCTCAACAAGATCACTCCCACCATCGCCACGAGGAGCAGGATGGAGACGATCTCAAACGGCAGCAGGTAATTCGTGAACAGTATCTTGCCGAGCGTGGCGGTGTCGCCAACTTTTTGGGGTTCGGCCAAACCTTTGCCAGGGTTAGTTGCGAGAAGCGAACGAACGAAAATGACGACGATTGCGCCAACAGAAGCCAAGCCCGCAATCAATCCAGTTAGCTTGATCTTGCGGCGCTCTTCTTCCTTCAAATCGAGCAGCATGATGACAAACAGGAACAGCACCATCACCGCGCCCGCGTAAACCAGCACCTGCACCGCCGCGAGGAAGAACGCGTGCAACAGGACGAACAGGCCCGCCATCGAGATGATCGTGAGTACGAGAAACATCGCGCTCGTGATCGGATTGCGGCCGAACGGATTTGCGACGACCAATACGCCGCACAGCAGCGTCAGCGCCGCGAAGACGTAAAATAAAATGTCAGGTAGTCCCATTTCTTCTGAATCAAGCCTTCACCGGAAAAGTTTCCTGCTCCTTCGCTTCTTCAGCTTTGTGTTTCCATTTTTGAACTCCAGCGTGAACGCCGCCGAGCTCGAGGAGTTTTTCTTTGTTGTAAATCATTTCCTCGCGACTTGTGCCGGTGAGCGAATAATCCTTTTGCAGAAAGATCGCTTCCTCGGGGCAGACTTCCTGGCAGAAGCCGCAGAAGATGCAGCGGAGCATATTGATCTCGAATTCCTTCGGCATTTTCTCTGCGTTCGCGCGATCCGCGAGCTGTCCCGCCAGACCGGGCGGCGTGATCTTGATGGCTTTCGGCGGACAGACGAATTCGCAGAGCTGGCAGCTCACGCATTTGGTGCTGCCTTCCTGATCCTTCACGAGATACGGCGCACCGCGATAACCTTCGGGCACGACCCATTTCTCTTCGGGATACTGCATCGTCACCT
>Ga0315910_10003016_pt1 | contig 14499 bp, 15 predicted proteins | sample EdamamesoilMG_FD_204470 | JGI IMG/M metagenome (GOLD analysis project Ga0315910, IMG submission 204470) | Garden soil microbial communities collected in Santa Monica, California, United States - Edamame soil | ecosystem: Environmental > Terrestrial > Soil > Garden | place: USA: California...
TGCGCGAGGCACCATTTGGCCATGATCGAGCCGCCGCGGCTGACGATGCCGGTGACGCGCTTGGCGGTGAGCGGGATGTAAGGCAGGCGCACGCCGGCGTGGATGGTGAAGTAGTCGACGCCCTGCTCCGCCTGTTCGATCAGCGTGTCGCGGAAGATTTCCCAGGTGAGGTCTTCGGCGATGCCGCCGACCTTCTCGAGCGCCTGGTAGATCGGCACGGTGCCGATCGGCACGGGGCTGTTGCGGATGATCCATTCGCGGGTGTCGTGGATGTTGCGGCCGGTCGAGAGGTCCATCACCGTGTCGGCGCCCCAGCGGATCGACCAGACCATCTTGTCGACTTCCTGGGCAACATCGCTGGCGACCGCGGAATTGCCGATATTGGCGTTGATCTTGACCAGGAAGTTGCGGCCGATCGCCATCGGCTCGGCCTCGGGGTGGTTGACGTTGCTGGGGATGATCGCGCGGCCGCGGGCCACCTCGTCGCGGACGAATTCGGGGGTGACGTGGTCGGGGATTTCCGCGCCCCAATCCTGCCCGTCGCGCGCCTGCTTGAGCGCTTCCCGGCCGAGGTTTTCGCGCGCGGCGACGTATTCCATTTCCGGCGTGATGATGCCGCGGCGGGCATAGTGCATCTGGCTGAGGTTGGCCCCCGGCTTTGCCCGCAGTACCCGCTTCGTCACGTTAGGGAAGGCCGGGACGCCGCCCGAACGGTCGGGGCCAAGCCCGCCATTGTCCTCGGGGCGCACTTCGCGCGCGGCATATTCCTCGACGTCGCCGCGAGCGAGCTGCCATTCGCGGCGCAGCTGGGGGAGCCCGCGCCCGATATCGATCGTGGCGGCGGGATCGGTGTAGGGGCCGCTTGTGTCATAGACCCGGAGCGGTGGCTCGCCCGAACTCGGCTCAAGATCGATCTCGCGCATCGCCACCTTGAACGGCCCGACATGGACCTTGCGGCTGCCCCGGATCGGCCCGGTGGTTACGCCGATTTCGAGCTTTGAATTGATGTCGGCCATGGGTCTCTCCTCAGGACGGAGAGCGAGCGCCGATACGACCGCCCACTCCCTCCGCCCGTGCTAACGGGTTCAGGTTCGACGGGTCGTGGGGTGCGATGCCCACCTCTCAGGCCGTTTTGTGCTTCCGTCGCGCAAGCGCGACGGTGGGCGGCCTCCCCGGGGATGGGTGGGGTCTAGCAGGCTTTCCCCCCGCTGTTGAGAGGATAACGGGATTTTTCGCTTGTCCGATGGGCGCGGCGATGGAATCAGCAGTCCATGCGCCTCGTCCTGTTCGCCGCCCTGCTCCTCGCCACCGCCGCTCCCGCCGCAGCGCAGGAACCCGATTGGGAACACCCGGCGACCTACGAGGCGATCTGGGCCAAGCCCGATCACGGCTGGGCCGAACTGGTCGCCCGTTCGAAAGTCGACGCGGCCAGCGAGCGGCAGGTGCGCAGCTTCATCATAAACAAGCTCGAAGAGGAATGGGAAGTCAGCTTCGCCAGCGAGGGTTACAAGCCGATCCGCGACCTGATCGCCGCGCTGTACCAGGCAGGCGAAAAGCTCGGGCCGGAAAAACCCGCCGCCCACGCCTTGCTGTTCCGGTCGGCGCAGACCTTCGACCGCGTCATCCACGACGCCTTGCCCGATTACCTCTACACCTTCCTGCGCCCGTAGCGCCCGATTGGCGGGGCGCGGCGGACCGTGCTATGCTGTGCGCTCCGGACGGGAAACGGAGAGTTGCACCATGACAAGAACCGCATTGCGCCTGTTCGCCTGTGCGTCGGCGCTCGCAGTATCGGCCACCGCCCTCGCCCATCACGGCTGGGGCTGGACCCAGAACGAGGAAAGCCGGCTTTCAGGCACGATCGAATCGATCAGTTTCGGCAATCCCCACATGCACATCAAACTGCGCAACGGGACGGCGCTGTGGTCGGTCGACCTGTCGCCGCCGATCGTCGCCCAGGCGTCGGGCTTCGGCGAAGGCGCGGCCAAGGCCGGTGACGAAGTGGTGCTGACCGGGCACCGCGCCAGCGACATGAGCCTGAACGCATTCAAGGCCGAGACGATCACCGTCAACGGCAAGACCTATGACGTCTATCCGCAGCGCGACAAGAGCCTGAAGCCGGCCTAGAGCCTGTCCTGACCAGGTAGAGGCGTTGTGATTGCGCCGGAAGCCCGCTGGGCAGGAGCGGCGCGCAGCGCGGGCCCGTTGGCCCCCGTGCAAGCGTCGCGACGAACTCCAGCGGGCTTCCCGGCGCAACCCCTGCGGGGCCGGGCCGATTTTGGCCCATTGCCTCTACCTGGTCAGGACAGGCTCTAGGGCGGCGGGGCGAAGCCGACCGTGTCGCCCGCCGGGGTGACGAAAGCGACGATATAGCCGCCATCGCTGCCGTCGCGCATCGGGGCAAAGGTGATCGAGATCGCGTCCCCGGCCTTGACCGCGCCCTTGGTGTAGCCCGCGCGGTAGAAGTTCGAGGCGCTGTGGCCTTCGAAGTTCCACACCCTTGTGCCCCTGTCGTCGGTGATCGTCAGCAGCATGTGGGTGTGCGGGTTGACGATTTTGATCTCCTTGACCGTGCCCTTGAGCGTCTTAGGCGCACGGAAATCGAAAATCGCTGCGGAATGGTGCGCGGCGGCCCCGGTGGCCAAAAGGGCCATGGGGGCGAATGCAAGGATGGTTCGTTTCATCATTCGGCTCTCAATCGTAAACGCCGATCGCGTCGCGCATCGTTGCGGTGACCGGCTCGCCCGCTTCGAGTTGCTCGCGGCGCAGTTCGAGCAGACGCAGCCACGCTTCCTCGGTGCAATTATAGGCCATGATGTGCCCGTCCTTGAGCGGCATCCACTTGCGCGTGAAGCTGACCGGCGCGGTGTAATAGACGGGGTCGGTCATGGTCAGTTCGTAGTCGAGGATCTTGCCCGCCGGCCCGCCGGACACGAGCCGGAAGCGCTCGACGATCACTGCCTCTTCGCTGTGCGGATAAGTCCGCTGGTCGAGTCCGTCGGACATGTCGGTGGTCGTCACCACCAGCGTATCGCCGTCCCAGCGCCCTTCCGAATAGCCCTGCCGCACCGGCAGGCGCTTCTCGGGCGGCACGCCATGGCCCGGCATGTAGACCCGCCGCGTCTCGCTCTCGACCTCGTAGATCATCGTCAGCTGCTCGGGCCGGTGGATGAACTCGATCGGGTAGCCGCCAGCCGACTGCATCATCGTCGGCATGCCGTAAGGCACGCAATGCGCCCCGGGATTGTCGCCGCCGAGCGAGCCAGGGGTCGAACCGTCGTTGAAAGTAAGCTTGTCGTATTCCGCCTTGCGCCGCGCGCCTTCAGTGGTGAACGGAATTTGCGGCGCGGCACCGATCGGACCGCCTGCGACCGGTGGCCCGCCGGGCTCGCGGTAGGTCGTCCATACGCCCGAGAAATCGCGTGCGGGAGTGAGCGGTTCGACACCTTCCTGCGCGAGGGCGAACGGAGCCGTCGCCCACAACACCGCGCCCGCGACAACACCCAAGACCGGCCCACGCATGGCGGCTCTCCCATTGTCCCGGCCGTTGGCGTCGCCGGGTTCGCGGGGATGATTGCACAGTGCACCGCTTTGCGAAAGCCGTGTCGGTCCGCTGTCAGGTGCCGCTACAACCCGATCGCATCGAGCAATTGCGTGTACCACCCGTTCGAGACCGGATCGCGGAACCACATCGTGTTGGTATAAGCCCACACGCAGCCATCGACATTGGCGGCGACAAACGCATCGCGCACCGCCTTGTAGTAATCGGCGCGCTGGGCGATCGCGATCCCTTCATAGGCCCCGTATTCGCCGATGAACACCGGCCTGCCGGTACGGGTCATGAAATCGCGCGCCAGCTGGACGTTGGCGTTGAGGTCGGCAAGGTCGGTGCCGATCGGGAAGGCGCGCCCGAACGGCGGCGGGTTGGGCGTGATCCACGGCGCGCCCTGATGGGTGAAATCGAACGGATCGTAATAGTGGAAAGTGACGATAAGGCGCTCATCGTTGGGCGGCAGCGGGATATCGTCGAGCGAGCCGATCCCGCTCCAGAACTCGCCGCCCCACACCACCGGACGCGACGGATTGGTCGCGCGGATCTCGTCGAGCGCGGGCTTGAGCACGCTGAGCAGATTGGCATGGGTCAGCTGGTCGTGCGGTTCGTTGAGGATTTCGAACCACACCATCTGGTCCTTGTTTTTGAAACGCTCGGCGATCTGCTTCCACATGCCTGCAAGCCGTGGCGCCTGCTGCGCGGGACTGGCGAAGATGCTGCCCTGCGGATCGTCGTAATGGTGGAGATCGAGGATCACCCGAAGCCCAGAGGCGCGGGCGAGGTCGATCACTTCCTCGACCCGGTCCATGAACGCCGCCTCGATCGTATAGGGCGCGGCGGTCAGCGCGTGATTCGAAAAGCGCACCGGCAGGCGCACGGTCTCGAATCCGCGCGCGGCGATCTGCTGGAAATCGGTGGAATTGATCGCCCGGCCCCAATCGCCCTCGTTGGGTGCCTCGAGGTGGTTGCCCATGTTGACGCAGGCGCCGATCCTGGCATCGGCCTGGGTCAGCGGCGCCCCGCTGGCGGTGGGCGTAGGAACGGGTGTGGGTGTGGGGGTTGGTGTGGGTCCTCCTCCGCCTCCGCCGCCACCTCCGCCGCCGCTACCGCCGCCTCCGCCGCAGGCGGCAAGCGCCAAGGCAAAGCCAAGCGCGGCTCCTCGAAGCAATACGATTCGCCCGCGACCGGACATGCGCGACTCTCCCGTTCACATTTTCTGGTAGCGCTACCATCGCGCCGCCACGGCACCGGCGTCAATTGCCGGGCCAGGGTTACGCACAGCGGCGCAGCCCAATCCGGGAAACCTCAGAACGTGTAGCCCAGTCCAAAGGAGCCGATGAACTGGTCGGGGCTGCCGCGTTCGGACGTGAACGGCGAGGCCGCCGCGTCGTTCAGCATGCGCGAATAGCCGAGGATGGTGAATGCAATGAAGCCGCCATCGAGCAGGTTGCCGTTGAAATCGACCCCGGCGGCGACGAACCCGCCCGCGCGATAGAAGCCGCCTTTCGCGGCGAACGGCGTCAACCCGCTGGCCGCCGCGTTTTCGGGGCTGACCGAATAGTAATAGTCCATGAACTTGCCGTCACCGTAATCGACGTCGAGATTTAGCGCGATCCCGGCGCCACGGTTGACCGGGGTGAAATAGGTGACCGACGGGCCAGCGGTCATGCCCCGATGCGCCCCGGCGACATCCCAGCGCACGTCGGCGCTGAACGACAGGACGTCGCGCTTGTGGAGAATCCTGTCGATCGAAATCCCTGCGGATGGACCAAGCTCGACCGCGGTATCGAGCCGTACGAGACTATCGACCACTTCATCCTTCACCTGCCGGTCGCGGTTGGTGCGGATGCGGGCGACAGGGCCGAGCGAGAAGTTCAGCCTGCCCTTGCGTTCGGGAATGAAGTCGAGCGACAGCCCGCCCGCGCGCAGGTTGATGCCGATGCCGCCGAGACTGCCCTGCATCAGCGGCAGCGGCATGAAGTCGTAGTCGTTGGACCCGTCATAGGTCGGGGTGACGGTGAGGCCCATACCGACGGCGAACCAGTCGCCTTCGAAAGCATTGCGATCGCTGTCGGCCTTGCCCAGCGTGCCGAGCGAACCCGGGCTCTGCGCGTGCGCAGGCGGGGTTACGGCCAGCAGCGCGCACGCAAGGGGAAGCAGGGCCGTTGTCCGGAACTTGGAGGGGTCAATCATCATTCGCGTAGGACAATCCGGACTCTTGCTCGATGGCTGCACTGGTAATTACCCGGACGGCGCTGTGATTTTGCCCTGTTCGTTATCGACCACCAGCATCGTATCGGCGAAGATACATTCCGGCGGAGCGTCGAAAACCTCCACCATCTTGCGCGAGACTTCGGCGCCGTGGAAGGCGCGCGCCTGCTCTTCGGTCTCCCATAGATACACGCTGTGACCGGTGTGGTTCCCCTCGTCGTAGCAGAAATATTTGCGCACCAGCCCGGGCATCGCGGCGAATCGTGCTTCAGCCGCGCGGAATTCTTCCATCATCACATCGCGCGGGATCGGGACCGGCAGCTTGTATTTGACGATGACCGTGTGCACCCAACTCCCCCCGAATCCTCAGCCCATCCCCTGCCACGCCGCGATAGCGTCTACCGGCCATAACAGCATCAGGATGTTGAGCGAAAGATTGTCGCGGATCATCGCCAGGGTGAAAAGCTCGAGCGCAACCGCCAGCGCAACGCTTGCCCACGCCGGGATGCGCGCCGCCAGCAGGAAGCCCGCCACCATCCATCCGATATCGGCCATCGAATTGACGATGCTGTCGCCGGCATAGCCCCAGCTGATCGTGACCTCGCGGTAACGGTCGATGATCAGCGGCGTGTTCTCGAGGATTTCCCAGAACGCTTCGAACGCCACCGCAATCGGGAGCGCGTAACCGGCGGGCCTGCCGCCGAACAGCTTCCAGCGCCGCCACAGAATGTGCGCGAAGAAATAGAACAGCAGCCCGTGGATGACATGGCTGGCGCTGTACCAGTCGGCAAGGTGCTGGCTGTTCTCGCTCGATTGCACCACCCCGTGCCACAATTTGACCGTGCCGCACTCGCAGATCGGCGGGCGGCCCATGGCGATGAGGATCGCCAGCACCGCCGCGAGCACGACGAGCGTGGCGATCAGCGCGCGGCGGGTTGGGAGAAGCGACGCCATCGGGCGATGGTTGCCGATAATTACACGCGCGCGCAAGTAATCGCGCAAATGCTTGTTAACAGGCTTTCGCTATTGTCTTCACATGACATCGCCCGCGACCCATCGCACCGCTTTGCTTGTTGCGCTTGCGCTCGCCATGCCGATCGCGTGGCAAGCCCCAGCGCATGCCCAGGTGGCGCAGTCCCTGTCGGATCCCTATGCCGACCTCTACGCCGCGATGGATGCGGTGATTGGCAGCGATCAGGAATTCAACAGGCAATATGGCATCATGATGCAGGGTTTGCGGCAGCTCCCGAAATTCCAGCAGATGGAACGCAGCGATCCGGGGATCGTCGGCTCCATCGGTGCGGCGATGCGGCCATGGATCAAGCGCTATTCGGAGCGACTGGACCAGCGTACCAAGCCGCGCTTCATGGCCCTGATGAAGCGGGAATTGACGCCCGACGACGCGCACAAGATGGCTGCCTATTGCCGCACCCAACGCGGGCGGGAATTCCTGCTGAAACAATTCGACCCTGAGCGAGCATCCTCGAGCGGGCCGCGCCAGCCGCTTGGCCAGCCGACTGCGTTCCTCAAGCCGGCCGAAGGCCACAATCCTCCGAAACCCAAACCCGCTGCCACGCCGGCAGCGGACGCACCGCAAGATCCCGCCGTCACGGCCATTCTCAGTGACCTTGCACTACAGGCAAGGGTGACCAGGTTCTTCGCCGGCATCGAGGAGATCCAGCTCGAGCTGGATGAGGTCGAGCCCGACAAGGACATCATGGACGGCATGCTGCGCGACATCGACTATGCCGCTTCGACCTATGGCTGGCGGCTGTTCGACGCCCCGCTCCGCTAACCGGGTCACGGCTTGCACCGTTCCTCATGTAGGCTAAAGCCGTCCCCCTATGAGCGGACGCCGGGTTGACATCGCGATCGTGGGCGGCGGGCTATCGGGCGGCCTGATCGCCGCCGCGCTGGCGATCCATCGCCCCGAACTGTCGGTGCAGCTCATCGAAGCCGGATCGCGGCTCGGCGGGAACCACCGCTGGAGCTGGTTCGCCAGCGACCTCTCTCCCGAGGCGACCGAGCTCCTTTCGCATTTCCGCAAGGCCGAATGGGACAATGGCTACGATGTCGGCTTTCCGGCGCATATCCGCCGCCTTTCGACGCCCTACCGCTCGATGGCCTCGGCCGATTTCGACGCGGGCTTGAGGCGGCTGGTGGTCGAACAGGCGATCACCACCGGGCGGCCGGTCGCCGCGCTCGAGGCGCGCATGGTCACGCTCGAGGGCGGGGTCGAGATTCCCGCGCGGGTGGTGATCGATTGCCGCGGCCAGCCGGCCTCCGCCCACCTCACCGGCGGCTGGCAGGTGTTCATGGGCCGCCATGTCCGCACGAAGCGCCCGCACGGGGTCCAGCGCCCGGTGATCATGGACGCGACCGTCGCCCAGTTGGGCGGCTACCGCTTCGTCTATCTCCTCCCGCTCGGGCTGCACGATATCTTCGTCGAAGACACCTATTATGCCGACGGGCCCGAGCTCGATCGCGGTGCGCTATCCCGCCGGATCGACGCCTATTGCGTTCAGCACGGCTGGGAAGGCGAGATATTGGGTTCTGAAACCGGGGTGCTGCCGGTGATCACAGGCGGGAATTTTTCGCGCTTCCAGGCCGAACACCGGATCGAAGGCGTGGTGCGCGCCGGGGCGCTGGGCGGGTTCGTCCACCCGCTGACGTCCTACACACTGCCGATCGCTGCCGAAATCGCCCTGGCCATTGCCCGCGATGCCGACCTCCCCGGAGAACAGCTCGCCGCCATGCTCGAGGCGCGGGCGCGCGGCCATTGGGGGCGGACGCGGTTCTATCGCAGGCTCGGCGCGATGCTGTTCGTCGCCGCGCGGCCCGCCGAGCGCTACCGTGTGTTCGAACGCTTCTATCGCCTGCCCGAGCCCCTGATCGAGCGCTTCTATGCCGCGCGCTCGACGCGGTTAGACCGGGCGCGGATCCTGTGCGGCAAGCCGCCGGTGCCGCTTGGCCGAGCGCTCGCCGCCTTGACCCGCAGCGGCCCCACTTTGGCAAAGTCGCCGCGCAAGGATGAGGTCGTGGCATGAACGGCAAAAGCGCCTGCGTGATCGGTTCGGGCTTCGGCGGGCTGGCGCTGGCCATCCGCCTGCAATCGGCGGGGGTCGAAACCACCGTGATCGAAGCGCGCGATAAGCCCGGCGGGCGTGCCTATTTCTGGGAGAAGGACGGCTTCACCTTCGATGCCGGGCCGACCGTGATCACCGATCCCGATTGCCTGCGCGAATTGTGGGCGCTGTCGGGCAACGACCTCGACGACGATCTCGAACTGATGCGGGTGTCGCCGTTCTACCGGCTCAACTGGCCCGACGGGACCAATTTCGATTATTCGAACGACGACGAAGCCCTGCGCCGCGAGATCGGCAAGGTCTCCCCGGTCGACATCGGCGGCTATGAGGACTTCCTCAAATATTCCGAGCACGTCTGGCGCGAAGGCTATGTGAAGCTGGGCCACGTGCCGTTCCTCGATTTCACCTCGATGGTGAAGGCCGCCCCGGCGCTGATGCGCCACCAGGCCTGGCGCTCGGTCTATTCGATGGTCGCGCGCTATATCCATTCGGAGAAACTGCGCGAGGCGTTCAGCTTCCACACGCTGCTGGTCGGCGGCAACCCGATGACCACCAGCGCGATCTATGCGCTGATCCACAAGCTCGAAAAGGATGGCGGGGTGTGGTGGGCGCGCGGCGGGACCAACCGCCTGGTCGCGGCGATGGTGCGGCTGTTCGAACGGCTCGGCGGGACCATCCGCCTCGGTGACCCTGTAGTGCGGATTCACACCATCGGCACCCAAGCGAGCGAAGTCGAAACAAGCAGCGGCTGGAAGCAGCGGTTCGATGCGGTCGCCAGCAATGCCGACATCATGCACACCTACCGCGACCTCCTCTCCCCCACCATGCGCGGCAGGAAGGAGGCCAGGTCGCTTGCAAAAAAGCGCTTTTCGCCGAGCCTGTTCGTGGTCCATTTCGGGATCGAGGGCAGCTGGCCCGGCATCCCGCACCACATGATCCTGTTCGGCCCGCGCTACAAGGAACTGCTCGAGGACATCTACGAGCACGGGGTACTGCCGGCCGATTTTTCGATCTACCTCCACCACCCGACAGTGACCGATCCGTCGATGGCGCCACCGGGCAAGAGCACCTTCTACGCGCTGGTCCCGGTGGCGCATATGGGCAAGCTCCTGATCGACTGGGAGCAGGTCGGCCCGCTGCTCGAACAGCGCATCCTCGACGAGGTCGGGCGGCGGCTGATCCCCGACATCCACGACCGCATCGTCACCAAGTTCCACTACGCCCCGCGCGATTTCGCGCTCGATCTCAACGCCCATCTCGGCAGCGCCTTCAGCCTCGAGCCGATCCTCACCCAGAGCGCATTCTTCCGCGCCCACAACCGCGACGACGTGATCGAAAACCTGTATCTTGTCGGCGCAGGGACCCATCCCGGCGCGGGGATTCCGGGCGTTGTCGGCAGCGCCAAGGCCACCGCCCGGCTGATGCTTGAGGATTTGAAGCCATGATCTATCGCACTGCCTCCCTGGCCCTGCTGCTTGCGGCCCTGCCCGCCGCGCTGGCGGCCGAACCCTGGGACAAGGTCGACGAGCTGCCCGGCGGGATCGCCGTCGAGCTCGACCGGGATTCGGTGTTCGAGGCGCTCGACGGCGCGCGGCTGGTGTTGCGCGGGACTTTCCGCCGCGAGAATGTCGGGTGGATGATGGAGACAAATGTCGCGGTCGATTGCGGGCTCGAACTGGCCAAGATCCGCGGAATTCGGCTGCTTGATGGGGACAAGGTGCTGACCGAGCGCGCCGATCACCTCGCCGAATTCCTGCCGATCAATGCCGGGAGCATGGAAGCGGTGTATTTCAAGGCGCTGTGCGGCAAGCAGGCTGCTGCCGATGCGGCCTTGCCCGAAGCAGTGGCCGAGGATGCCGGGATCGACCTGCCGCCGCTCGAGGAGGCGCCTGCCTTCCACGAACTGGAGGAAGAGCCCGCAACGGACGCAGTGGAATGATCCGCCGCATCGCGGTCTATTGCGGCTCCGCCTCGCCATCGGACCCGCGCTATATCGAGCTGGCGCACGAGGTTGGGCGCGAACTGGCGCGGCGCAATATCGGCGTAGTCTATGGCGGCGGGCGGCTGGGGCTGATGGGGGCGCTGGCCGAAGGCGCGCTCGATGCCGGTGGCGAAGTGATCGGGGTGATCCCCGAGGCGATGGTCAGCCGCGAGATCGCCAATTACGACTGCACCGAATTGCGCGTGGTCTCGGGCATGCATGAGCGCAAGGCGGCCTTCACCGACCTTTCCGACGGATTCCTGACCCTGCCCGGCGGGGTCGGGACGATGGACGAATTGTGGGAAGCGGTGAGCTGGGCCCAGCTCGGTTATCATTCGAAGCCCGTGGGCCTGCTCAACGCCTTCGGTTTCTACGACGGTCTGGTCAGCTTCATCCGCCACATGACCGCCACCGGCTTCGTGCGCGATATCCATGCGCGGATTGTGATCGTGCGCGACCGGCTCGACGATTTGCTCCACGCGATGGAGCACCACGAGCCGCACCGCCCGATCTTCACGATGCAGGCCGAGGATTTGTGAGCAAAGACCGCGCGGCCTTGGTCGCCCATGCCCATGAAACCATCCGCAGGGGCTCGAAGAGCTTTGCCGCCGCCAGCCGCCTGTTCGATCGCGAGACGCGCGAGAAGGTGTGGTTGCTCTACGCCTGGTGTCGCCGTTGCGACGACCTTGCCGACGACCAGGACCATGGTGGCGAACTGGGCGACCAGGCGAATGCGCAGGACCGGCTCGCTATCATACGCACCCTGACCGCCAAGGCCTTTGCGGGAGAAGACACCGGCGATCACGCTTTCGACGCCTTCGGTATCGTCGCGCGCGAGACCGGGATCACACCCGCGATGGCCGAGGACGTGATCGCCGGCTTCGCGCTCGACGCCGCCGAATGGCGTCCGCGCAGCGAGGGCGATTTGATGCGCTATTGCTTCCACGTCGCGGGAGCCGTCGGCGTGATGATGGCGGTGGTGATGGGGGTTTCGCCACAGGACGAGGATACGCTGGATCGCGCCTGCGACCTCGGGCTCGCTTTCCAGCTCGCCAATATCGCGCGCGACATCAAGGAGGATAACGCCGCCGGGCGCTGCTATTTGCCGGTGGAGTGGATGGCCGAAACCGACATCCCGCCCGGCATGCACATGAAGCCCCATTACCGCAGAGAACTGGTCGGGCTCGCCGCGCGGCTGGTGGCGCTGGCGCGAGCGCACGAGCTTTCATCGCGGATCGGCGCGGCTAGGCTCGCCTTCCGCCAGCGCTGGGCGGTGCTCTCGGCCGCCGGGATTTATGGCGCGATCGCAAGTGAGGTGGCGCGCCGGGACGAGCATGCCTGGGACCGGCGGGTATTCACCAGCCGGTGGGCCAAGCTCGGCTTCGTGGCCAAGGCGTTCGTACAGGCCGCGTTGCCGCCGCCCGGCGACGCCGAAGCGCCGCGCTGGACCCGCCGCGAGTTGGCCGAGCGCGCCGCATCAGCCTGAGCCTTGCCATGCGCCGCCCGCACGGGCAGGTTCGCGCGCCATAACATCGGGGATTCGAGGGGAAACATAATGGCCGAGGCCACTGACGGGCGCGTGGGCAACAAGGAATTCAAGGTCATCGCCGCCTCGTCGCTCGGCACGATCTTCGAATGGTACGATTTCTACCTCTACGGCCTGCTGGCGACGATCATCACCGCGCAGTTCTTCTCGGGCGTCAACGAGACCACCGGTTTCATTCTCGCGCTCGCGGCCTTCGCCGCCGGGTTCTTCGTGCGCCCGTTCGGCGCGCTGGTGTTCGGCCGCATCGGCGACCTCGTCGGCCGCAAGAACACCTTCCTCGTGACCATGTTCATCATGGGCGGATCGACCTTCGCGGTCGGCCTGCTGCCGAATTACGAGACAGCCGGAGTCGCCGCGCCGCTGATGCTGGTCGGCTTGCGGCTGCTGCAGGGGCTGGCGCTCGGCGGGCAATATGGCGGGGCGGCGATCTATGTCGCCGAGCATGCGCCCGAGGGGAAGCGCGGCTTCTTCACCAGCTTCATCCAGACCACCGCCACGCTCGGCCTGTTCGCTTCGCTGCTGATGGTGATCGGCACCCGCGCGGCCTTGGGCGAGGAAGACTTTGCCGAGTGGGGTTGGCGGCTGCCGTTCTACGCCTCGGCGATCCTCCTCGGCGTATCGCTGTGGATCCGCCTCCAGCTCGACGAGAGCCCGGTCTACAAGAAGATGAAGGAGGAAGGCGCGACGTCCAAGGCACCGCTGACCGAAGCCTTCGGCAACTGGAAGAATTTGCGCTGGGTGCTGGTCGCGCTCTTGGGCGCGGTCGCCGGGCAGGCGGTGGTGTGGTACACCGGGCAATTCTACGCGCTGTTCTACCTCGAACGCATCCTCAAGGTCGATGGGGCGACCGCCAACATACTGATCGCGGTGGCGCTGCTGATCGGGACGCCGTTCTTCGTGTTCTTCGGTTGGCTGAGTGATCGCATCGGGCGCAAGCCGATCATCATGACCGGCTGCGCGCTGGCCGCGATCCTCTATTTCCCGCTGTTCACGGCGCTGACCGCCGCCGCCAACCCGGCGCTGGCCGAAGCAAGCGCGAAGTCGCCCGTGGTGGTCTCAACCGCGCTCGACGAATGTTCGATCCAGTTCGATCCGATCGGCAAGACCACTTTCGACACCAATGGCTGTGACATCGCCAAGTCGGCGCTCGCCAAGGCAGGGGTACCCTATACCGACGACTGGCTTTACGACACCCCAGGCCTGGCCCAGGTCCATGTCGGCGAACGCACCGTCGATGTGTTTCCCGGCAGTGACATTAAGCAGCTCGAAGCCGCGCTTGCCGAGGCCGGCTATCCCGCCAAGGCCGATCCGGCGGCGATCGACAAGCCGCTGGTCATCGCGATCCTCACCGTGCTTGTGCTGTTCGTGACCATGGTCTACGGCCCGATCGCGGCGCTGCTGGTCGAACTCTTCCCCAGCCGCATCCGCTACACCGCGATGAGCCTGCCCTATCATATCGGCAATGGCTGGTTCGGCGGGTTCCTCCCGGCGATCGCCTTCGCCATGGTCGCGGCGAGCGGCAACATCTATTACGGCCTGTGGTACCCGGTGACGGTGGCGGTGCTGACTTTGGTGGTCGGGCTGCTGTTCCTGCCCGAGACCTTCAGGCGGCATATCGATCACGATAGCTGAGTATCGAACCAGCCTTGCACAGCGGCCCGCTGCGCGTCGTCCATGTGCAGCCCGAGCTTGCTGCGCCGCCACAGCGCATCCTCGGCGGATGAGGCCCATTCGCTGCGGCGCAAATAGTCAAGTTCGGCCTCGCTCAGCCCAGCGCCGAAATTGCGACCCAGATCTTCCCAGCTGCGCGCCTTGCCGAACCAGTTCTGCGCCCTTGTGCCATAGGCGCGGGCGATGCGTGCGGCCTGCTCCTGCCCGAGGAATTCGTATGCGGCCGTCAGCACCCCGATCAGATCGCCAAACGCATCGCGCGGGAAATCGCCGCCCGGAAGCGGTGCGTTTGCGGTCCAGGCCGGTCCGGTCAGCGCCGGCAAGCGCTGCGCCAGCGCATCGACCGCCGCTTCAGCCACGTGTCGGTACGAGGTGATCTTGCCGCCAAGCACGGTAAGCAGCGGCGCGCCAGCCTTGGGCGCGGAGAGCGGCAGGCGATAACCGCGCGTCG
>Ga0315910_10003017_pt1 | contig 14494 bp, 13 predicted proteins | sample EdamamesoilMG_FD_204470 | JGI IMG/M metagenome (GOLD analysis project Ga0315910, IMG submission 204470) | Garden soil microbial communities collected in Santa Monica, California, United States - Edamame soil | ecosystem: Environmental > Terrestrial > Soil > Garden | place: USA: California...
TCTCATTCAACCTGCCCGCTGGAGAAATTGTCCACGCCCGCCAGACGCACGGCGCATTCCTGCTCGTTCGCACCCGCGATGGACGGACGGGCTGGATGAGCCGGCGGCAAGCAGCGCAAGTGATCGTCTCTGCCGGGAATGCTTCAGGGGAAACGTCGCTTCACGGCCGAGAGTCGTTTTGACGGCTGGCGCTCAAATCACCGCGTAGGTGATGAGCGCGGCGACTGCCGCCATGAGTCCCAGACCAAGCAGAAACGTCGCGTCGGCCACGCGCCGGAGAAGCTGCCGGCGGCGGGCATCGCGCGTGCGGAAGGAGATGAATGCGACGACGCAGGTAGCGAGGAAGAGAAGCGAATCGAGCGCCAGCAGTTCATCGCCCAGCGTTGTAATCTTACCGACGCTCATGACGACACGCAGCAGGCCGATGCCGGTCAGACAAACGCCAATGAGTCCGGCGGAGACAGAAAATATGGCCACCATAAGGTCATGCTCGCGTTGTTCACTGGATGGTTCGGATGACACGGCGGGAAGGTTATTGAATTCAGGATTTGGATTCCAGCCTCAGTTCACTGGACCGGCGAGAGTAATCGTGCCACACGCACGGACGCCTTGAACCACCACGGACGGCCAGCGTATTCAGTTGCCAAATCCACGCAGCGACAACGGGTGAAGTCGGCTTCCAACATCGCGGCCACGTCGCGCGCGAAGGCGGCATCGGCGACGAGCAGCGCGAGTTCAAAGTTCAAGTGGAACGAGCGGTAGTCCACGTTGATTGAACCGACGGCGGCGAGTTCCTCGTCCACCAGCGCTATTTTTTGATGGTGGAATCCGGCGGTGTAGCGGTGGAGCGCGATGCTGGTGCGGGCCAGTGCATCGTAGTAGCTGAAAGAGGAAAGATACGGCAGCCAGTGATCGGGCCGGTCGGGCAGCATCACGCGCACATCCACCCCGCGCAACGCCGCGAGTTGCAACGCGGACAGCACGGCGGGATCGGGCACGAAATACGGACTGGCCAGCCAAAGCCGCCGCCGCGCAGAGTTGATGAGCCGCAGGAACGTGAGCGCGCATACATCGAGGTCGTCCGCCGGGCCGGTGGCCAGCACCTGCACGGTCTGGCCCGGAGTGACGTCCGTGGCGGGCTGCCAGTCGAGCGTCAGGATTTCGCCGGTGGCCCAATGCCAGTCCTCGACGAACGGCATTTGCAACGCCTGCACCGCTGGACCGATGACGCGCGCGTGCGTGTCGCGCCACGGGCCGAACCGCGCATCCTCGCCGTTGTATTCCACGCCCACGTTCAGGCCGCCGGTGAGCGCGAGGTGGCCGTCGGCAATGAGAACCTTTCGGTGGTTGCGGAAATTCAGTTGGAAGCGATTGCCTCGGCCGCGCGTGGTGCGGAACGGTTCGACGCGTGCTCCGGCGGCGCACAGTTCGGCAAAGAAGCGGCGAGACAGCGAGTGGCAGCCGACTTCATCGAACAGGAAAAACACCCGCACGCCGGTGCGGGCCTTGGCCGCGAGACGTCGCAGCAATTCGCGACCGAGCCGGTCGTCGCGCACGATGAAGAATTGAACGAGCAGGTAATGCTCGGCGCGCTCGATGGCGTCGAAGAGCGCGGGAAAAGTTTCCGCGCCATCGCGGAGGAGAGTGATGGTGTTGCCGCGCGTGGCGGGAAAGAACGAGAGCGAATGGCGGGGCGTCCCCAATGGCGAATCTGAAGGCACGTCGGCGCGCAGCGGCATCAGCGCGGCCAGGGCTTCCTGGGCCGCGCGGTCGAGCGGGGTGTCCGATTCAGGGCGGGCACGGCGGTAGCCGATGAATTTCGACCGCCCAAAAACCCAGTAGAGCGGAATGGCTGCGTAGGGAAAGCCCGCGAGCGCGAGCGCCCAGCCGAACGCGCCTTGGGGACTGCGTACCTTCAACACGGCATGGATGGCATTTAACACGCCCAGGCCGTGAACGAGCGCGAGTTGCACGCTCCAGAAGCGCGCGAGGTAATCCAGCCACATGCGGAAGAATTACCGAAACTTCCGCCGCGCGGCGATGCGGAAGTTCAGTGCGGCCCGCGCCCGACGGCATCCGCTCGGGCGGCAACAATGCGGCGCTGGCGGGCCACCCACCAGAGCGTGAGGTAATAGGAAGCGACCGCCAGTGGCGTGGCGAACACGAGCGAGCCGGCAAGCAAGGGCCGGCCCACGGTGAAGAACTTGGACCAGTGCAACCAGACCGCCGGGTCGTGATGACTCAGGTGCATACGAGGCGGGAACTCATGGGGATGACTCATCAGCCAGTAGCCGAGGTCGTATTCCCAGCGGAGTAGCAACGGCGCGACCGGCAGCAGCACGTCGTGCAGCGTCACGGCGATGACCGCCGCGAGCAGGCTGCCGCGCAACAACCGGGTGAGGCCCACCGCCAGCAGGGTCTTGAGTCCCACGAGCGGAACGAATCCAAAAAATACTCCGACGGCCACGCCCACCGCGAGCGCGTGCGGGGTGTCCTTGATGCGGGTGAGTTGCTTTAGCTTCGCGCGCAACCAGGTCATCGGACTCATGGCTCGCAGCCTACCAAAACCGGCGCACGGTTGAAATCTCGCGTTTCATATTGATGACGGATGAAGCTGACTTCGTCCGAAACGCGGCACGCGCGAGTTGGCCGACGAAAGCGATTCACCGGATTCACGCGGTTTGACCTTTCGGCCATGAGTGAATACCCTGCGCACGCGGTCGAAAACTGCGTGCCAGAAAAAACCCATGCGCCTCATCGTCGTGGAAGATGACAAGAAAATCGCGGCCTTCATCACCAAAGGGTTGAAGGAGGCGGGCTACGCCGTGGATTGTCTCGACAACGGCGACGACGCGCTCCACCACGGATTGAACAACAATTACGACGCGGCGGTGATGGATTTGATGCTGCCGGAACTCGACGGCCTGAGCGTCATCGAACGGTGGCGGGCGCAAAAGGTGAAGACGCCTGTGCTCATCCTGAGCGCGAAGCGTTCGGTGGACGACCGCGTGAAGGGCTTGCAGGCGGGCGGCGATGATTACCTGACCAAGCCGTTTGCGTTCTCCGAACTGCTCGCGCGGGTGCAGGCGCTCATCCGCCGTTCCTCGCAGGCGAGCGACCCGACCACGCTGAGTTTCGCCGACCTCACTTTGAATCTGCTCACGCGCGAAGTGTATCGCGGAGAAAAGAAGATTGAATTGCAGGCGCGCGAGTTCTCGCTGCTCGAATATCTGCTGCGCAACGCGGGCCGCGTGGTGTCCAAGACGATGATTCTGGAGCACGTCTGGGATTACGCCTTCGACCCCGCGACCAACGTGGTGGACGTGCTGGTCTGCCGGCTGCGCAACAAGGTGGACCGCGAGTTCGAGCCGAAACTCATCCACACACTGCGCGGAGCAGGCTATGTCCTCAAACTCAATTGAACGCGCGCGGGGCGGCTTCGGCCTGCGGCTGAACCTCTGGTTCGCCTCCGTGGTGACGTGCATCTCTCTCGCGGTGTTCCTCGTCGCGTATTACCTCCTTGCTTCCTCGATGCGGCAGAAAGACCGCGAAGTCATCCTGGCCCAACTCGAAGTGTATCGCACCTGGTATGAGCAGGGCGGTCTGGCGGAATTGAATGCGCGTTTCGCCGAACAGGACGACAGCGGCAAGGAAACGTTCTTCGTCCGCGTGGCCGGGCCGCAGCAGACGGGTCTTTTCCTCAATATGCCCCGGCAGGACGACACGCTCGATTTCAAGCTCTTGGAGCGCACCAACGCCGACGAATCGTTAAGCTGGCTGAACCTGCCGGCGGCCAATCGCGATGCGCCGTGGCTTATCGCTACGACACGGTTGCCCACTGGCGACTGGCTGCAAGTGGGTAAGACAACCGAAGCACAGGCGGCGTTGCTCGAACATTTCCGCATCGTGTCCGGCTGGGTGCTGGCGCTCGCGCTCGCTCTCGGTGTCGCGGCGGGACTGCTCCTCACGGGCCGCGCGCTCCGCCCCATCCGGCAACTCATCGCCGCGTTTCAACGAGTCATCACCACGGGCACAATGGACGCGCGCATTGAACCTGGCCCAGCCAACGACGAGTTGAGTCAGCTTGCGCGCCTGTTCAACGCGATGCTGGAAAAGAACGACACGCTGATTCGCGGGATGCGCGAGGCGCTGGACAACGTGGCGCATGACCTGCGGACACCGCTGACGCGCTTGCGCAACACGGCCGAACGCGCGTTGCAGGGCGGCGACGACGTGAAGGTTTATCGCGATGCCTTGTCCGACTCGCTCGAAGAATCCGAGCGCCTGGGCCTCATGCTCAACACGTCGATGGACATCTCCGAAGCTGAGACCGGCATCATGAAGCTGGAGAAGACGGACGTGAAAGTCGCCGACCTCGTGGCGGCGGTGGTCAGCCTTTACGAGCTGGTCGCCGAGGACAAGCAAATCAAAGTGACCGTCAACGTCCCGCAAGCGATTCATTGCGTCGCCGACCGCGGGCGATTGCAGCAAGTGCTGGTTAATCTGCTGGACAACGCTTTGAAATACACGGCCAGAGGCGGCGCAGTGGAGTTTTCCGCCGAAGAGCGCGTCAACGAAACCGTCATCACCGTGCGCGACACCGGCATGGGCATCCCGGCGGAAGAAATCCCGCGCATTTGGGAGCGCCTCTATCGCGGGGACAAGAGCCGCAGCGAGCGCGGGCTGGGGTTGGGCCTCAGCCTCGTCAAAGCCATCGTGCAAGCCCACGGCGGGCGCGTCGAAGTAGAGAGCGAGCCGGGCAAGGGTTCGATATTTCGCGTGCGGCTGCCCATACCGGCGTTGCACGCTGCTGGCTAATTTTCATGTTGGCCGGCCCACATTGTTGCATGGTCGTGTTCGATTTTGCCACAGATCGAAGGCACACCCTCGCCGGGCATGATAAGCCCGAAATCCATCCTGTTCCTTCACTGTGATTGATTCGGCGCTGTTTCCTCGAATCAAAAGAGGCGATTCCACCTCGAAAACCACTTCGCCACTGCCCCGTCTGACTCTAACGGCGGCAAGGTCACGCGACGAAAGCCGCGCTCGCAATGGACAAGGACGCACTCGTGGTCGCGGAGATTGCGGAGCTTGTGCGGCTTGATTTTGTGTTCCTCGGTTTCGGAATAGTTCACGTTGCGCTTGCCGGCACTGAATCCCCATGAGCGTTTCACCACTCGCTTTTTGCCGATGAAGTCGGCGGCTTGGACGGCATCGGCTTCGTCAGCGGCACGAAAGATTAAACGGTTGCGGAGATTCAAGGTGAGCACCTTTGCCTTGTCGTTGCCCAAGGGCGGCACGAGCGAAGTTGTGCTTTGCGCGGCGGCGACGACCGTTGCGCCGGCTTCGCGGATCACGTCCACGCAGTTGTAATCGCTCGTGCCGTCTTCGCTCGCCGTCATGAACCGCTGCGCTTCGTCGGCCCACAGGATGAGCAAATTGTTTTGGGCGCGGTCGGCTTTCGCTTTGTCGAAGCGGCGTAGAGCGTGATTGTAGTAAAGCAGCTTGAGCAACGTGTTCACATAGCGGCGCTCGGTCTGAAATTTCTGCGGCATGGTCGTGAGAATGATTTTGCCCTGGTCAATCGCGGCGAAGTCGAACGTGCTTTCGCCGGTGCAAAACACCTCCGCGACTTCGGGCGTCAGAAAGTATTGCAGATAATTGCTGATGGTTTCGCGCACGCCCCCTAGTTGCTCATCCGGCTGCGTGAGGAAACGGTTTCCGAAGTGCGCATACACGGCGGCGCGGCGTGGTGTTTCGAGCAGGCTCTCAAGGTTCTCCATTTCTTCTTCCAGAAGTTCGCGGTCGGAGAGCAATTCGTAAGCGCCAGTCAACGTAACTGGGCGATTCAACTCGAACAACATTTCAAGCGCGTGGGCGATGTGCGTCTGCGCCTGACTTTTGAAAAAGCCCTTGTCTCCGCCCTGGCCGAGACTCGTGGCGGTGTCCACGATGAACTTGGCGTAGGTCGTGAATGGGATGCTGCGGTCGCCTGTCATGTTGTAACGATTCGGGGGCGTCCATTGTGCGTCAGTGTCGTCCGCGCGGATTTGCAGGCGAATCAGGTCATGCTCGCGTCCGTAGTGCCGCGCCATCGCCGAGAGTGTTTCCCAATAGACGCCTTTCTCGTCAATGCACAGCCCGCCCCATGTCGGCTCGTTTTGAAAAACTTGATGAACGAGTTGATTGATGCCGGAACTGGTCTTGCCAGAGCCGGTGTCGCCCGTGATGAGCCAGCCACGGCAGAATTGATTCCGCTTCCATCTCAACCCGCCGAGCTTCGCGACGTGGCTTTTGCGTGGCGAAGTCAGCAAGAGCCAAGCTGCGATGAACGCCAGAAGAATTCCGCCAGCCGCCAAGACGTATTGCGGATGCCTCAATGCAAGAATGAGGTCTGGAGGCGGCATTATCGGACCGAACGGAATGAGGTCGAGTTTCACGGCCAGACCTTTCCAATGAGATAGCCGGCCAGCAGCGCGGCAAGCGCGGCAAAGATCGCGGCAGCGCGGGTGATTCTCGCCGCGCCATGAGTCATCGAGCGGGTTCGTAACGCTTCCAGCAATGCGGCGGATTGTTGCTGAAATGTCTGCGCTGCGCCAACGAGCTTGGTGATGTCGGCGCGGAATTGCTCGAATGATGGAATCTCGCGGCGGCGAAGCTCATCCCAATGCTGCTGGTGGATTCGGAACAACTCGACAAGCAGTATCACCGCGTCGTCTTCTCGCAGCCGATGTTTATCGCGCCACTCGGCGATGGCCTTGGCGAACTCCTCATCGAAGTCGTTCTGTTCGTTGTTCGGCATGGGATTACTTCGCGGGCATTAGCAAGTCGGCGACTGTTTCAATCTCGGTGTAAAGCTTCCGCTGCCATGTTTGAAGCCGTTGCCGGTCGAGCAGGCTGAAAGCCGGATGCTTCGTCGCCGCCGTGATGGTCAAGTTCTCCGCGTTGAGCGACTCAACCAACCAATCCTGCAATCGAGTCATGGAAATCTCCCGTCCGCCGAGCTTGTCTTTGAGCTGCACCCGCACTTCAGACGACTCGAACAGCGCGAAGCTCTCGCTGTGTGAGGCGTTGCGAACCACGACGTAATTGCACTTTTTGCCGAACTGGTCGGCGAGCCGTTGGATTTGATCGACGCTGTCGGACTCGTGGTTCACCGGCATGACGAGCGTGAGTGTCGCGCCCATCGCCGACAGCACGGCTGGCAGGTCGATTTCGGTGAAATAATCAATGAACAGGTCGGTTGACGCGGCACGGCAGTCCATGACGACGAGGTTCGCTTTTTCCAGTGCGCTGAAAATTCCGTCGAGTTCACGCCGGTTGTTCAAATCGAGAAACCGGGTGTCAGGATGAAACCGCTTGAGTGTCGAATTCTCGTTGTCGCTATCAATGGCGACGTGCGCGATGCCCCGGTCTTTGAGGAATTGCACGAAGTTCACGGCGAAGAAGCTTTTGCCGACACCGCCTTTGCCGTTGAGGATGAGGTCGAGACGTTTCATGTGGTTTCAGGTTTGAGCATCCGAACTTGTGCGATGCGCGGGCCACGGCTGCGGGTTTGCGGAGTTCCGCTGCCATTGGCATCTGCCGGTGATTCCGGTAACGGGCGGTCATCCGCCGGCTCTGATTGTGCCGGTGAAGCCACTCGACCATTTGGCTCGGCAAACGAGGCCGGGCGTTTTCGTGCTGGCCGTCTGCGCGGGCGAACAATTTCAGTCAGCACTTGATGGCAGAACGCGGCGATGGCCGTCTTGCTCGTCGGCAGACAATGTTGCGTGAGCAATTCGGCGATGGCGCGATAAGACGCCCGCCGTTGTCTCAATTCGGCGATGACATCCTTCGCCGGGAGCAAGTCCTGGAACTTCTGAGGACGGAGCGGCGTAAATTCCGCGACCGCCTGCCGGACTGTGGCTGGGTCAAACGAGGTCATAGGCGGGAGTGATGTGAATGTGAACCGGGAAATTGATCGGCGGCAGGATGGACACGGCGATGCAACGACGCGGACAATTCGTTGCCGGGCCATGCTCGCGGACAGATTGCGCCCGTGACCGGTTCGGGGACGTGGAAAGTTCACGGCTGCGGACTGGCTGCGGACAGTTTGAGTCCGTGGCCGCTGCCGGTTCGCGGACTGTCGAGTCCGCTGCCTTGCCAAGAACGCGGACTGTTTGCGGACGCGCCTGTTTGCGTGGACTGAACGCGGACACGGATTGTTCGCGGACACGGACAGTTTGTGTCCGCGTCTTGCACACGACTGCATCGTGGTCATGGATTTGCCGCGCTCGCGGCCATGACCCGCTCACTTCACGCGGATATTCCGCGTGTTCACCGCGACTGCCTTGCGGACGCAGAAGCCTTGCGCCAGCAAGGGGTAAAGCGTGCCCTGTCTTAAACATGATGAGAAACACACTGCCTCCTTTGCTCCAACAATTCGTCGCGCCAGTTCTTCAACTGCGTGGCAACGGACTCGATGCGGGTGGTTTGTTCAATCGTCCCCACTTCGATGCGTCCGGCGTAATGAGCGCCGAGTGGTGATTCCGCCAGTTGCATCACGGAATGTTCGGCATGGGTGTTGAGACGTTCGCCAAGTTTGTTCAGCACTTCGATGGCGGTGCGTAATTGAGCGGTGGTGGGTGTTTGCATAATCAGATACGAATGCCGCGTGAGGGTTTGTGTGCGAGTTCTTGCCGATGGCCCGGATATTTTTTGAGGACGAACCGTGTCAACCTGACAACTTCCGGTGCAATCGGGTGTGCCCACGGATTGCCAAAGCCGAGTTTGGCCGCCGCTTCTTCAGCGGCGATTTTCGTTGGCGCTTCAATGGTCGTGCGAAGTGGATCACCCAACTCGCGGGCGCGTTCCCGGTCGGTGTGGTAAATGCCCCACAGTTGCTTGCCCGGCTTCGGAGTCACGGCTGTGCTCATGTGTGGCAGTTCACCAGAAACCGTCTGTGCGAAGATGTATCAGCTACACAAAATACGGGGAAAGTCCAAAGCGTGTCCGACCTGTATCCGAAGCAAATCCACCGAAAAGCCGCGCTCGTTCATTAAAGCCGAGCACCGCAATGGATCAGTTCACTCGCAAGAGTATTTGTCCGAGTCCGAGTCATAGGACACGAGGCCGCAGTCAACCAGCAATGACAGGGCGCTCGCCAAGCGGTCGGCGGTGATTCGTGGTTGCCACGGTCGTTCTACTAGCGCCTCCAGGCCGTTTTCCTCCAAGATGATTCGGAGTCGTTGCCGACCACCGTCAAAGCGGTTCGTGGCCACAGCGAAGTGCTGACTCAGAATCAGGTTTTCAATCAACACGGAAAGCAAGTGTTCCAGCGGTTGGTCAGAATTCTTGTCGAACACTTTGCACCAGTAGGCTAGTGAGATGCGTGGCGTCCCACCCCGCCCAATCTCTTGCTTCAGCAGGCCATCTTCCGCGAGCCATTCTCCAAATCGCCGCATCAGTAGGAGAACCTTCATTGCGGGAGCGCATATCGAATCTGGCTGCTCGTTGACGACACGCTCCAATTCGCGCGAAAGCCAAAACAGACTGAACCGTTGGTCAGTCATCGCAAGAGTAACGTAATCGTCGAGCGTCTTCACTTTGCCGAGCCATGTCGTCAAAGCAGAAGCAGGCGTCCTCCGGGAGAATACCTCGGAAGCGGAATCCGCGAGGGCATCCTTCATCGCTTGGCCAATCTTCACAGCACTTCGCTCGTGGCAATTCAGTATGCGGTGCTCGACCCAAGCCAAGAGACTTTCCATGGCGATTCGCTGCGCCTGCCGAACCTGAAGCAAAAGCCATTTCTTCGCACTTTGCTCCGGCCCACGTTCAAGCTTGAGTGGCTTTTTGTTGGGCAATCGTTGGAAGGCCATGCTGCTGCGAATCGCCTCCTCCTCCAGAGGTTGCTTGCTGCTGCGGAGCACGGAAAGAATCAAATTCAGCGTCGCGCTTCGGCGGCCAACATCGTCTGCATCATTGATTTTGGCCTCATCGTAGAAGCAATTTGTGAAGATTTCCCGTTCGCGCTTGGATGGCTGCTCATCAACGCGCCAAGATTCAAATAATTCAGAGGCTTGCGTCTCGCTCGCGAAAAGCTCTTGGTGGTCCGAGAGCATCGAATAAGCGCGGCGCTTCCGAAGCGAAGAATCCAATGCTTCGGCAAGCCCCGTGCCCTCCTTGGTGACTTGGAAAAACGGTCGTTCGACCTGGTGGATGAATCCTAGCCCACCACGATCTTTCACCGATGGACCGTATTGCACGGCGGCTTGAAGGCTGGTGTTGTCAGCACTTCGACGCCATGCCTTGAAAGTGAGGTTAGCTTTGTTCTTCTCAAATTCCTTCGGCTTGGAGCGCAATCCCGGAATGCCCGTCACGTTGTTGAGTTGATGTCCCCACAAAAACAGGCTCTCGACCTTTTCCTTGAAGCGAGTGAGTTCCTTCGCAGTTGGCTTGTCCTCCGCGTCCGCCTTCATGCTCTCGTAGAATTTCCAGTAAATCCAACTGAGCACACTATAAGGGCGGATGTAGTAGGTGACATTGTTGATTCCTGGCAGGCATTCGGCCATCAGATCCAAATTGACCTGGCGCAGTCCCAAAAAGTCCACACCACCGCGACCCGGATCAAATTCCGGCAGTAAGTGCGGCCCGTTCGGCAGTTCTTGGACGTTGAAACTCATATACCTGTCCGATTGATGATAAATCGCTGGCAGTGAAAGCATCGGGTAACCCGCTGCGTTTGAAGGTCACGTTTAAGTGATTCGCTCAAGACCATGTGACACTTCGGGCAAGCGTTGCGCCCGTTGGTCCATTCAATGAGGTCCACACGTTGCTGCCTGCGCAAGGATTCCAACAGCATCCTTCCCGTGTCGGTTCTGAAAATCGAAAGGTCGCTCGGCGGCTCTTTGCGTTCGGGAGCGCAAGCCCGGATGATTTCAACTTCCTCCCGAAATGTTCGCGTTGAGAGCATGTGCTCAAGGGACACCTTTAGATCAGGTGCGGACGGCAGCCTGACCTTTTCCGTGATGATGCGCCCCGGATCGGTTACGAGTGCAGAAAAAGCCAGCGTTGTGTCCACAGGTCCGCTGCAATATCGCTCCAGCTCGTCGTGGAGATGAACGAGTCGCGTCGTCTGCTCGCCTGCTTCATCGTGTTTCTGGCAAAGAATGTTTCCAGCCAGCGTCGCAGAAACTGTGAAGAGGTGATGGTCGAAGGTTGTAATCGCTCTGTCACGGCGGCATCGCGAGGCCGCTTCGTGATGCCAACGGCGACAGAAATGTTCCGCCCCTTCCTCGTCGTTGAGGCGTTCGGTGAGCATCGCGAGTTCAACTTCGAGCCACATGTTGAAAGCTGCTCTTAATTGGCCTTGGTCCTCAACACGCTCCACGAGAGATTTCATGGCTGCATCAAAACGCTCCAAGCCGGTCAATACATCCCTCGGCCGGGCCTCTACTTCCGCCTCGTCGTCCGTTTCTGCCTCGACCGCTGAAGGACCGAGAGTGGTTGTATGTAGTCGTGCGCCGAGCGAATTTAGCAATCTACTTCGGAGCTTTCCAAAGATTTCATCCAATGCCGCCTCTGGCGAATCACTCGCGGCAAGCTGTTCGCCTGATTGGCCAGACGGCTTCAACTGCTCAAGGTCAATGGCGGCAGCGTCCTCCGCGCCATCTCCTTTGGCCGGGCCAACCTTGCTGACACGTCTTGTGTCGAGCTTGAAGGTTGTGAGGTGATGCTGGGCGCTTAGGGCGAGATATTCCAACAGTGCTGCATCATCGTCCTCGGTCTGCTCGTTGTTGATGAGCCGAATGAGAGAGGTGATGCCCAAGTGTGGTAGGCGTGGCAACTTCAGGATTTCCTCATTTTGAACCCACCCGCGCCCTTCAACGCCATCACGCTTGAAGCTGACCTGCAAACCGGTCTGCGTTGCGTAGTGTTCGGCGTGCGGAATCCCTGCTCGGAATGTTCCGTCGGCAGCTACTTCGACTGTGAATTCCACCATTTCTCCATCGGGACGCACGACGGCGACCTGCCATGTCCCTGCAACCTTTCGAGTGCTGATCAAGCTCCCGACCAAATCTCCGTGTTTCGCAATGCGAGCATGAACCACGATCCGCTCTCCGATGCCTGCCTTTCTAAATTCTAGTTTCTGGTGCGTCTTGGGCAATGGAGCAGCCTTCCACGAAAGTATTCGTTTGCTTTTCTGTGGTTCGACACGAAGGACGCTCACCTCGATGTTGTCAGTCGTGCAAAGGGACTTCTCGGTTGAATTGACGCTACCGGTCACGGTCATGCGGTTGCCATTGTTCAGGTCGGCTTCAAACCATTTCGCGTGCAGGGAGCGGCCATCTTGGTCATCTGAAATCAGAGCCGCATCAACCTTGATCCCATCCGGCAGCTTTACGCCGAACGGAAAACTGCTGGCATCCTCGCGTCCTGGAAGTAGCCCAATGGTCACACGGCGGCATTCCGCCATGCCTGCAAGTTTTCTCACTGCCTCTGCTTGCGGGTCGAAGAACGGCGAAAGCACTTTCAACCGGGCCGCCCCGCCACTGGCGATGAAAACCGCCTCCATCTGTTCAACCACCGATTGTTTCGCACAGTGAATGAGTCGTGGTTCTTCCGAGCTGCCGGTGGCCTTGCCAGCTCCAGCCTTCAAGGCCAAGTCAGCAAATGTTGTCGTCCACCGCCGGTCAGGATTTAGGAAGTTCTTTCTCGCGTCCAAAGCCTGAAGGAATTCCCCGAACTGTTTGAACACCCCAGGAGTTTGGCTTGAATGAAACATCTCCATGACCTCGACATTGCGGCCAAATCCACCAAATGTCAGGTTGCCGCTGCTTACCATCAATAGATCGCCGTCCGGGCCGGACAGATAAATGCACTTAGGATGAAACACTCCGTTGGCAAGCGCGACAGGAACAAGATGGTATTCTTGCCCGACTCGCGCCGATTGTCTTTCAGCAAGGCTCTGTTGATACCCGTCAACATCGGCGACAACCCAAATGTTGCGGCAGCCCGTTTTGACAAGACAGTTCTTGATGATATGCGTCTCAAAGAATGTCAGGCTGAGGGCATAGGTTGTGAACAGCGCGTCCTCCCAACGCCCTCGTGCAATTATCTCAATTGGTGAAAGTCCGTCAGACATGGATGAGCATGGCAACCAACATCGGTTGTCGGATAATATCGGCCTTGCCTCGCCTTGCCGATTCAATTCGCCAGGACCGAAGATGTAGGTGATACACAATCTGAGCCCAACTCCCGTGTAGCGTCTGCTTGTGGTCACGGCAAAGACGCAATACAATCTCAAGAACGCCGAGGAATACTTCGAGGAACACCTGGCGGTTGGCGACTACTACGATGAAGGCCAGCGGATCGCCGGTGAATGGATTGGGTTGAGCGCGGAACGGCTTGGATTAGCCGGGAAAGTCCGCGCCGAAGATTTCCTGCGGCTGTGCGAGAATCAGCATCCATCTTCCGGCGAGACATTGACTCAACGGTTGAACACAACGCGGACGGAAAGCGGAGACAACGCGGCCAATCGGCGGATATTCTTCGACTTCACTTTCTCACCGCCGAAGTCGGTTTCCATCGCGGGATTCCTTGGCAAAGACGAACGAATTCTTGAAGCTCACAATCGCGCCGTGCGTTTGGCGTTGCGAGAGTTTGAAGCGTTCACGGCCACGCGTGTTCGAGTTGGTGGAGCGCAGAAAGACCGTTTGACCGGCAATTTTGCCGCCGCCCTGTTCACGCATGACACGTCGCGCACGCTCGATCCGCACCTACACACGCACTGCATTGTTTTCAACGCGACGTTTGATGCTATTGAGAATCGTTGGAAGGCGCTTCAGAACCACGAACTATTGCGCGCCAGAAAGTTTGCCGAGAACGCCTATTACCACGAACTCACTCGTGAATTGCGGGGCTTCGGCTACCGGATTCGCAATCGCGTGCGCGGCGACTTTGAAATCGAAGGCGTCTCTGAACAACTGTGTGAACGCTTTTCCAAGCGGCACACGCAGATTGACGAAGCCTTAGCGAAACTGCTCGCAGAAAAACCGGAACTCGCCGGTGCAAACTTCCAAGCCTTGCGCGCCCAACTCGCCACGGCAGAGCGAAGCCGGAAGCAAAAGGATTTGAGCCGCGCAGAATTGCTGACGCTGTGGGAAGCACAGTTGAGCGAAGCCGAACGCGCTTCCCTGCGCCAGCTTTCAAAACTTCCGGGGAACGACTTGAATGAAAAAAAGTCCGTCACGGTCAACGAAGCCGTTCAGTGGGCAGAGGATCATTTGTTCGACCGAAACTCGGTCGTGCTGGAATGTCAGTTGTGGCAGGAAGCATTGGGCCGTGCGCGTGGCGAAGGCTTTTCCGTTTCCGAACTCAAGGAATTCACCGAACGGCGCGGCTACATACGAGACGAGCAACGTCCCGGTGCGGTCACTTTGCGCGAAGTTCTGGTGCGCGAATGGGAAATCGTTCAGACCGCAAAAGAAGGCGTGGGCGATGCCTGGCCGCT
>Ga0315910_10003018_pt1 | contig 14492 bp, 12 predicted proteins | sample EdamamesoilMG_FD_204470 | JGI IMG/M metagenome (GOLD analysis project Ga0315910, IMG submission 204470) | Garden soil microbial communities collected in Santa Monica, California, United States - Edamame soil | ecosystem: Environmental > Terrestrial > Soil > Garden | place: USA: California...
ACAACAGCAAGGTCATGTTCTCCTCGGTCCGTCACGCCGAGCACGTGCGCCAGGCGATGCTGACCGGTGTGCACGTCTGCACGATGCCGTTCTCCGTCATCAAGAATCTCTGCGAGAACACGCTGACCGCGCTCGGCACGGCGCAGTTCCGCGAGCACACGGCGCTCATGACGCAGCGCGTAAAGGACGTCGTTCGCAAGGCGAACCCCGTTTGCGAGAGCAGCGAGACGCTGTCGTCGGCGATGGTCAAAATGACGGAGTCGCGCCTCGGCCTCGTGACGGTCGTCGACTCGAAGGGCGCTGTCGCGGGCGTTTTCACCGACGGCGACTTGCGCCGCAAGCTGCAGTCGGACGGGCGCGGCATCCTCGACAAGACGCTGAGCGCGATCGGCTTCTCGAAGACGCCGCACACGCTCGATCGCGAGAGCTTGCTGAACGACGCCGTGAAGCTGTTCAAGAAGGCCGAGGTCGACAGCATCGTCGTCGTCGATGGCACTCGCCCGGTCGGCGTGCTCGACGTGCAGGACCTGATCAAGCTCGGATTGCTCGGCCAAGAGCACCTCTGAGATGAAGCCTGAAGCCGAGCTCGCGGTTTTCTCGAGGCTCGGCGGCACCTTCGTAACGCCGATCGGCACGCTGATCGAGCGCATGAAGACCATTCGCGGCTTCGTTTCCGATTGGGACGGTGTCTTCAATCAGGGCGCGAAAGGCGAGGGTGCCGAGAGCACCTATAGCGAGCCCGATTCGATGGGCATCAACTTGCTGCGCTACGCGTTGTGGCGCCAGCATGGCGAGCTGCCGATCGCGGCTCTGATCACCGGCGCCGAGAACCCGTCCGCACGCACCTTTGCGTTGCGCGAGCACTTTCACGCGGTCTACTTCGGCTCGCGCAACAAGACGGTCGCAATCGAGGCGTTGTGCCGAACGCAGCGCGTGTCGTCAGAGCGGCTCATCTGCATCTTCGACGACGTCAACGATCTCGGCATGGCGTTCGCCTGCGGCATCCGCGTGTTCGTGCAGCGCAGCGCGAGCCCGTTGCTGCGCGAGTATGTCGTGCGGCAGGGCCTATGCGATTACGTGACGGCACACTCGCCGGAGCGGCATGCCGTGCGCGAAGTCTGCGAGCTGCTGCTCGGCTTGCTCGGCTCGTTCGAAGCCGTCGTCGCGTCGCGCGTCGCTTGGGACGCAAGCTACGCGGAGTACTTCACCAAGCGCCAGGCGCTCGGTACCGAGTTCATCGATCAGCGGGCGAACGATTGACGTGGGTGTTTGGCGCATCGCCGTCTATCTGCTGTTGCCGTATGCGATCGGCAACCTGATCTGGCGCGGGCTGCGCTATCCCGAGTACTGGCACCGCTGGCCCGAGCGCTTCGGGTTCGTCGCGCGCTTGACCGGCCTGCGCACGCTCTGGGTGCACGCCGTCTCCGTCGGCGAAGTCCGCTCGGCTGCGCCGCTCGTGAGCGCGCTCGTCGAGCGTTATCCCAAGCACCGTATCGTCGTCACGACGATGACGCCGACCGGGTCAAAGCAAGTGCGCGAGCTCTTCGGCGACCGTGTGAGCCACTGCTACGTGCCATTCGATTTCCCTGACGCGGTACGCCGCTTTCTGAACCGCGTCCGCCCCGAAGCAGCTGTGATCGCCGAGACCGAGTTCTGGCCGAATATCTTTGCCGAATGCGGGCGCCGACAAATTCCGCTGTTGCTCGTGAATGGCCGCGTATCGCAAGCGTCGCTGCGCGGTTACCTGCGCGTGCCGAACATCGCTCGAGCCATGCTCGCGAACGCCGATCTTTTGTGCGCGCAGACGCGCGTCGATGCGCAGCGCCTGCGCAACCTCGGCGCCGCCGAGCAACTGATCCACGTGACCGGCAACCTCAAGTTCGACGTCGAGGTCCCGGTGCGGCTGCTCGAGGAGGCGCGCGACTTGCGCGGCCATTGGGGCCGCGAGCGGCCGGTCTTGATCGCCGCGAGCACGCACGCGGGCGAGGAACGCAAGGTTCTCGAGGCGTACGCGTTGCTGAAGCGGCGCTTTGCCACGCTGCTGCTCGTGCTCGTACCGCGGCATCCCGAGCGGTTCAATGCCGTAGCCGCGTTGAGCCGCCGGCGTGGGTTCGTCGTCGCGCTGCGTAGCCGTACGCCGGCCGCTTTGCCGGCCGGCACCGACGTGCTCGTGGGCGACACGATGGGCGAATTGCAGCGGCTCTACGCGGCCGCCGACGTGGCGTTCATCGGCGGCAGCTTGGTGCCGCACGGCGGGCAGAATCTCCTCGAAGCTTGCGCGGTGGAAGTGCCCGTCGTGTTCGGGCCGCATATGTTCCATTTCGAAGAGATCAGCGCGATGGCGCTCGAGCGCGGCGCCGCGCGCCAGGTGCACGACGTGCAAGGGCTCGCCGAGGCCGTGGCGTTGTATTTCGAACAGCCGGATTTGCGCCGCGCGGCCGGCAGCGCTGCGCACACCCTCGTGACGGACAATCGCGGCGCTCTCGACCGCACGCTGGCTCTCGTTGAACAGGCGTTGGGCGCCGCCGCGTCCTCGGCCGGCGCTACTGCGCGCGATTCACGTGCGAGCGCGGCAATCGCGCCGCGCGAGTAGGTCTAAACTCTCGTCGAGCGCGCGCTGCACCACGGCGAGGCCGCGCCTTTAACCTAAGGTCGGTAACTGAGTTGCCGAACACAAACTTGTGTGACCGGGCTCAACGAACCGGCAATTTCTCCTCTGCCAAGCTGCGGAGCGTCCAGAGGCGCTCATTCAGGGAGGAATAGCCATGGGTAATCCTTATGACAATGCCGCGGATAAGCTCTCCGTGCTCGGCCCCACGTTGGTGTTCAAAGGCGAGCTCTCCGCGGACGAGGACCTGATGCTGAAGGGTCGCGTCGAAGGTTCGATCAACCATACGGCGACTTTGCGAATCGGTAAGGAAGGCTCGGTTGTCGGCAACATCACGGCCAAATTCATCACGGTGGAAGGCCGCGTGGAGGGCGATCTGCACGGCAGCGGTGCCGTGACCGTCAAAGAGTCCGCCAACATCGACGGCAACATCTTCTCGCCGACCGTCAGCTTGCTCGAAGGCGCGAATTTCAACGGCAGCATCGAAATGAAGAAGAAGAGGGCAGAGGCCGCTCAAGCGCCGCGCTCCGGCGACTCGGCTTCTCAGGAGTCACGACCGGCTGCCCGCACCGCGTCCGGCAGCCGCTGAGTGACGGTCAACCATAGACACCACGGACGGTAATCATGGACAACGATGCTCACGCCAAGAACTTGGACTGGGATGGCGACGATCTAGACAACACTCGCGTCCAGCCCCCGAGGCACAGCTCGCCCCCGAAGCAGGACTACGGCGACTCGACGGATCGAAACCGTCGTGAGCTCTCTGTGCTCGGTCAGAGCCTCGTCTTCAAGGGCGAGCTCGAGGCCGAAGAGGACCTGCTGGTCGACGGCCGCGTGGAGGGCTTGATCACCCATCGCGCCCAGCACCTCACGATCGGGCCGCACGGCGACGTCCGAGCCGATATCAATGCGAACCGCGTGCTGGTCCAGGGGCGCGTCACCGGCAATATCCGTGCGACTGAAGCCATCGTCATCGAGCCGTCGGCCCATGTGACCGGCAATCTGTTCGCGCCGCGGATCGGCCTCAAGGAAGGCGCCGAATTCGACGGCCGCATTCAGATGACGCGCAATGGCGCGGACAACGGCAAGGCGCCGGCGGCGACTGCGAGCAAGGTACAAGCCGGCGACACGCGCGCTGCCGCGAGCGCGAGCAAGCCGCCTGCGGCCGAGCGAGCGGAAGCGCGCGCCGCTGCTGCGCCTAAGCCTAAGAGCTCGCCGAAGAAGCCTGCCGGTGCGGGCGGCATTAGCGACGCGACCGTCGACGACCTGCTCGAGTAACGAGCGCGGTTTCCGCTTCGCGGGGTGGCAGGCGACGCTTGCCGCCCCGCACAACTTCGCGTCAACCATCAAACTAGCCGTTGCGGCTCGGCGACAGCTTGACGCGTTTTTCGCCGGTCGCGGCGCGCCTGCCGCGCGAATCTGCTATCGTGCTGCGCGCCGGCAAATCGTCGGCGTTCCCTAGGTTTCGAGGTACCGGCAGCGAGCTGCGCGGACACCCTTCCGTGAAGATCGTCGACTTCGACATACGCGCGACTGCGAGCCCCGACGTCGGCGCGCCGCCCGAAGGGCTCGCCGCGTTCTATTGGCACTTCATACGCCAGACGAAGGGCTGGTACGCGGCCATGTTCGCGGCGAGCCTTGCCGTCGCGCTGCTCGACACCGTCATACCGCTCTTCATCGGGCGGCTCGTGTCGCTGATGGAAGCCCCCGATCGGCAGGCGGCGCTCACGGCCGCGTTGCCGATGCTGCTCGCGATGGTCGCGCTCGTGCTCGTGGCGCGGCCGCTCGCGATCCTCACGGACGTCTCGATCCGGCACAACGCGCTCGTCCCCGGCGCGACGAGCCTGATTCGCTGGCAGAGCCACTGGCACGTCGTGCGCCAGAGCTGGCCGTTCTTCCAGAACGATTTCGCAGGGCGCATCGCGAATCGCGTGATGCAGACCGCGAGCTCGCTGCGCGAAAGCGCCATGTCGAGCATCCGCGCCGTCTGGTACATCGGTGTCTACGGCGTCACGGCGTTCGGCCTCATGATCGCGGCCGATTGGCGGCTCGGCGCGCCGATCTTCACGTGGTTCGTGGGCTACGTCCTGATACTCCAGTATTTCGTTCCGCGCCTGCGCGAGCTGTCGCGCTTGAGCTCGGAAGGGCGCTCGCTCGTCATGGGCCGCGTCGTCGACAGCTATACGAACATCCTGACCGTCAAGCTGTTCGGCCGCATGCGCGACGAGGACGCCTATGTCCGCGAAGCCATGGACGGTCACTACGGTGCAATGCGCAAACACCTCACGATGATCACGCGGTTTCAGTTCTCGCTGACGATCTTGAACGCGTTGCTGCTCGTCGGCACGGCGGCCATAGGACTGGCGCTCTGGGGCGCGGGCTCGATCGACGCGGGGCAGGTCGCGACGGCGTTGCCGCTCGCGTGGCAAACCGTCAGCGCGGCCGGTTGGGTCAGCTGGGAGGTCACTTCGATCTTCGAGAACGTCGGCACCGTCCAGGAAGGAATGGAGTCGATCGCGGTGCCGCACACGGGCGTCGATCGCGCCGGCGCGCGTCCTCTCAACGTCACTCGGGGCGAAATTCGGTTCGAGCAGCTGACCTTCGCGTATGGGCGCGTCGATGCGACGCCCGTCATTCACAACTTGAGTCTGACGATTCGGCCTGGCGAGCGCGTGGGGCTCGTCGGTCGCTCCGGTGCCGGCAAGTCGACCCTGGTGAATCTGCTGCTGCGGCTCCACGACGTGGAGTCCGGCCGCATCGCGATCGACGGCCAGGACATCGCGCACGTAACGCAGGAGAGCTTGCGCACGGCAATCGGCATGGTGACGCAAGACACGTCGCTGTTGCATCGCTCGATCGCCGCCAATATCCGCTACGGGAAGCCGACCGCGAGTGACGCCGAAGTCGTCGCCGCGGCGCGCAAGGCGCAGGCGCACGAGTTCATCGTCGGTTTGCGCGATTGGCACGGCCGGGCGGGCTACGCCGCGCACGTCGGCGAGCGCGGCGTGAAGCTCTCGGGCGGGCAGCGGCAACGCGTCGCGCTGGCGCGGGTGATTCTGAAAGATGCGCCGATCCTCGTCCTTGATGAAGCGACGTCGGCACTCGACAGCGAGGTGGAGCTTGCGATCCAAGAGCAGCTGCTCGATCTGATGCAGGGCAAGACGGTCATCGCGATCGCGCATCGGCTGTCGACGATTGCGCGCATGGACCGTCTTGTCGTGCTCGACGCGGGTAAGGTCGTCGAGGAGGGAACGCACGACGAGCTGCTCCGGTATCGCGGCCACTACGAAAAGCTGTGGAGGCACCAATCCGGCGGCTTCATCGCGAACGAGCTCGAGGATACGGACGAGCCGCCCGTGTTGCGCCCCGCGGTGGGTTAGCCCGCAGGAGCCTCAACGAGTGAACATCGTCCACTGCGACTACGAGCACCACGCGGCCGCGATCCTCGGGATCTTGAACGACGCGATCGTCAGCTCGACGGCGCTGTTCGATTACGAGCCTCGCGCGCCGGAGACGATGGTCGAGTGGTTTCGCGCCAAGAAGGCGCGGCAGTTTCCCGTTCTAGGCGCCGAAGACGATGGCGGTATGTTGCTCGGCTTCGCGAGCTACGGGACATTCCGTGCGTGGCCGGCCTACAAGTACACGATCGAGCACTCGGTGTACGTCCACCGTGATCACCGGCGCAAGGGCGTTGCGCGCGAGCTCATGAAGCGGCTCATCGCGGAGGCCGAGCGCCAGAGCTACCACGTGATGGTAGCCGGCATCGACGCCGCGAATTCCGCGAGCGTCGCGCTGCACGAGCAGCTCGGATTCGCGCGCTGCGGCGTGATCCATCACGCCGGCTTCAAGTTTGGGCGCTGGCTCGACCTCGTCTTCTACGAGCTGCAGCTGCGCACGCCGGCTCGGCCCGTCGACGGCTGAATGTAGAGGGGCGGCTTGGGCCGCGAATCGCTCCTGCATTCGCGGCACTCCCGCCATCCCTGGCGGTCGGCCGCGGTCGCTCCTGCATTCGCGGCACTCCCGCCATCCCTGGCGGTCGGCCGCGGTCGCTCCTGCATTCGCGGCACTCCCGCCATCCCTGGCGGTCGGTGCCGTTCGGCGCCCGAGCCGCCGCGCTCACTGGATCGTCTTGCTCGCCGCGTTCGAGAACACACTTTCGGTGCCGGCGCTATTGAGCGCCGTCACGGTGAAGTAGTACGTGCTCGGCGTCAGGTTCCCGACGACGTACGTCGCGAGTCCGGGGTTCATGATCGTCACAGAGCTCGTGTAATTGCCCTGCGACGTGCCCCAGTAAACCTTGTATCCCGCGAGGTTCGTCAGCGCCGTACCGTCCGTGTTCGTGGTCGGCGGCAGCCACGTCAACGTGGCCGAGCCGCTGGCAGTCGCTTGCACGGCGATGCTGAAGGCGGCGAGGGACACAGTCGCTGCTCCGTCGCTGACGCTGATCACGATGCCCGTCGTCGTGCCGACATTGGCGGCGCCGGGAGTGCCGCTCAGCCGGCCCGTCGCGGCGTCGAACGTCGCCCACGCCGGCCGATTCGCGATGCTGAACGTCAACGCATTACCGTCGGGGTCGGCCGCGGTCGGCTGAAACGAATACGCGGTGCCTTGCAGCACGGAAGTCGGCGGCGTGCCCGAGATCGTAGGCGGCCGGTTCGGCGCCGCGTTGACGGTGATCGTGAACGCCGGCAGCGAAGCGCTCGCGGAGCCGTCGCTGACGCTGATCGAGATGTTTGCGAACGTGCCGACGTTTGCCGTTCCAGGCGTGCCCGTGAGCCGTCCTGTCGTGGTGCTGAACGCAGCCCAGCTTGGCTTGTTGGCGATCGCGAACGTCAGCGTGCCGCCGTCGGGATCACTCGCCGTGGGTGTCCACGAGTACGCGGTGCCGACCGTCGCCGTCGTCGTTGGCGAGCCGGAGATTATCGGCGGCAGATTCGCTGCGGTGTTGACGGTGATCGTGAACGCCGGCAGCGAAACGCTCGTCGTTCCGTCGCTGACACTGATCACGATATTGCTGAATGCGCCGACGTTTGCAGTTGCCGGCGTGCCGCTGAGCCGGCCCGTCGCGGTGCTGAACGTGGCCCAGCTCGGGCGATTCGTGATTGCGAACGTCAGCGCAGCACCTTCGGGATCGCTCGCCGTCGGCGTGAACGTATACGCTGCCGCGACGGTCGCCGTTGTCGCCGGCGTGCCCGAGATGGTCGGCGGCTGGTTCAGCGTGGCGCCTTGGACGGTGATCGTGAACGCCGGCAGCGAAGCGCTGGCGGAGCCGTCGCTCGCGCTGATCACGATGCCGGCGAACGCGCCGACGTTAGCGGCCGCGGGCGTGCCCGTGAGCTGCCCGGTCGTGGTGCTGAAGCTCGCCCAGCTCGGCTTGTTCGTGATCGCGAACGTCAGTGTGCCGCCGTCGGGGTCGCTCGCGATTGGCGTGAACGAGTACAGCCCGCCGACGTTCGCCGTGACCGCGGGTGTTCCGGAGATCGTCGGCGTTTGGTTCGCCGGGCCGGCGCCGCCGCCGCTGATCGTATTGACGACGGCGATGTCGTTCATGGCGCCCGCGGTGATCTGCGTCAGCGCCGGATCCAACGACGCCGCAGCGCCGCTCGGCAGCACCCGCGCCACGACGGCCGGCAGCATGCCCGGTGTCAGCGTGCTCAAGCTCTGCTGCAGCGCGGACAGCGCGGGCGACGGTGTAATCGCGATTGCGGCCGCGGTGCCTCTTTGCGCCGACTCGATCATTCCGGCGGTGATGGGCAGCGATGCCGTCGGCGACGGCAGCGAGCTCGAGGCGAGCCGGTTGATGGTGCTGTCCAATGCGGCCGTGGCCAGTTGGCCGTTGACGCGCAGCGTGTTCGTCATCGACTCGATGAGCACTTGTGCGCTGACGAGCGCCGCCGTCGCGGACGCGTGAGCGTCGGTTTTCGCAGCGCCGCGCGCGTCGAGCTTGCCGTCGATCAGGTCGGCCCCGAGTACGCGGATGACGTCGTCCACCGACGAGGTTCGGCCCGACGCACGCCGGATCGTGTGCACGCGCCGCAGAGTCTCGGCAAGCGTCTCCGAGCTTTTGACCATCTCAGGCAAATTCGAGCTGGTGATCGTGGCGTCCATGACGCCGCCGGCCGCGAGCGTCGACAGGCCGCTGTTGAAGCGCGTCGTCGCGGTACCGAGCGCGGTTTTGATATTGCTGCTCGTCAGACCGTCGCCCATCTGCTCCGCGGTCGCGAGCGCCAACGTCGTGAACGGATTGATGTTCGCCGTCGTCTTGCCGCTCGGCGCAAGCGCGGAGCTTCGCAACGCGAACTCCGGCGGCTGGTTCGTGACCATGTCCGTGCCGCCCGCTGCATCGACGAGCAAAGGGAAGTACTTTCCCTTCGTCTTGAGTATGACGTTGTAGCCCGCCGTTTGGCTGCTGACGACGTTTTGCAGCAACGTGCCGTCTTTCGCGCGAACGCTGACTTGCGCGCCGGTGATCGGCCCGTCGCCGACGCTGCCTTCGATTGCGACGTCGAAGTCGGCGTCCGAGTCCGCGACGGCGGTTGCCTCTTCGTCGCCGCCGCACCCCTGCAGCGCGAAGCCGAACAGAATTGGGACGAGTACTTTGTGTGCGTGATTCCTGACGTTCATATCGCCTCCCTGCAAGCGATCTCGAGTAGATCGCGCGGATCGGGGACGAGAACGTCAGACGACGACGGCCAATGCCGCTGCCTTCGACTGGCAACCCCGCTATCTTGTGGTCAAGACCGGAGGCTTTACGTCCCGACCTCACGATCGGTTTGCCTTTTTCAGTCTTCGTCGATGCGACTGGTCGAGTGCTAATCCTTTGCTAGTCGATAGGCCGAACCTAGCAACGCGATGCGCGAGCGTCTACGTGTCGCTGGACGGAGACTCGCGCGCAGATGGTGAGCGTTGCAACTCGAAGCGCGGCGCGCGCGATTCGTGGCTTATCCGCCACGCGACGTGAAATCGCCGAGACCCGCGCGGCGCAACGATATGCATGCGCTCCGCGCTGCCCGCACGTGTCGTGCGAGTGCATGCGCGCGACGCGCGCGCGGCTTCGCGTCGCCGCTCGGCGACAACTACTTGCTTGGATTATTTGCGCGCTCCGCAGCGAAGAGCGCGCAGCGCAGCGCGTGTTGCGCGGCTACAGGTCGGCAGGATCGCCGTACGGCGTCGTGATGATTTCGAACAAATGGCCGTTGGGGTCTTCGAAGTAGACGCCGCGGCCGCCGAAGTGACGATTGATGCGCCCCGGCTGTCGTTTCGCGGGATCGGCCCAGATTTTGGTCGTGCGCTCGCGCACGCGCGCGAGCGCGCCGTCGAATTCTTCTTCGCTGACCAGGAACGCCAGGTGTTGCAGCGCGATCGGCTCGGACTCCGCCGGCAAGTAGTCGACCGAGACTTCGTTCGCGAGGTCGACGACGAGAAATCCCATGAAGCGCCGCGGCGGCGGCAGGCCGAGGATCTCGCTCAGGAACTTCGCGGACTTCTCTTGATCGTGGCACCACACGATCGTGTGATTGAGCTTGGCCGCCATGCCGCGCTCAGTCCCGAGACGTGTCGCGGGGCAGGTGGTAGTTGATGCGCCCGCCGTACGCGTTGGCGCGCAAGTAGTGCAAGCCCTCGATGATCCGCGCGTGGCGCAGCGGTCCGACGTCGATGGCCTCGAGGCCGATCTCGCGGGCCAGCACCGCGACGCGTTCCTTCGCCGCGCGATCGTCGCCGACGATCGGTACCGTGACGGGGCTGCCGGCGACCTTGGGGTCGAGCATCGTCTCGACTCCGAGCGTGCTGAACGCTTTGACGACCTGCGCACCGGGCGCGAGGCGCGCGATTCTCTCGGCGTTCGAGTCCTCGAGCGGCGGATAGTCGGCGAAGCCGTCGCTCGCCATGACGCGCGGATTCGTCGGATCGACGACGATCTTGCCGCGCAAGCTGGGCAAGGCGCGCACGACGTCCTCGGCGGCGCTCCAGGGCACGGCGAGGATGACGATGTCGGCTTTTGCCGCGGCTTCGGCTTGCGTCGCCGCGACGGCGCCGTGGCCCGTCGCTGCAACGAGCTCGCGAACATCGGCTGCGGACGGATTGCGTGAGCCGTAGACGATCTCGTGGCCGTGCTCCGCGAAGCGCCGGCCGAGCGCGGCGCCGACATTCCCGGTGCCGATCAGCGCAACGGTTTCAGCGCTCACGCTCGCGGGCCCGACGAGAGCCGCGGCCGCCACGAGGCCGATCAACGGAGCTCGGAACCGGTTCCACATCGCCATGCTCTCCTATCGTTCGTTGCGAGCGATCGTCACTCGGCGCGCAACGCGTCGAGCGGCTCGAGCCGCGCCGCGCTGCGTGCCGGCAGCACGCCGGCGAACGCGCCGATCAGCACCGCCAGCCCCAACGACAGCGCCACGTACACCGGCGAGATGGTCGCCGGCATCGCGGGCAGCGCCCATTGCACGACCAGCACGATCGTGATCCCGACCGCGAGCCCGCCGGCGCCGCCGATACCCGACAGCAACATCGCTTCGCCGAGAAACAGCTGCGCGATGCGCGATCGCCGCGCGCCGATCGCGCGCAGGAGGCCGATCTCCTGCGTCCGCTCGCGCACTGCGATGGTCATGATCGTGAAGATGCCGACTCCGCCCGTGAGCAACGAGATTCCGCCGAGCGCCGCAACGCCAAGAGTCAGCACGTCGACGATCGATCCGAGCACATCGAGCATCTGCTGTTGCGTGACGACAGTGAAGTCCTCGGCGCCGTGGCGAGCCGTAAGAATTCTCTTGATGCCCGCGACGACTTCATCGACGGGCGCGCCCTCGGCATAGAGCGCGTCGATCTCGAGCAAGCCTTGCCGATTGAACAGCTCGAGCCCTCGCGCCGCGGGAATGTAGACCGTGTCGTCGAGGTCGATGCCGACCATGTCCCCCTTCGACTCCATGACGCCGACGACGCGATAGCGCTGCCCGCCGACGCGGATACGCTCGCCGAGCGCGTTCGCCGTGCCGTAGAGCTCCGTGTAGAGCTTCGAGCCGAGCACGGCGACGTTGCGCGCGCGCTCGAGCTCGTCGTGCGGCAAGAACGTGCCGGCGACGACCCCGAACTTGAAGGCTTCGTCGAAGTCGGGACCGACGGCATAGACAGTGACGCTGCGCTCGCGGCCGCGGCCCTCGACCGAAGCGCTGCCGGCCACCATCGGCACGGATGCGAGCACGTGCGGCGCGCGTGCGATTGCCTCGGCGTCCTCGAGCGAGAGCGGCCGCACCGAATTCAGCACGCCGGGCGTGAACCCGAGCGTGCTCGACTTGCCGGGCTGGATCTGCAGCGTCGTCGTGCCGAACTGCGTGAACTGCTCGACCATGTAGGTGTTCAGGCCCTCGCCGATCGAAGTCAACAGCACGACGGCCAAGACGCCGATGCCGATGCCGAGAGCCGTCAGCGTACTGCGCAGCCGATGGGCGACGACCGACTGTCCGACGAGCCTGGCGAAGTCCTGCCGGCGCATCTCGTCAGCGCCTCATCAGAGCGTTGACGGGATCGAGCGCCGCGGCCCGCCGCGCCGGCAGGATGCCGAAGACGAGGCCGCTCAAGATCGCGACGGCGACGGCCGAGGCCGACGCCCATGGCGGAGCGGCGAAGTCGAGCACGGGGAACAACACCTTCATGACGAAGATGCCGCCGATGCCGAGCGCGATGCCGACGCACGCACCGAGCAGCGACAAGCAGGCCGCCTCGGTCAGGAATAACGCGACGATCTGCCGGTTGCGCGCGCCGACGGCTTTCAAGAGCCCGATCTCCGCCGTGCGCTGGCTCACTGCGACGAGCATGACGTTCATGATCAGCACGCCGGCGACGACGAGGCTGATGGCGGCGATCGCGGCGAGACCCGCCGTGATCATGTTGAAGATCGTGTCGAACGTCGCCACCAGGGCATCCTGCGTCACGACGGTGATGTCCTCTTCGCCGGCATGGCGCTGCTTGACGATCTCGATGATATCGCGACGCGCGGCCGGGACGGCGTCGAGCCCGTTCGCCTCGACGAGGATGCGAAACACGGCCGCCGTGTTGAAGATCTGCTGCGCGCTCGCGACGGGCATGATGACCGTCTCGTCGACGTTGAATCCGCCGGCGAGCCCTTGCTCGGCCAGCGCGCCGAGCACGCGGCAGCGCGCGTCGCCGATTCGTACCCATGCGCCGAGCGGGGAGGCTCCCGGGAACAGCTCGCGCGCCACGGTATGGCCAAGCACGCAAACCGGTTGCGCCGTGTCGAGGTCGCTCTCGGGCAGGAACCGGCCGCTGCCCATGGCCCAGTGTTGGATTGCGAGCATCGCGGCGGCGGTACCGAGAATCGTGATGTCGCGCTCGCGCGCGCCGGAGGAAACCGTTCCGGCGCCGATCACGAGCGGCGTCACTCGCCTGATGCGCGGGCTGCGCTCGATCGCGAGCGTGTCGTCGAGCGTCAGCTCGCGCGCCGTCTCCCCGACCAGCAGGCCTTGAATGCTGCCGCCGCCCGACGTTTCGACCCGTCCGGGCAGCACGATCAAGAGCTCAGTGCCGAGCGAGGAGAACTGGCCCGTGACGTAACGGCGCGCGCCTTCGCCGACGGCCGTCAATAGCACGACGGCCGCGACGCCGATCGCGATTGCGAGCAGCAGCATCGCCGTGCGCAGCGGGTAGCGTCGCAGCGCCTGCAGCGACATCAGCGCCACGTCGCGCGCTTTCACGGCTGCGGCTCGCGGACGTCCGCGACGACCTTGCCGTCGCGGAGCGTCAAGTGGCGGCGGGCGCGGTCGCCTATCCCTAAATCGTGCGTCACGATCAGGACGGCGATCCCGTCGCGATTGAGCTGCTCGAGGATCTGCATGATCTCGTTGCCCGAGCGTGTGTCGAGATTGCCCGTCGGCTCGTCGGCGAGCAGGAAGCTCGGCTGCATGACGATCGCGCGCCCGATCGCCACGCGCTGGCGCTCGCCGCCCGAGAGCTGGTCGGGCCGGTGCGAGAGGCGTGCCTTGAGGCCGACCGACTCTAGAATCGCCGTGGCGCGTTCGCGCCGCGCCCGCGGCGCGGCGCCCGTCAGGACGAGCGGCAGCTCGACGTTCTCGAGCGCGGTCAGGCGCGGGATCAAGTGGAAGAACTGGAAGATGAAGCCGATGTGCCGCTGGCGGTGCGCGGCGAGCTCGTTGTCGTCGAGGTTCGAGACGTCCTCGCCCTGCAAGCGATAGATGCCCGACGAAGGGCGGTCGAGCAGACCGAGCACATTCAGCAGCGTGGATTTCCCCGAGCCCGACGGGCCCATGATCGAGACGTACTCGCCCGCGTCGATCTTTAGGTCGATGTGGTCGAGCGCGTGCACGACCTCTTCGCCGACCAGGTATTCTCGGCAGATTCCGGAGAGCTCCATCATGGCGCCGCCCTGCTGAGCGCGATTATTCCGGCGTGACGGCCGCGCCGTCGACGACGCCGTCGCGATCGATGGAGCTCACGACTCGAGCGCCGTTCTCGATGCCGCTCAAGATCTCCGTGAACTCCCAGTTCGAAATGCCGGTCTCGACGGTGCGCGACGCGATCGTTCCCGCCGCCTCGTCGTACACCAAGACCGTCTTGTCGGGCAGGATCACGGACGTCGGCAGACGCAGCGTATCGGCGCGCTCGTCGAGGATCACTTCTACATCGGCGCTGTACCCCGCGAGCAGCCCGGCTTTCTCCGGATCGTCGAACACCGCCTCGATCTCGACGGTGCGCGCCTGCTTCTCCTGGTCGAGCACGTACGGCGCAACGCGGCGCACGTGTCCGGGGAACGAGCGATTCGCGAACGCATCGAGGCTGATACGGGCAGGGAGGCCGGCGCGTACGCGCGGCGCGTCGACCTCGTCGATCGGTGCGCTGATGTACAGGCAAG
>Ga0315910_10003019_pt1 | contig 14487 bp, 16 predicted proteins | sample EdamamesoilMG_FD_204470 | JGI IMG/M metagenome (GOLD analysis project Ga0315910, IMG submission 204470) | Garden soil microbial communities collected in Santa Monica, California, United States - Edamame soil | ecosystem: Environmental > Terrestrial > Soil > Garden | place: USA: California...
GAAGATCGGAGCAACGCAGCTTTACTTCCATGATCTATTTTCCAAAAGGCGAAGGAACACGATTGGTGCAGGTGCGTGCATTGAATGGTGAGTTCCCTTATTATGGTGAGCTGGAAACATTGCCTGCTAAAGCCGGACGATCTTTTCGTAATAGCCAAACAGCATTGGTTGATCAAACTGTAATGCTGCAATTTAATGCACAGGTTGGTGATACGGTAAAGATTGGTGACTTAAGTTTTGCTATCGCCGGTAACCTGGTAAGTGCACCGGGACAAACCGGGTTATCTGCATCTGTTGCACCTGTTGTTTATATACCGCTTCAGTATTTGGAACAAACAGGTCTTTCACAAAAAGGAAGCAGGATTAATTATCGTTACTTCATCAAGTTTGATAAACCGGTAAATACAAAACAACTTAATGAGAAAATTCTTCCACGATTAGAGAAGGAAGGAATGAACTGGGATACGGTTGAAAGCCAGAAAGAAGACACTACCCGCTCCTTAAAAGATCTTACACAGTTTCTTTCGCTGATTAGTTTTATTGCATTGTTACTAGGCTGTATTGGTGTAGCCAGCGCTATACATATTTATGTAAGGGAAAAAATAAATTCTGTTGCTATTCTTCGTTGCCTGGGTGCCAAAGGTTCACAGGCATTTTTGATTTACCTGATACAAATTGTTGTAATCGGGTTTATTGGTTCATTGATCGGTGCTGCATTAGGAACGGTGATTCAGCAAGTGCTGCCCATTGCATTGAAAGATTTTTTACCGGTAAAAGTGACGACCGATCTTTCATGGAAAGCGATTGGGCAAGGTTTGTTATTGGGTATTGTGATTTCATTCCTGTTTGCTTTATTGCCTTTGATATCTATCCGTAATGTTTCTCCGTTAAACACATTGCGCTTATCATTTCAATCATTGCGATTGTTCAGAGACCCTGTGAAATGGCTGGTTTATCTCGCAATCATGGGTTTTATTTTTGGCTTTAGTTATTTACAATTAGGCCGTGTGCAACAAGCCATCTTTTTCTCGCTTGGGGTATTGATAGCGTTCTTAATATTAGTTGCCATTGCTGCGTTGCTGATGTGGGCAGTCCGTCGTTTCTTTCCCAATGCATGGAGTTATTTATGGCGGCAGGGATTAGCAAATTTGTACCGGCCAAATAACCAGACAACGATATTGGTTGTTGCAATTGGATTAGGCACTGCATTTATCTGTACCATGTTTTCTGTTCAATCTATTTTACTCAACCGTGTACTGCTTTCTGCAAGCAGTGGTAAGTCAAATACCATTCTATTCGATATACAGCCGGCACAAAAGGATAGCGTTGTTGCGCTGGCAAGACAACAGGGCTTACCAATAGAAGGAACGGTTCCCATTGTGAATATGCGGTTGGAACAAGTGAATGATATACGGGTTGAAACTTTAGCGAAGGATAGCACAATCAAAATGCATAATTGGATTTTTGAACGTGAGTACCGTGTTACGTTCCGTGATTCACTTACTGATTCAGAAAAAATAACAAAAGGAAAATGGACAGGTGCAGTTGATAAAGCTGGTACTGTGTTTATTTCGATTGAAGAACGCTATGCCCGTAACAATGATATTGATATCGGCGACACAATGCTATTTAATGTTCAGGGTTCTTTGGTTCGCACTGTTGTTGGTAGCTTCCGTCGTGTTGACTGGAACCGCATTCAAACAAATTTTTTGGTTGTGTTTCCTAATGGTGTGCTTGAAGAGGCGCCACAGTTTCATGTATTGCTTACACATATTCCTGATAAAGAAACATCCGCCAGGTTTCAGCAGGAAATGGTAAAGGCGTTTCCGAATGTTTCGATCATTGATCTGAGCTTAGTGCTGAGCATAGTTGATAGCTTGCTGGATAAAGTTGGATTTGTTATCCGCTTTATGGCAGGCTTTAGCATATTCACTGGTTTGATTGTTTTGATAGCATCGGTATTAATAAGTAAATATCAGCGGATACATGAGAGTGTGTTGCTGCGTACACTGGGTGCAAGCCGAAAACAAATTTTTTATATTACTGCATTAGAATATTTTTTCTTAGGAGCATTGGCTGCGTTCACAGGTATGTTTCTTTCATTGGGTATAAGCTGGATGCTGGCTAAATTTATTTTTGAAACTGAGTTTACTACAAGCTGGCTTGCTTTGTTGATTGTGTTTGTATGTGTTTGTTTGCTTACTGTTTTTATTGGGTTGATTAATAGCAGGGCGGTTGTAAGAAGACCTCCGTTGGAGATACTGAGAGAGGAAGTGTGATATTTTATTCTTCTGTTCTTTTTGTCTTTGACACAAAAAGAACCAAATAAGTCAAGCCAATTCGAATACACATTATTTATAATTCAGATTTTCTTATACGAATTGGCGGGGAGAACATTTACTCAAGTTGTAAATTTTAAATTGAAGTCTTTGCTTCGTGTTTAATTGTAAACACTGGAAGCGCTGTCTTTTTCGTTTGGTTTTATTGAAACAGGTGATGTCTTTAAGTAGACGAAAAAGAAGGCGCTAGAAAATCTTTAGCTAAAAAGGAAAATTACAATTGTTGTCGATATCGGTGAAAAGAATTCCTTTGCTCAGTTAACAGTAGTGCTGAAGCCTAATCAAGGGGTCCGGCAATGGTTGTACATCATTGCCGGTGTGTTTTTCTTTGGTACTTTCTTTAGCACAAGCAAAAGAAAGTACACCAAAATGTAGCAGTATATAATCCTATAACAATTTCTGCAACTCCTTCCAAAGATTAACTGCTACTATTTTATGTCCCTCAACATTTGGATGAATACCATCTTCCTGGTTAAGTTCGGGTTCGCCACCAACGCCTTCTAATAAAAATGGAACAAGAGGCATATTATTTTTTACTGATAGATCAGTATAGATATTTTTAAACTCAGTGGTGTAAACCTTTCCCATGTTTGGTGGAATCTGCATACCAGCAAATAAAAATTTAACCGAAGGGTTTTTTGCTTTTACCTTATCAACTATATCCTGCAAATTTTTTCTTGTCTCTGCCAATGGAATACCCCGCAATCCATCATTTGCTCCCAATTCAAGAATAAATACATCGACTGGTTGCTTTAATATCCAGTCAATACGGGTTTTACCACCAGAAGAAGTTTCACCACTCACACCTGCATTAATCACAGTGTATGCAAGGCCTAATGAATCAATCTTTTTTTGTATGAGTGCAGGAAATGCCTGCGAAGGACTTAAGCCATAACCTGCCGTAAGACTATTGCCAAAAAAAACAATTGTCTTATTTTTTGGAGCGACACTATTACTGTCTGAGCCCGGGGCCGGCTGACTATCTGCACCTGTTTCCTTATTATTTGTACAACTATAAAACAAGGCGACAGTAAACAGGATTATGACTGATATCTTTCTCATATAATAATTGCAAATATAGAATTATACAAAACCCACCCCGTGTGCATGAACATATTGTAATATATTTATCGTTTAGCCAAAAACCTTAAGATGGAAGATCTTGTAAAGATGGCCAATTCAATAGTCTGGAGTAATGCGCTGATCTACCTGTTACTTCTTACCGGAGTTTATTTTTCATTTAGAATGCGTTTTTTTCAAGTAAGGCTATTTAAAGAGATGTTCAGGCAAATGTTGAAAGGGAGTAAATCATCGGCGGGTGTTTCATCTTTCCAGGCATTGTCAATTTCTTTATCCGGCAGAGTAGGTACCGGTAATATTGCCGGAGTGGCAACTGCAATATTTATCGGCGGTCCCGGGGCAATATTTTGGATGTGGGCGGTTGCATTTTTAGGGTCGGGATCTGCGTTTATTGAGTCTACCCTTGCTCAAATCTACAAGCGAAAAGAAAATGGTGAGTACAGGGGCGGCCCTTCGTTTTATATAGAAAAAGGATTTCGTAATAAAAGCCTCGGTAAAATTTATGCTATTGTTTTTGCCATTGCTACAATTATTGCCTGTGGTATTTTATTGCCGGGGGTGCAATCCAATAGTATTGCTTCATCTGTAAAGAATGCATTTGCATTAGATAATACCTGGACAGGTATAGTGCTGGCTGCATTATTAGGCCTTATCATTTTCGGCGGTATTAAAACAATTGCCAACGTCACCCAGTATATAGTTCCGTTTATGGCTATCGCTTATATTTTGGTTGCGGTGATAATTATGATAATGTATTATGATAAAATTCCTGGTGTGTTTTCCCTGATTTTTTCCAGCGCATTTGGTGCAAATGCAACTTTTGGAGGAATTGTTGGTGCCATGATTACTATTGGTGTAAAACGTGGCGTGTATAGCAATGAAGCCGGACAGGGTACCGGGCCGCATCCTGCTGCAGCAGCCGAAGTTAGTCACCCGGCCAAGCAGGGCTTAGTGCAGGCTTTTTCAGTTTATATTGATACGCTGTTTGTTTGTTCAGCAACCGCATTTATGATACTTGTAACAGGGATGTACAATGTAAAAGGTAAAGATGGAAACCTGGTTATTGATAACGGGGTTTACTCAATGCAGGCTGGCGAAAAACAAAAAGAAGGTAGTTCCATTTATACACAGGCAGCTATTGATAAGGCATTCTCCGGCGGCCAGGAAACTTTTCATCATGATTATGTTGGCACTGGTAGTTATTTTGTTGCAATTGCTTTATTCTTTTTCGCGTTTACTACCCTGATTGCCTATTATTATATTGCTGAAACAAATGTGGTTTATATAGCTAAAAAACGAAATGGCCCATTGCTCAAATTCTTATTGAAAATTGCGATTATGGGTTCTGTTTTTTTTGGATGCATACGTACTGCAACGATAGCATGGGATCTCGGAGATTTGGGGGTTGGTATTATGGCATGGCTCAATGTAATTGCAATTATTATTTTGCAAAAACCAGCGTTGGTGGCATTTAAAGATTATGAGCATCAAAGAAAACAATCCAGGGATCCGGTCTTTGAACCAACTGTACTCGGAATCAAGGGAGCAGATTTTTGGGAACATGAGTATCAGCCACAAACCCATACGGATGAAAGAGAAAAATAATTCATTTTAATGCCCTTTATGTATGAAACGTAAAATGAATCATTGAATCTTGTGAATCTCTAAACTTTCTATCTTTTATCTTTACATCGTGAATAATAGAAGCCGCAAAATAATCGCATCGGTTATGTTGTTAATGTATGCACTTGCATACTCTGTCCTTTGCGGATACGGCTACAGTGATAATTCGAAACTGGAATACCTTCAAAAGCCGGTTACTGAGAATTATAAATCTATTTTTACCGGTAACCAGCCCGGCGCTGCATTACAGGCTGTTAAGCCGATTGAAGGCGGAGTTAACTTCTCATACCTTCAGAGTAAAAAAACAGTCAATGATTTTTCGGAAATACTTAAATCTGTTGATAGGTTATTAATCAGCTCCTTTACAAGTTATGAATCACTCAGTGATAACATCGCTGTTGGACAACGTAAAGCCGATATCATCTTTCCCTTTCATTATTTCTGGTAATCCCATTTTACGGATCACTTAGTTGTTATATGTGCTTATCTGCGATGGCGGATGATGCACTATTTATTCCATCATTTTAAACTCTTGTAAAATGGATCAAAAAACTATTTTGATTGGTGCAATAATATTATTGGTGTGTCTTATTCCCTTAACACTGCTTAAACTAAAAGTTGTTATAGCAAGAAGAAAAAAAATAAAGCTGCTGAATAACCTCGCCCGGGAAAATAACACCAGCTTAATTGATTATGAATACTGGAATGATTCTGCCATTGCACTTTCTGAAAAGGGGAAGCTATTGTTTGTAATAAGGACTTTAAACGCTATTGAAAAAGCACAGGCTATTGACCTTTCCTTATTTGATAAATGTCGTGTCATAAATAATAATGCGACATCTCCTTATAAGGAAGGCAATTTTAAAGTATCAGACGGGATTGATCTCGAGTTGTCCGGTAGAAATAATCTAACAGAACGTATCAATATTTATAATACGGAAAAGGATGGTGATCTGTTAACTGATGAATTGTCATTAGCAGAAAAATGGAACCGCATTATCAATGGGTCTATTATACGGCAAGTGTTACATGCTAAAGCTTAATTCTTTATTTCAATCACCCTATTAAACTATAGACCAATTATGCAGGAAGAAGTAGTCGGTGTTGTTGATGGCAAGTCTTCAAATACTGGACAAGCACAGAAGAAAAGAGAGAAGGTGATAACTACCAGGCAGTACATCAAAGATTTTGTATTGGTATGCGCAGGAATTTTTTCTGCTTCATTTGGCTTTAAAGGGTTTTTGCTTACCAATGAATTTATTGATGGTGGTGCTACTGGAATTTCATTGCTGCTTGCAAGACTTTCACATATTCCGTTGCAATATTTTATTGTAGTAGTAAATATTCCATTTATCCTTCTTGCATTTCGTGTAATCGGCAATGGGTTTGCCATTAAAACAATGTTAGCTATTGCGGGGCTTGCAATCTGTTTGGCTACTGTTACATTTCCAAACGTAACAGATGATAATTTGCTGGTAGCTGTATTTGGTGGGTTCTTTTTAGGTGCTGGTATTGGTCTTGCTATTCGCGGAGGTGCTGTAATTGATGGCACCGAAGTGCTGGCAATTTTTTTAAGTCGTAAGTTGGGTACTACTATCGGTGATATCATTATCATCATTAACGTAATCATTTTTTCAACTGCCGCTTATTTTCTTTCGGTTGAGATTGCTTTATACTCCATGATTACTTATCTCGCCGCGTCAAGAACACTTGATTTTGTAGTAGAAGGTATTGACGAGTATGTGGGTGTTACCATAATTGCATCACAAAGTGAAAAAATCCGGCAGATGATTATTGAAACTATGGGACGTGGAGTTACAGTTTATAAAGGAAGTAAAGGCTATGGTAAACGGGGTGAAAGAAAGGAGATTGAAATTATTTACACTGTTGTTACACGTTTGGAGCTGAATAAGCTAAGCATGGAGATAAAGAAAATTGAAGACGACGCTTTTGTAATTATGAACCAGGTAAAGGATGCAAAAGGAGGAATGATAAAAAAGAGATCATTGAAGCATTAGCGATGAAACAGATTACCACAGGGAACACAATCCTTTTGTCGATTTTGGATTAATGAGAACCACGAGGGTTTGCTTTGTTCCCTTATGTTATGAGTGTTCTCTCTGGTTTTTTAAATTAATTAAATGCAAGTTGTGCAGCTGCTTTATTCCAGCCTTTTTCTATTGCAAGCAATCTTGAGCTTCTGGCAGGATGTGTAGAAGATTCTTTTGTCCTGGCAATAAAATGCATCACTTGTTGAGATTGTTGTAATGTAGCGCCAAGCTTTTGTAAAATAAAACCCGCAAACTCATCAGCTTCTAATTCTAATGCTGGCTTGCTGCCACCTTTGCGTTTAGTATGTTCATTGTAGTGATGGCCAACTTCATGAGCAAGCAAAGCCATTACACCCCATTTGTTTTTTGTAATGTTTGTGAGTGATGTAATATAATCCTGGTTGTATAATATATATTTTTTACGATGAGCTGTTGAAGCTTCCATATTCAACACATTAGCTTGCTTTACTTCAAAGTCTGATTCCAGGCCAGCCACATTAATAATCTCTGCTAACATTTGATCCATTTCAGAAGCATTCAATGAAGAAGAAACAGAATCCGCATAGAATTTTGAACACCCAGTAGAGTTTATATCAGACTTTGCAAAACAAGAAAAGACAACACTAATAAGTGCTGCGAGAATAATGGCTTGCTTCATGTGTGTTTTTCCAATGATAATTTTAAGATGACAAATCTAATTCAACTCTTGTTTAGAAAAATATAAATAAGATCAATGTTGTTACGCAGACAACCGGTGTGCAATCACTAAATGTTAAAACAAAATCTACTGGCATGGTTGTGGGGAATAGGTGGATAGCTGCCTTATTTTATTTATAATTTAAAACAATTACACTATGAAACTTAGAAATTTTTTAATAGTCGCAGTAATCGCAATATTTGCAGCCTCTTGTAGTACAACATACCGTGCATCGGACACTGGTTTGTTGATCTCAACTGAAGCAACAAGGGCCTTTGACCTTCAATATCCAAATGCAACGAATGTAGTTTGGAGTGGTTATGATGCTAATACGGTAATAGTGCATGAATGGGATCTTGCCGACTGGGCATTGATGGATGATGATGATTACGTTGTACAATTTGATATGGATGGTGAAAAATATTATGCATGGTACGACACTAATGGTGATTGGGTAGGTACGGCTTATGTAATTAATGATTTTACAAGATTGCCAACCCCGGTTAGCATGACCGTTGAAAGAAAATTCCCTGGATACACCCTAACTCATGTGAACAAGGAATTTTATAAAGACAGGATAGCGTATGAAGTGGTAGTAAAAAATGAAGACAGAAAATATGTTGCGTTAATTGATACGGATGGTACGTTGATTAAATCAAAATTGAAATAGTTTTTCAAAAAACTATGTTTAACCAATTAAGCTGTGATAATCTATCACAGCTTTTTTCATAGCGTTTCTGCAAATTGTGTTTGTAACAAAATCATTTCTTTTAAACCATGGATTTTTTCCAGTAATAGTTCCTTTGTTGTTTCATCCGTGAGCTTTCCGTTTTTGTCAAACTTTTTATCAGCTTTTGCTACGAGTACTTCTGGTTTATAAATGGGTTTCATATCCAAAAAAAGAAATACAGTGTGGAAAGCTGTTTGCATCCTTACCGTGCCCCACTCTCCTATCGTTGCTCCTATTACAGCCACTGGTTTTTGGAGCAATGGCGCATCTTCACCACGCGAAGCCCAATCAATAGCATTCTTTAATACACCCGGAATTGAATAATTAAATTCTGGTGAAGCGATTAGCAGTCCATCTGCATCAGCAAGTTTTTTCCGGAAATCTTCTACTTGCGCAGGTCGTTGTTTAGCCAATGGAAGATCTAAATCTGCATTGTATAATGGAATGTTTTCAATTGAAACAATTTCCATTGTAATGTCTGGCGGTAACAACTCTACTGCAGCATTTAACAGCATAGTATTTAGTGAGCCTCTTCGTAAACTGCCCGAAATACCAACTAAATGAATTGGAATAAGCATAGCATATTTTTTCGGTCATATACGCAAAAATTATTCCTTTAAATCCCACGGCATGAACATTGTTTTGTCATTAAAATATGATTAGAAAGTTAAAATCAGGTGAATACAGGATTTATTCAAGAAAGAAAAATCTAAAAACAAATAAGCGAAGAAACCTGGGCACTTTTTCATCATTGCAGGCAGCACAGAAGCATGAAAGAGAAATTCAATATTTTAAGAAACATTAATGAAAGCGGGAGAACTCACCACATTAATAATTGCTGAAGTGATGCTCACACTTGCTGTTTTTTCTGCCATCATTGCATTGATTGTTTTTACCATTCGCAAACCAATTCGTAAGCATAAGCAGGTTGATATGGCATTCTTTGACAAGATTAGTCCAATAGTCAATGATAATAACAACAAGTTCATGTTGTTTATTACTTTTTTAGGTAAACACCAATTTCTAATTCCTGCAAATCTGTTTCTAATTTTTTATTTTATTGTCATTACAAAACAGAATTGGTTTTCAATTCGTGTCATTACGATTGCCATCAGCAGTTTGGTATTAATGTTATTGCTAAAGCAATTGTTTCAGCGTAAGCGGCCGTTATCTCCATTATTAAAGGCAGCAAAAGGATTGAGCTTTCCCAGTGGTCATGCAATTATGGCCGTTACTTTTTATGGATTACTGATTTATATTTTTCAAAACACAATTGGCATTGATTGGCTAAAAGGACTTCTTACTGGATTAATAATAATACTAATTCTTTTGATAGGATTTAGCCGTGTATATCTGAGAGTGCATTATGCAAGTGATGTTGCTGCCGGATTTATTATAGGCTTGCTGTGGTTGATTATTTCATTATTTGTTTTGAAATTGCTGGAACAGTATGTGACATCTTTATAAAAAACTATTCATCTTCTTCTTTTATATTTTCAACTACCTGTGGCGGTGATTGTGTTACCATCCCAAAATCAAATTGCATATCGTTGAGTTTTCTGTAAAGGCCGTTATGGCTCATCAACTCTGCATGTGTACCAGCTTCACTTAAAATTCCTTTATCAATTAATACAATTTTATCAGCATTACGGATAGTGGAGAGACGATGAGCAATTACAAAACTTGTTCGGCCTTTCATTAGATTGTCCAATGCTTCTTGCACCAGTTGCTCACTTTCACTATCCAAAGAAGAAGTTGCTTCATCTAATATCAGTATTGCAGGATCTTTTAATATAGCCCGTGCAATAGCGATACGCTGCCGCTGTCCCCCGCTTAGTTTAATTCCTCTTTCTCCAACTATTGTATCATATTGTTCTGGAAATCTTTTTATGAATACGTCTGCGTTCGCATTTTTTGCAGCAGCAATAATTTCTTCATCCTTAGCATCGGGTTTGCCATAAGCAATATTCTCTCTTATGCTGCCACCAAATAAAATAACATCCTGTGGAACAAAAGCCATCTGCCGCCGTAGTTGTGATATTGGAAATTCACGGGCAGGTCGTTCATCAAAATATACTACACCACTATCCGGTTCATAAAAATGTAACAGCAATGATGCAATGGTGGATTTTCCTGCACCACTTGGGCCAACGATTGCAATCTGTTCACCATTCTTTGCTGTTAGCGAAAGATCTTTAAGAACAGCTATATCTTTACGACTGGGATAACTAAATGCAACATGCTCAAACCGCACATTGCCTTTTAGTTCATTCTGAGGTTCTATAGTAACCAGGTCTAACTCTACCGGCTCACCATCACTACGCAAAATTTCTCTTACACTTTGTGTAGCACCCAGTGTTTTTTGTAATTGCGAAAACATATCTGCAAAGCCGGCGAATGTGCCGCCAACAAACCCAGAGAAAATGACGAAGGTGATAAGTGCACCAATCGATAACTCATCTGTTTGAATCATTTTTCCGCCATACCAAACAACAAATGCTAACGTGCCAAACAAACTAAAAATCATAAATGCGACAAATGCTCCACGATATCTTGCATTGCTTATTGCAATAGACACAACCGACTTCAAACTTTTTACATAACGGGAGATTTCATGAAATTCACTGGTGAATGCTTTTACAATTGTTATTCCCTGGAATGTTTCCTGCACAATTGTACTGCTGTTAGCCAACTCATCCTGCGTTTTACGGGACATCTTGCGAATACTTTTTCCAAAGATGACAGCAACAATCGCCAATAAAGGAACAACTGCAAGCATAATCAATGCAAGCTTAGCGCTGATTAAGAAAATAAAGAACAGGCCGATGATTAACATAAAGATGCCACGTAAAAATTCTGCCAGTGTAAATGAAATCGCATCCTGTATTTGTGAAAGATCAGAAGAAATGCGGCTGCTTAGCTCACCTACTCTTTTTTCTGTAAAAAAACTAATCGGCATGGTGAGTAATTTGCTGTAAACATCTCGGCGCATATCGGCTACCGATCTTTCACCAACTGATGTAAGCAAATAAACCCGCATGAAGGAGAATATAGTTTGCGCTGTAAGCTGGCAAAAGATGAGTATGAGAGTTGTGTTTAGGCTCCAGTGAATATTTTGTAAGCTAAAACCAAATTGTTTGCCTGTATCAGCACCAGGTAAAGCAGCGCCCGGTGAAGCTGCATCAATCATTTTTCCAAGAAACAATGGAAACAAGCTTGTAGAAAATGCAGTGAGTGCAATAAAAACAAGAGCCAATATAAACTTGCCACGATGTGGTTTTAGGTATTTAAATAATACAAGGGTCTGCCGCAGATTCTCTTTATTAATCTTTGCCTTCGGAGATTTGCTATCCTTCAAATCAAGCGGATGACGAGCCATGGTTTAGTTGTTCGTGTTGAAATATGAAGTTACAATCTCACTTCAAGAATCGCTCCTATTCATTTCCTCTTTACTTTTCTAAAGGAAATAGAAAATTATAGTGAACATTATTTAATATCTTCTTCTTTTCTCTTATTTGCCGTAGCTTTAAATAAGTCTATTGAAACCCCAACAATATGCCTGCATATTCCATCGAAATAATATTGAACCGGCAACTGGCCGATTGCCTTTCCATGCCGGCATTTCTTACCGACACAGCCGGCAATCTGATTTTTTATAATGAGGCTGCGGAGAAACTGCTCGGTACCCGCTTTGAAGATACCGGTGAAATGAAAGTAGAAACATGGTCTACCATATTCAAACAGCAAGATGATGAAGGTAATTTGCTGCCTCCAGAATCTTTACCATTGGTAAGAACATTGAGAGATCAATATCCGCATCATAAAACATTCTGGATTGTAAGCATGCTGGGGAAAGCTGAGAAAATATCTGTAACTGCATTTCCTATTATCGGCCGGGCTGGTAATTTTTTGGGCGCTGTCGCAATTTTTTGGGAAGCAAAAGAAGGATCATGAAAATAATGCTAAGGGGAGTACGTGGTTCTATACCTAGTACTAACCCTAATATGTCATATTATGGTGGTAATACATCCTGTTCAGTAGTGACAGAAGGAGATTGTATACTTGTGCTTGATGGCGGTTCGGGTATGCAGCAATTTAATTTGCTCGATGGAACAGATATCAGGCGGGTAGATATATTATTAACCCATTTGCATTTGGATCATATACAAGGTCTTGGTTTTTTTAATCCATTTTTTAATCCGGATAATGATATACATATCTGGGGCCCTATTAGCACAACTAATAGTTTACACTCAAGATTGAGTCGTTATTTATCTCCGCCTTTGTTTCCTGTATTATTGCGTGATTTACCTTGTAAACTCACGTTGCATGAGATTGAAAACAGCTCATTTACTATCGGGCCATTTATCATTGATTCACGGTATGTAATTCATCCGGGGCCAACGGTTGGCTATCGCATTTCAAATGATAAATCTTCTTTTGCTTATATACCCGACCATGAACCTGCATTAGGTGCAAATGGTTTAATTGAAAATAAAAAATGGATTTCAGGTTTTGATTTGGCAGAGAATGTTGATCTTCTTTTGCATGATGCTCAATATTCAACACAGCAGTATGAATATAAAAGAGGATGGGGCCATAGCAGCATGGATGATGCATTAAAATTTGCATCATTAGCGAATGCCGATCGGTTATTGCTTGCACACCATGATCCTTCACATACCGATACAATATTAAACACTATGCTTAGTGAGTTGAAAAGCAAAAACAACTACACTTTAAAATATGAAATGGCAGCAGAAGGTATGACAATAGACTTGCCATAAGTTTATTCAAACCTTACATATTCTTTTCTCTCTCTCTTTCCGCTTCATCCTTTGAAACCTTGTCATTTTTTTCACCTTCCTCTTTAATATTCTGCACGGTCGAAGATACAGGCCCCTTCATGTGTTCCTGCGGGTCGGTAGTATGCAGGGTCTCCGGATCAGGTTTTAATAAAGGAGTTACCGTTTTTTCTTTTTCGTCTTTCTTTTTTTTCTTCTCATCTTGATTTATCATAACACAAAATTTAATGATGTTATAATTTCAAATTTCAGGCCGTGTGCAAACATTGATAGATAAGTTATTGAAGCATAAAACCAATACCAACACATTTTTTAAAACAAAACTGGTTTGACTGTTAGACAATCAAACCAGTAATTTTCGAAAAGCTCAAGATTCGAAAGAGAATTATTAAATATTCTTTTCCAATTTATCAAATGACTCGTTCCAACCATGCTTACATTCTTCATACATCTCATCGGGAAGTCCTTCGTGGTGTAATACCATTTTAGTAGCATCATCTGCATCTTCTAATTCAAATGTAATGAGCAATTCTCTTGGCCAATCGCCCGGCATACCGTATTCAGAAGCAGATTTAATATTTCCTTTTTCATCTGAAAAGCTATCAGTAATAACCAGTTTCTTTTCCGGAATCAATTCTTTTACTGTACCAGTTGACCAATATTCTTTTCCATCAGGCCCTTTCATACAATTCAAATACTTACCACCTACTCTTGCTTCCATTTTACTTGAAGGACAAGTGAAACCTGTTGGCCCCCACCATTTTTTAAATTCTTCCGCCTCAGTCAACGCTTTCCAAACTTTACTTACCGGTAATTGGAAAACCCTGCGGATCACTAATTCATTTTGCACGGCAATATCTTGCTCGTGATTTCTTTTTTTTGTTTCCATGTGAATGATTTTGAAATGAACAATAGCCTTTTGCCCCAAACTTTATGCCCCTATGCGATGCTTGTTTAAGCAACAAAAGAAAAAGCTCATAATAATTCATGAGCTTGTCAAAATATTATTGTTTTAATATTTAACGATATCGTAATCCACGAATAACCGATGCAAGAATAAATAAAAACCATTAAAAAATTTTTATCGGGCACATGATTAAGTCTTTATTAGTTAAAGTTATTTTCAGCAGCGCTTGGGCCATAACTACCAGGAATAGGTATG
>Ga0315910_10003020_pt1 | contig 14486 bp, 8 predicted proteins | sample EdamamesoilMG_FD_204470 | JGI IMG/M metagenome (GOLD analysis project Ga0315910, IMG submission 204470) | Garden soil microbial communities collected in Santa Monica, California, United States - Edamame soil | ecosystem: Environmental > Terrestrial > Soil > Garden | place: USA: California...
AGCGTCCTCCGCCGCGCGGCGGGGCCCCGCGGAGGGGGCGTCAAGCTCTCGCGGTCTCCTCCTCCTCCCTCGCTCGCAGAAGAAGAGCCAGGCTGGACCCCGCCGGTCCCAGGCCGCAGCCCCCCCCTACCCCTCGTCGTCCGAGCTCAGCACCTTCGAGAACACATCCAGCTTCTCGAGGAACACCCCCGTCCCGCGCGCCACCGCCGTCAAGGGATCCGAGTCGATGCGCGCCGGCACCCCCAGGAAGTCCGAGATCGCCGGCGCGACCCCGTGCAGCAGCGCGCCGCCGCCCACGATCGTGCAGCCCGTGTCGACCAGGTCCGCGGCGATCTCCGGCGGCGTCTCCTCGAGCACGTGCCGGATGGCCTCGCAGATCTTGCGCACCGGACCCTGCAGGGCCTCGCGGATCTCGATCGAGGTCACCGTCGCGCGCGCCGGCAGGCCCGTGACCGTGTCGCGGCCCTTCACGTCCATGGAGAGCTCCTGCTCCATCGGGAAGGCGGAGCCGATCGTGATCTTGATGCGCTCGGCGGTCTGCTCGCCGATCATCAGGTTGTGGAAGCGGCGCAGGTGGTTGACGATCGCCTCGTCGAAGTCGTCGCCGGCCACGCGCAGCGAGGTGGCCACGACCGAGCCGGCCAGGGCCAGGACGGCGATCTCGGTCGTGCCGCCGCCGATGTCGACGATCAGCGAGCCGCGCGCCTCGGTCACCGGCAGCTCGATCCCGATCCCGGCCGCCATGGGCTCGTCGATCAGGAACACGCGCCGCGCGCCGGCGCGCTCGGCCGAGTGCACCACGGCGCGGCGCTCGACGTCCGTGATCCCGGTCGGGACCGAGATCACGACCTGCGGCTTGACCCAGCCCTTGCCCTCGTGCACGCGCGAGATGAAGTAGCGGAGCATCTTCTCCGTCACCTCGAAGTCGGCGATCACGCCGTGGCGCAGGGGCCGGATGGCCTCGATCGAGCCGGGCGTCTTGCCGAGCATGGCCTTGGCGGCGTTGCCGACCGCCATGCCGTCGAGCAGCACCTCGTTGGTGCCCTTCTTGACGGCCACCACGCTGGGCTCGTTCAGGATGATGCCGCGTCCGCGCACGCACACGAGCGTGTTGGCCGTCCCCAGGTCGATGCCCATGTCGACCGAGAAGTTGCCGAGGACCCACTCGAGGGGCTTGAGGAACGTCGCCATGGAGATGGACGGAGGACGCCGGAGGCGCACGGGAGGGCCGCGAGGAGTTCGTCCCGGGCTCGGCGCGCGAGCGAGGGGGCGAGCACGCGGGAAAAGCGGCTCCGATCCCGCGGAAGGACGAAGTCTACTCGTGCAAGGAGCCCGTTCAAGCAGGCGCTCGAACGGGCTCCGCGGATCCCAGGGGAGGTCTGGGCGCTCGCCTACATGAAGATCCCGTCGCCGTTCTTCGCCTGCATCATGTCGATCAGGACGATCGCGGCCACGAGGATCAGGCTGGTCAGGATGGCCATGCCGGCCTCGACGCCGATGCCGGGGGCCTCCTCGACGACCTCGACGCCGCCCGGGGCGGCCTTCTTCGACTTCGCCGCCGCGCGCGCGGGCTGGGCGCCGCGGCCGGCCGGTCGGGGGGTGCGCTGGGCCATGGGTAGAGCTCCCGGGGGCTAGAGGGTCGTGGTGGCCGAGTCGCCGCGCCCGATGGCCGCCTTCTCGTGCAGGATCAGGCCCGAGCTGATGCCCTCCTGGACGTCGTTGATGCGCACCTGGCCCTTGTACTGCGAGCCCCGGTAGATGTCGAAGACGTAGCCGACCTTGACCTCGTCCTTCTTGCCCTTGTTGATGATGACGAGCTTGAGGTCCTTGTTGACGTCCATCACCAGGCCCTCGATCGCCTTCTGGGTCTGGAAGACGGCCGCGCTGGCGCCCGTCTCGCGGTAGACGACCTCGAGGCGCGTGTTCAGGTTCTCGACCTCGGTCGCCAGGGCGACCTTGTCGCCCTCCAGGTCGCCGATCTTCAGGTTGGCGTTCTTGAGCGCCTCCTCGGCGTCGTTCTGGGCCAGGACGGCGGCGTCCTTGTCGGCCACGGCCGCGTCGCGCGCGCGCTCGGCCTCGTGGGCGCGCTCGACGGCGGCGTCCTTCTGCTGCACGAGCTGGGAGATCGAGTTGTTGTAGTCGCCCAGGGTGGCCTGGATCTTCGTCAGGTTGCCCTGCATGGTGTCGTTGGCGCGCTTGAGCTCGTCGAGCTGCGTCTTGAGGCGGTTCGACTCGGCCTCGAAGCCGTCGCGCTGCTCGCGGAAGGTGCGCTGCTGGTCCTTGACGCCGTTGAGCTCGATCCCGAGGTCGGCCAGCTCCTTCTCCTTGGCCGCCAGCTCGTCGGCGTGGGCCTTCTTGGCCGCCGCCAGATCGTCCTTGTACTTCTCGGTCTTCTGGAGCGCGTTCGCGGCCCAGCCGAGGAAGGCGGCCGAGAGGATCAGGTTCAAGACGATGAAGATCCGTCCGATGGGGCTCATCTGAGCTCGCGTGCAGGGGTTCCGGGGTCCGTCGAGGGCGAAGGACCGGCGTGTGGGACTCACCGCCCGGGGGGGCGGGGCCAAGACTCTATGGGCACCCCCGGAAGCGGTCAAGCGGCGCGCCCGGCCGCCGGGTGCCGCGCGCGCGTCCGGATCTAACCGCCCGCAGCCGTGCGGTTACCCCGCCGGAGGGCGCGCAGGAGCCGGACCAGCAGCAGGGCCAGCCAGAGGGCCTCGGAGTTGCGGCTCCAGCGCACGTAGGGCGGCACGGCGGCGGTCGCGGGGGCCGCGCCAGGCGCCGGCACGGGCACGGTCCAGGCCCCGAAGCCCGCCACGGCCCGATCGACCCCCGCGGCGTCGCGCACGCGCCCGAGCTCGCGCCCGTCGGGCCCCAGGACCGCGCTCACCCCCGAGTTCGTGGCGCGCACGATGGCGCGCCCGGTCATGAGCGCGAAGACGCGCGAGAAGGCGATCATCTGGTCCATCTCGCAGCTCGTCTCGTACCAGGCCTCGTTGCTGACCACGAGGTGGAAGTCGACCGGCCGGCCGCGCACGGCGTCGAGGTAGGGCCAGGGGTGGGCGTTGTCGAAGCAGATCGTGCCGCCGACCTGCCAGGAGCGCCCGTCGCGCCCCTTCAGCCCGAGACGCCCGGTCTCGGTGCCCGGCACGAGGTCGGGGATGTACCCGGCCGAGGAATGGGCCAGCGCACGCACCCAGCCGAAGCGCTCGAGCCCGAAGAAGGTCTCACCCAGGGGCACGAGGAAGCGCTTGAGGGCCGGCTCCGAGCGCCGGCCGGCCCCGTCGTAGAGGAACAGGGCGACGTGGCGGCGCAGGGCGCCGCCCTCCACGTCGTAGTGCTCGGTCCCGACCGCCAGGGTGGCGCCCTGGAAGGCCGGCGTCGGCTCGTCGAGGCCCATGATCTCGTCCTCGACCCAGCGCCGCTCGGCGGTCCGCCAGGCCTCCACGTCCTCGGCCGTGAGCCCGCCCCACCAGGGCGGCGCGACGGCGTTCCCCGCGCGCAGCGCCTCGGCGGCGGCCGGCGAGAAGGTCCACACGTAGAGCATCGACTCGCCCCAGCACACGAGGTCGACCGGGCCCACCGCGGCCAGGGCGCGATGCGTCAGGTCGCGCGAGAAGAGCAGGTTCTCGACCGGGTCGTCGTGCTGCTTGCGCTGCTGCGTGAAGCCCGGCTGGACGAGCAGGACGCGCGGGCCGTCGACCGTGGGCGGCGGCGCGGTGAAGATGGCGGCGAGCACGCACGCGGCTAGCGGCAAGAGGCTCGCGACGAGCGTCCCCGGCCGCGCCCGCCGCTCGCGCACGATCGCCGCCACGCCGCCGCCGAGGGCCGCCACGACGAAGGTCAGCCCCTCGAGCCCGAAGACGCGCACCCCGCCCGCGAGCCACAGGTGCGCGTGGGCGTAGTAGCCCAGCCGGAACCAGCCCAGCCCGAAGGGCGGCGGGACCAGCGCGCGCACCAGCTCGACCCCGGTCCACACCAGCGCCACGGTCAGCGGGAAGGAGGAGCGCTTCGCAAGCTGCCGCAGCGCCGCCCCCATCACCACGAAGTAGACCCCCCAACCCGCGGCGATGTAGAGCACGCCGAAGAAGACCACGTGGGTCACCCACCACATCATCAGGCCGCCGGCCAGCGCACCGCCGAGCCACTCGGCCGCGCGCGCGCGCCACGGACGATCGCCGAGGGGCTGGGCCACGGTCCAGGCCCACGTGGCGACGCACAGGACTGCGAGAAGGAGCGAGCCGTCCGCACCGCTGACGCCGGGGCTCGCCAGGAACCCGAGCACGGCCGAGAGGGCCGTCCCAGCCAGGCGCCGGAGGGGCGAGAGCGCGCTCAAAGCGGGCGGTACTCGACCAGCGCCCCGGGCACGAGCTCGCCCCCCACCGGCACGATCGCCAGGCCGTCGGCGCGCGCCGCCGCGACGATGTCGGCCGAGCCGCGGTAGGCGAGCGGCGCCAGCTCCTCGATCCCGTCCGCCGCCTGCGTCACGCGCACCGGCAGGTTGTTCTGGCGGTCGCCGCCCGGCTCCGGCGCGCCGCGCCAGCGTCCGCGCCGGAGGCGCTCGCGCTCCAGGGCCGGATCGTCGCCGCCCAGGCGCACCAGGGCCGCGCGCACGAAGAGCTCGAAGCCGAGCAGGGCCGAGACCGGGTTCCCGGGCAGGCCGAGGACCGGCGTCGAACCGCGCATCCCGAACCAGATCGGCTTGCCGGGCTTGACCGCGACCTTGTGCAGCACCGGCCGGACGCCCAGGGCCTCGAAGGCCGCGCCGACGAGGTCGTACTTGCCGACCGAGACGCCGCCGGTCGTGACGAGCACGTCGGAGTCCTCCAGGGCCGCGCCGAAGGCCTGCGCGAGCGCCGCGCGCTCGTCGCGCACGATCGCGCAGCGCACCACGCGCGCACCGTGGGCCGCGCAGGCGGCGGCGAGGAAGAAGGTGTTGCCCTCGCGGATCTGGCCCGGGCCGGGGCGCTCGCGCGGGCTCACGAGCTCGTCGCCGGTGGTCAGGACCGAGACCCGCGGGCGGCGGAAGACGGGCACCGGATCGGCCCCCACCGCGGCCAGGACGGAGAGGTCGGCGGGCGTCAGGCGCCGGCGCGGCTCGAGCACGACCGCGCCCGTGCGCAGGATCTCGGCCCGGTGACCGACGTGCTGCCCGGCGCGCACGCCGCGCGCGAAGACGGCCTCGGGGCCCTCGCGGCGCACGTTCTCGACCATCTCGACCGCGTCGGTCCCGGCCGGCAGCTCGGCCCCGGTGTAGATCTCGACGCAGGTCCCCGGCGCGACCGTGCCGGCGAAGGGGGCCCCGGCGCGCGCCTCCCCCACCACCCGCAGGCGCCCGCCACCGCTCGCCAGGCCGGCGGCCGCCAGGGCGAAGCCATCCATCATGCTCTTCTCGAAGGGCGGCAGGTCGACGTCGGAGCGCACCGGCTCGGCCAGGGTGCGCCCGGCGGCCTCGGCCAGGGGCACGCGCTCGCTGGCGAGCGGCCCGGGCAGGCTCGCGAGCACCTGGGCGAGCGCTTCGGCCGGGGTCTGCATCGCGGCGCGAGTGTAGGGATCGGCCCGCGCGGCTCCAGCGCCGTCCCGCCACCGCCGAACACGCCTGGAACGGGCTGGAAGCCCGAAACCCGCGCACCGCCGGCGGCGAAGGAGGCCGGTGCCCATAGAATCGTCCGGATCGGCCGCCGGGCGGTCGCGGGCGCTGGAGCCTCACGACTCGTGCAGAGTTGAATAGGCGACCGCCGCCAGCGCACTGCGGCGCCCGCTCCCGCCGGCCCCGTCTCCCCTGTGACCGCCCCGTCCCGGATCCGCGTCCTCCTCGCCGCCCTCCTCGCCGGCCTGGCCCTGCCCGGCTGCGGCGGCGGGTCCGGCGGCCCGGCCAAGGAGGCCGAGGCCAGCCTGAAGAAGCGCGAGCTGCCGGCCGTGCGCGTGGCCCCGGTCGAGCGGCGCGACATGGAGCGCGTGCTCGAGACGACCTCCAAGCTCGAGTCGGAGCGCGAGATCCAGGTCGTGCCGCGCATCGCCGGGATCGTCCAGACGCTCGAGGCCGAGGAGGGCGACCTGGTCGAGGCCGGGGCCGTGCTGTGCACGCTGGACGACGCCGAGCCGGCCCTGGCGGTCAAGGACGCCGAGGTAGCCCTGGAGGAGGCCAAGAACTCGCTCGACGCCCTGCGCCTGGCGGTGCGCGAGGCGGAGGCGCGCGGGCAGCGCACGCAGACGGCCCTGGAGCAGGCGGGGCGCGACCACGAGCGCAACCAGCGTCTGTTCGAGGGCGAGCAGGTGGCCAGCGCGCTCTCGCAGTCGGCCCTGGAGGCCTCGCAGCTCGCGCTCGACAACGCCCAGGCCGACCGGGTCGACGCCGCGCTGCGCGGCGAGCGCGCCCAGCTCGACCTGGCGGCCGGCGAGACGGCCGTCGAGCGCGCCGCGATCACGCTCGAGCGCGCGCGCGTGACCCTGACCTACACGCGCGTCACGGCGCCCTTCGCGGGCGTGGTCGCGCAGCGCAGCGTCAAGGTGGGCGACTCGGTCGGGCCCTCGATGCCGGCCTTCGTGCTGTCGGACACGAGCCTCCTGCGCTGCGTGTTCTCGCGCCCGCAGGAGGAGCTCGAGCTCTTCGCGCGCGTCGGCGCGCAGAACGGCGAGGGGCGGCTCTCGCTCTCGGCCACGGCCGACGCCTACCCGGGGCGGACCTTCAACGGCTGGATCGAGCGCATCAGCCCGACGATCGAGGCCGCCTCGGGCCAGTTCCGCGTGACCGGGCGCCTGGAGTGCGTGCAGGACGGCGGACGCGTGCGGCTCCTGCCGGGGATGCTGGTGCGCCTGCGCATCGTCACCGACCGCCACGCCGACGCCCTGGTCGTGCCCAAGCGCGCCCTGGAGCGCGAGGGCGAACGCCGCTACCTGTGGGTCGTGCGCGCGGACCAGGCGCGGCGTGTCGAGGTGGCCGAGGGCTACAGCGACGCGACCTGGGTCGAGGTCGTGCCGCCGGCGGGGGTCGAGCTCGCGCCCGGCGAGCCGGTCATCGTGGTCGGGGCGCGCGACCTGGCCGAGGGCGACGCCGTGCGCATCGACGCCGCCCTGGAGCCCGGCGCGGCGCCGGCCGCCCGCGGGACCACCGCGACCGGGAGCGACACGGGGTCGCACTGATGGTCGCGCCGGTCGAGCCCGGCGCGGCGCCGGTCGCCCCGCCGCGCAGCGGCGCCGAGGCCTTCCTGGCCCTCGTCATCCGCCGTCCCGTGGCGGTGACGATGTTCGTGATCTCGCTGGCGGTCTTCGGGGCCGTCTCCTTCAGCAAGCTCAAGCTCGACCTCCTGCCGGAGATCAGCTACCCGACCCTGACCGTGCGCACGACCTGGCCGGGGGCCGCGCCCGAGGACGTCGAGGAGCGCATCTCCGAGAAGATCCAGGAGGCGCTCTCGACGCTCGACGACATGGTGCGCTCGACCTCGATCAGCCGCGCCGGGACCTCCGACGTGGTGCTCGAGTTCGAGTGGGGCACGCACATGACCTTCGCGGTCGAGGACGTGCGCGAGCGCCTGGGCGGCGTGTTCCTGCCGGAGGGCACGGACAAGCCCCTGATCCTGCGCTACGACCCGAACCTCGACCCGATCCTGCGCATCGGCGTGCGTGCCCCGCCCGGGCGCGAGTCCGCCAGCCGCGGCGGCGGCGAGGCCGAGCGCACGGCCGAGCTGATCGCGCTGCGCTGGATCGCCGAGAAGCGCATCAAGCGCGAGCTCGAGTCCCTGGAGGGCGTGGCCGTGGCCCAGGTGCGCGGCGGGCTCGAGGAGGAGATCCGCGTGCACGTCGATCCCGAGCGCCTGGCGGCGCTCAAGATCGACCCGGGCGAGCTGGCCGCGCGCCTGGCCCAGGAGAACATCAACGCCTCCGGCGGGGCCCTGACCGAGGGCGCGACCGAGTACCTGGTGCGCACGGTCAACCAGTTCCGCGACGTGGCCGAGATCGAGGAGATGCCCGTCGTGCGCCGCGGCGACGCGGTCGTGCGCGTGCGCGACCTCGGGCACGTCGAGCGCGCCTACGAGAAGCGCGAGGTCGTCAGCCGCATCGGCGGGGCCGAGTCGGTCGAGCTCGCCCTCTTCCGCGAGGCCGACGCGAACATCGTGCGCCTGGCGGAGCGCCTCAAGGAGCGCGTCTTCGGCACCGAGGCCCAGCAGGCGGCGGCGCGCGAGGCCAGCGGCGGCCCGGAGACGCTGGGCATGCGCAACGCGGCGGACTACCTGGCGCACGAGCTGCGCAGCGAGGTCGCGCTCGAGCTGCTCTCGGACCAGTCGGTCTTCATCCGCGACGCGGTCGAGGACGTGCAGAGCTCGGCCGTGATGGGCTCGCTGCTGGCGGTGCTCGTGATCTGGCTCTTCCTGCGCAACCTGGCGGGCACCTTCGTGGTCGGGATCTCGATCCCGATCTCGCTGGTGGTGGCCTTCGCGCCGATGTTCCTGGCGGACGTGACGCTCAACATCATGTCGATGGGCGGCCTCGCGCTCGGCACCGGCATGATGCTCGACAACGCGATCGTGATCCTCGAGTCGATCACGAGCCGGCGCGAGCGCGGCGAAGACCGCAGGACGGCCGCGGTGCGCGGCACGGCCGAGGTGACGGGCGCGATGATCGCCTCGACGCTCACGTCCGTCGCGGTCTTCGCGCCGATCGTGTTCGTGACCGGCATCGCCGGACAGATCTTCGGCGACCAGGCGCTGACGGTGGTGAGCTTCCAGTTCATCTCGCTGGGCATGGCCGTGCTGCTGATCCCGATCCTGACCGCACGCATGCGCCTGGGCGAGGCGCGCGCCGCGGCCGGACCGGCGCCGGAGCGCCCACCGCGTCCGCTCCAGGGTGTGCGCCTGCTCTCGCCGGTCGGCCTCCTCACGCTGGCCGGGCGCCTCGTCCTCGGCCTGCTGGGCCTCGTCCTGCGCGGGCTCGGGGCCGCGTGGATCGGAGTGCGCTGGCTGTCCGGCAAGCTCGCCTGGCCGGTGGACCGCGTCTTCGGCGCCGCATGGACCGTGGTCGAGCGCATCTACCCACGCTTCCTCGACCTCGGTCTGCGTCACCCCTGGCTCGTGATCGGGGCCTCGCTGGCGCTCTTCTGGGCCGCCCTGGCGCGCATCCCGCACCTCGGGGTCGAGCTGCTCCCGCGCGTGCACCAGGGCGAGTTCACGGCCCACGTGCGCCTGGCCGAGGGCACGCCCCTGCGCGTGACCGACGAGGTGATGAGCGAGCTCGACCACGCGATCCGCGGCTTCCCCGGTGTCGCCACGACGGCCCTGACGGTGGGCGTCGAGAAGGACACGCTGACGCGCGAGATCGAGGGCACGCACACCGCGCGCCTGACGGTGCGCCTGACGGACGAGGCGCGCACGCCGGCGGCCGAGGACCGCCTGGAGAACGAGGTGCGCGCGCGCATCGGCGGCCACCCGGCCGTGCGCGGGATCGAGTTCTCGCGCCCGACTCCGTTCGCGCTCGAGTCGCCCCTGGCGGTCGAGATCCGCGGCTACGACCTGGCCCAGCTCGAGCGCGTCGCGACCCAGGTGGTGGCGGCCCTGTCCACGGTGCCGGGGCTGGCCGACGTGCACAGCACGGTCAAGCCGGGCAACCTCGAGGCCAAGGTCACCTTCGACCGCGAGAAGATGCTCGAGATCGGCCTCGACCTCGGGCGCGTCTCGAGCCTCGTGCGCGACCAGGTACAGGGCACGGTGCCGACGCGCTTCCACGAGGGCGACGAGCGCATCGGCATCCGCGTGCAGGGCGATCCGGAGCTGCTCGACTCGCTGGCCTCGGTGGCATCCCTGCCGGTCAACCCGGCGGCCGAGAACCCGGTCCCGCTGAGCTCCGTGGCCTCGATCGAGGAGGTCCAGGGCCCGTCCGAGATCCGCCGCATCGGCAACACGCGCGCGGTGGTCGTCACGGGCACGAGCACCGGGCTCGACCTCGGCGGCCTCGGCCAGCGCATCGAGACGCGCCTGGCCGAGCTCTCCGTGCCGGAGGGCGTCAGCGTCAAGCTGGGCGGGCAGAAGCGCGAGATGGACGCGGCCCTCTCCAGCATGCGCTTCGCGCTCTACCTGGCGATCTTCCTGGTCTACGTGGTGATGGCCTGCCAGTTCGAGTCGATCGTGCAGCCGCTGATCATCATGGTGGCCGTGCCGCTCGGCATCGTGGGCGTGATCTTCGCGCTCGAGCTCCTGGACGTGCCGCTCTCGGTGGTCGTGTTCCTGGGCCTGATCCTGCTGGAGGGCATCGTGGTCAACAACTCGATCGTGCTGATCGACCGCATCAACCAGCTGCGCGGCGAGGGCGTGGCCGCACTGGAGGCGGTGCGCGAGGCCGGGCGCTCGCGCCTGCGCCCGATCCTGATGACCACCGTGGCCAGCATCATGGGCCTGCTGCCGATGACCGGCTGGCTCGCCTGGGTCCCGGTGATCGGCAAGCTCGGCTCCGGCGCCGGGGCCGAGCTGCGCGCGCCGATGGCCGTGACGGTCATCGCCGGGCTGTCCTCGGCCACGCTCCTGACCCTGCTCGTGGTCCCATCGATCTATGCTCTCCTGGCCCGCCGGACTCCCCGGAGCGCCTGATGGAATCGCGCCGCTTCTTCGATCAGCTCGTGGCCCGCCCGGTGGCGGTCGGGGTCCTGTTCGTGACCCTGATCGTGGTCAGCCTGATCGCCTACACGCGCGCGCCGGTGCAGCTCCTGCCGGCCGGCTTCAACGAGCCCTCGCTGTTCACCTGGATCCCGAACCCCGGCGCCAGCGCGCAGGAGAACGAGGAGCTCGTCGCGCGCCCCGTCGAGGAGCAGCTGCGCACGATCTCGGGCATCGAGAACCTGCGCAGCTGGTCGGACCGCGACTCGGTGCAGATCGCGATCTCCTTCAGCGGCTCGACCGACATGAGCCTGGCCAAGGCCGAGGTGCGCGACCGCATCGAACGCGCCTGGCCCACGCTGCCGACCACGGTCCGGACGGCCCAGATCTGGTCCGAGTCCTCCGAGACCCTGCCGCTCTCCTTCTTCGGCATCAAGCTGGCCGGCGATCCGGACCGCCGCGACCACCTGATGGACAAGGTCGTCGTCCCGCGCCTCGAGGCCGTGCCCGGCATCGGCAAGGTCACGGTGTGGGGCACGAACGAGGACAGCGTGCGCATCCTCCTGGAGGAGGACAAGGTGGCCGCGGCCGGGATCGACCTGGGCACGGTCATCGCGCGTCTGGCGACGGACAACTTCGCGCTGCCGCTGGGCGAGGTCGAGGACGGCGGGCGCGAGCTGATCGTGCGCTCGGACATGCGCTTCCGGAGCCCCGAGGAGATCGCCGAGTTCCCGGTCGGGAACGGCCTGCGCGTGAAGGACCTGGGCCGCGTGGCGCGCGTCAAGGAGGCGCGCGACCAGGTCTCGCGCATCGACGGCGGCTACGCCTACTTCGGCATGGCCACCAAGGACAGCCAGTCCAACGTGGTCGCGACCAGCGAGAACCTGCGCACCGCGCTGCGCGAGCTGGAGGAGGACCCGAACCTGGCCGGGCAGGTCGCCTTCCTGGTGTTCTTCCTGCAGGGCGACATGATCCAGTCGGCCCTGGCGACGCTGAAGGAGACGGCCCTGGAGGGCGGGATCCTGGCGCTCCTCGTGCTGCTCGTCTTCCTGCGCCGGCTGCGCCTGACGGTGTGCGTGGCCCTGGCGATCCCGGCCTCGGCCCTGATCGCGATCGCCTACGAGTCCTTCAGCGGCGGCAGCTTCAACGTGCTGACCATGACCGGCATCACGCTGGCGACCGGGATGCTGGTCGACAACGCGGTCGTGGTGGTCGAGAACATCCTGCGCCTGAAGCGCACGGGCATGCCGGACCGCGCCGCGGCCGCCGAGGGCACGCGCGAGATCGCCCTGGCGGTCACGCTGGCCACGCTGACCTCGGTCGTCGTGTTCATGCCGCTCGTGTTCCTGACCGAGCAGGCCGCGCTGCGGATCCTGTTCCAGAGCCTGGTCATCCCCTACACCGTGGCGCTCCTGGCGAGCCTCCTCCTGGCGCTGGTCTTCACGCCCGTGATCGTGGCGCGCATGCCGGCTGCGCGCTCGACGCGCGCCGAGCGCTTCGCCGGCCTGCTGCAGCCCTTCACGCGGGCCTTCCTGCTGACCGTCAAGGGCCTGGTGGCTGCCCTGCGCGCGGCCTGGTACGGGCTGCTGCGCGGGCTGCATCTGCTCGAGCGGGCCGGGCTCACGCTGCTGGTCCCCCTGCGCTGGCCGCTGGCGCTGGCGCTGCTGGCCGTGGGCGTCCTGACCAACGTGCGTTCCTTCGCGACGCTCTCGGCCGCGCGCGCGGCGGGGATCGCCACGGACGCGACGCCCGCCGGGCGCTACGCCCTCGGAACCCTGTGGCGCGAGATCTCGACGACCTCCGTGGCGGCCGTGACGGCGGCGGCCCTGGTCCTGTTCCTGTTCCCGCGCTGGCGGCGCCGGCGCACGCCGCCACCGGCGCGCCCGGCCTCCTTCGTGCCGGCCGGCAGCGCGCTGATCGACATGGTGATCGAGCTGAACCACCGCCTGCTGGAGTGGACCATGGGCCACCGCCTGGCGGCGGTCGGGGTCGGCACGCTGGCGCTGTTCTCGCTGGCGATCCCGCTCGCGCGAGTCGAGATGAGCGCCTTCGGCAACGACTCCTCGGGCGACGAGATCCGCTTCCGCGTCGAGCTGCTCGGACGCTTCACGATGGAGGAGGCCGAGCGCGAGCTGCGGCCCTACGAGGAGTTCTTCGACCAGAAGCGCACCGAGTACGGCTTCAAGCACTGGAGCAACCGCTTCGACGAGGACAGCGCCCGCTTCGGCCTGCACTTCGACGCGCGCCGGAGCGGCGAGCAGTTCGACGAGCTCGAAAAGCGCCTGAAGGCCGAGCTGCCGCGCATTCCCGGCCACCGCCTGCGCTTCTACGACCAGAACGACTCGCAGGGCAGCACGCAGAGCGTGGCGCGCTTCACGCTGCTCGGCACCGACTCGCGCGAGCTGGAGCGCTACGGCCAGCAGGCCATCGCGCTGCTCGAGCGCGTGCCGGGCCTGTCGGAGGTCTCGACCCCGCTCGAGGCCGCCCCGGACCAGATCGAGGTCGCCATCGACCGCGACCTGGCCCAGGAACTGGGCGTGACCAGCTCCTCGGTCGACGAGTCGATCTCCTACGCCCTGGGGGGCTTCCCGCTGCCGCGCTTCCAGGAGGAGGGCCGCGAGGTCCCGCTGCGCATCGAGTTCGACGACACCCAGACGGCCGGCCTGGCCACGCTGCAGGACCTCTCGGTGTTCGGGACCCAGGGCGCGGTGCCGTTCTCCTCGATCGGGCGCGTGACCTTCGCCAAGGGCGCGCGCCAGATCTTCCGCCAGAACGGCAAGACCAGCTTCACGCTGGAGGCGAAAGTCGCGGACCCGCTGCAGATCCTGGCCGTGACCGCGGCCGGCCAGCGCGCGCTCCAGGAGCTCGATCTGCCGCGCGGCTACTCGGTCGACACGGAGAACTCGCTGGTGCGCAAGCAGGCCGAGGAGACCTCCGAGCTGCTCAAGGCCCTGCTGCTCGGCGTGTTCCTGATCTTCCTCCTGATGGGCGTCCTGTTCGAGTCGGTGCTGCTGCCCTTCTCGGTGCTGTTCACGATCCCCTTCGCGGTCCTGGGGTCCTTCTGGACGCTGTTCCTGCTGGGGACGCCGCTCGACTCGATGGGCCTGATCGGGATGATCATCCTGGCGGGCGTGGTCGTGAACAACGGCATCGTGCTGATCGACCGCATCCACGTCCTGCGCGCGACGCAGGACCGCGCCTCTTCCGTGCTCGACGGCGCGCGCCAGCGCGTGCGTCCGGTGCTGATGACGGCCCTGACCACGGTCGTCGGGCTCCTGCCGATGATCGTGGCCGAGCCACCGCGCGACGGCTTCGACTACCGCTCCCTGGCCACGATCGTGGCCGGCGGCCTGACCGCCAGCACCTTCTTCACGCTGTGGATCGTGCCGCTGGCCTACACCCTGATCGACGACCTACGCAGCGTGATGGGCGCCCGCGCGCGCTGGTGGCTGCGTCCGGCGCGCCCGCGGCGCGCCACGGCCGAGCCCGCCCCGCCGGGAACGCAGCCCGCCTGACGGCGCCCGCTTGCGCGCGCCGGGGTGGGGCCTAGCATGGGACGCCCGCGGTCCCTCCCGGCCGCGCGATCCTTGCCATGACGCGTGCCCAGACGAAGCGCACAGAGCCGGTGCAGCTCCCACCCTCCGCGCGCCTGGCCTGCGTCGTCTCGAGCTACCACCAGGAGCTCACGGGCGCGATGCTGGCCTCGGCCCTGGCGACCCTGGAGGAGCACGGCGTCGCGCGCGCGCGCGTCGAGGTCGTGGAGGCCCCGGGCGCCTTCGAGCTGCCGCTCGTGGCCCAGCGCCTGGCGGAGCGACCCGAGGTCGCGGCGGTCCTGTGCTTCGGCCTGGTCCTCAAGGGCGAGACCGAGCACGACCGGCACATCGCCGCGGCCTGCGCCCAGGGTCTGAT